>WNFP01001836.1_pt1 | contig 16681 bp, 12 predicted proteins | sample 5400201 | NCBI WGS metagenome assembly WNFP01 (sample SAMN13153355, study PRJNA577476) | soil metagenome | isolation source: 115 cm saprolite under Madrone tree | place: USA:California | collected 2016-06-14 | reverse complement strand
ATGCTGCGGCCGGCTGTTCGTTTGCGCCTCCACAAGCAGGCCCAAGTCTGTTGCATACGAGAGCAGCCGCCGCTCGCCGGGTTTGATCGGGTCCGTCAAGCCTTCGCCAGCGAACACTTCGTTTTCTAGCACGCTGAAGCTGCCGCCATCGAAGGTCAGCGGGCTGGTGTTCTTCAGCCAGAGCCCGCGCAGCGGCCGGCCCGAGCCGGAAGTTCCGCTCCACAACGAGACTTTCTCCGCTTCGATTTCCGTCTGCGCAATGGGCACCAACGCCGATTGATTTTTCTTCAGCGTCACCTTGTCCTTTAACTTGTACTCGAACAAATCTCCCAGTTCTTGCCCGCTCGCCGCGGCTTCCCCCATCGCGCGCGCTTCCTCAAGGTTAGCCACCGAAGGTGGAGGCGGCGGTGGAGGAGGTATTGCACGAGGCATCATAAAAGCTTCCCCGCCGACGCCCACGTGCGGCCGGTTCGCTACGCCGCTGAGCTTGCCAGTAGTTCCTAACATTGCCATCGAAGTATTCACTGAGGCAGGCTCGGCAGTCACTTCGACCATTTCTGTGGAAGCCCCCACTTCTAATCTAGCGTTTGCCTGGTTTTCCCCCGGCGCGACATTCAGCTGCGTCATCAAATGTGTTTTGAATCCGGGTCGCTCCGTTTGCACGCGATAATTTCCTGGTGAGAGCGAGGAGAAAGAATAGTTCCCGCTGCTGTCCGTCGTAGTTTGCGCAACGACCGAGCCGTTCTCGTCCATCAATTTCACGTTGGCGCTCGCAATCACGGCTCCCGAGGCATCCGTGACGGCTCCGCTCACATGTCCGTTGCCGCCAGAGAGAGTCGCCGCGTGCGTCTGCGGCGAAAGCTGCACGCTCTCGGGCAAAGGCACAACGGGGCGCCTGCCATAAAAAGGTTCCGAAAGTTGCTGGATAAAAGAATGTGGCGCGCCAGCCACCAGGGACAATTCCACTTCGTTCCAGTCCTCGCCGACGGTGTTGTCCACAATGGCCCAGCCTTGCAGCAGTGGCTTCTTGTCGGCCTTCGTCGGCAGCACGATGCGGTAGGTTGTCTTCCAGATGGGTACCTCGCTGATGTAGCTTACATACAGATTTCGTTCGCCATTTCCGGTCGTCGAAATGGTCATCCGCCGAACATCCTGATCGCGCGACGACGCAATCAGATTCAAATAGCGCCCTACTTCCACCTGCAAATCTTTTTCCGCGATGCGCACGCTCGTCGTCGGGTTCAAGTCCACGCTGTGCACTTCTCCGGCATCGGAAATCAAGGAAATCTCGTCGGTCTCCACGGTCCAGTTTGTGGCCGAACGCGTTTTTCGCTCCACGCTGAGCAGTCTTCCCGTCAGCGCAAGCCCTGTCGCACCACGCACTTCCAGCCGCGCACCGCGCAGCGCTCCGAGAAATTCAGAGACGCTGGGCCGCTCGCCCAGCGCCAGCCGCAGCGTTGCGAGCCTTCGGGCCAACGGCGCTTCGGAGTTGTAGTCCACGCCGGTGATCCGTCCGCCAGCAAGGTCGAGCACCGTCAGCGATTTCAGCACGTCGTTTAACTGCGCGCTCGTGAAATCGATGTGCACATCCTGGCTGCCACGCACACGCCCAAGATGCTCGAAGTACCCCACGCCATTCTTGTAGAGCACTACGCGCCGCACCGGCAGCTTCGCCGCCGATTCGTTCAAACCGCTCGTCGCCGACTCGCGCGCCTCGTTCGTTGCGGCAGAGCTTTGCGATGTCCCGGCATTTTTTTCTTGCGCTGAATTGGAGAAGCAAATCAGTACGGAAAGATACAGTACTGGTAGAACTCGCTTCATGGCCCACCCCTTGCCCCGAGCGAATTACGAATTTATTAATCGAGATGCCAGCTATAAAAGGCGAGTTGCATCGCCTCCCCGCAAAATAATTTCACCAAGAAGAAACTCTTTCTCTTTGCCGGCGCGTGCATGTACCTCGCCTTCTGTGAAATACCCTTTTATGGAATACTTGGGCTGCAGGTCACTCCAGGGAGTTCCCATGCCACGCTACCTCTCGCAACACACACTCGCCTGCCTAACGCGCCAAGGAGCGGAAACTCTCGCTCAACGCATGCAAGGCGGAGGGCCCGCCCGCGCCGAACGTGTTCTGGTCAACATGATCGAAGGAAAAATGTTCGCCGAGTTCCGATCCGATTCGCGCGAGACCCTCGAAGCGTGGCTCAAAACCGAAGGTATGCACTTCGATTGGATCGTGCGGATTGAATGGGAGACCCGCGAAGGTAAACTTCACATCGCCGACTAGTCCTCTGTAAACTATTGCAAATAGATGCGTTATGCCACATACAGGTTCTTGAAATAGCTCCCCCAAAATGGCCAGTTGAATGTCGATAAAAAAGAGGGTGATTTGCCGCGCAACCTGCGCTAATCTTTTCTCCTTACGTCTAACTTGAAGGGGAAACACCATGTCTGACTATGCACATCCAGAAGTTCTCGTCACCACCGAATGGGTGGCTGCTCACTCGAAAGACCCGGGCCTCCGCGTCGTCGAAGTTGACGTCGATACGACCGCCTACGATCAAGGCCACGTGGACGGCGCCGTCTCCTGGAACTGGCAAACCGAGTTGCAGGACGCCATCCGCCGCGATCTCGCGCAGCCGACCGCGTTCGAGGATTTGCTCGGCAAAGCGGGCATCACTCCGGAAACGACCATCGTTCTCTACGGCGACAACAACAACTGGTTCGCGGCCTGGGCGTTCTGGCAACTGAAATATTACGGGCACGAAAAAGTTCTCATCATGAATGGTGGCCGCAAGAAGTGGCTCGAAGAAAAGCGTCCGCTTACCACCGGCAAGCCTGCGGTTTCTGCAACTTCCTACAAAGTGAAGGCCGCGAACGCCGCGATTCGCGCGAAGCGTGACGATGTTTTCGCGGCCGTCGAGAAAAAATCCGGCGCACAGCTTGTCGATGTGCGCTCGGTGGATGAATTCACCGGAAAAATTATCGCGCCTCCCGGCATGACGGAGACGGCGCAGCGCGGAGGACATATTCCCGGCGCGGCAAATATTCCTTGGGCGCAGGCGGTCAACGAGGACGGCACGTTCAAGAGCGTCGACGCACTGAAGCAACTCTACGGAGCGAAAGGCATCAGCGGCGACCGCGAAGTCATCGCCTACTGCCGCATCGGCGAGCGCAGCTCGCACACTTGGTTTGTCCTTAAGTACCTCATGGGGATCAAGGACGTGCGCAACTACGACGGCTCATGGACAGAGTGGGGAAACTTGATTGGCGCGCCAATCGAGAAGGAAATCTCGGCCGCAGCCGCGAAATAACACCACTCCGAAAATCAACCCGCGAGTCTCTGTCCGAATCCTATTTCGGCGAGGACGCCGGCCTCAGGAACATAGAATCGTCGACCGGAACATTGTTTTTGAGTTGCGTCAGCCGGAGCGTAAACACATTTCCCTTTTCGACGTGGCGCATCCGGAACGCGAAGTAAGCGCCGTCGACGGCCCGGTAGTCATCCAGATAGGTTTCCACCTTGTAGTCTCCATCCTCGCGCTGCACCGTATCGTCCGCGCGAACGGGGAAGCCGCTTTCTGTGTCAAAATAAATCTTCGAAGTAAGCTTCTTTTTCGGAGAGAATTCCAGCACGTAAGCAGTGTGCGCGCCGACTTTTTCCGTGCCCAAAACGCGTCCGGTAACGGCCATCAGGAGTCCTTCGGTCCGGTCATTGAAACTTGACTGGCGGAGGCGGCTCTCCAGAGCCGCGCCGGTGATCTCGTGCATGCCTCCGGCGGGATCCTCGGTCCACGCCGCTTTTCCGTCGCACACTTGACGGAGGACCACTCCGTTGGAAAACGTGATCTTGGACAGCGTTTTGTTTGGCGCTTTTTTGAAAACTTCGATCGCCGCAAAACCGGAAGCGTCTTCCGTCTGATAAATGCCTTTCATATAGCGCGTGGTGAAGCTGGACCAGACGCTCCGCCCTCCGCTGACCGTTTCAAACTTCTGGAGCAAATCGTTCGTGCTGGGAAGCGGGGTCGCATTCGGATCTAGTTTCGTTACCGTGCTAACCGGCGTGACGGGCGCCGCAATGGACGGCGGATTCTGTGCCACCGAATGTGCGGCAAAACAAATTCCGACGACAGCCGAGGCGGCAAGGGGCAGGAGCCTGCGGTTCATAATTTCCTCCAACACACTAAATCGTGTGAACGAATCTATCTTCAAGTATGAGGCGGCTTTTGAGCAGGCTTAGATCCATCAACGTGCTGGGTGGTGGAAAATAAACTGTTCGAAAGGGCAGGTTGCTGGAACTGTTGCCGCCCGTATCGCCCACGTCGTCACAGACCGGCCGTGCTCTGCCTTTCCCGCCTGGCGGTGGTTGCCGTTCGCCCGAGTTTTTGGGACCCCCAGGGCAGGCAATTGGAGATAGAATACGCGCCTGTTTTGAAGGGTGAGGGGTCGCGTAACAAAAACAATGGTGTGAGCGCCGCCATCTCTTCATCACTTCGGCGCACAAAAATCAGTCGGGGGAAATCATGGGAAATGAATTTGAATTCGAACGAAAGCAAGGCGGGAGTTGCGGGCAGGAAAAGAGCGGAACGAAACAGCGCGCGGTCACTTTCAATGACAAAGCGGTAGCAGACCGGCGAATCTTCTTGCAGGGAGCCGCAGCCAGCGCCGCGGCACTTGCCTGGCCGGACTGGACGCGTGCAGCCGTGCCCGCGGACGAAATGGACGGGATTCGGGCGGAAATTGAGAAGCGCCACGACGAAGCCGTGCAGCGTTTGCAGCACTGGATCCAACAACCCTCCATCGCAGCTGAAAATCGCGGCATGAACGAGGGCTGCGACCTGACCATGCACATGCTCCGCGACGCGGGCTTCGGGCAGGTCACGAAAGTTCCCACAGACGGACAGCCCGGAATTTTTGCTATTCTCGATGCAGGTGCTCCGCGCACAGTCGGCCTCTATTTCATGTACGACGTAAAGCAGGCCGATCCCGCGGAGTGGACTTCGCCGCCATTTGATGCGGCACTGGTCGACAAGCCCGGTCTCGGCAAAGTGCTCGTCGGTCGCGGCGCGGTGAATCAGAAAGGACCGGAAGCGACATTTCTTGCCGCGTTGCACGCTATGCGCGGCGCAGGGAAAAAGTTGCCCGTAAATTTTGTGTTCGTCGCCGAAGGCGAAGAAGAAATTGGCTCGCCGCATTTTCCGCAAGTTGTTGGCAAACCGGAAGTAGCGGCGGCGCTAAAGAAATGCACGTCGGTTTTCATGCCGTATGCGGCGCAGGGTCTCGGCGGCGAAGTGACCATGACTCTCGGCGCGAAAGGCGTCGTCGAGCTCGAGCTGGTTTCGAGCGGTGCCCGCTGGGGCCGCGGACCCAAGAAAGATTTGCATTCCAGCAACAAAGCCCGTGTAGACAGTCCCGCGTGGCATCTCGTCGAAGCGCTTGTGACGCTGGTCTCACCCGATGGAAACGACCCGGTGATCGAAGGTTTTGCCGCCAAAGCGCGGCCGCTCTCGGACACCGACAAGAAAATGATCGCGGAGGCGGCGCGACGCTTGAGCGAAGCCGACGCAAGGAAACAAATGGGCGTGGACCACTGGATTCACGACGTGAGCTGGCAAGAGTCGCTCGAGATGCTTTGCTCGCGCCCGACGGTGAACATCGAAGGCCTGGTCGGTGGCTACACCGGCCCGGGGGGTAAAACTATTTTATCGGGCAGAGCCGTCGCAAAAATTGACATGCGTCTAGTCCCGGACATGACCGCAACCGAAGCGCTCGCCGCGCTAAAGGCGCACCTCGCGAAAAAGGGCTTCGGCGATATCGAGGTCAACATGAGCGGCGGCTACGATCCGACCAGCACACCCGCCGATTCCTCGATTATTCGAGCGTCCACTGCCGTATATAAAAAAAACGGAATCGATCCCGTATTACTTCCGCGTCTCGCAGGTTCCTGGCCGGGCTATGTCTTCACAGGCGACCCTCTGCACCTCCCTGCTGGCCATTTTGGCATGGGGCACGGCAACGGCGCCCACGCGCCCGATGAGTATTACCTAATCGAATCGAAAAATCCGAAAGTCGCCGGGATGGACGACGCCGTGCGCTCCCACGTGGAGTTTCTCTACGAGGTCGCCCGCACGACCTGAGCCTAGCCTGAACCTAAAAGTTCTCATAATTTTTCTCCGCACAGGGAACAAAACGGCCTTTGTGGCGTCTTTATGGGTATATCTCCTCGCGGAGGCTGAGCATGAGGACCTTGGTGCAGGATATACGCTACGCATTTCGGCAGTTCCGCAAGTCCCCCGGGTTTGCCATCAGCGCTGTGCTTTCCCTGATGCTCGGAATTGGCGCAACCACCGCGATCTTCAGCGTCGTGTACGGCGTGCTCCTCGATCCGTATCCCTACAAAGACGCGAAGCGGATGGTGCACGTAGATCTCCGCGACAAAAACGACCGCGGCCCTCTGCTCATCGTCAACGGCACCCAGGCCCAGGAACTGCGCAAGGCAGCATCGGTCGACGACGTTTTCCTGCAAGATCAAAAGCAGGAAAACCTTACCGGCGAGAAATTTCCGGTTACCGTGAATGTCGGCTTCTATTCGCCAAACATGTTCGACTTCATGGGTGTGCCGCCGCTTCTTGGCCGCGAGTTTACTCCTGCCGACGCTCCCGGCGGCAACCCCGCCCCGGTCGCCGTCCTGAGCTACCTGTTTTGGCAGCGGCAATACGGCGCAAGCCACGACGTAATCGGAAAGTTGATCGAACTGGACCACTCGCCGTACACGGTCATCGGCGTTGTGCCGCCGCGTTTCACCTGGGGCGACTCCGACGTGTATCTCCCCGCTCTGCCCACCGCCGACCCGCACTACTACTGGCTATCCTTCATCAAGCTGAAGCCGGGCACAAAATATCCTGCGGCTCAGGCCGAGATGCAAATCTTGGTGGACCGCTTCGCCAAAGAAGATCCCAAGAGTTATCCGCAGGACATGCGCGTCAAGATTGTCACGCTGAATGAACAGGTCCTGGGTCGCTTTGCGGGAACTATCGTCTTTTTGTTCGGCGCCGTCGTAGTGCTTCTCCTTATCGGCTGCGCCAACGTTTCGATCCTCTTGCTTGCTCGCGGAACGGCTCGCCAGCACGAGTTCGCCGTACGCACTTCGATGGGCGCCGGACGCGGCCGCCTGATCCGCCAACTGCTCACAGAATCCGTGCTTCTCTCCGTAACTGGCGCTGCGCTCGGCGTCCTGGCTGCCTACTGGGGAGTGAAAGCTCTCTCCACCATGCTCCCGTACTATTCGTTTCCACATGAGGCGGCCATCCACGTGAACGGCATGGTGTTAATCTTCAGTGCGGGTATTGCTCTACTGACCGGAATTCTCTTCGGCATATCCCCCGCTTATCAGCTTTCGCGCCCACATCTCAGCGCACTTATCCAGGCCAGCAGCGCGAAGCTCACGGGCAGCACCCGCAGCCGCAACACGCATCGACTTTTGATTGCCGGCCAGGTGGCGCTTACGCTGCTGCTCCTCGCGGGTGCAGGCGGCGCGATGAAGACGTTCATCGCCAAGGTCCACACGCCCCTCGGCTTCGATCCTGACCATGTTGTGGCATTGAACGTGGCCATGCCCAAAGGCGCCACCACGACCTGGCAAGAGCGCATCAATCAGAACGAAATGGTGCGCCAAGCGGTTGCGCAAGCCCCAGGGGTAGCCGAAACGGGCGTCTCCACGAGCTGGTTTCCAGGCTTCGGAGGATTCAGCGCGAAAATTGAAATTCAGAGCAAACCGACCTTGACGGACTCGCAAGCCGTTCTGACTCTCATCAGTCCGCAATTGCTCTCTGCGCTACGCATCCCGCTCTTGCGAGGCAGAATTTTCGACGATGCCGAGTCCCGCCGCGGCGCGCATCTGGCGATGGTCAATCAAGCATTCGCGAAGCAATATCTGGGCGATCTCGACCCCCTTGGGCAAAGTGTCCGCAGCCCGCTGCTCAAGATCGAACAGCCGAATTTGCTGTCCGCGCAATCTCCAGACGATTGGCTCGAAGTCATCGGAGTCGTCGGCGATGCAAAAAACGACGGGCTCGATCATCCCGTGAAGCCAGCCATTTTTCTTCCCTACAGTTTCATTTTGCCGCCGGAGGAAAGGTTCATCGTGCGCGCCAGCGGTGATCCGGAGACGACCATTCGTTCGGTCAAGGAGCGTTTGCGCGAAATCAACTCCGAGTTCGTGGTCGGACGCGATCACACCCTCTCCTGGTGGCTTGAAACCGATGGCTGGGGGAAGGAGCGCTTCATTGCCACACTCTTCGGTCTCTTTGCGGCTCTTGCTTTGGTGCTGGCGGCCACGGGTCTCTACAGCGTGGTCTCTTTTGCCGTCACACAGCGCACGCAGGAGCTGGGCATTCGCATGGCGCTTGGCGCGCGCCCCGGTTCCGTCGTGAAGCTTGTGCTCGGCTCAACCGCCGCAATGCTTAGCGTCGGCGTAGCCGTTGGACTGACCCTAAGCGTGATCTTAAACCGCGTGGTTGCTTCATGGGCTGGAGGGAGTTCCCGCGATCCCGTGACTTTGATCTTCGCTGCTGCCATCCTTTTTCTTGTCGCCGGAATAGCGTGCGTTTTGCCGGCATGGCGCGCGGCGTCCATCGACCCCATGCGCGCTTTGCGGGTCGAGTAGCGAGCCGCAAAGCGCGAACAGCAGCAAGCCTCATCAGTGGGACTGAACAGGCCGTTTTGCAGCCGCCAACTCTTCCAGGACTTTTTCGCCTTCTTCAAGAACCAGGTCATGCTTTTCTTGCAGCGAAGCAATCGTCGGCACGACAACTTTGTCCGGAATCACTCCCTCCCCTTCGAGTTTGCGGTCCTTCGGTGAAAACCACAGAACTTCGCTGATTTCGAGCACGCCTCCACCCTTCATCACTCTGTCATGCGTGATGCCCAGCACGCAGCCGCACGTTTGGCTGCCCACAAGCGTCGCGCGCCCGGAATCCTGCATCCCCGCGGAAAAGACTTCCGTCGCGCTGGCGGAATATTCGCTCACCAGGATGACCACGGGTCCCGAGTATATCCGCGCTCCGCGCCTGCCCACAAAGGCCTGCGTTTCTTCGGCGCGGTGGCCCTCGCGTTCGGAAGCAGTCACTTGCTTTCTGCTCATTCTTCGTTCGAATAGAGTTTTGCTGTCGAAGAAGAGCGTCGCCATGGCTTCCAAAGTAGCTCCGACGCCTCCGCGGTTTCTGCGAAGATCCAAAATCAGCCCCGGCGTCGTGCGCAAGTTCTCGACCGCCATCTTGAATTGTTTCACCAGCGAAGGATGAAACTCGTCGAAACGGATGTATCCAAAACCCGAGGGCAACTTGGTACCCGTAACGATAGGGGCCGTAGAAAGTGTTTGCCGCGCAAATTTGACGTCGAACGAGGTACCATCCGCGCGCCGAAGACTAGCCGCGAAGGACGTTTCGACCCCGCCCACAAATACATTGCCGAGGATCCGCAGCTTGGTCACGCGCTCGGTGGACGATGGCAAAACACTTTTTGCGGCTTGGGACAGACGTTCCTCAATCGGCTGGCCGTCCAGTGCGGTCACCATCATGCCCGGCTCGATGCCCGCGTGCGCTGCGTTGCTATCGGGGAAAACGTCCAGCACGACTACTTTGCCTTCGACATAGCCCGGCCGGAAACCGAAGCTGACACCCTGATGCTTCTTGCGATTTGCCCATTGCTGCGGTGAACTGAAACGAGTGTGCGCGTCGTGCAGCTCCGCGGTCATGCGATCCAAAATGGAATAAAAATTCTTATCATCTTTCGCCGCCTTCACCAGCGGCAAATAATGCTCGTGAATTTCCTTCCAGTTCACGCCGCCGAATTCTGGATCGTAGTAGTGCTCATCGACATCTCTCCAGACTCTTTCAAAGACCGCTTCGCGCTCCTTCGGCGAAAGGCTGCGCGAAACCCCGCCCCTTACCACCGAGAAGGCGAGTGCGAATATCAGGGCGGCGAGAATCGAGCGGCGCGCGAAGCAGGGCGAGAGGTGATTCATAAATTCAGACACCTGATGTTTGTACCAAACAATCTTAAAGAAGAAAGGTTGCTTGACCGGCGTCGCAACTGCCCCCAGCGCCGGCAAATAGTAACAGCATGGACCCTTGGACGGCGAAATCGCCCCAAGAAGTTGGCTCGCCGGGATGGCCCGAACCCACGTTCCGCGCCAGCGGGCTAGCCGCTAGTTCGGATGGTCGTGCGAGTCGCGGTTCAGTTGCTCCAGGTTCTCGCGCGCAAGTTCATTCTTTGGATCGATTTGTAGGGCGCGCTCGAAATGCAGCCGCGCCTCTTTCAGGTTTCCTGTCTCCGCCAGCGCGCTCCCCAGATTGGCCTCCGCATTTGCGTCCTGAGGATTCAGCCGGACCGCCGCGCGGAAGTGCGACAGCGCTCCCGGAAAGTCGCCCTGCGCTGCCAGAGCATTCCCAAGATTGTAATGCGCATCGAAATAATCGGGCCGGCCCTTCAACGCGGTGTTCAGATGGAGAACAGCTCCGTCCAGGTGTCCGCTCGCCAAAAGCACGGCGCCAAGCGCGTTATTCGCGGTGGAATCCTCCGGGCGAATGCGAACGGCTTCCGAAAATTGCATGACCGCGCCGGACACCTCGCCTTTCATCTGCAGCAGAGCTGCCAGGTTGTAATGCGCTTCGAAATCCTCGGGATTATTTTGAATGTGGTGTAGAGCCAGCGCTTCCTGGATCTGCAAGCGCGGATCAATCGTCGCGTCAGCAGATTCGCGCGGAAGCACCTGCAGCCACAAATGCGCCATCTCATCGCTGGCGCGATTCCCTGCCACCACGCGCTTGGGCGGTTGGTTGGGATTCCGGATATTGTCGGCCGAATTGTCGTAGCTGAAGCGCATGGAGATCTTGCTTCCTGCGGGCAGATCCACGGGCTCCTGATAGCGGTAAACCGCTTGCCAATTCAAGTCCCAGTTGCCGATGTGAATCAACGTTTTCTTCGTTCCGTCCGGCAGAGTAGCGAGCCCCAGCAGATCCTTTCCGAGGTAGTGCGCGTGCGGATAGATGGCCAAAATGCTGGCGTCCACCGGCAATGTGAAATCGTCGGTAACCAGAAAATTCTTCTCGCCAGGCGGAATGTCAAGCTGACGGTCGTTATCAAGCTCGAGCAGCATGGGATGCATCGTCGCCGGCTTGTCCGTGAAGTAGAGCCCCAATGTTGGCTGAATGAGTTCAGGCTTTCCAGACGGCTGAAAATGCGTGTTCAAAACCAAGTCGGTGTTTTTGTCCAAGCGCAACGCCATGCCATCCGGCTCGACGTACGGCGGAGATCCCGGCTTCCAGAACAGAAAATGGCTGTCCGGATCAAAGACCTCCGATTCGACGGTGAGTTCCATCCCGCCGAACCCCGCCCCCGGCTCTTTTTCAAGCCTGCGGCCCGACTCTTCCCGGTCCACCAAAACGTTTGCGTGATGTACCAGCCGTTTGTCGCCCGGCCGGATTTCAATCGATTTCAACCACCGCGAGCGGTGTACCGGCGTTCGAAATACAAAGTTCCAATACGAATCGCTGCCGCTTGCAGGGAGCAGGTACGGTTTCTCGGCTCTGACGATCACATCAGGCTTGCCCAGTTGCCAGCCCGCCGTAAATGCAGGCTGAAGAGGAAGGTCAGCGGGATTGCCCTCGACCTCACCTCGGTCCACCCATGTTTGAATCGTCGAGATTTCCTCTTCAGACAAACGAAGCTGATCCGCAAATTTCAGCTCGCTTCGATCGGGAAGCCACGGAGGCATGATGTGTTTATTCGTCACGAATGCGATCTGCCGTCCGTGCGATTTTACGTCCGCGTAAGTGAGCAGAGGGAAAGGGCCGGCTTCGCCGGGATGGTGGCACGGCGCGCAGTTACGAAAAATAATCGGTGCAATGTCGCGGTTGAAGGTGATCTGCGGCTCGGCCGCCGCGGATTTGGGCGCCGACTGCCACGTGGCCCCGGCATGACGCGCAGCGAACCCAGCGGATGCGACTGCAAGAACCAGGAAAAATCTAGAAAGGCTTTGCGTGGCGCGAGTCATTCCAGGTCCGAAATGTAGCAGCCCACGCCATGCGTCGCGTCCGCGAGCAGGCTCTTGCCCCCGAGCGCGGCGGCAATCGCGTCCTCCAACTCGTGGGTCGTGGCAGCGCTACGCGCACGCCCAATATCCTCGTAGAGATTGTCGATCCTGCCGTGGTAGACGAGATGCTGGCCCGCATCGAACACGGCAACCTCCGGCGTAATCTGCACCTGGCCCTCTTTCACCAGTACATGTTGAGGATCGCGCAACGCTTGAAGTTTGTAACCGTACTCCCGTTCATGCTTCCGGATCACTTCCCCAGATTCCGATTTACTCGGGTAAACCAGCCAAAACACCACTTTACCAGCGTGCTGTGAACTTAACTTCTGGATGGTCGGAGCATAGCGATTTGAAACCGGGCAATCCGTGCGCACAAAGACCATCACGACAACTTTTCCAGCGGCCGTCTTAAGCGGATCAACGGGGTTTCCCTCGAGATCCAAAGCAGTTTTCTGCGCGGCGCAAGAAGTGGCATCCAGCGAAGCGAGCCACACCGCGACAGTCAGAACGAGGAGATGACGAACAACTCCAGAGGTGTGCCAACGGCGGCCCATACGTGCCCGCACCCAGCAGGCGCTACGAATTTTACAGCGGCCTCCATCGGTTGTCGAAGAGATTAGCGAGGTTGGCCCTACTCGATTCAAACACGGAAACGCATTACAAAAGCACGCGCTTAGCGAAGGTCGCCGGGCTGCACACCTTTCTTCCGGGCTTCGTCCAGCAGCTCGCCTATCTTAACTTCTAGCTGCTTCTTTTTGTCCTGAAGGCTTGTGATTTGCTGGTCCACAGGCACGCGATTGTAGCCTTTATTGATTGGATAGCCGCTTGATGTCGCCGGCGCTTTCCCCTCACTGAAATCCTTGAGGTTCCCAAGTTGCTTGTTTGTGTCATCGAGCTGCGACTGCAGCTTCACGAGTTCCTTTCGCGTATTCGCAATGTATTGCGCATCCGCTTTTGCCCCAGAGCCCGCAGTTCCTAAATTCTTCGAATTTCCTACGACGGAAACAGGACCGCTCAATCCGCTTACATCTTCGTTTGTCCATACTTTCTTGGTTTTCTTTGCCTCGGCTGGCGCCGGGGCTGTCGCATCCTGCGCTTGCGCTGGCGAAGTTGTAGGCGTTGCACTTGAACTCTGAGTAGCAGAACGAGCAGGGCTTTGGGCTAAACACGTGGAATAGATCAGCGCCCCGCAGAACGCGAGAGCGCTCCAATAAATGAACGGCCGGGTCATAAAGCCTCCGATAACTTCGAGGGCCTAGGCTAGTTCTAGTACCTTAAACCCAGTCTACAGGACAAAGTTTCAGGGGTCTGCAACGCTGCCGCCCGGTTTGCCTAACTCGGCACGAATCGTCGCTAGGGCTTCTTTCGGGGGTCCAATGCGGTGGTACTGCTCATAAAAAGTGCGCTCGTGAATAGAGATCGAGCTAAAAAGTTTTCTCCCGTCGAAATCATATTGAGAAAACGTAGGCATCCACAGGCCCGGCAGCAACTCATAGCGCTCCTGCATAAAGTGGCTGCCTTTATAAACCTTCGCAAGGAACAATCCCAGGGTGATGTCCCCTGTGACTTCGCCTTCCACGCGCGCCAGTTGCCTCGCTTCCGGATCAATCCACACAAACCCGCGCACTTTCAGAAAGAAAGACGTTACTCGGGTCGTCGCCTTGTAAGCCGGATTCGGCTCCATCTTGTATTTATACAGAACGTGGCCCGCCCGCGTCTCAGTGGAAACAAAAGTGTAGAGAAAAGCAGTGCGCGTAGCGTCAATTAGATCGTTGCGCTCCTTCTGCTTTTTGGCGATTTTCTCGTAGGCATCGTGCTGGGCGTGCCCGTCGTCCGCGGCCCAGGAAAGCGTGCGCTCCAGCTTCAGAAGTTCTGTGTGATAAGCGTCGGGGTCCGCCGGCTTCCCATCGGGCCCAATCGGAATATGATCCACGCCCGTTCCTGCAGGAATAACGCGCGAAACCTTGATTTCGCCCGACTTCTGATCCACGGCGTTTTTTCGCATTTCCACGCGTTCCACCCGCTCGTACAGGTTCATGGCCTCGTCGTCCTTCTTCTGATTCCTCAATACCAAGTCGAGCAGAGCCGCCTTCTCCGCTTCGGTCTGAGGTGGCGGGGGAGGCGTAGTCGCCTCCTGTGCCAAGGAAGTGGCTGCGAAAGCCGGGAGTAGTCCGGCGACGAGAATGAGTGGCCGCGTGCGCATAATGGCAGGCGGCAAGAGGGCCGCCAACACATATGTTAATTCTGATTCTTGAGCGCGGGCAATTGTTGCTTCTAAACGGGCAATGGCACGGTTCGCGAAGGACCGCTAAGCGCTTTGCAATATTGCGCGTACCTCTACGACTTGGGTTTTTCGGCTTGTTTTTGTTGCTGCTGTTGTTCTTCCGTCCAAGGCGGCACCACGCCGTTCATCCGTGCGTACGCGATGGACTGACCGAGGTGTTCGCCAAAATGTCCTGTAATCATGATGAAGGAGCCTCGCAGCGTGGTCTGCCGCCCAAACATCTTCTGCGGTTTGTCGGCGTCCGCGTCACTAAGCGCCTGAACAGCTTGCCGGAAATGCAGAAACGAATCCTTCAAGGCTTCGACTGTCTTGGCTTTGTCGGCTGACATCGCCGTGATGGACTTGAAATCCAGGCCCGCGGGCGGCGGTGTCCCCAGCGCACGAGCTACTCCATAATTAGCCGCAACGATGTGTGTGTACACCTCGCCGATCGATCGCACGCCCTCCGCAGGCCGCCAAGCGTACTTTTCAGCGGGCATTGCCGCAGCGAGGCGCACATACCGCTGCTCGTAGTAGGCGATCTCTTCAAGGAACTCGGTCTTGGGTCCTGTAGCTGCGGTAGCAGGCGCCACAGACGCCTTCTCTGCCGGCTTGTCTTGTGCGCCCGCGTTGCAGCCCATCCCCAACGCAAGGATTGTAAGTCCTAGACAATACATATGCTTACGACGCATGCATCCTCCTGGAACACGTTTCGCCTGCACTCCACTCTAAAGCGCGCGGAACCCGGTAAAATGAAGTCCGGCGTAAGGTACACCTAGATTTAATGAAAGCAAAGGGGTCCTTCGATCGTCTATATATCTGGGAACGAATAGACCCTTCTCCCCGTATTACCATAAGCATGCGGAGGTTTGTTTGGGCGTAACTCCTATCGAAGGATTGGGCAGCATCGGGCGCGTCGCCCCCCGCACGGCTAGGGTACCCCTTTCTTTCGCAGGATTCCGCAGCGCGGCGGTCACCATGGTCGAGACGTTTAAGCTCTCTCTCGACGCTCTGCGTGCCCATAAGCTACGTAGTTTCTTGACGTTACTGGGAGTTATCCTAGCCGTCACAACCCTCGTCGCGGTCATGAGTGTCGTTGCCGGCCTCAATTTCTATGTCGCGGACAAGATCGCCAACCTCGGCGCCAACGTCTATGTCCTAACGCGCTTCGGCATCATTACCAGCAACGACGCCTGGATCAAGGCACAAAAACGCCCCCTCGTCACCATGGAGGAATACGCCAAGCTCAAGGAATCGATGCGCACGACGAGCCAGATCGGCGCTCTCCTCGGCACTTCCTCCGACGCGCGCTCCGGTAACGAACTCCTTGAGGATGTGAACATCGACGGAGTCACTCCTAATTATTCCGAGATTCGCAGTTTCAGCGTGGCCTCCGGCAGATTCCTGACGGAAGCCGATGAGACGCATCGCTCTCCCGTGTGCTTTATCGGCGCGGACCTTGTGAGAAAGTTTTTCTACAACGTCGATCCCATCGGCAAGACAATCCGCGCAGGCTCGCACAGCTATGAAGTCGTTGGCGTTGCCACCGTCATCGGAAGTGCGCTCGGCCAATCCCAGGACCGCTTTATGTTCATCCCGCTCAGCACGTACTCCAAGGAATGGGGCACGCAGCGCGATTCCCTCGTGTTATTCCTGCAGGCCGGAAACGCTGAGATGATGGCAGCTTCCGAAGACGAAGCGCGCATGCTTTTGCGTGCCTGGCGCCATCAACCCTGGAGTTCCGAGGACAGCTTCGGAATCATCGGCTCCGATTCCATCATGGGTCTTTGGAAACAGCTGACCGCAAATATCTTCATGGTCGCCGTCAGCCTGACTGCCGTGTTCTTGGTCGTCGGCGGAATCGTCATCATGAATATCATGCTCGCCAGCGTGACCGAACGCACCCGCGAAATCGGTCTGCGGCGCTCTCTCGGCGCGCGGAAGAAACACATTTTGCTGCAATTTGTAACCGAGTCCGCGGTCCTGGCCGCGACCGGCGGACTGATTGGAATCATTCTGGCCTATATTGTGGTGGCAGGCGCGCGCGCCGCTACTTCGATTCCTATGCGCACGCCGATGAGCGCCGTGATTCTGTCGCTGAGCGTTTCAACAGCAGTCGGGCTCTTTTTTGGAATTTACCCTGCCATGCGCGCCGCAAAACTCGATCCCATCGAAGCGCTGCGGTCGGACGGCTGAGGAGCATTGACTCCGGCGCACCCGGGTCACACAAACAAACATGGCGCAACAACACGGCGAAAATCTCAAACAAGCGATGGACACGCTCCGAGCGCACAAACTGCGCAGCTGTCTGACCGTGTTCGGCGTGG
>WNFP01001835.1_pt1 | contig 16683 bp, 13 predicted proteins | sample 5400201 | NCBI WGS metagenome assembly WNFP01 (sample SAMN13153355, study PRJNA577476) | soil metagenome | isolation source: 115 cm saprolite under Madrone tree | place: USA:California | collected 2016-06-14 | reverse complement strand
AAGCCACATGCGCGCGTCCGATGAACGGCAGCAAATGATGCTCGCACAGTGAGTACAGTTCGATGTCTTTGACCAGAATGATTTCACTTGCGACCGAAGCAAAGACGGCATCGTTGATAATCTCGTCGAGATCCTGCCGATAGCCTTGCGTCAGAAATTCCAATGCCCGGGCGGCGCGATCGGGCGTCCTTCGCAGACCTTCTCGATCCAAATCTTCGCCGACACTTTCAAGAAGCTGCCGGTAAGCCATCGAGATCCGATCAAGATTTTTTTCCGGCAATCGATTAATATCACGCGTAAATCGCTCCTCGATATCGAGATCGGAATTACGCGATTGAATCATAGGGTGGGTCCGTGCCGTATGGAACCGCGGTGCTATTCGAGCCAGCTCTGCGGATATTTTGGGTCATCGAGGGCGAGCGATTCTTCCGTGAGTTCAAGCGTGTGCTGTGTGTCGAACATGACGGCAAGCTCTTCCGTGCGCGTTGCATTCTTGCTGGCCATGATTGTTCCAGGATGAGGGCCATGCGGAATACCGCGCGGATGCAATGTGATCGACCCGCTCTCGATCCCCCGGCGCGATCCGAAATTTCCGCGCACATAAAATAAAACTTCATCTGCTTCGACGTTATCGTGGACCCAGGGAATTTTGACCGCTTCTGGATGAGTATCGAGAAAGCGCGGCGCAAACGTGCAGACAACGTAGCCGCGAATCTCGAAAGTTTGATGAATCGGCGGCGGTTGATGCACAGTGCCGGTGATCGGCTCGAAATCCTGCGCGTTGAACGTGAACGGGTAAAGATAGCCATCCCAACCAACGGAATCGAAAGGATGATGTGCCAGCGTCACTTGAGTCCACCGGGGTCCGTCTTTCACGAGCACATCGACATCTTCCTCTTTGTCGATCGTGATCAACTCACTCGGTCCATGAAGATCGCGTTCAGAGTAGGGCGCGCCCATTTTAATCTGGCCTTCGTGATTAAGATAACGCTGCGGAATGCGGACCGGGCCGGCGGACTCGAGAATGAGATGGTCCTCGTCTTCAATTTTGTCCGGCGCCAGCCGGTAGGTAATTCCGCGCGGGATAACGATGTAGTCTTCGGCGCGATAACGCAGTTTGCCGAAAACGCTTTCCAGCGTGCCGCCCCCGTGAAAAACAAAAATAATCTCATCGGCGCCGCCGTTCTTGTAATACTCGAATTTGTCGTATGCCTTCGCCGGCTTGGCGCGATACGCCGTCATGTCCTGGTTGAAAAGCATCGGGATCCGGCCGGTGTAGAGATCGCCGCGTCGGGGAATGGTTGCAGTGCGCAGATGATGATGACGCAGCGGACTATCAGCGACCTTTTTCAGTTCATGGCATCCCAGAAGCTTCACATTGCGCACGCGCGTAGGCGGACGCAGGTGATACATGATCGAATAAGCCTCGTCGAATCCTTGCGTCGTGAAGACATGCTCGTAGGCAATGCCTTCATTTTTGTAAGTCGGCGCGGCGCCGTTCCGATGAAACCAGATGTGATGTTTCCGAGGGATTTCTCCCAGTCTTTGATAGTACGCCATGTAGATCCTCCTTTACAAATTTCCGCGGGCTTCCTGTTCGCGCTCCAATGCTTCGAACAACGCCTTGAAATTACCTTTACCGAAACTCTTCGCGCCCTTGCGCTGAATAATTTCGAAAAAGAGCGTTGGTCGATCTTCCACCGGCTTCGTGAATATTTGGAGCAAATAACCTTCGTCGTCGCGATCAACCAAAATGCCAAGCCGTTTTAACGGCTCGAGGTCTTCATCGATATGACCAACGCGATCGGGGAGCGTATCGTAGTAACTCGTTGGAATGTTTAGAAACTGGACACCGCGCTTCTGCAATTCCGTCACGGTTTCCACGATGTTCTTGGTGGCCATGGCGATGTGCTGGACGCCTTCGCCGTTGTAAAATTCAAGATATTCTTCCACCTGCGACTTCTTTTTGCCTTCGGCCGGTTCATTGATCGGAAATTTCACGAAACCGTTTCCATTGCTCATCACCTTGCTCATGAGCGCCGAGTATTCAGTGGAGATGTCCTTATCGTCGAAGGTGAGAATGTTCCGGAATCCCATCACATCCTCGTAAAACTTCACCCACGGATTCATCTGGTTCCAACCGACATTGCCCACGCAATGATCGACATATTGCAAGCCAGTCTGAGGCGGATTGTAGGTCGACTCGCATTTTCGAAACCCCGGCATGAATGTCCCGCGATAATTGTCTCGCTCGATGAAAAGATGAACTACCTCGCCGTAAGTGTGAATCCCGCTCATCACCAGTTCGCCGCCATCATCCGACAAGGTCGTCGGCTTCATAAAACTTTTGCCACCGCGCTTCGTCGTTTCCTCCCAGGCTGAAGTCGCGTCACCCACTGTCAACGCGAGCGCCTTCACGCCGTCGCCATGTTTGTAAATGTGATCGGCAATCGGGTTATTCGGGCGGATCGGAGTCGTTAGCACCAATGTGAGGTTGTTCTGCCGAATCGCGTAGCTCGCTTTTTCTCTCGTTCCCGTCTCCGGTCCGCAGTAAGCGAGGCTTTGAAACCCAAACGCCGTCTTATAGAAATGCGCTGCCTGTTTAGCGTTGCCCACGTAAAACTCAATATAATCGGTGCCTTGGAGCGGCAAAAAATCCTTCTCCGCTGCCGGGGCATGTTTTGGAGACTCAACTGTAGTTGGCATATAAAACCTCCGTTTTTTCGGCCGCGATCAGCGGCGCCTTCTAAGTATAAGATCGACAATCAGGAGTCGCAAGGTTGCCAGGCAGGGGCGGTTCACCCCAACCACCCTGGCGATTCAGGTCAATCGCCCCTAGCTTTTACTTTCACCGCGGCCCGTACTTTCAATCGCAGCGCATTGAGTCGAATAAATCCGGTAGCGTCGTTCTGATCGTACACCGATGCATCGCCTTCCATCGTCGCAATCTTGGGATCGTATAAGCTTTTTGGACTCCTGCGGCCGGCAACGATGATGTTGCCCTTGTAAAGCTTCAGGCGCACGATGCCGGTGACGTCGCGTTGTGTTTCGCTGACGAGCGCCTGAAGCGCTTCGCGTTCTGGCGAGAACCAGAAGCCCTTGTAAACCAGTTCGCTGTATTTTGAAAGGAGGATGTCGCTCGACTGGATTCACAGAGCGTCGTTACAATCGCGGTGGCAGGTGAATCGTCGCCATCATGCAGCGGGCGCTCCCGCCACCAAGTTCAATCGTCGGGAGCTCAAGGGGCAGGAGCCGCGCGTAGCGGGTCAGCGTTTTGCGTTGTTCCTCAGTCAATGCTCGAGCGGCGCGGCTGGAAAGCACCAGCAGTTTCTCGCCACTTTTATTCTGTAGTTCAATGGCATTGCCGGCGAAGTTCGCGATCTGATCTGCCGATAACTCAACGATCTCCTTTCCGGTCTTCTCCAGGCGCGCTCGCACCTGTTGCCGCTCGGCTTTGTCCGGAATCATCTCCAAACCAACCATCGCGAAGTCCGTTCCGATGCACATCATCACGTTTGTGTGATAGATCGGTTGACCATTGGAGCCGATGCTGGTGAAGGTGACCGGCTCGTAGCTGAAGTCATCGGCAAAGCGTTGGATCACCTTGGAATTGGAGCGATTTGAGAGCGACACGTACGCAATTTTGTTCACGTGATCGAACACAAGACTGCCTGTGCCTTCCAGGCAGCAACCTTCATCCTCGAACGGCGAGTAATCGATCACCTCTGTAACCGGATAATGCTTACGTAGTTCCTCGACGATATCCTGCCGACGCTCGCGACGCCGCAGGGCTGAATACATGGGGAAAAGCGCGATTCGACCATCATGATGGGTCGAGATCCAGTTGTTGGGAAAAACCGCGTCTGGTTTTTCCGGCTCAGCTGTGTCTTCAAAGACATGCACGTTTATTCCGGCCGCGCGCAGCGTTTGCACAGCCGCGTCGAATTCCTTTCTTGCCATCAGCGTCAAAGCATCGGAGCCAAGATGCCTAGTACGTTGAAACGCATTATCTGCCGCCGTTTCCGGATTGGGATAAAACCGGCCGGGGCGGATCATCAGCACCGAGCTGGTGCTTTGGGCGTGCGCAGCACTTTGCGTCATTGACCAGCTGTATACTACCTACTCGCCTTGATGCCGCACCTGGCAGGTTGCTGCCGCTGAACACTCGTCGGGATGATGACTTTCAATCGCCGAAAGAGATTTCAACGTCACGCGCAGTTTGCACCATCTCGCCACTGGGTGGAACGAGCCGTAACCGATTGACCGCCTCGGCAACTGGAACGTGGCGCACCTGATAATTTTGGTAGCTCACCATCGATCCGAAGTGTCCTTCGTTCGCCAGTTGTACTGCTTTAACACCAAAGCGCGTCCCGAGGATTCTATCGAGGGTCGTGGGCGCGCCGCCACGCTGCAAATGGCCGAGCACGCAGGAGCGTGTCTCTTTGCCAGTCTGTTTCGCGATCTCGGTGGCCACGATATCGCCGATGCCTCCAAGGCGAAATTCACCATCTTTAGTTTCGCGCATGGTCTGCTGACCATCCTTGGGCCTTGCGCCTTCTGCCACCACCACTAGCGAGCCAAGATTTCCCGCGGCATCCCGCGCCTTGATCGTGGATGTGATCTTATCGTAGTCAAAGGGGATCTCTGGAATCAAAATGATATCCGCACCTCCGGCAATTCCTCCGTGCAGTGCGATCCAGCCGGCATGGCGTCCCATCACTTCCACTACCATGACGCGTTTGTGGCTTGTCGCGGTGGTATGCAATCGATCGAGCGCATCCACCACCGCCGCGACCGCGGAATCAAACCCGAACGTCATGGCCGTGGCTTCGAGATCATTATCAATCGTCTTTGGAACGCCGATGCAATTTATGCCGGCTTCCTGTAACTGAAGCGCCGTGGTCATCGAGCCGTCTCCGCCAACAATAATCAACGATCTAATGCCAAGCTTGTTCAAGATCTCGCGAGCTTGTTCGATAACCTCTGCTGGAATGATCGTGCGATCCCCCGCGCCTACCTTGGCAACGAAATGGCCACGATTCGTCGTGCCGATGATCGTGCCTCCAAGCGCCATGATTCCTTCTGTGCTCTTGCGATCGAGAACCACATAATCGCCTGGCCGGAGAAGGCCTTCGAATCCGTCACGAAATCCGATCACCTCCCAGCCGAGTTTTTCCGCTGCAAGCACAACTCCGCGTAAAACGGCGTTGAGTCCCGGACAATCGCCACCGCTGGTCAAAACACCAATCCGTGGCCTCATTTCGTAATGGCGCTCAGAGCAGTTTCTTTGGATCCGCCAAACGCCCGCCGGCGGCCCATTGATCAAAGAGCTGCCAGCCGCGCGCCACAAGTCCAGCGCCTTCGTCGAATCGATTCGTGCTTCCGAGTAACACCACGATCAAATGACGCGGATAGACGGTTATCGCCTTGCCTTGGGTCACGACTTCTGGCTCGCGATTGGCGGAGAGAACCAAGCAGTCCCCCGCTCGGGCTGTGCGGCCAGTTTTCACTCCGTCAATGCCATTTTTCCCGAGAAGTTCGTTCGTGTTCCGAACCACATAATTCAATCGGTGCCCGCCGCGATCGAACGAGATTTGGCGTTCCTTTTGTGACACATAAAAACGAAAACTCGCTTTGTTCAAGGCGTAACGCGTCAGACGCGCCATGTCTTCCGCAGTCGAAAACGGCATCGGTCGAACGTTGTCGTCAATGCCATGCGGATTGACAAAGCGTGTGCGCTCCATCTTCAGCTGTTTGGCTAGCGCATTCATTTGGGTAACGAACCCATCGACCGGCGTCATTTTCGATCCAACCTCAGTCGACAAGTGCGAGCCGACGTGCTGCGCCAATGTGTACGCCGCAATATTGTCCGATTGAACGAGCGCAGCATAGAGAAGATCGCGCATTGTTATGCTGTCTCCCGGCTGAAATCCGATGTGATTTTCAAGCGTTCCGACAAACGCCTCCGGCGGAATCGTAATTGTCTGATTGAGATCGCCCCCTTTTCGTTCCGCCCAATCGAGCACGACGCTTGCGGTCGCGATTTTGGTCAGGCTTCCAATTTGCAGTTTCTTTCTGGGCTCTTGCTCTTCCAGAAGGTAGCCCGTCTGCGAATCGATAATTACGAAGGCGCGCGCGCCAGCAGCCGAACGGAGAGAAGCTGCGGTCGCGATCAACGCGATCGAGATGGTAAGAAATCGGTGTGAAAAGTGCATAGCAGAGTCGAATCCGCAGCACCTTAATCGAGGCATGCTGATTGGCAACACATCCAGGCGGGAAAATGTTTGGTCGCACCAACCTTCTTCACTCAAACGATTTTTTGAGGCACCCGCGCTCGGCTCACAAGCAGTCGCATTAAAAAATAGACGATGATCGCCGACGGGATGGCAAGGAACAGTGAGCCAACAAACGCCGGCCAAAATGTGGGCCAAACGACCCGCGAAAACACATGCCAATCCAGGTAATCGTGCAGCCCGAACTGCCGGAAACGCACGCGATGCGCCACAGGGCGATGCAAGCTCCAGCACCCTAGATGGTACTCGGCAAAATAGATCGCAGGCATCGCCCAAATCACCACATCGTGCAGGGTCACCAAAATGGCCGCAGCGATCTTATTGCACCGACAAACCCACGCTACGGCGATCGACAACAACGTCTTGAGCGGGTACAGCGGCGTAAAACCGAAAAAAATTCCGATGGCCGAACCTAACGCGACCGAGTGCGGCGTGTCTGCGATGGTCATCAGCGTCATGTGGTGCGCGACCAGCCAGCGCTTAAGCCGCGCCAGTGGCCCAGGCAATCGCGATTCGTAAACCGGGTCTGCCACTGGCTGTGATTCCTGCACTTCCAAAGCGTAATCTAAAATAGCTCAGGTGTCTGCGGAGGAGTTGACAGCAATTGACCGAGCGCCACGCGTAAACGCACTGCCGCTCGCGGCGCGTAATCGAGATTATTATTGTTGAAAATCACGTGCAACTCGCGGGTCATTCGGGCGAGCTTTTTGCTTCGCTCCGCTACTTCGGCGATCTCGCTATCGGTGTAATCATAATCAAAACGAGCAGCTACAGTTTTCCCCGTAAGATAGCCGCGAGCATTGCGTCCGTGAAGCCGCAGATAGGCAAAGCTTGGATTCGTGATTTCATCGAGATCGGAGGGCATTATGGTAAAATGCTCGGCGGTTGGTCCATCGACATTGACAAAGACCGCATCGTGTTGCTTCAAGAAATCGATTGTCGGTTTTAACTGTTCGCCGATCACCCAGTTGCGGTTTCGGAATTCAATCGCCAATGGATAATCACGCAGCATTTCGATCAAGCGCTCAAGTTCTTCCAGTTTGTGCTTGTGAGGTGAAAACGCAGGCGAGAGCTGCAGTAGCAGTACGCCAAGTTTCCGGGCTCCGCGCAGAATCGACACCGAGCGCAGGAAGACTTTGATCATCGCTTGTTCGAGCGCCAGCGTTAGCTTTACCCTGCCTTTTGCGTCGGTCTCGGCACGCTGTTGCAAATCCGGCGGTAACAACTTGGCGGCCGTCGAGTGGAACGAAAAGAGCTGGTGTAGTTTCACATTGAAGATGAATCCATCCGGCGTGCCAGCACACCAACGCTCGACCATTCTCGAATCGGGAACCGAATAAAATGTCGAATTGACCTCGACCATCTCAAGGTGTTGCGCGTACCAACCGAGTCGCTCCGTCGCGCGCATCCCTTTTGGATACCATCGATGAACAAAACCGGGATCGGACCAGCTCGCAGTTCCGACGAGAATTTTGCCCTGATCAGATTTACCAGAACTCATGTGCCGCTCCGGCAATTAACCGTCATTCTGAGCGAAATCGAAAAATCTCTTGGCTTGGTGTCAGTAATCATTTTTCGCGTTTGAACTTGACCGGCGATTCTGCATACTCATTCTTAAGACGCGGGGTGGAGCAGCCTGGTAGCTCGTCAGGCTCATAACCTGAAGGCCGCGGGTTCAAATCCCGCCCCCGCAACCAAACGCACGTGATGCCTATTTATCGCGTCTACGTTTTACGAAACCCAAAAGCCCATTTTTATATTGGTTTTAGCGAAAACGTCGACATTCGCGTCCAGCAACATAATGCTGGAATGTCTCGTTCCACTCGCGGCAGCGGGCCCTGAAAAATAGTGTGGCGCAGTGTTCTTCTCACGTTGTCCGCTGCACGAGCACTTGAACTCGAACTCAAGAGGCAAAAAGGAGGAAACGGTTTTTATCAGATAACTGGTCTGCGGCGAGTTTGAGAGCCGCGCCCCACCCTGGCGGGGCCGCCCCCGCAACCAAATCACTTGCCGCGCCGACTCGGCTGCGCAAAATTCAGGCCCTCTCGAGCCACACAAAAAAATTCCAGCGTAGCTCAGTGGTAGAGCGGTCGGCTGTTAACCGATTGGTCGTAGGTTCGAATCCTACCGCTGGAGCCAAGAGCCAATGCAAAGAGAGACTTCTCGAAACAAACGTTGTAACCGTTCGAGTTGATTTGCTGTCTCTCCTTAGGACTATCCGATGGCGATCCGCGCACTCTTTAGACGACTGTTCGTTAGCGAATTTGCTCAGCGCGCTCTGCTTTCGTGCTTAATTGCAACGCTCTTGCTCGGTGGCATTCAATTGCGCCGATGGACATGGGAAGAAACAAGGCACGTGCGTTACCAGCACGACATTGTCAACGGTTTTTACTGGGGTAGTCAAAGCGTGGAAGAAGCCCGTCGTTTATCAGTTGACAAAAACGACGCCGGCTCGTGGGCAGCATTCTTTCATGGCTATTTCGCGCTGTATGATGAAGTAAAGCGCGAAGCTTATGAAAACGATTACCGCCTCGATTATCCGCCATTGCGACTTTTGGTGATGTCGATCTGGGCGAAGGAGGTGCGCACAGAATTTCCGGGCGTGGATGACGGACACCCGCATTATGTCGGAGTGCTGCTCAAGGCCAATCTCTTATGCGAACTGATGTCCGCGATTGCGATTTTTCTCCTGGTCCGTTTCTGGCTGCGGCGAACGGCGGGCGGGTTAACAGGGCGTTTTGGGCGGATTTTTCCACTGGAACATCGCGCTTGGATTTGCGGACTGGCGGCGGCCGCTGTGGTGTGGCTTGAACCCTCGGTGATTCTCGATGCGCACGGCTGGCCACAATGGGATGTCTGGATCGTGCCTTTTTATCTGTTCGCCGCGCTCGCGGCCCTGAAGAATCGATGGTTTGCCTGCGGCTGCCTCCTGGCCACAGGTGCAATGTTTAAAGGCCAGTTATTACTCGTCGCGCCTTTTTTTCTCCTCTGGCCATTGTGGGAAAGAAAATGGAACTGCGCCATGCAAATGCTTGCTGGTTTCATGGCAACGGTAGCCTTGGTAGTTTCCCCGTGGGTCCTGCGCAATCCAACGGCATGGATTGCAGTTGCAATTGTGGTCGGCGTCAGCTCGTTACTCTTCTTGCGGCACAGGTCGCGGCGTCCGGGAACGTGGATCACCGGTATCACTGCGCTCGCCGTATTTGTCACTGGTGTCCTCGACGGTGGCAGCTTCGCCTGGCTCCAAATCGGCTTTATCTACGGAAGCGAGCATTATCCCTATCTCTTCATAAGTTCTTGCTATAACCTCCCATCACTTCTCTCAAATCTTGGGTGGTCATTGAAGGATCCCCTCTGGTCGGCTCAACTTGGATCTCTGCATTTCGCCATCACGCTGCAATGGGCCCTGCGCTTGTTTTACTTAGGCGCATTGGCACTCTGCTCGCTGGGTGCCGCACGGCACATGCGCAATCGCGATCCTCGGTTGCTGATCGCGATCGCCATGCCTTGGTTGTTAATGTTCGCGTTGCTGGGGCAAATGCACGAGCGCTATCTGATGTGGGGGGCTGTGGTGAGCGCCGTTGCCTTCGCTGTGAGCATCCGGTTAAGCGTGCTCCATTTTATTATCTCGTTCGCGAGCCTCACAATGATCGCGCACGTGATGCTGATCGACAAGAAATTGTATCCAGCTCTCGGGGCGATCGAGCTCCTTAATGTTCTGCGACCTTATGCCTCGGGATTAGTGCTGGCCTGTGTGGCTGTTTGTTTGTGGGATGCGGCAGCCGTTCGGCTGACCTTATTCCAAAGTCGGCGTTATCGATGGCTCGAGCCAGTTTCGCTTTCCCTTGGCACGGCGGCGGAAGAAGTTTAGATCTGAGCGTGGCAGCGATTTTCGGCGTTGCGACAACTGCCCCACCGTTGCTAAAGCCGCATTAGAAGCGCAGAAATTTGTGCGCCTAGCCTCACCGCAGGACGCCCGACATCAAGGATCTCAGCCAATTCGATTTTTCCTCCTACTCCGCCGTTGGGTACGTTTCGCCTACTGTCGTGCCAGTCGTCGAAACAAGAATGCACCGAGCACGATAAAAAGAACGTTCGGAAACCAAACGAGCAGCTCCGGGTGCACTTTCGGGTTTCCGCGCAACGTGTCGCCGATGATGACGAAGAGGAAATAACTGACGGCCACGATCAAGCCCATGGCGAAACCAATCGAAGTCTCGCGGCGGTGCGCGGTGACGCCAAGCGGTACGCCGATAATCGCGAACGCGATGCAAGCGAACGGAAATGAAAAGCGCTTGTTTATTTCAGTCCGGCTGGCGCTGCGTTCGCGTTGGTTTTCACTCTTCAATTGCTCGAGGAGTTGTTCGATTGACAATGCGGAACGGCTCGGCCGTTTTTTCTCCTTCTCGTACAATTCTTCGAGACTGATCGGCAAGGTGCCTTCCGCCATATTGATTCCATCGCGAATTTTTGTCAGATCTAAAGGATTGTTTTCGTCTCGCGCCTGATAACGCGCCTGATAAAGATGCATGAGAATCTGTTTGTTCGCTAAATCGGCCTCGAGCAAGCCAGTGCGCGCATAAGTGACTTTTACTGCAAGTGAATTGTCGTTCATTTCAAAGACAGTAATGTTCTCGAGCTTGTTTCCCTCTTTCTTGCCCACGTAGATTTTTCGGCCTGGAAATTCATCGATTACCTGATCGGTGCCAAAAAGCGCCATCGGATTGCGCGTAGCGAGATCGAAAATGGTGCTACGCAACTTTTCTTGCGCGGCCGGCGCAACCTGCACGTTGAGCCACAAACAGATCCCCGTGCAAAGCAGCGCGATTCCCGCAAGCGGAATACAAATGCGCGAGATACTCACACCGTTTGAGCGCAGCGCGATCAGTTCGTTGTCGGCGGAGAGCCGCCCAAATACGAGCAGGATCGCGGTCAGCAATCCCCAGGGAATCGTGAAGATAAGCGAAAAGGGCATCACGTAAGCGATGAACGTGATCAGGTATTCCATGGGCACGTCATGATTGACCAACAACGGAAGAAGCTTTCGGAAAATATTGCCCACTACCAGCACTAGGCTCAACACCGCAATGGCGAAGAGCACGTTGACGAGCAATTCGCGGCTAAGAAACCGATCTATTAATTTCATATCGCAGCGGCAACCCAAAGGGGTTTGCCGCAGACGAACACAGATTAACACAGATTAAGATGACGCAAGTACACGCCAATCACTCCCTGCCATCATTTTCCATTCAGTCTCTGTTAATCTCTGGCTGGCAAAGGAGCTAATTCCCCGGTAAGTTTAGCCGCAATGAAGGTCGACATGTACGACGTCGCTGTCATTGGCGGCGGACCCGCTGGCAGCACTGCGGCTGCGCTGCTCGCGCGCGCTGGGCGGCGCGTGATCGTTTTCGAGCGCGAAAAATTTCCGCGCTTCCACATCGGCGAATCGCTCTTGCCTTTTAGCACGCAAACATTCGATCGCTTGGGCCTGCGCGAAAAACTTGACCGCACATTTCTGCCAAAATTCGGCGGCGAAATTGTCGCCGCTTGCGGAACCAAAGGCGTGAAATTTTATTTCAAAGACGGTTTCCGCTCACGTCGCGACCGGGCCTATCAAGTCACTCGTTCCGAGTTCGACAAGCTCCTCCTCGATCACTCACGCGAAAACGGCGCGGATGTTCGCGAAGAAACCGACGTGAAGAACATCACTTTCGAAAACGATCGCGCGAAGATCAACATCGAAACGTCCAACGGCGCCAGATCGACAATCGAAGCTCGCTATCTGCTCGATTGCAGCGGCCGGCAAACGATGCTCGGCAGCTTTTTTAATATCAAAAAGACGTACGATCATTTGCAGAAATTTTCCGTCTTCGCGCATTACGAAAATGTCGATCGCGCCGAAGGCATTGACGGCACACTCATCCGCATGGTGCGGAGCCTCGACCGGTGGTTTTGGATGATTCCCCTAACGACCACCCGCATGAGTATCGGTGTGGTAATGGACACGGCTACGTTTCGCGCGATGAAACTTTCGCCGGAAACGGCGCTTGAAAAATCCATCGACGAACAGCCGATGGTGCTCGAGCGAATGAAAAGAGCCGAGCGCGTCTCGCCAGTTTATTCTGCCGGCGATTACTCGTATCGGAACACAAAACTTTTTGGCGACCGGTGGCTGCTCGTGGGTGACGCCGCCGGATTTATCGATCCAGTTTTCAGCAGTGGCGTTTTTTTGGCGATCATGTCCGCCGAAAAGGCCGCCGACACACTAGACGAGGTTTTGCGCGACGAATCGCACAAGCGTCGCCTTTTCAAAAGGTATGCGCGCACTGTCAATTACATCATGGATATCTATCTCGCTTTCGTAAACGCGTGGTATCGCCGTGGCAAAGAATTCATCGAAGTGTTTCTTAATCCTACCGACACGATGCAAATCGCGGCCGCCGTCAACGCCGTGCTCGCGGGCAACGACGGAAAGAGTCTCGCCATCAAGTGGCGGATGTGGTTGTTTTATTTTTTTGTGAACACGCAACGGTTCTTCGCGTTCTCACCGCGACTCTCGCTTGTGCCGAAAAAGGAAACGTCGCCGAGTCCGTCCGAACCGGTTGGCGCGATTCTCTAAGCGCAATGTCGATCTTGCGCGCCGCCGTCACCGCGCTGGCGATTGTCGATCTAACAAACTGTGCAGCAACCTCGCAGCACCAATTTACCGAGCCGGCAGGTAGTTGGCAGGTGCGCAGCGGACAACTTTTATATCGCGCGCCGGCAACGACGCTCATCGGCGATGTGATCATTCGCTCTTCAAAAAGTGGCGATTTCGAGCTGACGTTTTCAAAAGGTCCGGTCGCGCCATTGTTATTTCTGCGGCAGGACGCCGGCTTCGCCGAAGTGAAAGGGCCGCTCGCGCGAAGCGGTTGGTCCGGCCCTATTGATCGGGCGCCGCAACAATTGCGCGGCTGGCTCGGAGTGCGAGACAAACTGATTGACTCGCAAGCTCGACAATCGGTGCGATACATCGCTGGCAACGAAACTTTTCTGTTTCGTTTTTGACCTGCCAGGTTTGAAACGCGACTATCGGCGTTTCGTTTTTGCCACCGAATATGCGGATCAATGATGTCATCGCGAGAACGGTCACGCAGCGACGTGCGCTCGTTTGGTGCAGCGTTGCCGCGCTTGCGCTCGGGTGCATTGCGATCCTCATCACCCAGCTGCGGCTTGACTCCGATGTGCTCAACATTTTGCCCGCGAGCTTTCGTTCGATCGCAGGGCTAAAAATTTACGATCGCGAGTTTGAGCAAACCCGGCAGCTCACTTTCGCGCTGGTTTGTGCCCCCGATGATATCGAAAAACTGGAAGAATTCGCGCCGTTATTCGCCGACAAATTACGGCAACAGCCCTGGTGCACGCGCGTGCTCGCGGGCTCGCCGATGCAGACGCCTGATGGAATCCGCGATCTTCAATCAATCGCAGTCCCGTTGCTCTTGAACCTGGAACCGGATGTTTTCAACGAAACGATGTCGATCTTGCAGCCGCAGAAAATTCGCGATCGCCTGCATCGTTTGCATCAACAGATTGAGGCAGGGTCGCCGCGACCGGAACTCGAGCTGGCGTTCGATCCTCTCGGTCTAATTGCCCCGGCGCTCAAGCCTTTTGCAGAAAGCACCGCGATCGAAGAAGACCAGCCGCTCGCCTCCTCCGATCGCACGATGCGGGTTTTCCTGGCGGTGACAAATCAGGAATCCATTAGCGCCTTCGCGTGCCAGCGTTTGATGCGTCAGGTAAACGCCTTTCGTGCAAACGCATGCGAAGGCTGGGATGGCGGCCCGTTGGAAATTCTCGTCACCGGACGTTCCGCGTACGTGGCCGAAATCTCCCTCAGCATGCGCTACGACATTGTCGCAACGTTGCTCGGATCAGCCGTGCTCGTAGGCAGCATTTTCTTCATCGGTTTTCGTCGATGGCTGCCGTTGCTCGGCATGGGATTTTCACTGCTGCTCTCGTGTCTGGTGGCGCTTACGCTCGGCCTTCTCATTTTTCGACAACTCAGCATGGTGAGCGTAGGCTTTTGCGCCATTCTCGTTGGCCTCGGCGTTGATTTCGCCATCCTCACCTTTGGACGTTATCAGCAAGCACGGATCGACGGACAATCACATCGTCAAGGCATCGCCACCTCGGTTGCAAAGCTTGGTCGCGCGGTTTTCTTTGGTGCACTCACTACTGCGGTCGGATTTCTGGCACTTATCCTGAGCGGATCGATGGGCTTCTCGCAGCTCGGTGTGCTCATCGCCATCGGCATTTTCTTTGCCGGCCTTTTTATGTGCACGATTTTATTTCTTTTCGTTCGCGAACGGCAGCCGCCCCTCCGTCATGATTGGGTCTTCGAGATGGTAAAAAAATATGTGCGCTGGAGTGTGGAGCGCCCGGCGCCCATGTTGATTTTCGCAAGCGCGCTTTTGTTGGTGCTGACCGTAATCGGATTATCGCCTGTCCCACCGCTTCACTTCGAGGCGAGCACACGTTCGCTGGAACCGAAAAACAGTCGTGCCAGTCGCGCGCTTCAAGCGATCATGCACAAAATGCCAATGCGCTGGGAGCCAGTGTTGGCAATCGTGCAGGCGAGCAATCCGCAAGAATTGCACGACGACTGGCAGAAAATTGCCGCACATTGGAGCGAGGTTCAGACTGCGGGCAAAATCAAAAGCTTTTCCACGCCCGCAGCCCTTTGTCTTTCGCCAAAGTCGATGCAACGAAATCGCGAACAGTTGAGCGAGATTGATTTTCAAACGGCGCGCCAAACACTCGACCAAACACTCGATACCGAAGGATTCAGCCGCGACGCGTTCGCACCGGCTTTTACGCTGCTCGATAATTTGCAACATCTGGTCGATCCGAACGCTCCTCTGCCGAATTGGCGAGAAAAGTTGCCAGCGTCATCGAGCTGGTGGTTTTTGGTTGATCGCTATTTCGGGCAAGATCCGCTGCTTACCACTGGCTTTGTTACTACCAACGAACCAGTCTCCACATATGCGCAGCGAGTAAATCTTGGACGCGATCTCCCGGTGACGAGGATTCCAATGACCCTCTCAGGCTGGAGTTACGCGCTTGCCGATTTGCTGCCATGGTCACACCGGCAACTCCTCATCATTAGCGCGTTGATGGCGATTTTCGACGTTTCGCTGCTCGCGATTTTATACCGCAACTTGCGCCTCTGGGTCATCCAAGTCATCACGCTCGCGTTTGCGATCGGAGCGATGATTGCGTCGATGAAACTGCTGCGTATCGATTTGAACTTGCTCAATGTGCTTTCTTTTCGTCTCGTCCTAGCGATCGGAGTAGACTACGGAATTTACGTCGTGCTGGTCTGGCAGAAGACACATGAGATCGAGCACGATGTTGCGGGCGTGGTGAAGCCGGTGTTGCTCGCCGGATTAACCGCTGTTAGCGGCTTTGGCTCACTCGTGCTGGCGCGCAATCCGTCGTTGAGTAGCCTGGGCAGTGCCTGCGCGATCGGCATTTTTTGGAGCCTGGTTGCGACGATTTTCTTTACGCTGCCTGCGATGGCGGCAACAGAACCGAAATCTTCAAGCAAAGATTAGGTCCAAATGGGCTAAGATCGATAATCTCATGCGAAGGATTCTTCCAATAATTCTTAGTCTCATTTCGTCTACGATCCTCGCCGGCCCTGGGCCGCTTTCTCCCGCCGAGCTCAAGACTCTCCTCGCGCGAATTCGGGAAAACCGAATCACCCAAGCGGATTTTCAGGAAGAACGGTTCTTGCATTTGATGAAGAAACCGGTCGTGAATTCAGGCAAGGTTTGGTTTCAGCCGCCGAAAAAATTTCGCCGCGAAGTGAAGGGCAATTCGCCCAGCTTGACGGTGAGCGACGGTCATCAGCTTTGGATTTATTATCCGAACTTTAAATCCGCCGAGCGTTATTCTTTGGGCAAACGCTCACCGCTCGATTCGGTTATTGCAGCGATCAATTCGGCGCTAAATCTCGAAGATGTCGAAAACACGTTCGCCATCAATGCCACGAAGATCGGCAACGGCTATGAGCTGGAGCTGACGCCGCGCACGCCGTCAATGAAACGGGTCTTTCAAAAACTCAACCTGCGCATCAATGACAACTTGAGGGCCGAGCGCACAGAAATGTTGCAGGTGAATGGCGATCGGATTGTGACTAGCTATTCAAATCAGACGCGCGCGCCGATTCCTGCATCGACATTCGAATTCACACCGCCGCCCGGCACCGAGATTACGACGCCGCTCGGACGATAGTGATATAGAGCGACCGTCGCGCGCGGTCTTGATCCGAGTGCAAGTTTGCTCGACCACAGGTCGAGCAGAAGCTAAAACAATTCGCGATCATGAGACGCATTTGGATCATTGTTTT
>WNFP01005980.1_pt1 | contig 16691 bp, 18 predicted proteins | sample 5400201 | NCBI WGS metagenome assembly WNFP01 (sample SAMN13153355, study PRJNA577476) | soil metagenome | isolation source: 115 cm saprolite under Madrone tree | place: USA:California | collected 2016-06-14 | reverse complement strand
TCACGCCGCGGAACATGAAGCGACGAAAGCCCATCGCCTGCTTGCTCTCGGCGAGCCGGCGACAGACGTGCGGCACGCACGCGGGGCCGAATACCGCAGCGGGGAGGCGGGGGCGCCGTCGGAGCGCCTATGAGGCGCCGCGGGCGGCGGCCGATGGAGGCACCGGGCTCGGCGGCGCCGAATCGAAGCGGAGACGGCGCCCCCGCCTCCCGCACCGCCGTCTCGGGTCACGCTCCTAGGCCGTCTTCGGCGGCCGGCCGCGACGGCGCCTCGTCTTGGAGCCGGGCGGGCGGCCCGGACCGCGGCGCCCGCGCCGCCGCCGGCGGCGCTTCACCTTCCCCGCCCCGCCGATGTTGCCCAAGAGATTCCCGATCTGCTGGCTGAGCTCCTTGCGCACGAGCTCCCGAATCGCGGTCACGAAGCTCTTCTGTCGTGGCATCCCGTCCCCTCCCGGTTGCGGTTTGGCTGCTCATAGTCCAACGCGCCGAGCAGGGCAAGACGCGCGCGGCGTCTACGCGGAGAGGATTTTCCCTTCCAAATGGAGCGAACCCGTTTCCACGAATTCCAGAGTTCGCGCGCGCTGCCACAGTTCCAAAACTCCTTCGAATGGACCGACGATATCTCCCGATACGCGGTAAATGTACTCGTGCAGCGGCGCGAATGGCTCGGGACCGTGCGCCTCGGGATGCGTTTCTTCCTTTTCCGACCGCTGCTCCACCCGCACACCGGCAGGCAGCGTGGCGAGCAACGCGTCGCGAATCTGCGCTGCCACGTCACGCGAAAATGCCTCGGCTCGAAACGAGAATTTCGTCGATTCGACCACCCGGCGGCGCTCGACGACGAGCCCCAGCTCCCTGCCGCGCTCGCCGAGCGCCCGCGCGAGCGGCACGGCGAGCGGTTCCGGCGCCAGGAAGACCTGATGGGAGCCGGCCGCGAACAGCGCCTTCAAGCGCTCGCCGAACGATCCCGCCGCGAGCGCGATGTCGCTGCCGAACACGCCCCCCGCGTGCTCCCCGCGGCCGGCCAGGAACCCGGCCACGAAAGCGCGCAGCGTCCGCTCCGCGCCCTCGACCACGAGCTCGTGCCATGCGGTCATGATCGACCCCTCACTCGAAGAATACCAAAGTCGCCAGCGCGAACACGGGAATCAAGACGGGCAACGAGTAGCGCAGGATGTACCCGAAGAACGACGGCATCGGCACTCCCGCCTCTTCCGCGATCGACTTCACCATGAAGTTGGGCGCGTTCCCGATGTACGTATTCGCACCCATGAAGACCGATCCGGTCGCAATCGCCTGCAGAAAGGCGTGATTCTCGGCGATCAGGCGAGGGATGGCTTCGCGCTCCGCCACGCCCGGATACAGCCGGCCGAGCGCCGTCGACAGGAAGGTCAGGTATGTGGGCGCGTTGTCGAGGAACGAGGAGAGGATTCCGCTCGCCCAGAAAAAATGCGCCGGCTCGCGTACGACGCGAATGACGAAGGCGAGCGCGCCCCCTTCGCCCACGCGCAGCATGGCGAGCACGGGAATGATGGTGGCGAAGATGCCCGCGAACAGGATCGCCACCTCCTTGATCGGCTCCCAGGTGAACTGGTTCTCCTCGCGCACGCGCCGCGGCGTCGTCCGCCAGGACGCCGCCAGCATGAGGAGGAGGATCGCGTCGCGCACGAGGTTCTGCACCTGCTGCGCGAGGCCGAGCATCGTCACCTCGCCGAGGTGCACGGTCCCGGAGAGGATGACGGCGGCCAGCACGCCGCCGAGGAAGAAGACATTGTGCCAGCCCTCGACCCGGATCGGCTCGCCGGGCGCGGCGGGCCGCGCGCGCAGGAGTGCATCCTCGCGGCGCCACCAGTAGAGATCGAAGAGCAGGTACGCGCCGAGGACCGCGCCCGCGGTGAACAGCATCTCCTTCCAGACCACGAAGGTCCAGAAGAACGGCACGCCGTGGAGGAAGCCCAGGAAGAGCGGCGGATCGCCGAGCGGCGTCAGCGCCCCGCCGATGTTGGCGACCAGGAAGATGAAGAACACCACCGTGTGCGCGCGGTGCCGGCGCGCGCGGTTGGCGCGCAGGAGCGGGCGCACGAGGAGCATGGCGGCGCCGGTCGTCCCCACCCACGAGGCGAGCACCGTCCCGATCAGCATGAGGGTCCCGTTCACCCAGGGCGTACCACGCAGCCCGCCGCGCACGTAGATGCCGCCGCCGATCGTGAACAGCGCGCCGAGCAGGATGATGAACGGCACGTAGTCGACCACCGCCACGTGTGCCAGCTCGTGCAGCGCCGGCGCGCCATAGGCGAACGCGAAGGGCACGATCACCACCGCCGACCACGCGGCGGACACCTTCGGGTAGTGATGGTGCCAGAACGCGGGCGCGAGGAGCGGGAAGAGCGCGATCGAGAGCAACATGCCCGCGAACGGGATGGCGCTCCAGGTGGGAAGGAGCGTGCCCAGGTCCTCAGCGGGCACCGCGCTCCACCACCACCCGGTCGAGGATGCGCTCGAGCTCGCGCTCGGTGAGGATGCCGCGCGTGACGAGGTCGTGGGGCTCCTCGTAGGGCCGCCCTTCGACGATCCGCCGCGCCATGCTGGGCGTGATCCCGGGCAGCTTCTCGAGCTTGCGCAGCGAGGCGCGGTTCAGGTCGATGGGCGCGGGCGCGTCGGGCGCGTGGCGCCGGTGGAAGAGGCTGCATCCGGGGGCGACGAGCGCAGCCGCGAGTACCAGGACGGCGAGCCGTGCGGGAGCCCGGGGCATGGGGCCGCGGAGCCTACCCTGCCCGCCGCCCTCAACGGAAGAGGCGGCGGAACCAGTCGCTCAGGCGCCGTCCCGTCGACCCGATGGCGCGTCCGCCGCCGCGCACGGCGCCGCCGATCTCTTCGCCGACGGCCGTCCACGCCTCGCGGTGGAGCCGGCACGGCTCCGTCGGCTCCGTCCCGGCGAGGAAGGGCTCGTGGCGGCTTTCCGGGCACCCGGCGGTGGCGAGCTCGCCGGAGGCGGGATCGACCTCGCGCCACACGATGTCGTCGGGCACCGGGAAGTCCTGCTCGCTCGCCTCGCCGCTCGTGGCGCGCACGAAGTCGGTCCAGATGGGGAGGGCTCCCTGCGCGCCCGTGAGTCCGGTCGGCCCACCGCCGTCGAGCCCCACCCAGACGCCCGCAACCACCTCGGGCGTGAAGCCGACGAACCACGCGTCGCGGGTGTCGTCCGTGGTGCCCGTCTTGCCCGCGGCCGAGCCGGTGAGGCCCGCCTCGCGCGCGGGACGGCCGGTGCCGCGGTCGACCACGCCCTCGAGGAGATGGGTCACGAGGTAGGCGACGCCCGGGTCGATGACGTGCTCCTCTTCCGGCGGCGCGGCGTAGAGCGTCTCGCCGTCGGCGGAGGCGACCGCGACGACGAGCGTCGGGGGCCGGCGCACGCCGCCGCTCGCGAACACGCCGTACGCCGCGGTCAGCTCGAGGAGCGAGGTCTCCGCCACGCCGAGCGCGAGGGCCGGCACGCGCGGCAGCGGCGAGGCGATCCCCAAGTCCGCGGCCGCGCGCGCCACCGCGTCGAGGCCGACGTCGAGCGCCACGCGCACGGTGGCCGCGTTGCGCGACTCGGCGATCGCGTCCTCGAGCGGGATCGTGCCCGCGAAGGTACCGTCGTAGTTCACGGGCTGCCACACGCGCGCGCCGACGCGCACCGAGAGCGGCGTGTCCTCGACCAGCGAGACGACGGTGCGCGGCGGGGCCGCGCCCCGGCGCGCGGGGTCGAGCGCGGCCACGTACACGAAGGGCTTGAAGGCCGAGCCCGGCTGGCGGCGCGAGCGCACCGCCCGATCGAGCGGGCTCGAGCCGTAGTCGCGGCCGCCCACCAGGGCGCGCACGCAGCCGGTGTGCGGGTCGAGCGCCACCAGCGCCGCCTGGAGCGGCCCGCGCCGCCGCCGCCCGCGCTCGAGCGCGGCGAGCCCGTGCCGCGTCGCCCGCTCCGCCTCGCGCTGCGCGTCCGCGTCGATCGAGGTGAAGACGCGGAGCCCGGGCGCCTCGGCGACCGCGCGCGGCAGGAGCTGCGGCAGCTGGCGCGCCACCTCCGACGCCACGTAGAGCGCGGCCACCGGGCGCGCCTTGGGCGGCGCGAGCTTGAGCGGGGTGGCCATGGCCTCGGCCCCGACCGACCTCTCGAGCAGCCCGTCCTGCACCATCTGCTCGAGCACGCGGTTGCGGCGCGCGAGTGCGGCGCGCGGGTGGCGGCGCGGCGAGAGGCCGTTCGGCGAGCGGATGATCCCGGCCAGGAGCGCGCACTCCGCCGGCTCCAGCTCGCCGAGCGGCTTCCCGAAGTAGACCTGGGCCGCCTCGCTGAAGCCGTGGACGGGGAGGCCGCCGTCGACCCCCAGGTACACCGAGGCGACGTAGCGCCCGAGGATCTCCTCCTTGCTCGCCCGCGCCTCGAGCAGCAGGGCGAGCACCGCCTCCCGGAGCTTGCGGGAGAGCGTGCGCCGCGGCGAGAGGAAGGCGTTCTTCGCCAGCTGCTGCGTCAGCGTGCTGGCACCCTGCGCCACGTGGTGCGCGCGCAGATCGGCCACCAGCGCGCGCGCGATGGCGACCGGGTCCACGCCCGGATGGAGGAAGAAGTGCCGATCCTCGGCGGCGAGCACCGCCGAGCGGCAGGCGGGCGGCGCCAGCTCGGGGCTCGCGCCGAGCGTCGCGCCGCCGCCGCCGAGCACCGCGAGCATCTCGGGCTCGAGCTCGAAGCGGTCGAGCGCGCCGCCTTCCAGATCCTCGATCGCGGCGACGCGCCCGGCCTCCAGCCCGACGCGCACGCGCCGCGGCGCGGCCGCCCACGGCGCCGGCGAGGGCCGCTCGGCGAGCTCGATGGTCGCCCCGGCCGCGCGGTACTCGCCCGGCGCGAGCGCGTGCGTCGGGTCCGCGACCGGCCGGTAGCCGAGCCGGTCGAGCTTGCGGGCGAGCGAGCCGCCGGGCACCGCCTCGCCGAGCGCGAGCGGCGTGGGCGCGGCATACATGCGCGCGCCCCCGAGCGGCGGCCCGGCCAGGTAGGCCCGCACGCGCGCGTCGAGCCGCATCACGACCAGCGCCGCGCCGAGGCCGACGACAAAGCAGCCGACGAGGAGCCAGCGCCGCAGACGCACCACGCATCCCTCCTACCGGCAGCGGAAGATTTTTTCACCTGGCCCCTTGTCAAGCCGGTCCGGCCGGGGCTATGAGCCGGCCAATGGAAGTCGCCCCGCGCCAGGATCAATTCGACGCGATGATCCAGGGGCTGCGCGACAGCGCGGACTTGCTCGAGCGTCTCGGCCGTGACGTCGCCGTGCGGCGCATCCTGGTCGACGTGCTGGGCGATCTCCTGAACGCCTCGATGGCGACCGTCCGCTTCGTGGCGAGCGCGCTGCTCGACTGAGCGCCCCGGAACCTGTAAGCAATCGAGCGACCCGATCCGGGAGGACGCGCTCGTGAACCTCGAGTACAGCGCAGAGTACGAGGAGTTCCGCACCCAGGTGCGCCGTTTTCTCGCCGAGCACTGGAGCGCCGGGGATGCCGCCCGCCAGCCCGACCCGGACGGCGTAGCTGCCTTTGCGGGGGCCGTCCCCACGGACGAGCGCGCGACCGCGTTCCGCTTGAAGGCGATCGAGCGCGGCTACCTCTACCGCCACGTCCCGCGGCGCTACGGCGGCGGCGAGCAGACGCCCGACCCGCTCAAGGCGACCATCATCGCCGAGGAGTTCCGCCGCGCGCGCGCCCCCCACGAGATGATGGGCCAGGGGCCGAGCATGCTCGTACCGACCCTCCTCGAGCACGGCACCGAGGTGCAGAAGGAACGCTTCATCCCGGGCACCCTGCTCGGGACGATCCGCTGGTGCCAGGGCTACAGCGAGCCGGGCGCGGGCAGCGACCTGGCCTCGCTCCGCACGCGCGCCGTGCTCGAGGGCGACTCGTGGGTCGTCAACGGCCAGAAGATCTGGACCTCGAGCGCGCGCGAATCCGACTGGATGTTCGCCCTGGTCCGCACCGAGCCGGACAAGCCCAAGCACGACGGCATCAGCTACCTCCTGATCGACATGAAGACGCCCGGCATCGAGGTGCGGCCGCTCCGCCAGATGACCGGGGACGCCGACTTCAACGAGGTGTTCTTCGACAACGTGCGCGTGCCGGCGGAGAGCCTGGTCGGGAAACGGGGCCAGGGCTGGGTGGTGAGCCGCTCGACGCTCAAGCACGAGCGTGCGCTGATCGGCGGCTCGCATCTCACCCGCCGGACGTTCGACGGCCTCGTCATGCTGGCGAGAGCAATCGACGTCCGCGGCCGGCCCGCCATCCAGGATCCCGTGGTGCGGAGCCGGCTGGTGGAGCTCGAGGCGCGCCTCCTCGCCAACGAGTACCAGGGCTACCGCCTCCTCACCCTGAGCGCGCGCGGCGAGGAGCCGGGGCTCGCGGGCCTGGTGATGAAGCTCGCCTCGACCACCCTCGGCCACGACATCGCGAACCTCGCCCTGGACGTGATCGGCGACCGCGCGCTGCTCGCGCCCGGTGAGCCGAACGCGCCCGCGATGGGCATGTTCGGCACCGCCTACATGTGGTCGCTCGGCGTGCTGATCGCGGGCGGCACCGCCAACATCCAGCGCAACATCATCGCCGAGCGGGGCCTCGGGCTGCCGCGCGACGCGCGGAAGTGACGGCGCGCGCAAGCGGGATATGGATTTCGGCCTCTCGCCCGACCAGGTCCTGCTCAAGCAGACGATCCGCCGCTGGCTCGAGACGGAGTGCCCGACCACGCGCGTGCGCGCCGTCATGGAGAACGACGGCGGGCACGACCCGCGCCTGTGGGACGGGCTCGCCGAGCTGGGCGTGCCCGGGCTCCAGGTGCCGGCCGCGCACGGGGGCTCGGGGCTCGAGCTGCTCGAGGTGGCGCTCGCTGCCGAGGAGCTCGGCTGGTGCTGCACGCCGGGCCCGTTCCTCGCCTGCGCGCTCGCGACCGCCGCGCTCCTCGCGAGCGGCAACGCCGAGGCCGCCGCGCGCTGGCTCCCGGCCATCGCACGCGGGCGCGCGATCGTCACCCTCGCGCTCGGCGAGGAGGGCGACGAGTGGGATGCGGCGCGGCTCACGACGCGGGCGCAAGGCGGCACGCTCAGCGGACGCAAGCCCCTGGTTCCCTATGCCGCCGTCGCGGACGCGATCCTGGTCGCGGCAGCGGACGGCGACGGCCCGGGCCTCTGGCTCGTCGAGGGCGGCGCGCGCGGGCTCGGCGTGACGCCGCTCAAGGGGACCGACATGACCCGGCGGGTCGCGGCCGTCGAGCTCGAGGCGGCGCCGGCGACCAAGATCGCGGCGGGTCGCGCGGCGATCGACCGCGCGCGCGACGCGGGGCTCGTCCTACTCGCGGCCGACGCGTACGGTGGTGCCCGCCGCTGCCTCGACATGACGGTCAAGTACGCGCTCACGCGCGAGCAGTTCGGCCAGCCGATCGGCGCCTTCCAGGCCGTCAAGCACCAGCTCGCCGACCTCGCGGCCGACCTGGACCCGGCGCTCTCGCTGTGGTGGTACGCGGCGCATGCCTACGACCACGTCCCCGAGCGCGCCGAGCGGCACGCCGCGATCGCCAAGGCGCACCTGACCGACCTCTACGACCGCGCCACCCGGGTGACGACCGAGCTGCACGGCGGCATCGGCTTCACCTGGGAGTACGACCTCCACCTGTGGTTCCGCCGCGCCGTCTTCGACCGCGCCTTCCTGGGCGAGGCGACCTACCACCGCCTGCGCGCCGCCGACCTCGCGGGCTGGTAGGGTCAGGCCGGCGCCCCGTTCACCACCGTCCCGTCCTTCAGCGTGACGATCCGCGCGGCGTGGCCCGCGGCGCGCGCGTCGTGCGTCACCAGCACCACCGTCGACCCCCGTGCACGGTTGGCGTCGCGGATGAGGGCCAGGATCTGCTCGCCGGTCCGCGTGTCGAGGTTGCCGGTCGGCTCGTCGGCGAGGATCAGGGCGGGATCGATCACCAGCGCGCGCGCGATCGCCACGCGCTGCATCTCGCCGCCCGAGAGCTCGTCGGGCCGATGGCGGCGCCGGTGCCCGAGCCCGACCAGGTCGAGCGCCGCCTGCACGCGCTCGCGCACGTCGCGCGGGCGGCGGCGGTCGAGGAGGAGCGGCAGCGCGACGTTCTCCTCGGCGGAATAGGTGGGCAGGAGGTTGAAGAACTGGAACACGAAGCCGATCCTCCGCCGCCGGAAGATGGTGATCTCGTCGTCGCTCATGCGGGAGATGGGCGTCCCGTCGATGACGATCTCGCCCGCCGTCGGCACGTCGAGACCGCCCATCAGGTGGAGCAGCGTGCTCTTCCCCGAGCCGCTCGGCCCCATGATCGACACGAACTCGCCCGCCGCGATGTCGAGCGACACGCCGGCCAGCGCGCGCACCTCGGCCTCGCCCTGGCGGAAGACCTTGTGGACGTCGCGGACGGAGATCATGGCGTCAGGCTCGCCCCCAGGATCGAATGGTCGCACCTGGACTTGAACCAGGGGCCTCCTGCATGTGAGGCAGGCGCTCTAACCAGCTGAGCTATGCGACCGCGGGGGAAACGGCTCCTCCGATCGGACGGGCCCTCCTACTCGACTGAACCCGGAGCGTCAACGGCGAGTTCGTCACTCGCGCGCCGGGACGTAGCGTCGCAGCATGCGCGCGCTCGCAGCGGCGATGCTGTTGATCGGAGCGGCGCTGCTCGCCGCAGCGGACGACCGCCGGCATCATCACCTCGCCTCGTCCCGGGCACCGTGACCATCAACGGCGCGGCGTACATCTGCGACCTCGACGGCAAGCACTTCGTCGACCGTGACGCCTTCGTGGCGCACCTCCGCACGGCACACCACACGGCACCCGCGCGCATTCCCGACCTCCTGCTGGTGCGCGGCGGGCGGGTTCACTTCGTCGGCGAGTAGACGGCCGCTACCGACCAACCTACTGATATCCCTTTGATTTGTCCTCTGCGGGCAGGTCTGGAGGCGCCCTCCGGCAGGACCCACTTGACGAATGACGCGGTGCGTAGTAGCACTCTCCATACCAAACCCGCTAGGAGGATCAACTCATGGCAGAGTCCAAAGCCCGCATCACGCTGAAAGACGTGCGAGCGTCGGTGAAGCGGATGCAGACGGAGGGCGAGAAGCTGGTGACGCGTCTGCGGCGCGACGCACGTGCGTTCGCCACGCGCAGCCGGCGCGAGACGGTGTCGAGCTTGATGAGCGACGCGCGCAGGCTCCAGGCCGACCTGCGCAAGCGCGCGGAGAGAGCGATCGAGGAGCTCGACACCCAGCGCACGCGCATCCTCGCCACGCTCGAGGAGCGCGTGACCGGCGTGGTCGAGACGGTGGTGAAGACCCTGAACGTCGCCACGCACAGAGAGCTGGAGAACCTACGCAAGCGGGTGGCCGACCTCGAGCGGCGGCTCGACGCCCTTTCCAAGGAGCGGGCGGCCTGAAGGCTAGCCCGCATTTCTCACCAGTCGCCTACTGCGAGCGCCAAGGGCGCTCTCGCGACGGCGCCCGGTGAGAATTGCGGGCTAGCGACGCCCGGGCGGCGCGCTCGCCCATCCCGTACGACCCAGTCTCGTCCCGTGGCGCCCGGTCCGCCCCCGGCGAGCCCGTAGGGCGGCACCCGTCTCCGCTCGGCGAGGAGGGTCACCTCCGTCGGCACGAGGAGCTCGATCTCGCGCACCACGCCGTCGCCGCCCCGGTGGCGTCCGCGGCCGCCCGACCCGCGCCGCACGGCATAGCGCCTGACCCGCAGCGGATAGTACGCCTCGAGGGCCTCGATCGGCGTGTTCATGGTGTTCGTCATGTGGGTGTGCACGGCGGAGAGGCCCGGCCCGTGCGGGCCGGCGCCGGCCCCGCCCGCGAGCGTCTCGTAGTACGCGAAGCCCGCGCCACCGAGGGCCAGGTTGTTCATCGAGCCGGCGCTCGCGGCCGGGACGCGATCGGGCGCGGCGCGCGCCAGGGCGCGCAAGAGCACGTCGACGATGCGCTGCGAGGTCTCGACGTTGCCGCCCGCCACCGCGGCCGGGAAGCGCGCGTTGACGATCGAGCCCTCCGGGGCGGCGATGGTGAGCGGCCGCGCGAGGCCGTCGTTCGGCGGCACTTGCTCTTCGGCCAGCGCGGTGAACACGTAGAGGACCGCGGAGCGCGTGACCGCGAGGTTCGCGTTCACCGGGCCGCGCGTCTGCGGGGCCGAGCCCGCGAAGTCGATCCGGGCGCGGCCGCGGTGGATGGTGATCGCGACCGCGATCGGGAGCCGCGTCGCGCCGAGCCCGTCGTCGTCGAGGACGTCGGCCGCGCGGTAGGTCCCGGGCGGCAGGCGGGCGAGGGTGGCGCGCATGAGGGCGGCCGAGTACGCCTGCAAGGCCACCATCTCGGCCCCCAGCCGGCGTACACCGCGTGCCGCGGCGAGGGCGCGGAGCCGGTCGGCGCCGACGCGCAGCGCGGCCCACTGCGCCATGAGGTCGCCCTCGCGCTCGGCCGGCACGCGCGTGTTGGCGAGAAAGAGCGCCAGCACGTCCGCAACCACGCGCCCCGCGCTCACCAGCCGCACGGGAGGAAGCCGGAAGCCCTCCTGGAAGATCTCGGTCGCGAGCGGCATCGAGCCGGGCGACATGCCGCCCATGTCGGCATGGTGGGCGCGGTTCGCGACGTAGGCGAAGGGGCGGCGCGCGCGGGGGAGGAAGACGGGCGCCACCAGGGTCACGTCGGGCAGATGCGTGCCCCCCGCGAAGGGGTCGTTCACGATCACCACGTCGCCCGGACCCATCGCGACCCGCTCGAGGACGGCGCGCACCGCGAGCGGCGTCGAGCCCAGGTGGACCGGGATGTGGGCCGCCTGCGCGGCGAGCGCGCCGCGCGCGTCGAACACCGCGCACGAATAGTCGCGCCGCTCCTTGATGTTGGGCGAGAGGGCGGTCCGCCCGAGCACAACGCCCATCTCCTCGGCGACGCTCGCCAGGCGATGGTGGGCGATCTCGAGCGCGACCGGGTCCATCACGTCTCGAGCAGGAGCCCGCCCAGCCGGTCCCCGGTGACGCGCCAGCCCGGCGGGACGAGCGTCGTCGCGCTGTACTCGCAGACGACGGCCGGGCCGCCGAGGCGGCGCCCCGGCCGCAGGTCGTCGCGCCGATGGACCGCCGCCTGGCGGGCCCCCTCCGCGAACACGACCGCCCGCGAGGCGAGCGGCGCCGGCCGGCCGACGCGCGGCGGCCGCTCGGCCGGGAGCCGCGCGCGGCCGCCGCGCGCCCGCACCCGTAGCGTCACCACCTCCAGCGGGCGGCGCGGGTCCGCGTGCCCGAACAGCCGTGCGTGCGCGCGATGGAAGGCGCGCGCCCAGCCGGCCCGGTAGGGCACGGACACCTCGTACGCCTGCCCGGCGTAGCGCACCTCGAGGAGCCGCTCGACCGCCGCGGGACGTATGCCCTCGCGCTCGAGATCGCGCGCGGCGGCCCGCGCGAGCGCGCAAAAGCCCGCCTCCAGCACGCCCTCGGACGGCGCCACCGCGCGGAGCGTGCGGCCATAGTCCCGCACCACCTCGGCCGCGAGCACGCCCCAGGCCGAGAGGAGCCCCGGCTGGCGCGGCACGTAGACGCGGCGGATGCCAAGCGCCGCCGCCAGCTCGGCGGCGTGCAGCGCGCCCGCGCCCCCGAAGGCGACCAGCGTGAAGAGGCGCGGATCGTGCCCGCGCTCGACCGTGACGACGCGCAGCGCGCGCTCCATCGCCGCGTTCGCGACTCGCACGATGCCGGCCGCGGTCGCCTCGACGGAGCGCCCGAGGCGGCGCGCGAGCGGCGCGATCGCCCGCTCGGCGCGCGCGCGGTCGAGGCGCATCGCACCGCCGAGGAACTCGCTCTCCACCAGCCGGCCGAGGACCAGGTTCGCGTCGGTCACGGTCGGCGCGCTCCCGCGGCCGTAGCAGGCCGGCCCCGGGTCGGCGCCAGCGCTCTCGGGGCCGACGCGCAGCGCGCCGCCGCGATCGAGCCGCGCGAGCGACCCGCCGCCCGCGCCCACGGTGTGGATGTCGATCGCGGGCACGCGCACGGGAAGCCCGTCGATGGACGTCTCGCTCCGGTAGGCGAGGGCGCCGTCGACCAGGCTCACGTCGGCCGACGTGCCCCCCATGTCGAGCGTGATGACACGCCGGTGCCCGGCGCGGCGTGCACGCTCCGCTGCGCCGACGACGCCGCCCGCGGGTCCGGAGAGGATCGTGCGCACCGGCTCGGCGCACGCCACGGGCGCGCCGATGAGCCCGCCTCCCGACTGCATGACGCGCAGGCGGCGTCCCGGAACCACGGCCGCCAGCGCGCGCAGGTGGCGGGCCATCAGCGGGCCGACGTAGGCGTTGAGCGCCGTGGTCGCCACCCGCTCGTACTCGCGGTACTCGCGCAGGAGCCGGTGCGAGAGGGTCACGTGCAGGCCGCGCCCGGCGAGCGCCCGGCCGAGCCGGCGCTCGTGCGCCGGACGGGCGTAGCCGTGGAGGAGGCAGACGGCGACCGCCGTCGCCCGGCTGCGCGCGACGGCGGCCAGCGCGCGTGCCACCTCACGCGGGCGGAGCGGCGTCTCGACGGTCCCATCGACGAGCACGCGCTCGCGCACGCCGATGCGCCGCGCGCGCGGCACGAGCGGCGCCGGCCGTCGCGGCTCGAGCGCGTAGAGCGCGGGGCGCACCTGGCGGCCGATCTCGAGCACGTCCTCGAAGCCGGCGGTGGTGAGCAGCGCGACGCGCGCGCCGCGCCGCTCGAGGAGCGCGTTGGTCGCGACCGTCGAGCCGTAGTGCAGGCGCGCGGCGCCGCCCAGCGTGGCAAGCCCGGCGCGCACCGCGGCCGCCGGGTCGTGCGGCGTGGAGCGGACCTTCAGGACACGGAGCCGCCCGCCGACCACGGCCACCAGGTCGGTGAAGGTGCCGCCGGTGTCGACGCCGACGAGGACGGGCCGGGGGGTCAGGAGGCCGGCTTCTCGCTCGTGCTGGCGGGCTTGGTCTCGGGCTTCGCCTCGGACTTCGCCTCGGACTTACCGTCCGACTTGCTCTCGGTGGCGGCGGACTCCTTGCCGCTCTCCTTCTTGCCGCCGTTCCCCCTCCCGCCGCGCGGGTAGTCGGTCACGTACCAGCCGCTGCCCTTCAGCTGGAAGCTCGTGTTCGAGATGAGGCGTCGGACCTTGCGCTTGCACCGGGGGCAGCGCGGCAGCGGGGGGTCGGTGATGCGCTGCATCTCCTCGAAGTCGCCACAGTGCTCGCAGCGGTACTCGTAGATCGGCATCGTGGTCCGTCTAATTATGCCCCGTAGCCCTGTCAACGGACAGCGGCCAGGCGCTCCAGGATCGTTTCGGCCGGAAGCCCGCGGACGCGCACCCGTTTCTCCCGCCCGCGCGCCCCGGCCTCGAGCTCGAGGTCTCCCGGCCGGACGCCCAGCACGCGGGCGAGGAGGCGGAGCAGCTCCCGGTTGGCCGCCCCCTCGAGCGGCCGTGCCGCGACGCGCACGCGCAGCGCCTCGCCGTGGAGACCCCCCATGCCCGCTCGCGCCGCGCCGGGGACGACGTGCACGCGGAGCAGCGCGCCGTCGGACGTCGCCCGCAGCCAGGGCGCCGGGTCAGCCAACGAAGACCCGCAGCGCGCTCATCTCGAGAGCGAGCCGGCGGAGGCTCTGCACGATGACCGTCTGTGCGAACATGATCGCGAGGATCACGACGATCGGGGAGAGGTCGAGCCCACCCACGATCACGAAGGGCAGCCGGCGGCGCACCTGATACAGCACGGGCTCGGTCACGCCGTAGATGAAGCGCACGATGGGATTGCGCGGGTCGGGGCTCACCCAGGAGAGGACGGCCCCGATGATGATGAGCCAGAAGTAGAAGTTGAGGAGCAGGCCGAGCGCGTCGGCAACCCAGAACGTGAACCGCCCGAGCATGAACTGCAACATGCGTCGAGTCTACGCGGCGGCCAGCTCCCGCGCGCGCCTAGTCGCGGCCTCGACGGCGGCGATGACGGCGTCGCGGAAGTGAAGCGAGTCGAGCGTGGTGAGCCCGGCCTGCGTCGTCCCGCCCGGCGACACGACCATCTCGCGCAGCTCGCGCGACGAGAGCCCGCTCTCGGAGAGCATCGCGGCTGCGCCGCCGAGCGTGGCGTGGGCGAGCTGGGCCGCCAGGTTCTGCGGCAGGCCGCCGCGCACGCCGCCCTCGATCAGGCACTCGGCGAACAGGTAGACGAACGCGGGCCCGCTGCCGGAGAGCGCGGTCACCGCATCGAGCAGGTCCTCGCCGGTGATCGCGACCGCCTCGCCCACGGCCTTGAAGAGCTTCAGGGCGTGCTTCAGATCCGCCGGCGTGGCCTTCGCGCCGGCCACCGCCACCGAGATGCCTCGCCCGACGAGCGCCGGGGTGTTGGGCATGACGCGCACCACCCGCGCCTGGCCGCCCAGCCCGGCCTCGAGCCGGCGGAGGGGGAAGCCCGCCGCGATCGAGATGAACAGCTTGCGCGGCGTGACCTCGGTGCGGATCTCGTCGAGCACGGCCGCCATGTTCTGGGGCTTCACCGCCAGAATGATGGTCTGCGAGCCCCGCACCAGCTGGCGGTTGTCGCGCGTCACCTCGATCTTGTGCATGCGCTTGAGGCGCCGGAGCTGCACGTCCACCGGGTCGCTGGCCCAGATGTCCTCCGCGTCGTGATGCCCGGCGCGGAGGAGCCCCCGGATCAAGGCCCCCGCCATGTTGCCGGCGCCGACGAAGCCGATTTTTTTCATGAACCCTCTCCCCCTACGGAAGAGCCGGGCCGGCTCGCGCCAGGGCCACGACCTCCAAAGAGCGCGCGCCCGAGGCGAAGCAGCGTCGCGCCTTCCTCGACCGCAACCGGAAAATCGTCACTCATTCCCATAGAGAGGTGGGGCAGTTCAACCCCGAGGCGGGTCTGGGCACGGTCCCGGAGCTCCCGCAGCACGCGGAAGTGGGGCCGGGATGCCTCCGGGCGGGCCGGGGGCGGGGGGATGGCCATGAGGCCCTCGAGACGGAGCTCGGGGTGGCCGAGGATGGCCTTCGCCACCTCCTCCACCCGCTCGGGCGGCACCCCTTGCTTGGTCCGCTCGCCCGCGACGTTCACCTGGATCAGGACGGCCAGCGACCGGCCGGCGTACCCCGCCTCGGCGGCCAGGGCGGCCGCCAGGGGCGCCGAATCGACCGTGTGCACCCGGTCGAAGAGGCCGATCGCAGCACGCACCTTGTTGCGCTGGAGGGCGCCGATCAGGTGCCAGGCGGCCGGTCCGGCGACCGCGGCCCGCTTGGCCCGAGCCTCCTGGACGTAGTTCTCGCCGATGTCGGCGAGGCCGGCGGCGAGGGCGGCCTCCACCGCGGCGGGCGGCAGGGTCTTGGTGACCGCCACGATGCGGACCGACGCCGGGTCGCGCCCCGCCCGCCGGGCGGAGTCGGCCACCGCGTGCCGCACCGCCGCGAGGCGAGCGGCGATCTCATCGCGCAAGGAGACCCGCCTCCTCGAGCGCTCGCCCCACCTCCACGAGCGGGAGCCCGATCACGTTGGTGAACGAGCCGTCGATGGACTCGATCAGCCCCGCCCCGAGCCCCTGGACGGCGTAGGCGCCCGCCTTGTCGTCGCCCTCGCGGCTCGCCACGTAGCGCGCGATGGCGCGCGCGTCGAGGCGGCGGAAACGGACCCGGGTCAATACCAGCTCGGCCGCGTGCACGCCTCCTCCCGGCCGGACCAGCGCGAAGCCGGTCGCCACGCGATGCTCGCGTCCGGCGAGCTGCCCGAGCATGCGGGCGGCGTCGCCGGCGTCGGCGGGCTTGCCGAGCATGACGCCGTCGAGCTCGACGATCGTGTCGGCGGCGAGCACCCAGTCGGCGGGCCGCCGCGCCGCCACCGCCGCGCTCTTCGCGCGCGCCAGGCGGAGGACGAGGTCGCCAGCCACCTCGTGCGGGAGCGGGGCCTCGTCCACCTCGGCGGGCAGGACGTCGTAGGGCACGCCGAGCCAGGCGAGGAGCTGCCGGCGCCGCGGCGACGCGGAGGCGAGCACGAGCATCGGCGCATGCTCCGGGGCGGGTCCGGAGCTGTCAAGTTGCCGGGGCATCGGGCGCATGGTACGCCGGCCGCGCCTCATGCGGCGCTCGGCGTGGTGGGTCGGCGGGATGGTGGTGGCCGCGGCGTGTGCGGCCCGGCCGTCGACGCCAGCGCCCGCGGAGCTCGCGGCGGTCGCACCTGCGCAGGGCGCAGCGGCGCAGCTCGTCGCGGACGCGGCGGCTGAGCATCCAGTGCTCGCGGACTACGTCCTCTACTTCCAGGCGCGCGCGGCGCGCGCGGCCGGCCACGCGGGCTCGGCTCTCGAGAGCGCGCGCCGGCTCGTCGGCAGCCATCCCGACAGCATCTGGGTCGGACCGGCGTGGCTGATGGCCGGCCAGCTCGAGCAGGCCGGAGGCGACCTCGCGGGCGCACGCGCGTCGCTCGCCGCGGCGCGCGCCGCCCTGCCGGCCGCGAGCGGTCGCTGGCCGCGGGCCACGCTCTCGCTGGCCGAGGTCGAGGGCGCCCTCGGCGAGTCGGCGGCGGCGCTCGAGCTGGCGCGCGAGCTGCGCCGTGCCCGCCCGCGCGGGCTCGCCGCCCGGCGCGCGCGGCGGCTCGCCGAGCGCATCCGCGCCGCGCACCCCGAATTCCCCCTCGACCACGCCGACGAGGCCGAGATGCGTC
>WNFP01002290.1_pt1 | contig 16696 bp, 4 predicted proteins | sample 5400201 | NCBI WGS metagenome assembly WNFP01 (sample SAMN13153355, study PRJNA577476) | soil metagenome | isolation source: 115 cm saprolite under Madrone tree | place: USA:California | collected 2016-06-14 | reverse complement strand
CACGTACTTACCCTGGCTCTGCCCGGCCCGCGCATCCGCCGCCGGCAACGCCCCTCGATCCACTTTCCCATTCGCCGTCAAAGGCAGCCCCGCCACCATCACATACCCCGTCGGTATCATGTGCTCGGGCAGTTTCTCCCTTAGTAGAGCTTGAACTTCGCCGATCTTTAAGGAGTCGTCGACGGCAACCAGATAGGCTATCAATCGCGGGACCCCGTGCGCATTTAATGAAGACACAACCACGCAGTCCTTGATTTTTGGAGAGCTTAATATTGTGGCTTCAATGTCTCCCAATTCTACCCGGAATCCTCTTATCTTGACCTGGTGATCAACTCGTCCGCGGAATTCAATCCAGCCGTTCGACAGATAGCGCCCGAGGTCGCCGGTCTTGTACATCGTTTCAAAATAATTCCTAGCTGTACCTCGATCCGTTCCCTTGCATCCGACGAAACTCCAGATGATATATTCCTGAACTCCATCCCTGCTTGCGACGGTGTATGGAAGCTGGTAAACCTCGATGTCCCTGGCACCGTATGAGTGCAACAGTGAGATCAGCGCCAACTTGTCCTGCTCGGCACTATTTCCCGGTGTGACGCGGTTTGGTTCCGGCGTGTACACGATGGGATCCTCAATCTCACCATCATCCATCCCCTCGATAGGGAGCAAGGTTTGAATGGCAAACCGGCCCCCCTCTTTGAGTACCAGCAGCAGGTTTCGAATTGAGTTCTTTGGCTTCTCCAGCCGATCCAGCAATAGGGTTGAAACAACGAAGTCTTGTGACCCCGCGTCGACTTTAGACTCGACTACAAACCTTTCGGGAGATACATCCACTTTGGCCATTCGCGTATCGAGACCGTAGCTTCTCCCTTTTTGTACAAAGAACGGATTAAGATCCAACCCCGTCATGCAAGCGCCCATGCCTTTCAGCACCTGTAGTATTTCGGTATTGCCGAAGCCCAAATCCACTCCCTTTAAGCCGAAGAACGAGTCGTAGGGAAACAGACGTTGCAACACCTCCTTATTAATGCCGCACGATGCATAGCTGCCGTTGACTCCCTCCATCAGGTAGCGACAAAAGCCTTCATAGACACTCTTCTGTTGACAATAATTGTTCACAAAGCTATGAGTCTTTTCGATTAGATCTTCATCGAGTGTGGCGACTAACTTAAAGATTGCTGCAGTTGAAATACGGTTCCTGGCGTGGCCGTTCATACCTGGCTTGGTGCGGCTTTTTTTGAACTCCTCTTTTTCACTACTCGCACTCTCCATCAACAATGGGCCATGCTCGATAAAGTCCTGAGCACCGGCAAATTTATTGGGGAGGAACTTCTCCGCGGTAAGTCCGGGATGATTCAGGTAACCGCGCGCTATGCCGGGACCGGAGATATAGATCTCACCGACCAAGCCACAGGCGACAGGATTGAGTTGGGTGTCCAGAATATATGAACAGGCATTGTCAATCGGCCTGCCAATCGGCACAGAACCAGTCTCGACGACGGACTCCTTATCTACTTTCCAGAGGTGGGAGTACACACTGTATTCCGTTGGTCCGTAAGCATTCATAAAGTTGCACTTTCCGGCCCATTTCGCAGCTAAGTCGGAAGAGCATGCTTCGCCGACAGCGACTATTGTCAGTCGTCGCGGATGAGTTATTAAGTCCGGGTCGAGTTCTTTGATTAACGAAGGGACGAGCACACAGACTGTTATGCCGCCGTCATTGATTGCTCTGATTAATTTCGTCGGATCCAAGTCGTCACGGTTGAGCATCACCAAGGTTGCCCCGTTGAGGAGCGCCATGAAGGTTTCCCCGACTGCCGCGTCGAAGCTGTACGAAGCGAATTGTGAGATACGACTGTCACTGGAGAGATTGAAATTGGCAGCCTGCCAAGCTACCAAATTGGCAATTCCCCGATGCTCGATGACCACTCCCTTGGGCTTTCCGGTAGTGCCTGATGTGTACATCACATATGCCGTATTGGCAGCAGTCACTCCGCATTGAAGATTTTCATCGCTCTCTCTTTCGATGAGGTCGGAACAGGAGTCAGTGCATATGACTTGGGCCCAGCATGCCGGCAAGTTTCCCACCAGATGCTCCTGTGTGACCAGTACGGGTACCTGCGCATCCTCCAGCATCAGAGCCAGACGCTCCAATGGATATGCCGGATCGAGAGGCACATAGCCTCCGCCCGCTTTGAGGATGCCCAGAAGCCCTATGACCATCTCCAATGAACGATCCAGGCATATGCCGACCAGCACTTCCGGCCCCACACCAAAGGAGCGCAAATAGCGAGCCAATTGATTCGCCCGCCGGTTTAGCTCCTGATAGGTTAGCTGCCGCCCTTCCAAGACGACAGCGACCTGTTCGGGCCCGGTCGCAACCTGTGCTTCGAAGAGTTCGTGGATGCAAACCTCGAGCGGATGCTCCACCCTGGTTCTGTTGAACTCTACTATTAGCTGATGACTGTCTCTCTCGCCGAGAATTGCCAATTCACCGAGCGCGGCCTCCGGATTGGCGAGGACACTCTCCAGCAGGGTCTGAAACTCTCTCGACAGGATCTCGATATCTGCTGCGAAAAAAACGCCGGAGTCATAATGAAATTCCAGGAATACTTCGCGGTCCGTACGAATACAGGATAATTTCACTTTGAATCGGTCAAGACAGGCATACCATCGGCGAATAGAGGTTGATAATTGCGCCGACGGAGAGGTAGGCCGCGTGACGTGTTCTTCAAAATCAAAGTTGAACGGGAAGTATGTTGGCAGCTCGGCCACCCTCTTCGGTCCGGTGGGCTCAACCCAGTTGAAGTACTCTTGCCACTCGATCAGAGAGTGCGCGGTTTGACTTACCTGCCGCAAACATTCGTGAAAGTGGAGACTCCCATCGACCAGAGCTTTGAGCGGCAAGTGCTTCGTAAACAAACCCAAGGCGGTCGGAGCGTCCCCGTAGTTGCGCCAGTTGTAAGCCGTTCCAACGATCAACTCCGGCTGCCCCGTCAGGCGACCGAGCAAAACTTGCCAGCACGTTAACAGGAGGATGTCGAGCGAGGTATGAAACCGGGCAGCCAGTTGTTCGAGTTGCGCCACCCTCTGACCCTTCAATCCCTGGCTGATAAACTCAGGCACAAAGCTGGACTGAGAAGCGGACACCTTTTCATAAGGCAGCTTGGCAGACAAAAGGGGTTGGACGAGTTGCTTATTCCAGAACGTCGTTGCTATTTGCATGTCTTCCGTCTCGAACAACTCGTTTTGCCACTCCGAGAAGTCTGTATATTGCATCGGCGCAGCAGTCTGCTCTGCACCTGGCAAGGGGGCCGAGTATCGTAGGCTAATTTCATTAACCAGATTCTTTAACGTCGTCATATCTGCACAGAGTGCCGGTTGGCTGGCGATGAGCATATGCTCGGAAGGAGAAAGTCGAAGCAGCGCGAGCCGCAATAGCGGATTATGTTCAAGGTCGAAGGCCTGCTGCCCTTCCTCCTCGAAAATAGTTGTGATTCGTTGCTCCTGTTGCTTCGCGTTTAGGTTCTCCAGAGCGTATTCCTGAAAGGGAACAAGATATGGTTCAGACGGCAGGCATGGTGTCAACACTCCACTCTTTAATTCAAACCGGGTGCGTAAAATCTCGTGTTCGTCAATGACTCTTCGAATAGCTGTTCTAAATGTCTGCGAATCGATTTCACCTTTAATGAAAAATGCACCTTGCACCCTGTAGGTCCGGGGCGGAGCACTCTGCTCTAGCGTCCAGAGGCGCTTTTGCAAGGGTGAAAGTTGGACACTGACGTCCGGCTCAAGAGTCATATGCATGGTTACCTCGGTCTTTGCTTTGGTTAGATGGAGTCCCAGTTGTGCGGCTCTGACATCGCCGTGAGAATTTTTCGCGGGCCCGCGAACGGCTGTCGCGCGTGGGCCGTGAGCATGTTGTCTAACATCAAGATGTCACCTTTGCGCCAGGAGAACGCCACCAGCTCTTGCTCATAAGCAGCGCGGAGCGCATCGAGCACGGCTAACTCGATACGCGAGCCATCGCCGTAGTAAGTGTTATTAGGGAGGTCGTTTTCAGGAACCATCTTCAGCAAAGCGTCTCGGATTCTCGGCTCGAGTGTCGAAACGTGGAAAAAGGTCGCGTGGTTGAACCAAACCCATTCACGCGTGCGAGGGTGTCTGGCGACTGCGGGGCGAACCTGCCGGGTTCGCAACCTGTCTTCGCCCGTCCACTCACACTCGATCTGTGCCTTGCGGCAATAGGCCTCGACTGCGCCCTTATCGGCGGTTTGGAAGACATCCTGCCAGGCTAGGCCGAAATCGCTGTCGAAGTTACGAACGAACAAATACTTCTCCTCAACAAAACGCTTTCGGATGCCAGGCTCGATCCGTTGAAAGACCTTGCGTGTATCGGCAATTGGCGTACTGCCTCCTCGTGTGGCCGGGGTATGGCAGAAAAAGAATATCTTCATCGGGAAAGTTGAATTGTAGGAGCTCTCGTTATGCGGAAAGATGCTTTCACTCGCGGGGTAGTCGGTTGAGGTATAAACCCTGCCGGTGACGGAACTGCGCGGTGACGTTCGCTCTTTATACTCGATTAGCTCACCAGACACCGCCTTGACGAATTGCCCGAACTCATGGGCCTCGTTGATGTTGAAGTCGCGAAACAGCAACGCGCCGTGCCGGGCAAGGCTACTCTCAATGAACTCCTGCTCTTCGGCCGCCCAGGCTATTAGATCGACTGGTTCGCTCTCGGGACTGATGACCACCGGAATTGCATGGTCAGGAGAGAGGTATTTTGTCTTGACCAGTTTCGCTTGAGTCAGCATGGCCGACCTCTGGTCGAATTTTGCAACCATCACTGCTGCTCTCCAACCTGGCACATTGGTTCAGCCGCACCACGGCGCCGCCGCCTGATGCGCTCCAGCCTTCCCATCTTATGTGCTTTGCGTTCTCTGAGTTTCAGATCGGCGTGCTGTTGTTCGACTACGCGCAACGAATTGGCCAAACTGCTGAGAGGAACGTCCGTGCCGGTGATCACTTGCCCCACAATCAAGCCCAGTTGTTGCAGCATTCGGCTGATGGTTTCAGGAGAAAAAAGATCTATGTTGTAGCGCATGACGAGCAAGAGACCTTCCGTGGGCTCAGAAATCAGAAGAGCTAAATCAACGTCAAGCGCCAAGCTCCCATCATCGGAATTAATGCCTGCGATCTTCAGATCCCCGATTTCGCGCGCCGTAATGGGGGTATTCTGAAAGGTAAAGTTCACTTGAAAAAGCGGATTGCAACTCAACTCTCGTTTGACGTGCAATGCATCGACCAGCCATTGAGAAGGGAGTTCCTGATGGTCAAACCCGCCGAGCGTCACCCGTCGCACGCGTCCCAGCAGTTCGCGAAATGTGGGATCGCCCGAAAGCTCCGTGCGCAGCACTAATTGATTCACAAAGAATCCCATCAGATCCTCGGTCTCGAGATGATTGCGATTAGCGATCAAACAACCGACTACGATGTCCTCACAATTTGACAGGTGGTGCAGCAACACTATGTAGACTGTCAGAAGAGCCATAAACAAAGTGGCTCCTTCTGCCCGAGCCAACTCCCTAAGCGCATCTGCTTCCAGCCCGGAGAGAATCAACGAGCGGCGGCCGCCTTTGAAGCTGCGCGCTGCTGGGCGCGGATAATCGGTCGGGAGTTCCAGGCGGTGGGGAGCACCCGCGAGATGCTCTTTCCAGTAGCGGAGCTCATGCTCCAGAACCTGGCCGGTGAGCCATTCGCGCTGCCACCCTACGAAATCCGCATACTGGATTGGTAACGGTACTGACTTTAATGACTCCCCCTTAGTGAGAGCTTCATAGCACACGGTCAGTTCACTGACGAACAGCCCTACGGACCAGCCATCGGTGATGATGTGATGCATCGTCAGCATCCATATGTATTCTTCCTCAGCCAGCCGCAATACCTCACAGCTCACGAGCGGTCCTCGCGAGAGATCAAAGTTTCGCCAGGCGGCTTCTGAGATTAATCGTTGGGCCTCGGTCTCTCTTTCCACTGCGCTGAGCTGGCTCAGATCGACGACCGGAATCGACAGCGTCAGGCGCGGAGCGATTATCTGAACAGGTTGCTCGGCCACTTGGGCGAAAGTCGTTCTCAGAATCTCGTGGCGTTCGACGATCTCGTTCACGCATCGTTCGAGTCTCTTGACGTTGAGCGGTCCGAACAGACGCAAGGCGAAAGGAAGGTTATACGGGACGCCCGGCTCCAGTTGATCGAGAAACCAAAGGCGCTCTTGCGCAAAGGAGATTGGTGAGACATTCGACTGGCGCGCCCGCCGCTTGATCTCACCCCCGGATGTGCTCTTCTTGCTCCCTTGAAGGCGGGTCATCAGAAGGGCCTTTTGCGCTGGAGCGAGGCTGGCGATACGCCGTGAAAAGATACTCATTCTTTTAGTTGCCCCTGTGCCTTGTGATTTCGCTGCTGTGCGGACGTGATGTTAAGGATGATCAGCGCGGACGGCTCGCGCAGTTAGGAGGATGGAAGAGCCAGGGCCCGTCGCCGTTGACAGCGGGAGAGGCCCGATTGCAACCGCGCTCTTGCGTGGCGCAGTGGCAGCCTGCCTTTGGATTCGGCAAGTCCCAGACCGCGACGCTCAGGGAGAGACACTAAATCTCGGCAGTTCACGGGGAAGTACCAGACTCATATAGCTCTCGCGTTCATGAAAGAGTAATCCCTTTTCTTTTAGAAGCGCGATTTCCCTTGCAGCGTCGAAATCCGGCAAGTGTCCCAACTTTTCCGTCAGCTTACCGACCCTCTGACGCTTCGATAAAAGTTCCAGCACTTGCCGGGCCATGTCGCTGATCGGATACTCCACTACTTCACCCGAACGCGAGTCATGAATAAGAGTGGTGTGGCCATCTTGCTTCAGATAAAGCTCGGGATATTTGGATTGTCCTTCCGGCCAAAGTTCTTTCCAGACAGCGAAGCTTGCGCGCACCTTACCGAGCCACCTCATCAACGTCAGAAAGTATTTCGCGCGCAGGTTGGTATCACTAAAGTAGTATGCCAGGTTAGCCAAAGACTCCTTGGAGAAGGGATATATCAGCTCGTAGAAATCTACGGGCTGCAACTCCAACTCGTATTCCTTGGCTTTGACATAATAAGGACTGTACCGATCATAGCGCACCGGAAGGACTCCCGAAGGTGGCGGTAAATGCCTCAAGAGCGGGAGGTCCTGCAGGTACTTCTCATACACTTCGTCTCCCTCTCCCGGGAAGCCTACCAGCAGATTCCACTCCGGCCAGATGTCATAGATCAGACAGTTCTTCAGCAGGGAGATGTTCTGAAAAGATGAAGTTCCTTTTTTCATCAGCTTCAGGGTAGAGGTCGCCAGTGACTCAATTCCGGGCTGGACGCTTTTCACTCTTGCTTTCGAGAGGACCTCCATCTCTGCTTCAGATAGATCGGCTTTCACCTCGTAGAACATGTGGATGTTTGAGGGAGTTTCGAGATAAGGAAAGACGTCCGTCAAATAGCTCTTCGCCAGGATGTTATCCACGCAGTTATAGACCGAACATCTGTCGGAATACCGGAATAGGGACTTGAACAACTTGAGTGCCGGGACAGGACTCATCGCCCGATAATTCATGGACGTTCCATTGAGACCGCAAAATGTGCAGTGGGCCTTCTCTCCCCACCAGCAGCCGCGAGAAGTCTCAAACAGCAGGATCGGCTCAACCTGTTTATTCGGAAACTTGCTTTCGAGTGTGTCTAGAAACAACTCGTAATCAAGCTTTACTTCCGTATCGATGTCGAGCTCTTCCCCGAAGGTCTCGATTGTTGGAGCCACAGTTGAGGCGGCCAGCACGTTCGCAACTGTGGCGGCACCCAAATATGCCAATTGCACAAGCGTCGGGTTCGCCGCCGGCTGATGCGGGTTGGCCGGCGCAATCGTGGGCAGTGTACCGCAGTTTCTGATCGAGAAGACACCGTTTATTTGGTCGCACTTTTCCACTTCACCCGCCACGCAGGCACGCACGAAAGCCGGAAAACTTTTCAATCCAGGTCCGGAGAACGCATAGTCGATCTGCTTCACATTCAACACGATCTCTTGCCCCATTGGAGACTCACAATTGGCCCCTCCCATGACGGTCACTAAATGGGGATTCCGATCTTTCAGCTTCCGGGCCATCGCAAAACTCGCCACATTCTGCATGAACATCGAGGTGAACCCGACGATGTCAGCCTGCTCAATGGCCGTTTGATCAATCAGTTCCTCCATGAAGTCTTCAAGTCCGGCTCGTTTCTCGCGAATGGAATTCTTCATCGCCTGCGCCTCTTTATGTTGAAACGGATAGTAACGCTCGAAATACTCTTCGGTGTTTTCCTCCGTTAGCGGAAAGGCTACTTGACGGAATATCCAATCGCCCATACCGGCATTATGATGATCCATCGAACCGGAGATGGAGTTATAAAGATCAAGGCCCAGGTAATGAGCAAAGTCATGACTGTAATAAAGAATATCAACGGCGATCCGCCCTTGATATTCCTCATCGAGTACAGCTTTTAATTGGGTCAGACCGATTGACGGTATGCGTAGATCGCCAAAGGGCATATTAATCAGAGTGATTTTGAACATGGATTCATCCCTCTTTCTGGCGGGTCATTGGGCTGTTGGATTTACATTTTCCGGCCGGTCCCAGGGTTAGCATCAGGTTTCATCGGGAGTGGGACTGAGGTCGCTTCTGCCTAGAGTCCGAGCTCGTTGCAGTTTTTACACGAGTTCAGATTCTGCCAGTGCAGCTTGCTCTATCTCTCCCAGTAATTCTTCAATCTGCTGGCTGTCTTCCTGCTCCACCATGCTTTCCAGGATCGTATCAGCAAGGCCGGCGATGGTGGGTGCATGGAATATCATTCTTAACGGGAATCTGATGTGAAAGGCCTCGCGCACTCTGGAGATAACCAGGGTAGCGAGAAGCGAATGGCCGCCACGCTGAAAGAAATTATCGTGCATGCCGATTTGATGAGCCTCGATGCCGAGCACTTCAGCCCAAATTCCGGCCAGCACTTCTTCAATGGGTGTGCGCGGCGCCGCCATGTCGATCGGACTTGACGACCGGGTCCAGTCCGGGGCCGGTAGGGCGCGGCGATCCAGCTTGCCAGTCGGAGTCAGCGGTAAGGCGTCCAGCACGACGAATGCCGCCGGCATCATGTAGTCGGGCAACTGCTCGGATAAGGAGCGGCGGAGATCTTCGAGCTCTGGCGGCTGTCGCGGGTCACAGACAATGTACGCGGCCAGGCGAAGTCCGCCGGCCTGATCGTCGCTGGCATTGACGAGTGCCTCCCTGATGCCCGAACCCTTTAAGATGCTGGCTTCGATTTCGCTGAAGTCAATCTTGTATCCCCTGATCTTAACCTGGAAGTCCTTGCGGCCAAGGAATTCTATGCTGCCGTCCGTTAACAAACGTCCCAAGTCACCGGTGTAGTAGACGCGGTGGGTTCCCTCCTCAGCATTTTGCGAAAAAGCTTGTTGCGTCAGAACCGGTTGCTGCCAGTAGCCCAACGCCACATGATCGCTCTTAATCGCGATCTCTCCGATGCCATAGGCCGCTACCCTTTCGCGATGCGTATTGAGGAGCAAAACTTCAGTGTCTTCGACCGGGTAACCAACCGGGACTCTGTTATCGGAGAGAGACGAGTCCTTGTTAATCATGTATTGCAGAGTAACCGTTGATTCCGTCGGCCCCAGCCCGTTAACGAAAATACATTTGGAAGAAAAGTGTTTTTGATAGAGCTCAACATCTCTCTTGAATACCTCTTCGCCGCCAAGAACGACGAGGCGAATAAGGGGAAAGTCTTGATCTGCTGCGAGGGCGCGGACAAAGTACCTGTAGACGGTTGGGGTCGAATGATAGATCGTGATCTCTCGACGGATCAGCCACTCTGAGAACTCTTCCAGGCCTTCGTCCTTGATGTTGAACGGACACAAGGTCGCCCCATTCAACAGAGCGCCATAAATGTCCATGACAGCCGCGTCAAAACTATAGGATGACAGCAACGTAAGTCGGTCGTCCGTGCTCAGGTGCAAGTTGTTCGTGTAGCTTCTGATGTGACGCAGAATATTTTGATGGCTCTGCATCACGCCTTTGGGCTGCCCCGCCGAGCCGGATGTGTAAAGAATATATGCTATCGTGGCGGCCACTACCTGAGGAGCAATCTCCTCCCCGGAAGCCACGACATCGAGGGCATCCATGTTGATAACGGGTACTGTCCCGTCCGCCAACTCTTGCGCGGCGATCAGGTTCTTGCTATTTGTTAGAATAGCGCCCGCCTGCGCATCCTTTAGCATAAAAGAGAGTCGTTCCCGAGGATATTGCGGGTCGAGAGGCACGTAGGTCTTCCCGGCCTTTAAACTGGCAAGCAGGCCCAGGATCATCGGCGCGTCATGCTCAAATAGCAGGCATATCCTTTCAGGTAGTCCCTGGATTTGCCTCGACACTCGCGAACTCATTTCATCCAGCGTTTCATAGCTCCACTCATAAAGCTCTGTCTTGACGGCAAGATTCTCCGGGTAAAGGCGTACCTGCTCAGCAAAGCGTGAGACGATCGTTTGTTCGCCGTCTGACCTCTCGAACTCAACAAAATCAGTCTCCGGCTGGACGAGATTGTGTCGGCCCAGGAGTTGTTGCCGCTCAGCTTCCGCAATGATCGGGAGAGTTGAAAGGCGCTGTTCAGGATTCACCAGAATCGCTTCCAACAGTGTTTTGAAGTGGCCGAACATTTTGGTTATAGTTGCGGCGTCAAAAAGGTCCGTGTTGTAGACAAGATCGAGTCTTACGTGACGGTCGTGGTTCAGCGCATAGAGCGTCAGATCAAACTTCGTGCTCTCAATCGCGGGTATCGTCAATGGGAACGCGGCGGTTTCTTGTTCTGCCGCCGATAGGGTTTGATTAGACTCGCTCGAAGCGTTGAGCAGATTAAAGAAGACTTGAAAGAGGGGGGTACGGTCCATCTCGCGCCCCAGGTTTAATTCTTCGATCAGCTTTTCGAACGGCAGATCTTGGTGGCCATAGGCCTCCAACGCAACTTCCCTGACTCGTCGTAGCAACTCCTTGAAAGTAGGATCTTCGTGCAGGTCGCACCGGAGCGCTAGCGTATTGATAAAGAATCCGATCATCCCTTCAGTCTCGGTCCGGTTCCGCCCCGCGACGGGCGAACCAATCACGATGTCCTCTTGCCCGGTGTAACGCGACAGCAAAGTCTGGAAGGCAGCGAGCAACGTCATAAACAGGGTCGCTCCCTCGCGCTGGCATAACGACCTAAGGCCCTGGGTCAGATCATTAGTCAAGAAGCACGATTGGCGCGCTCCTCGATAACTCTGGACCGCCGGTCGCGGCCTATCGGTCGGCAACTCCAGCAGCGCGGGTGCACCGGCGAGTTGCTTCTTCCAGTAAGCTAACTGAGTCTCGAGCACTGTGCCTTGGAGAGACTTACGCTGCCACGCTGAAAAGTCGGCATACTGGAACTCCAGCTCTGGTAACGTCGATGACTCCCCTGCGGCAAAGTCGTGATAAAGCGTTCGCAACTCGTCAAAGAGAATACCTTCCGACCACGCGTCGGTGATGATGTGGTGCATCGAGAAAAGTAGTACATGCTCTTCGGCGCCAAAGCGCAATAACTTCAATCTCAGGAGCGGACCGAAGGTCAGATCGAAAGGAGTTTTCCGATCCTCCTGGGCCTCGCGCTGAACTTCTGCCTCGCGCTCACCAACCGAACTCCCGACGAGATTTATAACCGGAAGAATTAAGGAGCAAATCGGCGCAATAGTCTGCACAGGCTGCCCATCTATCAAGCCAAAACTAGTGCGCAACGATTCATGTCGCCGCACCACCTCGTTCAGGCTCGCCTCCAACGCCGCGAGATCCAAGGGTCCTTTGAAAACCATATTGGCGGAGATGTTATAGACAGTGCCGCCCGGTGATAACTGGTCCAGGAACCAGAGACGTTGTTGAGCGAATGAAAGCGCGAGGGGTTGGTCTCGGCTGATGCGCTCCATTGGCAACTCCTCTGTTCTTGCTGTTCCCTTGACCATCTCTTCCTCGATCCACGCCCCTTGCTCCTCGACTGTCGGCCGCTCGAACACCACTCGCACGGGCATCTCTCGCTTGAACACTTGCCTCACTCTCGATACCACCTGAGTGGCCAGCAGCGAGTGACCTCCCATTTCGAAAAAGTTGGCCGACACCCCGAGTCGCTCCGCCTCGATTCCCAAGACCTCTGCCCAGATTCCTACCAACAATTCCTCAACAAACGTAGCGGCTCCTCGGTACGCCGTCGCATCGGTACTCCACTCCGGCTCGGGCAGCGCGCGCCGGTCTACTTTCCCGTTGGCGGTCACCGGTATCGCTTCTAGAAACACGAAGGCCGCGGGTACCATGTATTCGGGCAACTGTTGCTTTAGGTACGAACGCAGTTCGACCGTGCCCATTACTGCTCCATCTTCGGCCACCACGTAAGCGACCAGTCGCTTCTCTTCACTTGCCGACCCTGGCTCTTCGGCGTCAGTGAGCGCTACGACCACACATTGGCGCACTCGCTCGTGCCCGCACAGCACTGCCTCGATCTCGCCCAACTCGATGCGGAATCCTCGCATCTTGACCTGCTGGTCTCTTCTCCCGATGAACTCCAACTGCCCGTCCGCTCGGTACTTCACCACATCCCCCGTCCCGTACAGCCGCGCTCCAATCACTCCGCTCAAAGGATCCGGCACAAACCTCTCCGCAGTCATCCCGGCTTGCTCGAAATAACCTCGCGCCAACCCGTCTCCTCCGGTATACAACAGGCCCGGAATACCCACCGGCACCGGCTTCATCTCTCCATCCAATACATAAACTCGCGTGTTATTGATGGGCGCTCCAATTGGCACGCTGGCGCCGACCTGGTCGAGTTGGGTCATCGCGTAAGAGCAGGTAAAAGTCGTATTCTCAGTTGGCCCATAGCAGTTGCTGAGGGTGCAGTGTGGCAACCCTCTCAAGGCTCTGGTGACGTGGCTTGCCGAGAGCACATCGCCTCCGGAGAGCAGTTGGCGAACACCGCGCAAATCGTCGAGTTGCTCATCGACCATGAGGTCAAAGAGACTGGCCGTGAGCCACAGTGTCGTTACCCCCTGCTGAACGAGGATCTCTCCCAGGGCCGGAAGCGATAACGCTCCGGGCGTCATCAGGACCAGGCGCGCACCGTTGAGCAGTGCTCCCCAGATTTCAAACGTCGAGGCATCGAAGGAGAGCGGCGCCAGCAGGAGAAAGACATCCGCTGGGGAGAAAGAGGCGTAGTTAGTTTCCTTGACGAGGCGCACGATACTGCGCTGAGCGATCGCAATCCCCTTAGGCTCGCCGGTCGAACCGGATGTGTACATTAAGTAAGCGAGGTTGTCGGGATGTGCCATGACGACGGAGTTGGCCGAATTGTAATTGGGGGCCAGAGACGGCCAGTCGGAGTCGATCGAGAAGACATGGAGGGTAGTGTCCGTCGCCAGCGAATCGCGTAGTGAAGACTCAGTTATGATGACGGATGGGTGCGCGTGACGAAGGATGGTGTTGAGGCGCCCAACCGGATAGCCGGTATCAAGTGGGAGATACGCAGCCCCGGCCTTGAGAATGGCCAGGAGCGCGACAATGATTTCGATCGAGCGATGCATATGGACCGCGACCAGGGATTCCGGGCCAATACCGTTTTGCCGCAGATAGTCCGCTAGTTGGTTAGCCCTTGCGTTGAGGTCAGCATAGGAAAGGTAGCGGTCATCAAAAACCAGGGCGATGCTAGCTGGAGCTCGCTCAACCTGGGCCTCAAATATCTCAGAGATTGTGAATTGCCGCCCGTAGTCCGTACTAACATGGGTTCTGTCCAACAGCAGTTGCTGCTGCTCTGCGCCACTCATGAGCGGTAGGGTCGAGATACGTAGCTGCGGGTTGCTAACGATTCCCTCGAGCAAAGTTTGGAAACAGCCCATCATGCGCTCGATAGTCGCAGCCTCGAAGAGATCTGTGTTGTACTGTGCGATCCCGCCTAGTCCGTCACCTCTTTCTTCCATAAGCAACGTTAAATCGAACAGAGAGGTCTGGTTGTCGATCGGAAGCATTTTCAATTTTAAGCCCGGTAGTGTCAGCCGATTGAGCGAAGTGTCCTGCAACGAGAAGATCACTTGAAACAGCGGATGCCTGCTCATGTCACGCGTGGGCTGTAATTCCTCAACCAGCTTTTCAAAGGGCACATCCTGATTCGTATATGCTTCCAGAGCCGTCTCTCTGAGGCGTGCCAATAGTTCTTCGAAAGTAGGGTTGCCTGACAAATCACCGCGCAATAACAATGCGTTGACAAAGAATCCAATCAGGCCCTCGATCTCCGGCCGATTGCGGTTTGCAGTGGGCGAAGCGATGAGGATGTCCGCTTGTCCCGTGTAGCGGTGCATAAGAACATTGAAGCCCGCCAGCAGGGTCATGAACAGGGTCGCGCCCGATTGCTGACTGAGCGCTTTGAGTTTCTTCGTCAGTTCGGAAGGAAGCTCAAAGGGAAAGATCGCGCCGCGATAAGACTGCACGGGAGGACGCACTCGGTCTGTGGGCAACTCCAATACGCCGCTGACTCCAGCCAACTGCCGCCGCCAATACTCCATCTGTCCTTCCAACACGTCGCCGCTCAACCACTCTCGCTGCCAGTGCGCAAAGTCCGCATACTGAATGGCCAACTCCGGCAGCGGCGCACTCCGCCCGCTCACGTAAGCTTCATACAACGCCGCCATCTCCCGAATCAAAACTCCCATCGACCACCCGTCGCTCACGATGTGATGCATCGTCAACAACAACATGTGCTCATCTGCCCCCAACCGCAGCAACTTGACGCGCAGCAGCGGCCCCTGCACCAAGTCAAAGGGCTGGCGCGCTTCCAGACTTGAGAGCCGCGCCACTTCCCGCTCCTGTTCGGCTGCCTCGAACTGTTCCAGATGCGTCACTCTCAGGTTCACCCTGAGCTGCGCTGCTATCACCTGCACCGGCTAGGTATAGCTGCCCCGTGAAGCGGATCGCCAGCGGCACGTTGTAGAACGGATTATCCGGCTCCAGTTGACTGAGAAACCACAATCGTTGTTGCGCGAACGACAGCGCCAGTGGTTGCTCGCGACTGATCCGACCCATCGATAACTGCTCTACACTTGCCCCTCCCGCCCGCAGATATGATTCGACCCAGGCCCCCTGCTCCGCAACCGAAGGTTGCTCGAATACAACCCGCACTGGCATCTCTACTTTGAACACCTGTCTCACTCTCGATACCACTTGGGTCGCAAGCAGCGAATGCCCCCCCACTTCGAAGAAGTTATCCCGCACCCCAACCTTTCCTGGCCCGGCTCCTAGCACTTCTTCCCATATCCCCAGCAACAATTCCTCTGCCACCGTCGCCGCTCCGCGATACGCCGCGGCGCCACCACCCCACTCCGGCTCGGGTAACGCACGCCGATCCACTTTTCCGTTAAACGTCACCGGAAACTGCTCCAATTGTACGAATGCGGCCGGAACCATATACTCGGGCAATTGCTCCTTTAGATAGCCGCGCAGTTCTGCCGTGCTCAACAACGCCTCATCCTCAGCGATCACGTAAGCAACCAGCCGCTTATCTCCGGCGGCCATTCCTTCGGTTCGCGCCACCACAATGCTCTGGCGCACGCACGGGTGCCGAGTGAGCACCGTCTCAATCTCCTCTAACTCAATGCGGAAGCCTCTCATCTTGACCTGCTGATCAATGCGTCCTACGAAGACGATGCTTCCGTCACTGAGGTGTCGAGCGAGGTCTCCTGTTTTGTAAAGCCGGGCCCCCGGGTCCGCGCCGAATGGATCGGGCACAAATTTCTCTGCCGTCAAACCGGGAAGGTTCAGATACCCACGGGCTGGACCGTCGCCGCCGATGTATATTTCACCATCCAGGCCGGCGGGCACCGGCTGCAAGTTCTTATTCAGCAGGTATACTTTGGTATTGGCAATAGGGCTACCGATTGGGATCGTCAGCGCACCTTCATCGACTCTGCGCACCAGAAACCACGTCGTAAAGGTCGTGCATTCGGTCGGTCCATAAACGTGCATCAATCGCTCGGGACTTCCCTGGCGCAGCACTGCGTCAACCCATGTGGGTTCGACCGCCTCGCCTCCGAACATCAACTGCCGCAGCCTCCGGAAGCAATCGGGCAATTCAGCGGCCACCTGATTGAACAGCGCCGTCGTTACAAACATGATGCTGATCTCATGCTCTTCAATCCGTGACGCCAATATCTGCGGCGCGATTACTTCATCCTTACTCAGGATGATCAGTTGCGCCCCGTGAAGCAGCGCGCCCCAAATCTCAAATGTCGCGGCGTCGAATGATGCGTTAGAAGCTTGAGCGATGTGGTCTGAAGGCTTAATAGCGACGTAGTTAGTATTCAAGAACAGCCGGTTAATGGCCCGGTGCGAGATACATACGCCTTTGGGCTGACCCGTTGAGCCGGAGGTGTAGATGACGTAAGCGAGGTGCTCGGCAGTTGCCCCGCTCTCAAGGTTGTCCTCGTTCTGTTGCGAGATCAATTTCGATCCTGTATCGAGGCATAACACTTTTGTCGCGTGCTCCGGCAAGCGACCCATCAAAGCCTGATGTGTGAGTAAGACTTGCGCCCGCGAATCTTCGAGCATGAAGCCGAGAC
>WNFP01006143.1_pt1 | contig 16700 bp, 11 predicted proteins | sample 5400201 | NCBI WGS metagenome assembly WNFP01 (sample SAMN13153355, study PRJNA577476) | soil metagenome | isolation source: 115 cm saprolite under Madrone tree | place: USA:California | collected 2016-06-14 | reverse complement strand
TGGGTTTTGGTGCGCTGGCCGATCCGCAAAGCTGGCTCGAACGCATTGAAGGGCTGGGCGCAGCGCTGGAGCCCGGCGAATTTCTCGACGCGGCGTCGTTGCTGGAAACCGCCGGATGGCTGCGGCAGGAGTTCCGCGAAGAAGCGGCGAAGTTTCCGTTATTGGCCGCAAAGGCTGCTTTGCTTGGCGATTTTCGGGATGTGCATGCGGCGATCCGGCGATGCGTGCTGCCAAACGGCGAAATCGGCGACGATGCGTCCGCGGCGTTGCGGCGCATCCGCGCGAGCATTACGGAGATGCGCGACACGATCCAAAAAAATCTGAAGCAGATTCTGCGCACGCGGAATGCGGAAGCCGGCGAGGACTACGTCACACTGCGGAACGACCGCTTCGTGATTCCCGTGCGGGCAGAACATCGCCGGACAATTCCGGGCGTTGTTCACGGAGCGAGCGCGACGGGGCAAACGGTGTTCATGGAGCCGTTTGAAACCGTAGAGTCGAACAATCAACTGGTGCAGCTTGCCGAAGACGAAGCCGCGGAAATTCTGCGGATCTTGCGCGAGCTCACGGAGAAACTGCAAATGATCCGCGGGCCGCTTGTAGCCGCAGCCGCGACCATTGCGGAACTCGATGGCATATTTGCGCGGGCGCGATTCGCGAGAGATTTTGACGCCGCGATCCCGGAATTCTCGGCAGCCAACGAATTGCGCCTCGAAGGCGCGCGTCATCCGGTTCTGGAAGACAAGCTCCGTAAGGAAAATCGTGCCATTGTTCCAATGACGTTGACTCTCGGCGGAGAGGAACGCGTGCTGGTGATCAGCGGACCAAACACCGGCGGCAAGACCGTCGCCCTGAAAACGACGGGAATGGCCGCGCTCGCGGCGCAGTCCGGAATTCCGGTGGCCGCGCAGCGCGCCATCCTGCCGCTGTTCGACCGCGTGCTCGTGGACATCGGCGACGAGCAATCCATCGCGGCGGATTTGTCCACTTTTTCGGCGCACATGTTGAACTTGAAAACCATGCTGGAGGCCGCGACGCCGCGTTCGCTCGTGCTGGTGGATGAAATGGGCACGGGAACCGCGCCGGAGGAAGGCGCCGCGCTGGCGGTGGCGCTTCTCGACGAATTTCGCGCCAGGAACTGCATCGTGCTGGCTACCACGCATCACGACCGGCTGAAGACGTACGCATCGACGACGCCGGGCGTGGTAAACGCCGCCGTGGAATTCGACGACGTGAATCTGCGGCCCACCTATCGATTGATGGTGGGCGTGCCCGGCGGATCGAGCGGCATCGCCATCGCCAAGCGGCTGGGGCTGGCCGCGGGAATTATCGAACGCGCCAGATCGCTCCTGACGCCGGAATCGCGCGAAGCCGCGGACCTGATCGCTTATCTGCATCGCAGCCGCGACGAGTTGGACCGCATGCAACGGCAGATGGCCGCCGAGCGGCATGCGCTGGAAGAAGAACGTGCGAAGCTGCGGACGGAGTGGGTCGAACGCCAGCAGAAGCGCATCAAGGAACTGGAAGCGCAGTTCGCGGAGATGCAGAAGCGCTTTGATGAAAACGTCGCGCGCGTACTGGAAGCGGTGAAAGAACGGGAGCTGCGCGCGCAGATGGAGAAAACGTCGCGGCGAAAGATGCAAGACGTCCGCGGCGAAGCGCGCGAAGAATTGAATGCCGCCGTCGTCCAGACGATTTCGGAATCGCAAGCCGATCTTGGCGTGCATGCCGCTTCGATGCAGGCGGTCAGCGCGGACCGGCTGCAGCCTGGCGCGAGAATTCGCGTGCGCGGGTTCAGCAAGCCGGTGATTTTTCGCAGGCTTGACGGCTCTTCCGTGGAGATTGAAGCCGGGCCGCTGCGAATGAAAGTGGCGCTGGACGAAATCACGGGCGTGGAAGGAGCGGCGCCCGCGCCAAAACCAGGTTCGGCGGCGTCCAAGTTGCAGAGCGTGACAGTGACTTCGCAGCGCGGGGAAGCCGGCACCTCCGACGAAATCAACGTGATCGGCATGACTGTCGAAGAAGCCACGGACCGGCTGGACAAATTCCTGGATGACGCCGCGCTGGCGAACAAGGCGCGAATCAGGATCATTCACGGGCACGGGACGGGCGCGCTTCGCAAAGGGATTGGCGAATTTTTGGCTTCGCATCCTTTGGTGGAGAAACATTCGTTTGAGACCGAAGAGCACGGAGGAAAGGCGATCACCATCGTGGAGTTGCAAAGATAGAAAAGGGAAATCGGAAAATAGAAAATAGACAGGCATCTGAACTTTGCTTCGATAGAGATGCGGGCCGCTGTGCTTTGCTATACTCGCCGCGTTCCGATAGTCAATACACAACGAGGTGCCTGGATGAATATTTTGAAGAACTTAATGCCGCGTGCAAAAGCAGTGCGAGAAATCAGTCGACGTGCAATAACGATCGCGGCGGTTCTGGCTGCGCTGGCTGGGATGGCGATCACGGCTAGCGCACAGTCGCCGGCGCCGAAGCGGACCGTGATTCGCGCAGGGCGTGTGCTCAACGTGCGCACGGGGGAATTGCGTGCCAACCAGGCAATCGTCATTGAAGGCGACAAGATTGCGCAGATGGCGCCCTCCAGCGAAGTCGCGGCGGCCCCCGGCGACACGACGATCGATTTGCCGAATGCCACGTTGCTGCCCGGTTTGATCGACATGCACACCCATCTGACATTTGAACTAAGTTCGCTCTCCTACGAGGGGCTAGGGATTTCGACGGCGCGAGAAGCGCTGCATGGCGCTAGGAACGCTCGGCGCACTCTCGAAGCGGGTTTTACAACGGTACGGAACTTAGGCGCGTTTGATTACGCGGACATCGCTCTGCGCGATGCGATCAATGATGGCGACGTCATCGGGCCGCGTGTGGTCGCTTCTGGGCCGCCGCTTGGAATTACTGGCGGTCATTGCGACGAAAACCTCCTTCCTCCCGCTTTTCATTTTCAGCGAGGGGGAGTGGCGGACGGCGTCGAGGCGGTTCAGCACAAGGTCCGCGAAGTCATCAGGTATGGCGCAGACGTGATTAAGATTTGCGCCACGGGTGGCGTGCTCTCGAAAGGCGATGACCCGAACGCTTCGCAGTATACGCCTGAAGAAATGAAGGCGATTGTGGCTGACGCACACCGGCTCGGCCGGCGCGTGGCCGCGCACGCGCACGGCGCCGAAGGCGTGCGCTGGGCTTCGGAGGCCGGTGTCGATTCGGTTGAACACGGCCATCTGATGGACGATGCGGCGATTGCCACGCTCAAGAAAAATGGAACGTATCTGGTGCCAACGCTTTTTCTTACGGAATACATGCAGCAAAATATGGAGCACAGCGACGTGCCGGAGTTTTCAAAGCAAAAAATGCGCTGGATTGCAGCCGCAGCCCAGCAAAATGTAAAGAAGGCTTTCGATGCCGGCGTGAAGGTGGCATTTGGCACGGACGCCGCCGTTTATCCGCACGGGTTGAACGCCGGTGAGTTTCACGTGTATGTGAAGCTCGGAATGACGCCGCTGGCGGCGATCCAGACGGCGACGATCAACGCTTCCGACTTGCTCGGGCCGAAATATCTTGTCGGTTCGCTTGAGCCCGGCAAATGGGCGGACGTAGTCGCCGTGGATGGAGATCCAACCAAAGACGTCACAATCCTGGAGCATGTAAAATTTGTCATGAAGGCCGGTGGTGTCTACAAGAACGACTACGCGAAGCACTGAACTCCACTGAAAAACGGAATGACGGAAGCCGGATCGTTTGCGGAGAAAGTGAAACAGCAGGCGGACATTGTTCGCGTGGTGGGCGAATATGTCCGCCTGAAAAAAACAGGCAAGGATTTCAGCGGGCTGTGTCCGTTTCACCAGGAGAAGACGCCTTCCTTCACGGTTTCACCCATCAAGCAAATTTTCTACTGCTTCGGGTGCGGCAAGGGCGGCGACGTGTACAACTTCGTGATGGACATGGAGAAGTGCGAATTTCCCGAGGCCGTGAAGGTGGTCGCGGAGAAATGCGGGATTGCCGTTCCTCGGCAGAAGGAGCGTTCGCCGGAGGAGCGGAAAGAAAACCAGCAACGTTCGGTGCTGGTGGAAATGCACCGCGAGGCGCAGACTTTTTTCGTGAAGCAGCTCGAAGGAACGCCGGAAGGGAAAGCAGCGCGGGCGTATCTCGAGGATCGCGGGCTCGATAAGGATGCGATCGCTCGTTTCGGAATTGGTTACGCGCCGAGCGGCGGCGATGCGCTGCTGCGCCAACTGAAACCGAAATACAACGAAAAGCTGCTGGTCGATTCCGGGCTGGTGTCTCGCGACCAAAGCGCGGGGCGGCTCTTCGACCGGTTCCGGCGGCGCATTACGTTTCCCATCTCGAATGAATCGGGAAAAATCGTGGCGTTCGGGGCGCGCGCGCTGGGCGAGGACATGCCGAAATATCTCAATTCGCCCGAGACGCCGATCTATTCCAAGAGCAACGTGCTCTACCATATGGACCGCGCGAAGGACGCGCTGCGGCGGCAAGACTTCGCGATCCTGGTCGAAGGATACATGGATGCAATAGCGGTGGCGCGCGCGGGGATCAGCAACGTGGTGGCGAGTTGCGGAACGAGCCTCGCCGAGCCGCAGATCAAATTGCTCGGGCGTTTCACACGGCGCGTCATCGTGAATTACGACCCGGACACGGCGGGACAGGCGGCCACGGAGCGGTCTCTTTCGCTGCTGTTCATCCGCGAACGCGGGAAAGACGAATACCTCAAGCTGCTGAAGGAGGCGCCGCCGTACGTGGACTATTTAATTGCCCGCGCGCGTCAGATGGATCTGACGACCGGGGAGGGAAAGCAGCGGGCGCTCAATTTTCTTTTGCCGTATATACAGAAAATTCCCAACGGCATTATGCGCTCGGAATGGGCGACGCGCATCGCGCAACAGCTTCGCATCGATGAGCCGCTGCTGCGTTCGGCATTGAGCAAAGCGGCGAAAGAACGGCGCGGGGTAATCATGACACGGCCGGAAATGATCGGGCGCGCAGCCAAGCCGGTGGAGCGTCGGCTGATTCGCATGCTCGCGGAGGCGCAAGGCTTCCGGCAGGAACTTGCCAAACATTTGCAAGATGCCCATCTGTATCACGGCCTGGAGACGGAGAAAATTTTTGCGGCGCTGGTGATTGCCAGCCTGTCCGGCCAGCCCTTGCAGGCCACCGAAGTAGGAGCGGTGCTGGAAGAGCGCGACCGGCGGCTGCTCTTCGAGATTTTGTTCGAAGAGGCCAACGAGCCGACCTGGGAAGAAGCCATGAGCTGCATCGAGGCGCTGCAAAACCGCCAGGCCGAACACGAGCTGGCCGATGTGCAGCGCAGCATCGAGGCGAATCCCACAGCCCCAGAAATGCGCGGCTTGCTGGAGAAGAAGCAGGAATTGATGCGCCGGCTCGCCGCAGCGAGGTGACCGTCGAAACACTCTCCGATCCGAATTGGAGCGGCTACCCCCTCCCCCCGGGGTTTTTTGTAAGTGTTGCATCTAAAGGACTTAGATTCTATGTAAGTGGTTTAGAATCAACACTTGCGGGCATTTCTACAAGTGTTGATTCTAAAGAAGTTGCCGGGGGCGAAAAGGACAACTCGCGGACCGCGAATTTCGACGGAGTACGGCACCGCCGGGATCGCCCGGTCTCAAACCAAATCAATTGCCTAAGGGAATCGCGCAGGTTTACCTAACAACTAGTATACGCTCATCGCAACAGAAGTCAAGGGAAAAGATAGGCGCGCGGTGACAGGTTCCGTGCTTCTGCGCCTCGAAACAGGGGTGACATTCCGGGCTACGTGGAAGGCGCAGCTCGCTGGCGCATCAGCCAGACCGAAAGTGCCAGCAGCGCCGCCGGAAGCCAAATCCAGAGGAGAGACCGTGTCCGGGTGTGAATTCTTCCACAGAAATCCACGAATTAAAACGTTGACGAGATGGGACTTAAACGTGTAGCGTAAAAGGGTTTGGCGAGTAACGGTTTTGCCGTTAAACGCATCTATATAAGTGTATTTAGCGGCAGGGGCCGAGCCCCAAAAGTGCGTGAAGCGGGCAACGCATGGGGCCAGCGGCGGGCAACGGCGCGGTGCTGAGGTTTTCAAACAAAAATCGAAGATCTTTTGGGAGAATTCCGCGTGGTTTGCGCCTGTGCGCCAGCCTGCGCGTATCTCTGCGAGTAAAGATGGTCCACGATATGCCCGGTAGTACCTGGGATGGCGGTCCAGTAGCGGGAGGAATTTGTGGCAGCAGTAGGCCTTGAAGAGAAATATGATGCGGTACGTCAGCTCATTGCGGTGGGCAAAGAGCGCGGCTACCTGCTCTACGACGAAGTAAACGATTCGCTTCCGGCAGAAGTCCATTCCTCGGAAGAAATCGACGATCTGCTCACCACCTTCGAGCGGAACGGAATCGAAATTTATGAGGATCAGGCTTCGGCGAAGGCCGCGCGCGCGGTGGAAGTTTCCGCGGAGGCCGGCGAGCACGAAGTTGTCGTCAAGGACGACGCGCACTCCGACGAAGGCAGCAGCGATCTTGACCTGACACCCGGTTCGCTGGAAAAGACGAACGATCCCGTCCGCATGTACCTGCGTGAGATGGGCACCGTGCCGCTGCTGACGCGCGAGGGCGAAGTGACCATCGCCAAGCGCATCGAGCGCGGGCAACTGGTGGTGATGAAGTCCATCACGCGCTCTCCGATCGTCATCAAAGAGCTGATTGCCGTCGGCGACGATTTGCGCAAGGGCGTGCGGTCGATCAAAGAGATCGTGCAGTTTGACGACGAAGAGCTGACCGAAGAAAAGATCGCCAACAAGACCAAGCAGACGCTCAAGTACATCGACAAGATTGCGAAATTGTACGAGACCGCTCTGAAGCAGGCCGCGAAGCTCGATAAGACACTGAAATCGAAGAAAAGATCGTACATCCGCGCGAAGTGGGACGTAGCACGGACGCGTGTGGAGATTTCCGTCGCCATTCGTGCCATCGATTTCAATCCCTTTGAAAAAAAGCGGCTGATCGACAAGATGCGCGGCACGGTCGAGCGGCTGCAGTCGCTGGAACGCGAAGCCGGGCGCCTGGAGCGCCGTGCGGACATGGCTAAAGGCGAGGTCGCGGCCGAAGCGCGAAAGGAACTGCGCACGCGCCGCACCGAGCTGAAAGACATCGAAGAAGCCAGCGAAGTCGGGCTCACCGAACTGAAGCGCACGCTGACGTTCATTCACCGCGGCGAAGCGGAAGCCGAGCAAGCCAAAAAAGAATTGATCGAGGCCAATCTTCGACTGGTCGTTTCGATCGCCAAGAAATATACCAACCGCGGATTGCAGTTTCTCGACCTGATTCAGGAAGGCAACATCGGTCTGATGAAGGCGGTGGACAAGTTCGAGTGGCGCCGCGGGTACAAGTTTTCGACGTATGCAACGTGGTGGATCCGGCAGGCCATCACGCGCGCGATCGCCGATCAGGCGCGCACGATTCGTATTCCGGTGCACATGATCGAAACGATCAACAAGCTGGTGCGCACCAGCCGCCAGCTCGTGCAGGAACTGGGCCGCGAGCCGACCAGCGAGGAAATCGCCAAGCGCATGGACATTCCGGTGTCCAAAGTGCGCAAGATTCTGAAGATCGCGCAGGAGCCGATTTCACTGGAAACGCCCATCGGCGAAGAAGAGGATTCGCACCTGGGCGACTTCATCGAGGATAAGGCCGTGGTTTCGCCATCCGACGCGGTCATCAATTTGAATTTGAAGGAACAGACGTCTTCGGTGTTGAAGACGCTGACGCCGCGCGAGGAAAAAGTCATCAAGATGCGGTTCGGCTTGGATGACGGCAGTGAGCACACGCTCGAGGAAGTCGGCCAGTCGTTCGCCGTTACGCGCGAACGCATCCGGCAGATCGAAGCCAAGGCGCTGCGCAAGCTGCGGCACCCGTCGCGCTCGCGCAAGCTGCGCGCGTTCCTGGAAGGCCCTTCGCGCGATTACCTCTAGAAAAATTTGAACAGCTCAAGACAGAACGCCTCCGAGAAGTTCGGAGGCGTTTTCATTTGAGAGAAGAAATGTCCTGCGGCGGGCGGCCGAAGCGAATGAACATCCGGGCGATGGACAAAAAGTTGAACGCCAAGAAAGCGGCGAGGAGGTACCACATGCGGGAAATGTCGGGCCGGTTGTCCGGATGGAGATTGGACTCGACCGCGTAGTCGAAAGTGACGAGGATGACGGTGAAGACGGCGCAGCCGAACCAGGCAAAATAATTATTCAAGAATTGCATCGTCTCGGCCAGGTGTTCGGGCGCCAGCCAGTAGCGCTTATTGGGGAAATTGATCAACTGTGGCGGCATTGCGGCGATGATCCGCGGAATGCCAAACCCGATCGCTGCGGCAAGAACGCTCACGCCGACAAAGACCGCAAAAAAGGCTGATTTTGATTGCCAGCCATTGGCCACGCCGCGACCGTTGAAGTGCGAAGCTACCACCTCGGGCAGTTGCGGGTAGTAGGACGAAAAATAGATCGCCGCTCCCCCTGCGAGCAAGACAAACACTAGCTTAGGAAGGCTGGACTTTTGCATGATTGTCCCTTTTCCGAGGATAAGGCAGAGAGAACCGGCGCGCAAAGCTTGTGGGCCTGGAGGTGCTTCCGCGGCAACGTCCGGGTTCGAGTCGTTCCAAATTAGGAAGAATATCCCCACACCCCGGCAGTTTTCATATGAGCAGGTAGCGGGCTGCTATGGCGCAAAATTGGAACGCCCGGATTCTCTGCCTGCATATAGAATAGAGTGCGGAAAAAGGCCCACGATGAAGACGACGCAAAAAATTGCCGCGATTGTGCTAGTCCTGCTGCTGGGTGCGGTTGCGTATGGGTTGTTCCGCACGGGACAGCCGGCCGGCGCGCGAGCGACAAGTACAAAGCCCGCGTCGGGAACGGCGGCGCAGGCGCCCATGGTCGATCAAACGCCGCTGTTGACCGCGCAGCGGCTAGTGCAGATGCCGACCAGCGCAGAGGAAAAGCCTTTCGCTGAGGAGGCCCTAAGGCTCGCCGACCACGAAATGGACCTTGCCTTTGCCGCGGCGGTGCGCGACGCGGAGGAGAACCCGCCCGTCTTAAGCGCCCAAGCCAAAGAGATTGAAACGCGTTTGCAAGAGGCGGAGAAAGCGCTGGGAGCGGACAAGGCGCGCGTGGCGCAGCTTACCGTTGCGTACGAAAAGGCCGGCGGAGACAGGAAGGATTCGCTGGAAGACCAGTTGGATGTTGCCAAGGCGCAACAAGAGCTGGACCAGGACGAAGTGGATGACGCGAAGCAGGATCTAATCCGTTCCGGCGGGGATCCCAAAGGCCGGATCCAGGCGATGGTTGAGGAGCATGAAGCCGCTTCGCACGCCGCGGACAGCCTGCATGTTACGGTCAGTAACGCCGTCGAAGAGCGCGGACTGATTCACCGGTTCGAGCAATGGTCGGCACTCCATCAGAAGCAGATGCTATTGTGGCAGGCCAAACAAGAAGCGGAGTCCAGCGCCGCGTACTTTTCGACCAGGCATAAAGTACGCGAAGCTCAAATCGCGGAGAAAAAAACGAGCGCCCGACCCACTGAACCGCAGATAGACCCTGGTAAAGCAACGGCAAGCAGCGCGCCGAACGCAAAACTTAGCAGTGAAGAGTCAGCGGCGCTGGTTAAAGCAACAAAGCAGCGCTCCGCAGTTGCGAAAGCCCTGGCGTCCTTGGATAAGCGCATCGACGATCAGAAGCAACTTGCGGAGAATTATGGCAAATGGATCGAAGCGGTCGCCGCGAAACAGAGAGCGGTGGTTCATCGCGCCCTGACCGGCCTGGCATTCATACTCGCCATTCTGCTGATTGGAATCTTTTTTGATAGCTGGCTCGAACGGCTGCTGGGCAAGACGTCGCTGGATCGTCGGCAGGTCGAAACGATGCGCACGGTAACGCGCGTTTCGGTGCAGATCTGCGCGGTGCTTTTTATTCTGCTGGTGATTTTCGGGCCGCCGAGCCAGCTCGGAACGATTCTGGGCCTCGCCGGGGCGGGTCTGACGGTGGCGCTGAAGGATTTCATCGTGGGCTTCCTCGGCTGGTTCGTGCTCATGGGCAAGAATGGCATCCGCCTCGGTGATTGGGTGGAAATCAACGGCGTGACCGGCGAAGTGGTCGAGCTCGGGATGTTCCATACCGTTTTGCTCGAAACCGGCAACTGGACCGATTCGGGTCACCCGACGGGGCGGCGCGTGACGTTCACGAACAGCTACGCGATTGAAGGTCATTACTTCAATTTCTCGACCTCCGGGCAGTGGATGTGGGACGAATTGCAAGTGGTGCTTCCTACGGGGCAAGACCCGTATCCCATCATCGACGCAATTCAGAAAAAGGTTGCCGAATCGACGGCGGAAACCGCGAAACAGGCTGAGCAGGAGTGGCAACACGCGGCGCGTTCGCGACAGATGAACGCTCTATCGGCTGCGCCTGCCATAAACGTAAAGCCGGTTATCGGTGGCGTCGAGATCGCCGTGCGCTACATCACGCGCGCCAACGAACGCTACCAGTTGCGCGCCAAGCTCTATCAGGCCGCCGTCGATTTGCTGGGTGGGAAATACGTGCGGGTGCCGCCAGCGCCCGTCGAGAAGTGACAGCGGCAGGGCAGAGGATCGCTGACTCGACTCCGCCTTGGGATGTCGGCCATGATTCCACGGCTGCCGGGGGTCAATAGTCAATCCCCAGATGCCAACCAATGCCTAGCTCGTGTGCGGAGACCAGTACGCGCTCAAATTCCCGGAGTTCACCCACCAACCGTTCCCCGGCCGTAGATTGTGTTCTCTGTAAGGAATCCACTAGTGCGCGAACAGTGCGGAGCCCCTCTTCGGCGTTAAACCACTGTTCTTTTGTGGCTTTGCCGCCCAATCTCTCGATGGTTTCTCCCTCATCTCCTACCAATGAAGTGACTTCTTCTGGGTCGATGCTAAAAAAGCTCAGTAACGGTGTCACGCCACTCTTTTTCGCCAGTCTTTCGAGGGTGTCGCTCTCTTTAGCGAGCATGTTACCGCTGACGTATACGTCGAAGTTGGGAATTGTTCTTTCAAGTACGATGTAATAAGAGGGCATGAATTATCACTCCAGAACCGTCGATCCAGGAGACTGCAAATGCTATCGCAAGAGTTGGCGTGCGCGGATGGCGGAGACCGTGGCCCCGGTGTAGAGCACGGCCAGCAGGGCATACGCCACGACCAGGCCGGCACCCTGCGCCACCCATCCCAGGACGATACTCATGAAGAGTTGCACCACCGTCGTTAGAATCGCCATTGCGGATTGTGTCCGCCCCATAAAATGTCTTGGCACGATGGTCATCAACGAAGACTGCGCCACGACCCCACCCAGCGCGCGGCAAAACCCAAACAGTATTTGCATCATCACGGCGCCAACAAGAAACGCGACGAAGGGAGTCGCCATGTGGCCCACCGCGAGCCCGGCACACGCGACAACATAGAGCGGCATGCGCAACGACTGCGGAAGCTGGCTGGCGATAAGACCTCCCACAATCGCGCCGATGGCCCAGCCAGCTTCCAGAAAGCCTAGGCCGCGCGGACCCGCATGCAGGATGTCATTGGCGAGCGCCACCAGAACGACGTTGGCGCTCACCACCCCCGCCATCACGATGGCGTGCGTGATGCCCAGCGCGAGCACCAGCGGCTGCTGCTTGAGGTAGGCGAAGCCTTCCTTCATGTCCGCGTAGATGGCGAGCGAGAGCCCTGCTTCGGCGACTTCTGGATTCACTCCGGTTTCGAGCGCCTCGGCAGTTGCTTCCGTTGCTTCGCTATACTCCCGCGGATATTTCTGGCTCTCCCGCGGCGAAACGTACCCGCGGCGCACTTGATACAAGCAGTAGGCCGACACAAAATAAGTCGCGCCATCGATGGCCAGAATTCCCGCGATTCCCGCGGTGTTGTAGAGGAAGCCGACGAAGGCCCCAGCGATGAGCATGCCGCTTTGCACGCCCACGAGCACCGCGGCGTTCGCGCCGGTGAACTGGCTTGACGGAATCACTTCCTGCACCAGCGCATTCACCGTGGCCCAATACATCGCCGAGCCCGTTCCGGTGATCAGCGTCATCGCATACAAATGCCAAAGCTGGAGTTGCCCGTGCCATGCGATGTACGCCGTCGCCAGCACGAAACAGCCGCGGACCAGATCGAGCAAAACGCCTAAGTAGCGCCGGTCGATGCGGTCGATCAAGACACCGCCGAAAAAGGGAATGAAAAGTCCCGGAAGGGTCATGACGATGACTTGCCCGCTGACCTTCACGGTCGAGTGCGTGGCCGCCAGGATGTACCAGCTAACGCCCGCGAAGTTCATGCCGCTGCCGAAGAGCGACACGAACATGGCGAGGAAAAAATAACGGAAGCCGCGCTGCGCCCAGATCAGCTTCCAGTCCACCGTATTTGTCGTCGCGGTTGCCATGGAAGGTATCAGTTTACTATCGTGGGGGCCTTCGACGGGCGACGCCCACCGTCGAAGAGTTACGTTCCCGGAACAAATTGGCAGGAAGAGGGGTGAACCACCGTGGGAAACGAAGCGAATTGCAAGGTACAGTTTGGCAAGCAGCGGTCGGAAGGGACGGCTTTGCTCGAAACGAGCGAAATTCTCTTTCGCGGCGAGTTCCGGCTGAAGATTCCTTTCTCCACGATCAAATCGGCGAAAGCCTTGGACGGCGAACTGCGCTTGCAGACTGCCGAAGGCCTCGCGGTTTTCCATCTCGGTGCGGCTGCAGAGAAATGGCGCGATAAGATTCTCCATCCAAGATCGCGCATCGAAAAGCTCGGCGTAAAGCCCGGAGCGAAGGTCTCTTTATTCGGCAGCTTCGCACTGGACTTTTTCATGGAAATAGGCGGGCTAACCAAGTCCGTTAGCAAAGGCAAAGTTGCTGCAGACTCGGAATGGATCTTTTTCGCCGCTAATTCGGAGGGGGAACTCGGCGCCTTGCCGAAAATCTCCAAATCAATGAAAGGCGCGGCCGCGCTTTGGATCGTCTATCCCAAGGGCCAAAAACACATCACCGAAAACGATGTTCTCGCCGCCGGCCGCAACGCTGGGTTGAAAGACGTGAAAGTGGTCGGATTCTCTTTGACGCACACCGCATTAAAATTCGTCATCCCGCTCTCCGAGAGATGAGACTCCAGCCTATTTCTTCACCAACCCGTGCCATTTTCGAGTTTCACTTTTCCATTTTCATCTCTAAGATGGCCGCATGAGCGAATTGCTCGAAGTGCGAGCACTGACGGTGGAGTTGCCTACGCCGGCGGGGTGGGTGCGGCCGGTGAACGAGGTGTCCCTGCGCATCTCCGCGGGCGAATCGCTGGGGCTGGTCGGTGAATCCGGCAGCGGCAAAACAATGTTGTCGCTGGCGCTGATGGGTTTGCTTCCGCCCGGGGCGCGGGTCGGCGGAGAAGCATCGCTATCGACCGAAGGGTCAACCAAAAAGTTGACGTCGCTAAGTGAGCGCGAATGGCGAGATGTTCGCGGCGGCGAGATTGCCATGGTCTTTCAGGAGCCGATGACCTCGCTGAACCCGGTGATGCGCATCGGCGCGCAAATTGAAGAAGCCATCCGCGCGCACCAGCCGCAACTGGCTAACGCCGAAGTGAAACGCAAGTCGCTCGATGCTTTGCGGCTTGCTGCAGTGCCCGAGCCCGAAACCCGTGCGGAGCAATTTCCGCATCAGGTTTCCGGTGGCTTGCGTCAACGCGCCATGATTGCCATGGCGCTGGCGGCGGGACCGCGGCTTCTGATTGCCGACGAGCCAACAACAGCCCTCGACGTCACGGTGCAAAAGCAAATCCTCGATCTGCTGGATCGCCTTCGCCGTGGGCTGCAGCTCGGTCTTCTCTTCATTACTCACGACCTCGGCGTCGTGGCGCAAGTGGCCGAGCGCGTCGCGGTGATGTACGCCGGACGCATCATCGAAGAAGGGCCCGCACGAAATGTATTGGCAAAGCCGCTGCACCCCTACACGCAAGGATTGCTGAAAGCATCGCCAAAGCTCAAGCGTGGCACGCTCACGCCAATTCCCGGCGCGGTGCCGCAGCTTACCGCCCTGCCGCCGGGATGCGCGTTCGAACCCCGCTGTGAACTTCGCCGGGACGAATGCACAGTAGCCGTCCCCGCGTTTCGAATCATCCTCTTCTCACAGTGCGTGAACTGCGCAAGGCCTACCGGCGAGGCGGCGGTGTCTTTTCTCAAGGAGCCGACGCAGCACGCTTTACCGCTGTCGACAACGTGAGTTTTTCCGTCAACCGAGGCGAGACCTTTGCCGTCGTCGGCGAAAGCGGGTGCGGGAAAACCACGCTGGCGCGCATGATCCTGAGGCTGATCGAACCCGACAGCGGTGAAATCCGATTCGAGGGACGCGATCTTCTCACGCTGCGCGGAGAAGAATTACGCTCGCAGCGCCGCCAAATGCAGATGGTCTTTCAGGATCCGTTCGCTTCGCTCAATCCGCGGATGCGCGTCGGCGAAATCGTTGCCGAACCTCTCGCCATTCATGAGCCCGGCCTCTCCGCGGCCGATCGCCTCGCGCGCACGACTGCCATTCTTGTCCGCGTCGGCTTAAACGAAGAAGCCATGCGCCGCTACCCGCACGAATTTTCCGGCGGCCAGCGCCAGCGCATCGGCATCGCTCGCGCCCTGATTCTCCAGCCCAAGCTCATCGTCGCCGACGAACCCGTCTCCGCGCTCGATGTGTCCGTTGGCGCGCAAGTTCTCCTTCTCTTGCAGGAACTCCAGCGAGAATTCGCGCTAACGTATGTTTTCATCTCCCACAGTTTGCCGGTGGTCGCGCAGGTCGCCACGCGCATCGCCGTCATGCGCGCCGCCCAATTCCTGGAAGTGGGCGACGCCGAACAGGTCCTGAACCAACCAGAAAACGACTACACCCGCGAACTGCTTTCCGCCGTTCCGGAGCTCCCCCGCGCCTGAGTGGCTCTTCTCCGTACTTTTCTTTTCCCGCTTCGGACCTTTTAACTTTCAACTTTCGACTGTCAACTTCTTTTCCGCCGCGTTAGAATCCCCCCGCTGAAATATTCCACGGTGCCCACGCGTAGTCCCTCTCAGAAGGCAGTACTACGCAACCTTGTGGTGGAGGATTTTAAGATGGCAACGACAACTGCCGTTCCCCCGGTTGCGCCTGAGCCGCAGCCCCAGATGAGCGCGATAAGCCGCATCGTGGGCGTATTTTTTTCGCCAGGCGTCACCTTTAGGGACATAGCTCTGCGGCCAAGCTGGATCGCGCCCATGATTGTACTGATCGTGATCTGGTTCGGTCTTTGCGCCACGCTCGTCAAACGCGCGGATTGGGTGGACTACACCAAGCAGCAGATAGAGAAGAACAAGTTCGCGGCCTCACGTATCGAGGCTTTGCCAGAGGCCCAGAAGGAGGCCGCATATGAACAAGGCGCTCAGCGATCGAAAATCTCGCAGTATGTAAGGGGAGTCATCGGCTGGCCGCTCTTGATCCTGTTTTCGGCCGCGATCAATTTTGGCGCCTTCAGGCTCATTGGAGGAGTCAGAACGAATTTCGGGACCGCGTTCGCCATCACGGCTTTCGCGCATCTTCCAATGTCGCTTCGAGAACTTTTGGCAATTCCAGTCACGTTCCTGAAAGACCCCCAAACCATCGATCCGCAAAACTTTTTGGCTTCGAATGTAGCGGCTTTCCTTGGAGACAGCGCTCCAGTTTGGCAGCTTATCTTTTTTGGCAGCCTGGACGTCTTCTCGATTTGGGCCATCATCCTGATGGCAATTGGTTTCTCCGCCGCCGACCCGAAGAAAGCGCCGATGGGGAAGGCGCTTGGAATCGCATTCGGAACGACTTTCTCCTTTATTCTACTCTTCACGATGATTGCGTGGATTTTCCTCTGATAGACTCGGCGTGTGAGTTTTTCGTTTGAAGTTGCGAAGACCGATCCGTCGGGCGCGCGCCGCGGCCGCCTGACCACGCCCCACGGCACCGTCGAGACGCCGTTCTTCATGCCTGTGGGTACGCAGGCTTCCGTCAAAGCCCTGACGCAGGAAGCGCTCGAAGAGCTCGGCGCAGAAATCATTCTTGCCAACACCTACCATCTCTATCTGCGTCCCGGCCACGAACTCGTCCGCAAGCTCGGCGGGCTGCATCAATTTATGTCCTGGCCGCGCGCCATCCTCACGGACTCCGGCGGCTATCAGGTCTTCAGCCTTTCCGAATTGCGAAAGATGACCGATGAGGGCGTGCGCTTCCGCTCCCATCTCGACGGCACAGAGCATCTCCTCACCCCGGAAAAAGCAGCGGAGATCCAGCTCGCGCTTGGAGCAGACGTTGCCATGGTCCTCGATGAATGCATCGAAACACCCGCGCCGCGCGAGAATGCCGAGGCCGCGCTCAAGCGCACGACGGAGTGGGCAAAGCGCGCGCGCGCTTATTTCCTCGCACAAGCCGCTCACAATGGTGATCTTCCCCAATGGCAATTCGGCATCGTGCAAGGCGCGACGTTTGCCGACTTGCGCCGTGAAAGCGCGCGCCAGCTTCTCGATTTGGATTTTCCCGGTTACGCCGTCGGCGGCCTCGCTGTAGGCGAGCCGCACGAAACCACTTGCGAAATGACCGCCGAAGTAACGGCGCTACTACCCAAGGACCGCCTGCGTTATCTCATGGGCGTCGGCCGCCCCGAACAAATCGCCGATT
>WNFP01001825.1_pt1 | contig 16703 bp, 22 predicted proteins | sample 5400201 | NCBI WGS metagenome assembly WNFP01 (sample SAMN13153355, study PRJNA577476) | soil metagenome | isolation source: 115 cm saprolite under Madrone tree | place: USA:California | collected 2016-06-14 | reverse complement strand
TTTCTCTACTTCCAGCAGGCCGACATCTCCAAGCAGAGTTTCACGAACCGCGCCACTCTCACCGCCTTCTTCGCCAATATCGATCTGGCCGTCAACACCCTGACCCTGTTCATTCAGCTCCTCCTCACCGGGCGCATCATCAAGAACCTCGGCGTCGCGCTCACCCTCACCCTGCTCCCTGCCTTGAGCGTGGCGGGCTTCTTCGCCCTCGGCTTTGCTCCGACCTTGTGGGCCGTGGTCATCTTCCAGGTCCTGCGGCGGGCGGGCAATTTCGCCGTGGCCCGGCCCACGCGCGAAACCTGCTTCACGGTGGTGCCGCGCGAGGACAAGTACAAGGCCAAGAGCTTCATCGACACGTTCGTGTATCGCGCGGGCGATCAGCTGGGTGCGTGGTCCTACGCGGGTATGGGTTTGCTCGGACTGGGGCTGGCCGGCATCAGTCTGGCCGCGGTGCCGATCTCCCTCGTGTGGCTGGTCAATGGATGGTGGCTGGGCCGTCGCAACGAGACACTTGCGCGCGCGGCGGCGCATCGGCAATCCGTCGAGACGGGCCGCCGCCCCCACTTGAGGACGCCCTGAGCCTCGTCGGACTATCCTCGCGCAGCGAATCTGGAACTGTTCCGAAGCACAAGGAGGAGTGAGCCATGCGTAGACGCCGTTTCCTCGCCGCGATGGGTACCGCCGCCGCCGGTCTTGCCGGGAGGCCGAGCTGGGCCGCCGACAAGGGCCCGATCCGGATCGGCTACTTCGGCCCGCTCACCGGCAACTTCTCGCAGACGGGCAAGGACATGACGGACGGCTTCACTCTCTTCTGGGAGGAAGTCGGTAACAAGGTGGCGGGCCGCGAGGTGAAGATCATCGTGGAGGATTCGGATCCGGAGCCCACCGGCGCGCTGACCAAGGTGCGCCGGCTCGTGGAGCAGGAGAAGGTGCACACCGTGGCGGGCGGGCTTCTCGCCGCCACCGGCTATGCCATCGCGCCGTATCTCGAGCAGAACAAGATTCCCGCCGTCTATCCCGTGATGGCGCCGGACGACATCACCCAGCGCAAGCCGGTGCGCTGGGTGGTGCGCACCTCCTTCACGGGAAGCCAGGCCACGCATCCGCTTGGAGACTACGCCTACAAGCAGCTCGGGCTCCGCCGCGTGGCCACCATCAGCATGGACTACGCGTTCGGCTGGGAGTCCAACGGCGGGTTTCAGAAAGTGTTCGAGGACTCGGGCGGCAAGGTCGTCCAGCGCATCTGGACGCCGCTCAACGTCCAGGACTACGCGCCGTACCTGGCCTCGCTGCGCAAAGACATCGACGGTGTCTACGCGTGCCACACGGGCGGCCTCTCCCCCCGCTTCATCAAGGCGTGGAACGACTTCGGCCTGAAAGGGAAGATGCCCCTCGTGGGCATCGGCACCCTGACCGACGAGAACGTGCTCAAGAGCATGGGCGAAGAGGCGGTGGGCGTCATCACCTCGCTCATCTACAGCTCCGCCCTCGACACGCCGGCCAACAAGAAGTTCTCCGCGGCCTACGAGAAGCGCTTCAACCGGCCGACTTCGCTCTATTCGGCCGAGGGCTACACGGGCGCGCGCTTCTACCACGATGCGCTCAAGGCCATCAACGGCGAGGCGGAGGACAAGGAGAGGCTCCTCGCCGCCCTCCGCAAGGTGGCAGTGAGTGACGATCCGCGCGGCCCCCTGAAGATGGACGACCTCGGCAACCCGAACCAGAACGTCTACATCCGCAAGGTGGAGCAGGTGGGCGGCAGGCTGCAGAACACCGTCATCTACACCTATCCCAATGTCTCGCAGTTCTGGACCTACAACCGCGAGGAGTATCTGAAGACGCCCGTCTACGATCGCAACTACCCGCCGTGCAAGTTCTGCGAGTAGGCGGCTGGGCTCTCGCGCTCGACATCGTGGCCGACGGCGAGTGACCGGCTCAGGGCGGCGGTCCGTGGAGGTGACGAGCTATGCTTCGGTTCGACCATCTCAGGATTCCTGTGACGGATCTGACGCGCTCCCGCAGTTGGTACGTCGACACGCTGGGGCTTACGGTGGAGTTCGAGGTCCCGGACCGCCAGACGGTCGCCCTCCAGGACAGCAGCGGCTTCACCATCTTCCTTCAGGAGGTGGCCGATCCTGTCAGGCCAAACGGATCGGCGCTGTGGTTCCAGGTGCTCGATGTCGACGCCACCTTCGCCGAGTGGCAGGGGCGCGGCGTGGCCTTCGCGCACGAGCCCCGCAAATCGTACTGGGGCTATGGGGCCGAAGTGAAAGACCCCGACGGGTACCTCGTTCGCCTGTGGGATGAGCGCTCGATGAAAGAGCGTTAGAGCCCGAGGGCGTCGGCCACGAGCACCCGCAGCTCGCGGCGCAGCTTGTCGCGTGTGGCGCGATAGGCCGCCCGCCGGATCACGTTGGCGACTTCGTACGGATCGCTGTCCAGGTCGTACAGCTCGTCGAGCTCGCCGTCGTGCGCGCGGTTGACCCAGCGGATGTACTTGTAGCGGTCGGTGCGCACCGCCTTGTAGGTCATGCCCACGAGCCACGGCATGGCATTTTCCGCCCAGTACTCGATGAGGAACGACTTGCGCCACCCCACGCGCTTGCCGGCAAGGAGGGGGAGGAGCGAGCGCCCCTGGACCTGCGGCCCGGGGTTGCCGCCGGCGAGCTGAAGGAGAGTGGGCGCGATGTCCTGCAGGATCACGAGGTCCGTGAGACGGGTCCCCGCCTTGATGCGCGGCGGGTAGCGCACGACCAGGGGCGAGCGGATGCCTTCCTCGTATGCGAAGCGACGGTCCGGTCCCAGGCCGTGCTCGCCGAAGAAGTAGCCGTTGTCTCCCAGGAACAGGATGATCGTGTTGTCGAGCTGCCCCGTGCGCTCCAGCGCCTCGAAGAGCATTCCCACGCCTTCGTCCACCGCCGCCATCATGCACGCGCGCAGCCGGACCTCTTCCTGTCCACCCGAGTGGATGGCCTTGTGGAGCATCTGCGCCTTCTCCGACTTCCTGAGCTCGAAGGCTTCCGCCCACGCCGGCTTGCTCTTCACGATCTCCGCCGGCGTGAGCACGTTCGGCCGCATGGGGAAGACGCAATCGCGGTAGAGGTCCTCGTGGCGCGGGGCGGCGCGATAACCCTCCATGGCGAAAGTGCCATCGGCGGCCTGCTCCGCGTCCGGGTGTACGGCCTTGTGCGCGAAGAAGAGCGACCATGGCTTCTCACGCCGGCGGCCCACGAAGTCGACAGCCATCTCGTTCATGATGTCGGTGACGTAGCCGGTGTGCTTCACGTAGCGCCCGCCCTCGTTCAGCGTGGGGTCGTTGAGGCGCCCGTGCCCATCGTAGCTGACCCACACGTCGTAGCCGGGGCGGGGCTGGCCGTCGTTGCCCATGTGCCACTTGCCGATGTGAGCGGTCTCATAGCCCAGCGTCCGGAGCGCAAGGTGATAGTTGGGCAAACGGTGGCTCGCCGCATCGCGCGCGACGTTGTCGATGATGCCGTGACGGCTCGCGTACTGCCCGGTGAGGATGGACGCGCGGTTCGGCGAGCAGATGGGCGTGGTGTGAAAGGCCCGCTCGAAGAGCGCGCCCTCGTGGGCGATGCGATCGGCGTGTGGCGTCTTCATGTAGGGATGGCCGCCCGCGCCGAACTCGTCGAAGCGGAGGTCGTCGACGAGGATGAGGAGGATGTTTGGTCGGCGCGCCATGGTCAGCCGGAAAAGGTGAAACGCGGATCGGCCGCGGGGATGTCCACCTCCGGCAGCTTGAGCTCACGCCGGACGATGTTGGCGCCCAGGTTGATGGCCACCGCCTTGTAGAAGGCGATGCGGCGCGAGAGCCCTTCACGCCCGAAGCCGCAGTCGCTGGAGAGAATGAGCCGCTCGGGCGGCACGTACTCGAGCGCTCGTCGGATGAGATCGGCCACCACCTCGGGCGGCTCCACCGCGGCCGTGGAGTGATTGACTACCCCGATGGCGATCTTCTTGTCCGTGCGGTATTTCCCCAGCAGCGGCAGGTCGCGGCCGCCCGTGCTCGCACACTCCAGGGTGATGACGTCGGCGGTGGTCTGGAGCAGGTGAGGCAGCGCGCGCTCGTAGGACGGCCGCTCCCAATGAATGGGCTGCTGGCTCGGATTGCCCCAGCAGGTGTGCAGCCACACTTCGGTGTCGACGCCTTTGATTTCGCGGTTCAGCGCGTCGGTCAGGAACTGCAGCTCGCTGTCCGGTATGCCGTCGGCGGCCGCGATGTGGTGGCGCGGCTCCTCGACCTGGATGACCCGGCACCCCGCCGCCGCCACCTCACGAAGCTCCGCGTTGATGATGTCGGCTGCGTCGAGGACCAGCTCGTGATCCGAGGCGTAGTGCTTGCTCGTGATCATCTTGGTCATGGTCTGGGCGCTGATGGACCCGAACTTGACCGGCCGCGCGCTGAAGCGCTGCGCCACCTTGTACAGCGCCGCGTACTGGAGCGGCCCGCCGCGCAGCCGCTCGCCCGCGATGGCGGGCTGATAGGCCTCCATCACCTCGTAGAGGATTCGCCCCGGCTTGATGGTCGTCCAGCCCGCCCCGGCGGCGCGGTCCACGTGGCCGGTGATACCGAGCAGACGCTCGATCGGATAGAAGAACCACGACTTGCCGCCCACGGTGAGGTCGAAGCGCGAGTCGCCGTCGGTGACGATGTCGAGGCCCGCCATCTCCTGCTCCTTGACGATGCAGCTCACCGCGTCCATGTACTGCTCGCGGAAGCGCGAGTCACCGAGCGCTTCCTTGAACGGACGCCCCCGCAGCACCTCGGTGAACCACGACGGCCGCGGCCAGGAGCCCGTGACGGTCGAGGGCAGGGTGAGATCGCGTGTGGCATTGAGCATGTGTCGGCTCCTCCGGCCGCTAGGCTACACCAACTTCACCGCCGCTTACCGGCGGAAGGGGGAACCACCTGCGAGCCAGAGTGTAGGGGCACCTCCCCCGGCGGGAACATTCACCGTATCGGCTCGCTCACACTCTTGAGCCGCTCATGAGAGCACGCTATCCTCCGTCCGTGGCTGCCGGGGTGATCGCCGGGGTCCGGTATTCCTGCGCGGCCCGCGCCATACGAGCAGTTCGTGAGTCCGGCGCGCCCCAATCACGCCCGCCGCGGCTCTTCGATCGCGTCCGGGAAACCGCCCGCGTCCGGCACTACAGTCGGGGCACCGAGAAGGCCTATCTGGCATGGATCCGCCGGTTCATCTTCTTCCATGGCAAGCGGCATCCCGCCGGGATGGGCGCTCCGGAAATCACGAAGTTCCTCAGCTGGCTCGCCGTCGAGGGCAACGTGGCAGCGTCGACCCAGAATCAGGCGCTGAGCGCGCTCCTCTGATGGCCCTGATCCTTTATGGTTCCGGCCTGCGGCTGCTCGAATGCGCCCACCTGCGCGTGAAGGATGTCGACTTCGGTCGGAATCAGCTCGTCGTCCGCGGCGGGAAAGGGGACAAGGATAGGGTGACGATGCGCCCGGCGGCCGTGAAGACAGAGCTGGCCCGGCACATCGAGGGCGTGAAACAGCAGCACGAAGACGATCTTCGGCACGGCGCGGGGTGGGTGGAGCTGCCGTCGGCTCTCGCGCGCAAGTACCCGAGCGCCGGCCGCGAGTGGCCCTGGCAATGGGTGTTCCCCGCCACCCGCATGTACGTGGAGCGCGCCACCGGCCAGCACCGGCGCCTTCCTGGTCCTGTCCAATATCGCCTCCGGGTGGGGGAAGGGAGAGTGTTCTATGACGTCACGCGCGAAGCCGTCCAGGTCCTCGCGATCGTCACGAAAGCCGAAGCGGCGGGCTGGCTTGCCGAGCACGGGACGCCCGGTGCGCCGAGCGGCGCTGGCTGAGGTCAAGGACGATTTGTCGCGATTTCTCCGCTTGGCCGAGTCCGAGGAAGTCCTCATCACGCGGCACGGGAAGCCAGTTGGCGTGCTGATCGGGTTCGAAAGCGAGGACGACTGGTTCGACTATCGGCTAGAGCATCATCCCGAGTTCATGCGGCGGGTAGTAGAGGCACGAGAAGCTCTCAGAAGCGGTCGCGGTGTGCGATTGGAAGACCTGCCGTCATAATCACGAGCGGTCCAACCGCAGGCTTGAACGGACCGGTCCGACGCCGGCCGCTCAGCCTGGCCGTTCGGCGGCCAGCGGCAGAGTCCCAGGCGGCGTGCCGAGCTTCCGGGTTATACTCTTGGTATGAAGACAGCGATCTCAATCCCAGACGAGGTGTTTGTCGAGGCGGAGAGGCTAGCGCGGCGGCTCAAGAAGTCTCGGAGTGAGCTGTATAGCCATGCCCTTCGAGAGTATGTCGCGAGACACGGGCCAGAATACGTCACCGAGACGCTTGATCGAATCTGCGATTCGTTTCCACCAGAGAAGGACTTTGCTACGGCGGCAGCCAGGCGAACGCTTCGGCGTTCGCCATGGTGATCGCTCAGGGTGAAGTGTGGTGGGCAGACCTACCCGAGCCGTCAGGGTCGGATCCCGGATTCCGCCGACCAGTCATTGTCGTACAGGGTGACGCGTTCAACCGCAGTCGGATCGATACCGTCGTGTGCGTGCCGCTGACCAGCACGCTGCGCTGGGCCGACGCTCCAGGCAACGTGCTTCTTGAGGCGAGGATGACGGAACTCCCCAAGGACTCGGTCGCCAATGTGTCGCAGATCGTCACTCTGGACAGAGCTTCGCTGACTAAACGTGTAGGGAAGTTGTCTAGGGCAAAGCTGGAACTCGTGCTCTCCGGCATCGATGTGGTGCTCGGGCGTTAGTCGCCGCCAACAAACCGCTTCAGCGGACCGGCTGCACCGGCCGCTGAGCGCTGGCGTTGGGCGGACCACTGACCCGGTCCATAGAGAAACATATGAAACCAGCTGTCGCTAGGCTCAGCACTGTCCTCGCCCTTTTGATCCTCACCGTGCCGCTCGCCGCAGGCGCGCAGCCGGCGGGGAAGGTGTACCGCGTCGGCATCCTGGGGGACAAAGCCTTGGACCCCGCCGAGACTCGTCTGTGGCAGGCTTTCCGGCAGGGTCTGCAGGAGCACGGCTGGAACGAGGGCGTGAATATCCTGATCGAGTACCGGTGGGTCGAGGGCAACGCCCCTCGGCTCCCAGAACTCGCGGCTGACCTGGTTCGGCTCAAGCCGGATCTAATCGTAACGCGGGGCTCTTTCTTCACCGGCGCCCTGAAGGCAGCGACATCGTCGATCCCCATCGTCGTCATCGCCCATGCAGATCCGGTAGGAACCGGCCACGTCGCGAGCCTCGCCAGACCCGGCGGAAACGTCACAGGGCTTTCCGCCCTGCAGACCGAGCTCGGCCCCAAGGGGCTGGAGCTCCTCAGGACCGTCGTCCCCGCGGCCAAGCGGATCGCGGTTCTTTGGCACCCGGGCACCCCCTCGGCCGTCCCGGGGCTCAAGGCGCTGGAGGAGCCGGCGCGGCTGCTCCGGTTACAGCTGCAGCCCATCGGAGCCCGGACTGCCGGAGAGCTGGAGAGCGCCTTTTCAACCATGGCCCAAGGCGGCGTCTCGCCGAGTTGGCCATTGCGCATCGGCTGCCGACGATGTTCCAAGGAAGGCCCTACGTGGAGGCCGGCGGTCTGATGAGCTACTTCCCGAACCACGATGACCTCTGGCGGCGCGCTGCCGTCTATGCCGACAGGATTCTCAGGGGCGCGAAGCCGGCGGACCTTCCAGTAGAGCAAGCTTCGAAGCTAGAGCTCGTGATCAACAGTCGGACGGCCAAGGCGATCGGCCTCACGATCCCACAATCGGTGCTGCAACGCGCGGATCAGGTGATCGATTGAGGGGCGCGCCGAGTCGCGGCCATGTATGCACGAGATTTCTTGATGACGATGGGAGAACTGATCGTGGGCATGCGCGTGAAGCCGGCCGACTTCCAAAGACTCAACCTACGCTGCCACGCCTTTCTCAGCGACGTGCCTCTCCACGACGTCTGGGCGATTCCACTCAATGGCGGGGGGTCCGGTCGCAGCATCCAGGACGCGCGTGCGATCTTGTTCGGCGACCGGCGTCCACCCAACTTTGCGGTTCGAGGGCTGTTCACGCTGCGATGGGCTCTCGGCCGAGCGTTCGGATGGGATGACGAGCGCCATGATCCGCCCAGCGGATCGTACGTCAATCGCCTTGCTGAAGCCGATCGCTCGCAGTCTCAGGTTGCTCCGGGGACTCGCGAGGGCCCGTTTCGAGTGCTCTACGTCTTCGGTGAGGAAGCCCTCAGCGAGCTTCGCAATGCGACCGTGCATGCCTTCTTGGCGCTCGCTCTTACGCCAAGCCCCGGGGGATACACGCTCTACTTGGCAATCTACGTGAAGCCAGTGAGTCGTCTCACGACGCTCTACATGGCCCTGATCGATCCGTTTCGCCGTCTCGTTGTCTATCCGGCCCTCGGCAGGCACGCTCAGCAACGTTGGTCGCGCACGTATGCGTAGGCGCCGCTTCCTAACCAGGCGATGGAGCGGACCGCCGCATGAACGGCTCGTCGTCGGGGCGGGCTGCAGTGGGCGGCGGCGGCTCATCACCAGTCGTTCGGTGCCTTGAGCCGAACGGTCAAAGAAGAGTAAGGTAGTGGCCATGGCACAGCCCATCGTAACGTCGTTCCCGGACATCTTGAGCGGCACCCCTGTCTTCGCGGGGACGCGCGTTCCTGTCCAAGCGCTTATCGACTATCTCGAGGGCGGCGAGACGATTGACGACTTCCTGGCGGGGTTCCCGACGGTCCGGCGCGAGCAGGTTGTTGCGTTCCTCGAGGAGGCCACTGCACGAATGATCTCGAAGGCCTCGTGAGGGTGCTCCTCGACGAGTGCGTGGACCGACGGCTCGCGGGCGACATCCAAGGACACGATGTGGTAACGGTGCCGGACGCCGGCTGGGCTGCGCTGAAGAATGCTTGCCCGAGCGCAACAAGCGTTCGCCGCCTTCGTCACGGTCGACCGCAACCTTCCCTTTCAGCAAGACCTGTCGCGTTTCTCTATTGCCATCATCGTGCTGCGAGCGCGGTCGAACCGCCTGGGTGACCTGCGCGCCATCATCCCCCACTTGCTCACCGCCCTGCCGGCCGCGAAGCCCGGTGAGGCCACGTGGATCGGCGCCGAACAACCCGCTTGAGCGGACAAAGAAGGAGGTCATGCCCATGTTTGACTTGGATCGGTTCAAAGCCGACTGCAGCGCAGTCGTCGCTGAAAGCGCGGCTGTTCAGGCCATACGTGAAGTCGTGGCCCGCGCCGTCGAGGACCCCAGTGGACTCCAGAAGGCGGTCGGCGAACCTCGTCGCGCGGAAGTCCAGATAGTTCATCGATCGGCCGATCTGACGATCCTCAATGTGGTCTGGGGGCCGCGGATGACGGTTATGCCGCACAATCACGAAATGTGGGCGGTCATCGGCATTTATTCAGGGCGCGAGGACAACATCCTCTGGCGTCGGCTCCCGGGCGAAGCCACTAACCGAATCGAGGCCGCAGGCGCCAAAGCCCTGAGCGAACGCGACGCCTTTCCTCTGGGCCGCGACATCATCCATTCCGTCACCAATCCGATCTGGCGGCTGACCGGAGCGATTCACGTCTATGGTGGTGACTTCTTCGGTGTGCCACGCAGCGAGTGGGATCCGGAGCGACTCACGGAGCAGCCATACGACGTACAGAAAGCGCTGCAGTTGTTTGAAGAGAGCAATCGCTTCTACACGGCACGTTAGTGATCGGCATAAAGTTGAGCGTTCGTCGAGACGGGCCGCATAACCTCACGGTGCAGAGGACCGAGGGCTCACGCCTCGGCCGCTGACCGCACCGTTAGCTGACTGGAGGAGCCGCAAATGTCCAGGGCAGGAATGCGGGCGGCCGCGGACCATGGGAGGGCTCTCCCGCGCTACGGGAGTCAAGAGGAAGCAGAGCGGGCGCTCTTCGCCCAGCGAGACGTCCTTCTTGACCGACTCCGCGCCGTCGCACCGAACTCGGCGTCGTTCCGTGTTGATCTTACCCCGGAGAGCCTCAAGAGCCTAGAGCGGTGGTACTTCGAGCTTCACGAGCTGTCGGCCTTCGGCGAGATTGGCCTAAGTCGGGAGACGTTCGAGCGCTGTCTTGCGATGTACTTCGGAGAGGTCGTCGTCAAGAACCACGCGGAGTTCAAATGGGCAGTTCGAGAGTTCGCGTTCGAGCCGGGCACGTACGAGATCGGCGTCATTCGAGGAACCGTCGCCGTGATGCTGACCCGATTCAGTGACGTGCATGCGCGACCGAACAACAAGAAGCGCGAGAGCATATGGCGGGAGTATCGTCGATGGGTCAGCTAACCACGCAGTGCAGCGGACGTTATACGGACTGAGAGATGACCATGGACTACGATGCCACCAAACTGGACGAAGTCGTTCTGGCACTGCCTCACTTCAACTCGCAGACTGATCACGGCGTTACGAGGGCGTGGAAGGGGTTCGACTGGGACTCGCTGGATCGGCTGCACGCGCAGGGCTTCATTTCGAATCCAAAGTCGAAAGCGAAGTCTGTGGTGCTGACGGAGGAAGGGGCTCGCGTCGCAGAGGAGTTATTCAGGAGGCACTTTGGCAAGGCCGGATAACAGGCCGCTTCAAGCGCCGGCGTTCGCGGGTCACGGACCAGCAATCGCTGACGCCGCCGCGGTTGAGCGCCAGATCCGTTAGCCTCCTTCTGGCAGTGTGTCATCGCGGAGATTTACATGCTCTTGATCTCAGCAACGGATGAATGGCGTATCGCGCACCCCAGAGCAATGATCGGCCTACTGGAATTCTCGGGTGTAGAGAACACGCAGTCGTCTCCAAAGTTGGATGAGCGAAAACGGGAGACGGAAGCGCATTTGAGAGAACGTTACAAAGGCTTTTCTCGGCAAGAGTTCTTGGCGCTGCCCGTGATGTCAGCTTACGAACAGTACTACAAGCGCTTCAACAAGACGTATCACGTCCAACTTCAAGTCGAGTCAGTCGTACAGAAAGGAAAGAGCTTGCCAAATGTGTCTCCGCTGGTCGATGCCAACTTTGTTGCGGAAGTAGAGACGTTCGTGCTAACTGCTGGGCATGACGCGGCGAAGTTGCAGGGCTCGATTTCCATAGACGTGTCACGGGAAGGAGACCAGATCATTCAGATGAACGGCAGCACCAAAGCCATTCGTGCGGGCGACATGGTTATGCGAGACGCGAAGGGTGTGTGTTGTTCCATTCTTTATGGACAAGATAATCGGTCTCCGATTTCCTCAGAGACCTCTCGCGCCCTGTATGTGGCTTATGCGCCTGTGGGTGTTCCAGCCGAGACGGTAGAGGCTCAGCTGGGGAAAATAGAAGAGAATATTCGTCTCTACTCTCCAAAGGCGATTGTGGAGCAGCATCGGTTGCTCTCTGCGTAGAGTACAAAGGAGGCTAACGCGGCATGCAGCCGACCGCCTCGCTGTGCTCGCGGCCGCTGATGCCCACGTTGGGCGGTTCTCGTCTGTACAGCGGGGTCGGCGAATGATGTATAGTGGGCCGCACGAGTCGTCAGGGAATCCCAAGGCGGTCAAATGCCAATCACCGTCGCAGACGCGCGCCCTGATTCTGCCGAGGCCGTGCAACTCCTCACTGAACTTGACGTGCACCTGGCTGGGCAACCGTATCCGCAAGAAAGTCGCCACGCGTTTAGCATCGACAGGCTCATACGGGAGGGCGTCGCTTTCTTTGTAACGCGGTATGAGGGCCAACTCGCCGGGTGTGGCGGCCTAAAGCTATTTGGCCGAGAATATGGCGAAGTCAAGCGGATGTACGTACGTCCCGACTGTCGCGGATTCGGGTTGGGTAAAGCAATGCTCAACCACTTGGCTGAGCATGCCCGAGAACGGCAAGTGCCCGTGTTGCGCCTGGAGACGGGGATCTATCAAACGGAAGCGATGGGACTATACGAAGGCTTTGGATTTCAGCGCCGGCCGCCATTTGGGGAATACAAAGACGACCCGCTGAGTGCCTACTACGAGAAGACCATCGCGTGAGCGCGCCTGGACCTTGCAGAAACCGCGATGTCAGGCTTCCGTGCGAGGGGAATGAGCTGACCGACGGGATCGACCGGCGGTGACCTCAGTGCACATCGGGAATCGGATCCCAAGCGAAGGAGGATCATCATGCCCTACAGAATTTCCCGCCTGGGACTGGTAGAGATCCGCAGTCTCGACCTGGATCGCGATCTCGACTACTACCTGAATGTACTGGGGCTGCAGCTCACGGCGCGGGAGGGCAAGACAGCCTACCTGAAAGGCTGGGATGAGCGGCACGCGTACTCCTTCGCGCTCACAGAGTCCGATCGCGCGGGGATGGTCCGGATGGCATTTCGCACGGTGGACCCGGAGGATCTCGACTACTACGAGAAGCGGTTGAAGGACTTCGGAATCAAGTACGACATCATCCCTGAGGACTACCGCCGCGGACGGGCCCTCCGGTTCACGGCGCCGTCTGGCCACACGGTGGAGCTGTACAACGAGATGGACTATACGGGCAACGTTCTGCCCACCGTGAATCCCGGCCCATGGCCGGAGGGGCTGCGGGGCATCGCGCCGCCCAGGCTCGACCACACCCTGGTGACTGCTCCCGAGCCAGGGAAGGCAATCGAGTTCTTTCAGACCGTGCTCGAGTTTCGCTTGAGCGAGATGCTCGTTGCCCCCGATGGCACGATCGTCGCGGCCTGGCTATGGCAGCGGCCCGCGCCGCATGACATTGCCATTGTGCCGGGCAAGGCCGGGGGCTTTCACCACGCGGCATTCGTCGTGGACTCCGCGGACGCACTGTTCAGGGCGGCAGACATCTTGGCCATGCACAAAGCTCGGATCGACTACGGACCAGGACGCCACGGGATCACGCGCGGAACGACGATTTATTTCTTCGACCCCTCCGGCAACCGCCTCGAGACGTTCGGAGGGTACACGGCGTATCAGATGGATCCGGACTCCCGGGCCATCCGGTGGACCCAGGACCAGATCGGGCCAGCCGTCTTCTACTATTCACAGGAACTGAACGAGACGTTCTTGAGCGTCTACACGTAGGCCGTCGCCTGTGATGGCTGACCTGGGAGCTGGTGAGGCGGGCTTGTACACGATCACACTGAGGCCGGTTGGCGGCACCGTCGCATGCGGCCCCGAGGAGACCGTACTGGCCGCTATCCTCAGAGCAGGGGCGAGCGTCATGTTCGGCTGCCGAGGTGGCGGCTGTGGCACGTGCAAGATGCGTGTGACCTCCGGCCAGATCGAACACGGGCGCTGTTCCGCCGCCGTTCTCCTCGAGGAGGAGAAGAAGTGCGGGTGGTTCCTGTCGTGTCAGGCTCGTGCCCTCAGTGATCTCACGATCGAGCTGTCGGCGGCGAACAAATATCGTGTGCTGCGCTCGTGGTGGAGGCTGAGCTTGCTCGACTCCTGATTCTCACCCATCGCTTTGGGTTCTGCGGCAGCAAGGAGGCGCAGTCTCCCCTCCGGCATATCGAGTCGTTCATTTTCATAAGCTGGCGCTCTGCGACGGCTCGACTCGCTAGAGTAGGGAGCTCTGCTGCGACAGCAGATGCCGTTTAACAAACGGCTGAGGAGGAGCCATGCTAACTCGACGCGAATTCCTCGTCGTCAGTGCAGCGGTGACGGCCTGTACGCCGTATGACGCCAGCGCTCAGCAGCCGGCCTCGAGCGCCAAGCCCAACATCCTCTTCATCCTCGCGGATGATCTGGGCTGGGGTGACCTCAGCTGCTACGGGCGACCTGACTACAAGACGCCGGCCCTCGACGATCTCGCAGCACGCGGGATCAGGCTGACGCAGGCGTACGCCAACTCATCGACATGCAGCCCGACGCGAGTCGCGCTCATCACCGGGCGATATCAAACTCGCCTGCCCGTCGGCTTGTACGATCCACTGCCAGGTGGTGCGCCAGCCGGCCTTCCCCCCCAGCACCCGACGCTCCCCAGCCTGCTCAGGGCGGCGGGATATCGAACGGCGCTTGTCGGCAAGTGGCACCTGGGATTTCTCCCCGCGTTCGGTCCACTGAAGAGCGGGTATGACGAATTCTTCGGCTTCATGGGGGGTGGGATGACGTACTTCACCCACAAGTCGGGCCCGTTTGTCGGTGTGTCGGCGATACCTGCTCTCTACGAAGGAGAGGCGCGCGTCGAGCGGGACGGATACGCGACCGATCTCTTCGCCGACCGCGCGACCGAGGTCATCAGGCGCGCAGATCCGAAGCCGTTCTTCCTGAGCCTCCACTTCAACGCTCCCCACTGGCCGTGGGAGGGGCCGCAGGACCAGGCGCAGGCCGCGAGCGTCCGCGAGATGGCGCACTACGAGGGTGGATCACCGAGAGTCTTTCGCGCGATGGTCGAGAGCATGGACGCGGCGGTGGGGCGCGTCCTGAAAGCCCTCGACGCCGCCGGACGGGCCGGCGACACCATCATCGTCTTCACGAGCGACAACGGCGGCGAGCGCTACTCGTATCACTGGCCGTTCCGCGGGGAGAAGGGTTTCCTGTGGGAAGGCGGCATTCGGGTCCCGGCCATCGTCGTGTGGCGAGGCACGCTGCCCGCGGGCAAGGTCGTCAGCCAGCTGGCGATGAGCATGGACTGGCTTCCGACGTTGCTCTCGGCCGCCAGCGCCAAGCCTGATCCCGCCTATCCGGCGGATGGCGTCGAACTTCAAGCTGAAGAATGCGGCGATGTTCGAACAACTCAAGCGCGCCTACGAGGACTGGGACAAGCAGATGCTGCCGATCCCAGCCGAGGCCCGACGCGGCCCGTGGGAGAATCAGAAGAACCGCGCGCGCGACCTCGAACCCGTGCGACGTTAAGTGTTCGCCCTGAACGGAACAGCGGCTTCCTGACCCGTGGGCTCGCAATGACGCACTAAGAAGTGAATGACCGGCTCGCAGAACGCGTGCTCTCCGCAGGGCCGCTGGCGCAGTGGCACGAGGCGATCCGCCGGACCTTCGAGGATCTCGATCTGGCTTTCAAGCGGGCGCCGAACAAACGCATGTAGCCGGCGGCGCACAGGGCGCGCCGAGGCTGATACGTAACGTCAGGCATCGGGCCTCAGCCCAAGGAGAGGACACCATTCTTAAGACATCCAAGGTCACGGCCTTCTTGCTGATGCTCCTCGTTGCCGCCTGCGCAAGCCCGCAACCACCAAGGCCTATGGTCAAGGTACCGGATAAACTCAACCCCGGCGCGAACGAATCCTTGGTGATGATCGTTCCTGCAAAGGGCGTGCAGATCTACGAATGCCGTGCCAGAAAGGACCAAGTCGGGGAATATGAATGGGCGTTCGTGGCTCCCGAAGCCGATCTTTTCGACGCGCATGGAAACAGGATCGGACGACACTATGCTGGCCCACATTGGGAATCGATCGATGGCAGCAAGATCTTGGGTACGGTGAAGGAACGGGCCGACGCGCCAGTGGTCGACGCCATCCCTTGGCTGCTGCTTGCCGCGAAGTCCGTCGGCTCGGAAGGCTCGTTCAGCAAGGTCACAAGCATACAGCGAGTAAATACCGTGGGCGGCGTGGCGCCCAAGACCGGTTGCTCGCAAGCCGCGGCCGGGACGCCGGCTCGCATCAACTACACGGCGGACTACTACTTCTTCGCCGCTAAGTAGCTGGCGGGTCGCCTGGTGCACGCGAAGGCGTTGGAGCACCAGCGCCGCGGGTGGCCTTTGAGGCGACAAGAGACGCTCGAGGTCAAGTACATCACATGACCGTATTGCAGGAGGTCCTGGCGGAGCGAGTTGTCCGCAGTCTGGGTCAACGACTCCTCGCTTGGCGGCCTGTGACTCGCGGATACACCACCGCGTCACGGCTGATTGTGACGTGTGCCGATGGGACGTCAGTGTTCGTGAAAGGAGCCACAGACACCCGCACCACCGCATGGCTCCGCACGGAGTATGGCGTGTACTCGCAAGTGCACGCGAGCTTCCTTCCTACCATGCGCGCGTGGGCAGACGACGGCTCCGATCCGTTCTTGGTGTTGGAGGACCTGACCGGGGCCGCGTGGCAGGCACCCTGGACGATGGCCCGGATCAGTCATGTGCTCGACACCTTACGCCAGGTCGCCGCCACACGCGCGTTCACGGGCCTGTCCAGGCTAGAAGAGCGGCGGTCCAGCCTGTCCGGGTGGGCGCGGGTCGAGCGCGAGCCCCAGATATTCCTGCGGGTGGACCTGTGCTCGGCCGCCTGGCTGGGTCACTCCATTAAGGCCCTCATGGCGGCAGAAGCCTCCGCAGAGTTGGCTGGTGACGACTTGGTGCACGGTGATGTCCGAAGCGACAATCTCTGCTTCGTCGGCAAGCGAGTCGTGCTCGTCGATTGGAACTGGGCCTGTCGCGGTAACGGCATCATCGATGTCGCAGGATGGCTGCCGAGCCTCCACTTGGAAGGCGGACCCCTGCCAGGAACCGACGCCGTGAACGGCCCTCTGAGCGTGGGCGATAGGTCATAGCGCGAATGACCGATGTCCGCAAAGCTGATCCCGCTGTCCGACGGCGCGCTATACTCTTCCTCCTCGTCGGCACGTGCGTCGGAGCTCTGCTGATCGCGGGCTTCGAGCGCTATCACATCCCGTTGCGCGATTGGATACTAGCCGAGCCAGGAGCATCGGCGCAGCGAGTCAAGTTGGCTCTTCTGCTTCTGGCCGCGCTCCTGCTAGCGCCCCTGCTCGTGTTCGCGGCCTATGTGTGGTCGCTCG
>WNFP01004655.1_pt1 | contig 16705 bp, 15 predicted proteins | sample 5400201 | NCBI WGS metagenome assembly WNFP01 (sample SAMN13153355, study PRJNA577476) | soil metagenome | isolation source: 115 cm saprolite under Madrone tree | place: USA:California | collected 2016-06-14 | reverse complement strand
AAATTGTGACCGACGGGGAGATGCGGCGGCAGTCCTTTCAGAGCCAGATGACCGCAGCGGTCAGCGGCTTCGGTGAATACAACCTCGATGCTTTTCTTTGGGGTGAATGGTACGACGAACAGGGTGTGCAGAGAAAACGCCGCCCTCGCCGGCTCGGGGCGATCGCGAAACTGAAGAGGGTTCGTTATCTCTCAGCCGACGAGTTTTCTTACCTTAAGAGCAAAACAAAACGGATTCCTAAGATAACACTTCCCAGCCCCAGCCTATGGGCTAATTTTTGGTCGCCGAAATATTCAAGAGAGGTCTATCCAACGCTTGATGCTTTTCTGGCTGACATCGTTAACATTCTGCGCGAGGAAGTTGCTGAGCTGGTTCGCCTGGGAGCGACCTACATTCAAATCGACGCGCCTCATTACGGACTCTTGCTCGATCCCAAAACGCGGGGCTTTTATGAGAGGCGGGGTTGGAGCCTCGATCAATGGCTGAGTCAGGGGATCGAGTTGGATAACGCGATCATGGATGGTTTTTCCGATGTGACTTTTGGCTTTCATGTCTGACGCGGCAACCAGGGGAGCCGTTGGCTGTCCCAAGGAGGTTATGAAGCGATCAGCCGGCAGCTGTTTCGGAACCTTAAGGCACAACGATTATTGTTGGAATACGATGATGCTCGCTCAGGTTCTTTTGATCCACTCAGAGATGTGCCCGAGGATAAGTTCGTCGTTCTAGGATTGATCACGACAAAACGGCCGCAGCTTGAGTCTATCGATTCACTGCGTCGGCGCATTACGGAAGCGAGCCGGTACGTTCCGCTGGAGAGACTTGGCCTCAGTCCTCAGTGCGGCTTTGGCTCTTCGATCATTGGCAACCGTATCTCTCCGGAAGATCAACGACGAAAATTGGAACTTGTAGTTAGGACCGCCGCAACAGGGTCAGCAGGCCACGGCTAAAGGTTTGTTGGTTGATGCGGTCCTGAATTTTTAGTCCGCCGTAAAATCCAAGTAAAACAAACAACGTCACTCCCAGGGAGAGAGACAAGGTCGTCCAATTAAAAAGATTCCAGGTCGAGACCGCAAGCAATTGGCTTAGCTTCGTGATGATGAAAATCATCGAAATGGATTTGATAAATTCCTTTTTCGGGAGCCTCAGGCTATAGAGGTACATCGCCAACGCGGGGCCGGCGGCGTTTGTCATGCCGTTGAGAAACCCGCTGACCAATCCTGCGGGAAGAACAAGCTTTTTTTCCAGCTCGGGCGAGATCGTAAACTCGAAACGAAGCCAATTCGAAACCACAAAGACAAGCACCATCACGCCGAGGCATAGGTTAAGCAGCCAGAGCGGCAGCGTGACGAGAACCTTGGTCCCCAGAAACACACCGATCAGGGTGGCAAGCGAGAACCACGCAAAGCGCCGTAGTACTTTGAAGGGAAATCCGCCGCGAAAGACCTGGGTGATGTCCATCACAATGTTGGGGATGATAAGGATAGTGATGGCGATGCGGATATCTAACAGTAAAGCTACCGTCGGCGTCGCGATCAATGGGAAGCCCATCCCCGAAACGCCTTTGACAAAGCCGGCTACCAGAAGAGCGACAGCGACCAGAACCATAGTTAGATCAAAAGACATCGGCAACGAGTAGCGCTAGCTCGCTGCAACGGTCTCGCAAAAGGCCATTGAATCTGCGATAGCACATGGCGACGACTCAAAATTTGCTTAGAATGAACTTTCTCCGCCGCACACCGTTAAGAACCTTTGTTGTGTATCCCATTGTCACCCTGACATGGGAACTCGTGTTTAACCGTGGCAAGCTAAATTTCCATCCGCTATTCTTGCCGCTGCTGTTTTGGGGCTATCTACAGTACCGTTTATGCGGTCTTTATCGCATAAAACATGGCGGTGGTGGCCCGGGCCTAGAGATTCCTCCAGATCGTCTGGTTTCCTCCGGTCCCTATGCTTACACGCGTAATCCGATGTACTTGGGTCATATCATCTTTCTCATAGGTCTGACGCTCACACTCCAATCCTGGTTCGCGGCTTTGATTACGATTGCTGTTGCGATCTGGTTTCACATCCGGATTCTAGGAGACGAGAAAAAGTTAGCCATTAGACTTCGGAAACCCTACATCGAATATATGAACACCGTGAAGCGTTGGATACCCGGACTGTTCTAAGGTCCGATTTCGAATTTGGAGTTCTAGGTTTTGCATTAACCCGCAACTCATAACCTGAAACTCGAAACTGAAGCGCTAGGGCTTTTTCCGCTGTCCCGTCTGCTTCTTGCCCGTCACAAAATACTCGCCTCTAACGGCAAGGTCGGCTTCTTCTTCATCCTCTTTTGTCCAGGCGCCGAGACTGTAACCGTACCAGGGCATCCGCGGTTTTAGTGGCGGGAGACCCAACTCTTCCCAGATCGCCTTGGATCTCTCCATGAACTCCTTTTTGGGCAGAGAAACCGGCGTGTAAGGCCACGGGCGCACGGCGTTGATTAACAGCGCTCCGATCGAAGCCATTCGAACCTCGAGACTTTCCATCCCCGGAGGATGCGATGATGGATCGAGTCCGGGCGGTTTCCCTTTGGCGATAAAGATATCCTCCTCCGGTCTCATGTTGAAACAGATCGCCCAGTTAACCATCGCCGGGTCACGGATATCGATATCCTCGTCCACGGCGATGCAGACCTTCGCGTAGGCGCCGCTAAAACCCGCCGACGCATTTAATGCCCGCCACGCGTCGGCTTTGGTGGCGTTGCGCATCTTGATCACGCAGTAGGCCTGTCCGCTGCCGCTGACTTCGTCGTGGAGAGCAACGTCCAACACCGCCGCGTTGCCGCTATCGTGGCGCAAGAATTTATAGATGATCTTCTCTGTCCCCGTGTGTTTGATTTTGCTGCTTTCGCTAGGCGGGAACTGGCTCATGAGAGCGGTATAAATTGCGTCCTTGCGATGCGTAATGCAGGCCACTTCTAAATAAGGAGACGCCGGAACAAGCAGGTCGATGGTCTTGCAAGGCACCACTGGCACGGGCTCTCCCGCTAGTCCCCCAGCGAGTCGGTATTCGTCGAAATCGTACGGTATCTTTGCGGTAGCTGAGTAGGCGATGTTCGGAGTGACGCCGATGGCAATGGCTGCCTGAAGCGGCACACCCCTGGCTTTGCATTTGCGCCAATGCAACCCCATGTGTTGAGAAGTAAAAAATCCACCGGTGCGGTCCGGCGCCTTTATCTGACTGCGATAGTTGCCGATATTGTAAACGCCGGTTTCCGGATCTCTGGTGATCCAGTTGGCCGAGGTGAGATACGGTGCGTTATCGAAACCGGGAGTCGAGATCGGAACTGGAATCATATCGAGGCCGTGACCGTTGAGTAAATCTTTGCCCTGCCATACGGCTTCCTGAGCCGGGCCCGACTCGACGATCAGCGGATCAATCGGATGCAGTTGCGCTTGCGTCCAACGCTCGTGTATCTCATCCGGTTCGCACATCATCCCGATCGCATAGATCTCAGTGGTTGCCGCCAAGGTGCCGACCGTCACCGGCATCGTATATTTCTTTGCCTTTGCATCAACCACGTTCTCAAACAGGAATGCTTTGCGCTCCGTCTCCTCCAGCCCGCGAAACTGCCAACGGACCAACGGCATCAGTTCCGTGTCTTTGTCGATCTGTCGCTTGATCCTGATAAGTTTTCCGCGCTGCTCCAGTGCTTTTAGATGCTCGCGAAAATCCGGGTAATATTTCTTCCTCGACATCGCTCTCTCCCATAAAAAAGTTATCCTGTCATCTATCATCTGCGTCGCCATATTTGTCAAGCAACGCGGTTGACAATGACGATTGACTGGCCTAACTCTTGAGAAATAATTTGCCAAAGAGATATGAAGTCATTTGGCCACGACATTCGCTCAAGAAATTCTCTGTTCCCGCTGTCACAAACTTTTTTCGCTCACTCAATTGCTCAGTCTGTGCTCCTGCGGCTCGCCTCTGCTCGTGCGCTACGATCTCAAAAAAGCTTCGGGGGCGATTGCTAAATCCTTTCTGAGGGATCGAGCCCCGACGCTTTGGCGTTACCGCGAGCTCTTACCGCTGGAGAATGACGCAAATCTGGTTTCGTTAGGAGAAGGCTTCACGCCGCTTCTCGAGGCCAAGACCCTAGCCGGGCAATGTGGTGTGCAACGACTTTGGATTAAAGACGAGGCGCAAAATCCGACCGGATCATTTAAAGATCGCGGGCTTTCGCTTGCCGTTTCGCGCGCCAAGGAGTTGGGAGTAAAAAAAATGGCGATTCCTTCAGCGGGAAATGCAGGCGGTTCCCTCTCGGCTTACGCAGCGCGGGCCGGTATCGAAGCCCACGTCTTTATGCCCAAGGACACGCCTCTAGCAAACCAAATCGAAGCCCAACAATATGGCGCGCAACTTACGCTAGTGGACGGCTTAATTACCGACTGCGGTAGACTGATCGCTGAAAGAAAAGCGGCGGAGGGTTGGTTCGATGTCTCCACCTTGAAGGAGCCTTATCGCGTGGAAGGCAAGAAGACCATGGGCTATGAAATCGCCGAGCAGCTCAACTGGAGCCTCCCGGACGTGATCATCTATCCGACAGGCGGCGGCACCGGCCTCATCGGGATGTGGAAAGCATTTAAGGAAATGGAGGAACTCGGTTGGATCGGAAGCAGACGGCCGCGCATGGTTTCGGTGCAAGCCAGCGGTTGTGCCCCCATCGTGAAGGCATTTATCGAGGGTAAAGAAACCGCTGATCCCTGGTCGCAAGCCGAAACCGTGGCATCGGGCTTGCGGGTTCCCCAGGCGGCGGGTGATTTTTTGATGCTTCGCGCACTGCGAGAGAGCAACGGCACGGCAGTCAGCGTAAGCGATGACGAGATGCTGGCGGAGATTCCTCGCATAGGACGAGCCGAAGGCATTTTTTTCTGTCCTGAAGGCGCTGCCTGCGTTGCCGCCCTCCGTCGCTTAACACAGGAGAAATGGATCAAGACGACCGACGAAGTTGTGATTTTTAATACCGCCTCCGGTCTCAAATACCTCGATGTCATCCGCGACAAGCTTGTTAACAAATAGGTTTTACGGTAGATAGCTGGCAACGCCTGAACCCTTCATTTCAGACGTCATTCCGGTCGCGCGGGCAGGTGCACGCGAGAGCCGGAATCCAGAAAATCAAATGCTTCTGGATGCCCGCTTTCGCGGGCATGACGATGGGGAGACCACGACTTCTTTTACGAACTCCTAAGACAGGACACTAATAAGACTAGGAGGGATGCATGCCGTTTGGCACCCTGCATTGCTATCCCAGCATGAGTTACAAAAAATAGCTCCACGGGAGGTTTTTACGGCAAATCTTGGCTTTGTGGGCCTCGGGGTTATGGGAAGCCGCATGGTTCAGCGCCTGCTGGCTGCCGGGCATACGGTTACAGGTTACAATCGCACCAAATCGAAAGCGCAGTGGCTCTTGGATGCCGGCATGAAGTGGGCTGACACACCGCGCGCCGTCGCTGAGGGCGCGGAGATCACTTTCACGATGGTGACCAATACAGAAGCATTGTACGCCGTCACCGGTGGGCCAAACGGTATCTTGGCAGGATTGTCCGCCGGCAAGATTTACATCGACATGAGCACGGTGAGTCCCGCCGCGAGCCGTGAACTGGCCAAACAGGTAGAGGCCAAAGGAGCTCAGATGCTCGATGCGCCGGTGTCGGGCAGCGTCATCACGCTCGAAGAAGGCAAGCTCTCTATCATGGTCGGAGGACGCAGAGAAACCTTCGAACGAGCTCTACCGATTCTCCAAGCTATTGGGCCGAAAGTGACGTATGTAGGAGCCCACGGGCTTGCGGTTTCTATGAAGATTGCCACGAACTTGAGCCTTGCCGTACAAATGCTCGCCTTCAGCGAGGGAGTGCTGCTGGCTGAAAAGAGCGGCATCGCGCGGCAAACCGCCGTCGAAGTTTTACTCAATAGCGTCATCGCCTCGCCGATGATAAAGTACCGTGGGCCGTTCGTTTTGAATATGCCGGCCGAGGCCTGGTTCGACGTCAACATGATGCAAAAAGACTTGCTGCTGGCGTTGGAAATGGGCCGGCAGCTCGATGTGCCGCTGCCGACGACCGCGATAACTAACGAGATGCTGACAGCTGCTCGGGGCATGGGGCTTGCCGAGAAAGATTTTGCGATTTTGTTTGAAACGCTCGCCAGAATGGCGGGGGTAGAGAAGGAGTGAGTAAGCAGTCATCAGTAAACAGTGATCAGTGAAAAGGACTGCGAGAAACTGATTACTGTTTGCTGATCACCGGTAACTGTTAAGGTGAACATGGCACGCGCGAAACAATATAAAACAAAGCCCGCTACCACGCTGTCTCGTGATCAAGCGCTTCATTTCTACCACCAGATGCTGAAGATCCGGCTATTCGAAGAGCAGGTCAATCAACTTTATCTCGGCGCCAAAATGCCGGGGCTTGCTCATCTTTATATCGGACAGGAGGCGGTTGCCGTGGGTGTGTGCGAAGCGCTCCGGCGCGATGACTACATTACTAGTACGCATCGGGGCCATGGTCATTGTCTTGCCAAAGGCGCATCCGTGGACAAAATGTTCGCTGAACTATTGGGCAAGGAGGCTGGATATTGCCGGGGGAAGGGTGGGTCGATGCATATCGCCGATCAAGACACTGGGAATCTAGGAGCCAACGCCATCGTCGGCGGTAGTGCGGGAATCGCCACCGGCGCAGCCATGTCGGCAAAGATGCGTGGTAGTGATCAAGTAGCGGTTTGCTTCTTCGGGGAGGGTGCCCTGGGACAAGGGTTGCTGTACGAAGTAATGAACATGGCTTCGCTCTGGCAGCTGCCGGTCATCTACGTCTGCGAGAATAACCAATACAACGAATACACCAGTTACCGCGAAACCACCGCGGGGGAGGTGACAGCCCGGGCCGCAGCTTTTGGTATCCAAAGCGAAACCATCGACGGCCAAGACGTTAACGTTGTCCACTCGACGAGCATTAAACTAGTCGAACGAGCGCGGCGCGGCGAAGGACCCGCTTTTCTACAATGCAACACCTACCGTTTTCACGGCCATCATGTCGGCGACATCGACCGTTCTTACTACCGTTCAAAAAAGGAGGAGGAAGAGTGGAAAACTAAGCGCGATCCGGTGAAGCTGCTCGCCGAATGGCTGCAAAAAAGTGAAATGGCAGACGGCAAGCTACTTGAGAAAATCGAAAATGAAATCGCGACGGAAATCAAAGAGGCGGTGAGCTTCGCCCTGAATGCGCCCTATCCGGATCCAAACGAAGTCAATCAACATGTCTACGCTTAGTTCCGTTTTAGATTTTTGGGTCTCAGGTCTTTGGTTCCAACTCAAAAGACAACTCCTGAACCCCGAGAAGGAGTCGGATGCAAGGCGTCGCGAAGTCTTGCACCGGAGCGTACGGTCCTTGGTACGTGAGGATGCGAGGCTGAAGTGACAACGCAGCAGGCGGCCCTTATCGGCGGTTCAGGACGGGAGATCACCTTCGCTCAGGCGATAAACGAGGCGCTGGCCGAAGAGATGCGCCGCGATCCCCGCGTTTTCATCATCGGGGAAGATGTCGCCGAAGCGGGTACGCCGTTCAAAGTGCTGTCGGGTCTCGCGGCAGAATTCGGCACAAAGCGCGTTATCGATTCTCCGATTTCCGAGGCCGGCATTAGCGGCATTGGCGTCGGCGCCGCCATGACGGGAATGCGCCCGGTCGTGGATATAATGTTCGGCGACTTCATCACTCTAACAATGGATCAGCTGGTGAACCAAGCGGCGAAGATTCATTACATGTCCGGCGGCAAGCTCAAAGTGCCGATGGTTCTGCGAACAACGCTCGGAGCCACGCGTCGCTCCGCCGCGCAGCACAGCCAAAGCCTGCATGCCTTGCTGAGTCACATTCCCGGATTGAAAGTCGCTATCCCTTCCACACCGTACGATGCCAAGGGCCTCCTTAAAAGCGCCATTCGTGACGACAATCCCGTGGTCTTCTTTGAGGACAAGATGATGTACCAGTCAAAAGGCCTGGTGCCAACCGGGGAATACACAATTACTCTGGGTGTTGCCGATGTGAAGCGCGCCGGCAGTGACATCACGCTCGTTGCCACCAGCAGTATGGTTCATGTGGCCCTCGCAGCGGCAGATGCGCTGCAAGCCAGCGGCGTCAGTGCCGAGGTCGTTGATGTGCGAACCACAGTGCCCCTCGACAAAGAGACGATCATCGAATCAGCCAAAAAAACCAGCCGCGCAATTGTCATCGACGAAGGCTACGAGCGCTACGGCGTAACGGCAGAGATCGCCTCAGTCATTGCCGACGGCGCCTTCTACTATCTAGACGCGCCAGTAAAACGAATGGGCGCAATGGACGTGCCCGTGCCGTTTTCTCCGGTGCTCGAGGACCAGACCGTGCCGACACCAGAATCCGTAGCTGAGATGGCGAAGCGGCTGTGTAACAAAGTATGACGAGAGTTGTTCAACGTTCCAGGTTCAAAGTTCAAAGTTTCGCGTCGTTTAGAGTTACCCGTTGAACATTGAACGAGGAGGTAGGCTATGGGGTTAAAGACGTTTGGCCTGATGGGAGTGGATTGGGAAGAACGTGTCGACCTGGAACGCCTCCGGCGTGAACGTCTGGCCCGCATCAAAAATGCACTCAAGGCCTCCGAGATCGGCGCGCTCCTATGCTTCGACATGAACAACATTCGCTACATCACCGCAACCCATATCGGCACTTGGGCCATGGATAAGTTGGTACGCTTCTCGCTTTTGCCGCAGGACGACGAACCCATCATTTGGGATTTCGGCTCGGCGGCGCGACATCATCAGATCTATTGTCCCTGGCTCGGCGAGCGCTCGCGGGCGGGTATCTCCACCTTGCGCGGTGCGACCCACCCGGGCTCGGGCTTGGCAGAAGGTTTGGCGAAAAAGATCAAGACCGAACTTGAGATGCGCAAACTCGACAAGGAACCGCTCGGCGTTGATGTCATCGAATTACCGGTCTTGTTTGCATTGCAGGCTCAAGGAATTAATGTCGTCGACGGACAGCAGCTCATGCACGAGGTGCGAAAGATCAAGACCCAGGACGAAATCACACTGCTCAACACAGCTTGCATGATGGTCGATTCCGCTTATGACGAGCTTTATCGCTTTATGAAACCGGGAGTGAAGGAGAATGAGTGCGTAGGAGTCGTTAGCAAAGTACTTTACGATCTCGGTTCGGAACATGTGGAGGGCGTCAACGCGATCTCAGGCGAGCGTTGCAGTCCCCACCCTCATGTTTATACCGACCGCGTCTTGCGACCTGGCGATCCGGCTTTTTTCGATATCCTGCACAGCTACAACGGCTACCGGACTTGTTATTATCGGACCTTCGCCATCGGCAGCGCGTCACCCGCCATGGCGGATGCCTATAAGCGCTGCCGCGATTACATGGACGCGGCCATCAGTATTGTAAAACCCGGCATTACGACAGCCGATGTCGTGAAGCTCTGGCCCAAGGCCGAAGAATTCGGCTTCGCCAACGAAGAAGCCGCTTTCGCGCTGCAATATGGTCATGGCGTGGGCTTGTCGATCTGGGAGAAACCGATATTCAGTCGCTTGGTTTCACTCGACAATCCTGAAGTCATCGAACAGGGAATGGTTTTCGCCCTCGAGACTTACTGGCCGGCTTCAGATGGCTGGTCAGCCGCCCGGCTCGAAGAGGAAGTCGTCGTGACCAAAGACGGCTGCGAAGTCATCACCCGTTTTCCGTCGGAAAAACTCTTGGTGGCGGGGACACACTATTTCACCGCAGGCGGTCCGCTGCCGACCACACGGGAAGCACAATCGAACCTCAATAACCCAGGGGCGCTGGAGAGGGTGAAGCGGTAAACGGAAGGCAACGGGCAGTAGGCGTTAGGCATTAGGTAGCGGGCGACCGGCCGGTCGCCCCTACAAAATCACGCCTCACGCTTTCTGATTAACGATATGGCAACCGACGTAATCATGCCTGCGCTGGGAGTGGCGCAGGAAAAGGGAACTCTGCTCAATTGGCATAAAGCCGAAGGCCAGTCGGTTACCAAGGGCGAGCCGCTGATGGAGATCGAAACCGATAAGGCAACAGTGGAGATTGAAGCGCCCGCGTCGGGAATTTTGACGAATGTGACCGCTTCCCCTGGAGATGAAATTCCGGTCGGCAATAAAATCGCGGTCATCCTTGCGCCAGGCGAAACAGTTGACGCGGCTACTCAGGCGCCAGCCAAATCGCCGGAAGTCGTGGCGCAAAAACCTGCGCCCGCTAAGACCAAGCCGACAACGGAAACTAAAGCTCCTCGAACTGAAGTCACCCTAGCGTCCCCCGCTGCGCGAAGAATCGCGCGTGAAAGCGGTTTGGATTTATCCTCCGTTCACGGCAGTGGTCCGGAAGGAGCGATATTAGCCGAAGACGTGGTCAGATCAGATTCAGGTCAATCCACTACTCCGGGCCCACCCAAGATCAAAGAAACAGTCCAACTCACTCCCATGCGTCGCATCGTCGGCGAGCGGATGACAAAGAGCAAGCAAACAGCACCGCATTTCTATTTGAGCATGGACGTGGACATGACCGCGGTCACCCGGCGAAGAAGCGCTTTGAAGGAAAAAGGAGAAGAGCTTGTCCCATCGATCAATGACTTCATCCTGAGCGCGTCGGCACGCGCGTTGAAGGACTTTCCGTCACTGAACGCATCCGTCACAGATCACGGCGTCGAAATTTATTCCGACATCAATATCGGCGTGGCGGTGGCGTTGGAAGAAGGATTGGTCGTACCGGTGATCCGCAACGGTGACCGCCTCTCACTCCAAGAACTGGCCAAAGAAAGCCGCGAACTCGCGGAAAAAGCGCAAACGAAAAAACTATTTCCGTTGGATTACGAGGGTGGTACTTTCACGGTCTCTAATCTCGGTATGTTCGGCGTTGATAACTTTGTCGCGATCATCAACCCGCCGCAGTGCGCCATCCTCGCCGTTGGCCAGGTCGCGCCGCGCGTCGTTCCATACGGCGAAGGCATCGCGGTCCGCCCGATGATGACCATGAGCCTCTCCGCCGATCACCGTGTTGTTGACGGCGCCATCGCCGCTCGCTTTCTGCAGGAGATTAAAAGACTGCTGGAAAGGCCTGAACTCTAATCCCCCATGGCCCAGATCGTTATCCGAAATCTCACCAAGACCTACAGCAGTGGCGGGGTCGTGGCCTTAGAGAACATCAATCTCGAAGTGCAACCCAACGAGAGTGTCTGCATTCTAGGCCCCAGCGGCTGCGGCAAAACGACGCTGCTGCGGATTATCGATTGTCTGATCGCGCGGGATCAGGGTGAGATCTTGATCGACGGACAACTTGTCACCCACCCGCGGCCAGATATTGCCATGGTTTTTCAACATTTCGGTTTGTTTCCCTGGAAGCGGCTGGAAGAGAACATCGCTTACGGCTTGGAGCTTAGAGGAAGATCGCGCCAGGAGATCTCGGCCACCGTCGAACGCTACGTCGCTCTCATCGGACTCGATGGATTTGAAAAATCTTACCCTCATCAACTCTCCGGCGGCATGCAGCAGCGCGCCGGCCTTGCGCGTGCCATGGCGATCAACCCGGCCGTACTGCTGATGGACGAACCTTTCGGCGCGCTGGACGCTCAAACGAGGGAGTTCATGCAAGAAGAGCTGCTGCGGATCTTAGAGAACGAAAAGAAAACCATGCTCTTTGTCACTCACAGTATCGACGAATCGATTGTATTGGGCGACCGCATCGTTGTCATGGCGCGCCGCCCGGGGCGCATCAAGGAAATCCTTCCCGTCGATATTCCGCGCCCCAGAAAAATCCTTTCAGTCAGAGCCCACCCGCAGTACATCGAACTTAGAAATTCCATTTGGGAGATGCTCAAGCAAGATCTGAGTCAAGAAACACCGGGAGAAAATGTCCATGAGCCGGCCCGTTAAAGTCCGTCTTCTCTCTTTAGTCGTTGTGCTGGCCTTGTGGGAATTTTATGGCCGGCGCGTGAACCCGATACTCTTCACCTATCCGCTAGCTATCATGCGCGCCTTTTTTGGCCTTGTCATTTCAGGTGAACTGCAGAGCTACATGAAAGACAGCCTTTTGGTTTTGCTCTACGCCTCGATCCTAGCGGTCATCGTTGGAGTTTTTCTTGGCGTCGTCATGGGCCGGTTTTCCCTGGTGGAGTGGGCCACGGATATTTACGTCAGTGCGCTTTATTCGATGCCGATGGTCGCCATGGTGCCGCTGATCGTTCTCTGGTTCGGCTTCAAGGTTCCGGCCAAAGTGATCATTGTATTCCTATTTATGGTATTCCCCATCCTCATTAACACCTACCAAGGCGTCAAAGACGTCGATCGCAATCTCCAGGAAGTTGCCCGCTCGTTTTGTTCCAGTGAGGGACAACTTTGGCGCCATCTCATCATCCCTTCGGCCATCCCCTTTATCGTTGTTGGGGTGCGGCTCGCGATTGGGCGCGGCTTAGTCGGGATGATTGTCGCGGAGTTTTATACTTCAGTCACCGGTCTGGGGTATATGATCGTCCGTTATGCCAACGCCTTCGAGACTGATAAGCTCTTTGTCCCCATCGTGGTGGTTATGGTATTAGGGGTGGGACTTATGTGGCTGGCCAAGTGGGTTGAGGGGCGGATCGCTCCGTGGAGAAACTTCGACGAAAGGGAGTAAAAAGGAGGCTTGTATGAAAAACCCATTCCTTGTCCTGTCGCTGGTCGTGCTTTGGCTCTGGCTCGCGCCCGCCGACGCACAGACAAAGCGGAAAGTTGTCTTTGGAGTCCCTGTCACGCCGCCCAATGTGGTCCACATCCCCCCGTACATCGCCAACGATATGGGTTTTTTCGCAGAAAATAACATTGAAGTGGAGTTCGTCACTTTCGAAGGCGGGACGCAGACCGTGCGCGGAAGTGTCGCCGGCGGGCTCGATATCACCGGCACAAGCTCTGATCCGGCGATCATCGCAGCAGCCAGAGGGGCAGGGACAAAGGTTGTTGGGACGTACTCTCACAAACTTTCCCAATCGATGCTGGTTCAAGGTGACATCAAGAGCTGCAAAGACCTGAAAGGCCGGAAGATTGGTATCCAGGAAGTTGGCGCATTTAATGAGGTGATGAGCCGCGCGGTAATGGCGACTTGCGGTCTGACACCCAAGGACGTTCAATACATCCCTGTCAGCACCAAGGGCCGCGTCCCGGGACTTCTCAGTAATCAGATCGATACGGCGATCCTCCACGTGGATCAGGCGCTCGTCGCGAAGAAGAAAAAAGCCGATCTCAACATTCTGGTAAATCTCTGGGAGCCGCTGCCTAAATGGCTCTATGCAGCCTACATCGCGCCGGAAAAAGAAATCGGCAGCAACCGCCAGCTTTACGTGGACATCATGGCGGCGCTGATTAAGGCCAACCGGTTCATCTACAATAACAAGGCCAAGACAGTCGAAATCGCCACGAAATACACTCAGCAGGACTCCGACGTAGTGGTTCAGACGTACGACATCCTGGCCAACGCCGGTGCCTGGCCCGTTAACGACGGCCTACCTAGGGACATGGTCGACTGGACGATCAATAAACAAGTGGAATTGGGCACCATCAAGGCGGAAGAGAAGCCAAGCTATGAGAAGCTGATCGATCTCTCTGTGGTTCAGGCCGCGCTCGGCAAAGCGGGTGGGCGTTTGACCGGCGATAAGCGCTGGGACTAAAAAAATGGAAAAAAGGGGGAGCAAATGAAGATCATAAAAGCACTCGTCCTTGCAATGGTCCCTGGGAAGCTATACGCAAGATGGCTATCTCATGTGCGCCAAAGAGATCAATGATAAGGGAGGCTTGCTTGGACGGAAACTGGAATTTGTCGTGTACGACGATCGATCTGATCCTCCCACAGCCATCAAGCTTTATGAAAAACTGATCACCGAGGACAAAGTTGAACTCGTCATGGGTCCGTACTCAAGCCCGATCACCAAAGCAGCCGCGACCGTAAGCGAAAAATATAAAAAGATCATGATGGCCTCGCTGGCTGCGGAGACCGCGATCTGGGAGCAAGGATATAAATACCTTTTCATGACCATCTCGCCCGCAGAGGTCTACATGCAGGGTCTGGTTGAATTGGCCGCCGAGCGCGGCCTTAAAACCATCGCTGTCATCACTGAGGATACCTCCTTTGCCCTTGCCGCGGGCCAAGGGACTGTCGACCTAGCCAAGAAAAAGGGAATGCAGGTAGTTCTCCACGAGCCCTATCCCAAGGGGACCACCGATTTCTCAGGTGTCCTCATCAAGCTGAAAGCGTTGAATCCCGATGTGATTTCTGGGGGCACCTACTTTGATGATTCCGTCGCCATCACCCGCCAAATGAAAGAACTTGATGTCAACCCCAAGATGTTCGGTGCGACGGTGGGAGGAGATGTTCCGGACTTTGGTAAACAGCTCGCCAATACCGCGGACTATGTCTATGGCTCGACGCAGTGGGCGGAGAATCTTAAGTATCCCGGAGTAAAAGATTTTATCACGAACTATAAAAAGCTCTACAACCGCGAGTTCTCTTACCATGCCCCGGCTGCCTGGGGTGCCTGTCAGATATTTGCAGAGGGAATTCGCCGCGCCAAATCCCTTGAATCCGACAAAATCCGAGAGCAGCTCCTGAAGCTTAAAACGACCACCGCTTTCGGCGATTATCAGGTGGATGAGCGCGGCTTTCAGATCGCTCACAAGATGGTCCTCCTCCAATGGCAGGATGGGAAGCGCGTCACCGTTTGGCCGGATAATCTATCCGAGGCGAAGCCCCGTTATCCAACGCCTGCCTGGAGTGCGCGCAAATAAGCTGGCTTGATCAAGAAAGGTTAGAAGAAGGGGTCTCTGCTAACGAGGCCCCTTGTCGTATTCGCTGAAGGTTAAACCGTGACGATTCACATCACCGGGACCATGCTTCTTCAGGGAATCGTGAGCGGGCTCTTGGCCGGCGGCGTCTATGCTATGATCGCCCTGGGTATGGCGCTTATCTTCGGCGTCATGCGAGTCATTAACGTCGCTCACGGTACTCTGCTCATGCTCGGCGGCTATGTGACTTATTGGCTCTTTGCTCTCTACGGTCTGAACCCGTTTTTCTCTCTGCTGATTTCCTTTCCGCTGCTCTTCATTGTTGGCGTGCTGTTGCAGAGATTCTTCGTTTCCCGGGTCGTCGGCGCTCCCGAGCTTTCTTCTCTAATCCTCACCTTCGGCCTCTCTATCTTCATCACCAACATGGCGGTGTTGACTTGGACCTCAGACTACCGTTCCGTCGAGTTTCTAACCGGCTCTTTTCTCCTTGGCCCAATCGCACTATCCAAACCGCGCCTCGTGACTTTTGGCTTCGCTTTGCTCATTACCATCGCGGCTTTTATCTTCTTGAGCAAGACCAAGATCGGAAAAGCGATCCGGGCCACCTCCCAGCACCGCGAGCTGGCCCAGGTCTGCGGCATCAATGTCCGCCGCGTCGATATGATCACCTTCGGTCTCGCCTCCGGCCTAGCGGGAGCGGGCGGTAGTTTGATCTCGATCATGTTCTCGATCTTTCCCGAGATGGGCCGGGGTTACGTCTTTAAATCCTTTCTAGTAATTGTGTTAGGGGGAGCGGGAAACTATCCCGGCGCTTTCCTCGGCGGCCTGATTCTCGGTGTCGTGGAGGGACTCACCTCTCTTCTTCTCTCAGCTCAGCTCTCGGAGGTTATTGCCTACGTCCTTCTCGTGGTCCTTCTTCTGATCCGGCCGACCGGTCTTCTGGGAGGACGAACATGAGATGGCTGGCGGCGCTGATCGCCGTCATGATCCTGGCCGGCCTTGGGATCATGCCGCTTTACGTTAGTAATTATGTCATCACTTTCACCCTTCAAACCTTCATGTGGATCGCCCTGGCGCAGAGTTGGAATTTGATCTCCGGCCTGACCGGCTATGTCTCCTTCGGCCACGTCGCCTTCTTCGGTACCGGCGCTTACACGGCAGCCATTCTTGTTAGCAAAGTCGGATGGCATTGGCTCCCCGCCAGCCTCATGGGAAGCATCACCGCCGCGAGTTTGGCTCTGCTCATCGGCTACCCTTGCCTGCGTCTCAAGGGGCCTTATTTTGCTATTTCCATGCTCGGGCTTAACGAGGTGGTACGCGCCCTGGTCTCTTATTTTGACAGTCTGACCGGCGGCGGCTCGGGAATTACGCTGAGCCCGATGAACTCGATCTTGCCGCTCTACTATGCGATGGGCGGAATCGCTTTGGCCGGGCTCGTCATTACCTATTGGACCATCACATCCCGTTTTGGTTTGCGCCTGCTCTCGATCCGAGAGAACGAGCTCGCAGCCGAGGCGATGGGAATTCCTACCGCGGCGCTCAAGCTCTACGCTTTTCTCATCTCTGCGGCGCTGCCCGGAATCGCAGGCGGCCTCTACGCGCGCTACGTGACCCACATCGAACCCCTCGGGACCTTTCCGTTGATCACCACCATTACGATGATCGTCATGTGCCTGTTCGGCGGCCGCGGAACCATCTTCGGCCCCGTGCTTGGCGCCACGCTCCTTTCGCTCTTCCAAGAATGGGCCTGGGGGAGATTTCTCTATTTTCACGAAGCGATCTTTGGAGCGATCATCGTCTTTGTCATTCTTATGATGCCGAGGGGTATCCTGGGAGTTCTGCAACAGCGCTATCGGCTCCCCAGGATCGTCTGATGCC
>WNFP01001823.1_pt1 | contig 16706 bp, 13 predicted proteins | sample 5400201 | NCBI WGS metagenome assembly WNFP01 (sample SAMN13153355, study PRJNA577476) | soil metagenome | isolation source: 115 cm saprolite under Madrone tree | place: USA:California | collected 2016-06-14 | reverse complement strand
ATGTCACCTACCTCGTCCAGAAAGAGCGTGCCTTTGTCGGCTAGCTCGAAACGGCCAATCCTTTGCGATATGGCTCCGGTGAAAGCACCTTTCTCGTGGCCAAAAAGCTCACTTTCCATCAGATCGAGGGGGATGGCAGCGCAATTCAGCCTTACAAACGAGTGTCCGCGGCGGGAGCTCAGGTCGTGAACCGCGCGAGCGATCAGCTCCTTACCTGTACCGGTTTCTCCCTCAATAAGAACGTTGGCATCGGTAGGCGCAACACGTTTGATTTGTTCGAGCACTGATACTACAGCCGCGCTATTGCCTATGACCTGCTCAAATGCGCGCTCATAAGACACTTGGTCACCAATCGTGAACATGTACTATTCTCCTAACCCGTGTGACGCTTTCTTACACCGAAAGTAAAGGTGTCATGGACTTTTGAAAACACCGGAAACGGCGGGTTTGGCCCTACATTTTTCTGGAGGTCGATGTACTAACGACAAAATTCTGTGGAACAAAGGACCGAGCGATTGGACGCGGAAACATCGCATTGGCAATGCCAATGATCTGGCGCGGCGGGATTGCCAGGAGGCTTGAAACATTGAGCCTAGCGGATTGGGAAGAATGGCCGAAGCGAATCGGTCCAGGTTGGATGTCTGATCTTTTCAGCGAAAGACGTTCCTTATCCGTGTAAATAAAGAACGTCGAACTGGGATCATCTTTCGGAAGATGATGCTTCCGGGGACTATTAGCTTAATCTCGGTCCCCGAATTCGTGGAACTCTCGATCGTGAGCTTGCCGCCGATGCGAGCGGCACGTTCCCGCATTCCTTGCAAGCCGAAGTGTCCGTCCTTCCCCGTATCCGCGACGGCGGGGTCGATACCTGTGCCACTGTCACTCACACGCAGGGCAAGATTGTCAGCATATCTGAGCTCTACTTCCATTCGACTTGCACTCGAATGCGCAAATGCGTTGCGGATGGCTTCATAACCGATGCGATAGATCTCATCACGGACGATGGGATGCATCTCTCTGGCATCGCCAACTACAGAAAATGTGACCGCCATTGCGCTGGGGATCAGGCCGTTTTCGGTCACGCGCCGGAGAGCTTCAGCCAGGTCGTTCGTCTGTGTCGTGGTCGTGCGCAGGGAATTCAGAGCAGCTCGTCCTTCGTCCGTGGCTTTTCCAAGCCAGACGGATAGCTGTTCCACGGCTTGGCGCATTCGAATGATATCGGTGGAGGGCTTTAGGGCACGATCTGCCACCAGTTTGCTGCCCTGGATGGTCTGGAGGAAAGTATCATGCAGGTCCCGTGCCATGCGCGTGCGTTCTGCCAATCGCTCATCGAAGCGAATGCTGATGGTTCGCGCGATCTGACGCAATCGCAGCTTATGAAGAGCCCCCAAAATGGCGACTCCGAACACAACGCAGAGAATTCGGAACCAGCTTGTCTGAAACCAGGCAGGCGTCACTATGAAGTCCAACGTGTCACCGACTTCGTTCCAGACGCCATCGTTGTTGCACGCGATCACGCGAAAACGGTATCGTCCCGGGCGAAGGTCACTATAGAAGGCTTGCCGCCGGGTTCCTGGCTCTTGCCAGGCTGCATCGCGACCTTCCAGTTTGTGGCGAAAGAGTACTTTCTGCGGGACCACAAAGCTTAGTGCCGTGTAGTCAATTTCGAGATCACGCGTAAGCGGAGGAAGGCGAAGATCTTTGCTCGGAGAATAGGTCTTGCGGTCGGCGAGGACTTGTTCAACGTGCACCGGCGGTGGCAAAGCATTCCCGGTCAGATGACTCGGATCGATCATTTGCAGCGCGATACCATTTGCAAACCACAACCGTCCATCGGGAGATCTTGCCGCCGCCCCGAAAGGAGCGCCACCCGGTTGCACACCGTCAAACGCGTCAAAAGTCTTGGGCTGCAGCCTGATGTCCGTCTGTCCCCACCATCGTTGCATTTCCACGCCCGCAATTTCGACAAGCCCGCACTGCGTGTATAGCCAAAGATTGCGTTGGCCGTCCTCAATGAGTGCATTCACTGCATCGCAAGGAAGGCCGTTCCGAATCGTGAGGGTCTGCTGTTTTCCTTCCTTCCATCCGATGACTCCTACCGGTGTTGCCCCCAACACCGAACCATCGGAAGTCACAATGAGCTGATCTACTACAGAATTCTCTTCGTGTTTGAAGGGGAAGACTTCTGTCTTGCCATGCCGATATCGAGCCAGATCGCCATTCCTTAGACCTAACCAAATGCCGCCTTCTGGATCGGCCGCAACTTTGCGGGCCGCCGGCATCTGCGGTACCGGAAACGCTTCTTGCACTTTCAGATCGCGAATGCGACTAAGCGTCCTCGGAGGCCCAATGGTCTCAACCCAGATGTTGTTGTCCACATCTTCCGTCATCCCGGTAACTAGTCCAATCGGACTGCCATCCGGCCTGTCGATCCTCGTGAACCTTCCATTCTTGTAAATCGACATCGTCTTATCTACGCCGACCCAGAACCGGCCCGCACGATCTTCGAGAAGTGAGGTGACTTGATTCCCTGGCAAGCCTTTTCCCGCTTGAAGGGAAGACACCCCGTCCCGATGAATGGCATCCAAAGCAACATCGCCTCCTACCCAGACCGTGCCATCTCGCGCGGCGAGAACAGAATCCACCTCTGGCGTGCTTAGTCCCTCCCGGGTTGAAAAGGTCGCGACTCGGAGGTCACGGAAACAATCAATGCCCTTGGACGTCGCCACCCAAAGATTGCCTTCACGATCCTTATAGAACCCCAACACCCAGTCGCCGGAAAGACCATCGGTATTGTGAAAGTGATCCACCGTGCGGCCAAGAATGCGGTAGATGCCTTGGTTGGACGTCCCGATCCACAAAGCGTTTTCGCGGTCCCGGAACAACGTGGAAACGTTCAGGGTGCTGCCATCCAATTCCGGTGTGACAAACGGTTTCCAGGCGCCTTGCACGATTCGCTGCAGTCCCAGGCCCCGGCCAGCCAAAGCAATTCCAACCCATACGGAGCCATCAGGGTTGGCAGCAAGTCCCCTTACGCCGTCCATCCCTTCAATCGATTTCAACCCCCAAGTGTTCGTGCTCGATGGGCCTCGTCTCCAGCGGACAACCGTTGTATCGCTACCGACCCAAAGATTTCCCAGGGCATCCTCGACCAGAGCTAACGCGGCGCTGGAACCTGGGAGTCCATTTGCCTTCCCATAGCACCGCATGCTTGCGCCGATAATCTGGCAAAGACCTCCGTCCGTATCGCTTCCTCGGGCACGCGTGAACCAGACAGTTCCGTTGCGATCTTCAATGATGAAATTGATCCGTTCAGGCTTGATCAGATAATTGGTTAAGTGCAGCTTGTCCCAATGGCTCAGACCACCTTCCGTGCCGATCCACAAGCTCCCATCGCGTGCGCCCAAAAGAGAAGCGACGCTCGAGGATGGCAGATGCGTTCCATCAGGAGGAGTCCACGGAACGAATCGAACGCCATCGAAGCGCACCAAGCCGACTCGCGTTCCGATCCACAGATATCCATCCGTGGTTTGTGCAACAGCAACCGCAGCGCCGCTTAGGACTCCGTCCTGAATCCTCCAGGCGGTGTGTCCGTATTGGGAGATGTGGCGGGATGGTTCGACTGCCCAGACCCAATTCACTGCGAAGAGAAACAACAAAAGGCAGAGAAAATTCCACCCGGGAATGTTCGCGCTATCTGCGTTTGGAGCAGAGCCTGCACGGCGCTTTTCGAGCTCATGGCCAATCCTGAGCTCCTTCCCCCAACGAAAATACAGTGAACGCGGATGAAAATCGCCGGGGTTCCAACAAAACTTGGCACTGACGTTGGGGGAGTGCCCCCTACCAGCATCCGTGACCTTACCGAATTTGCGGCTTTCGCGGAACACCGAAATCTGTAGCCAGCACCCTACCGTTTTCTGTAGTCCGTGGAACGTGATCAGATCTGCAAAAGACCGCGCCGGAGGGCGATGGTGACTGCATGGGTTCGGTCGTTGGCCTGAAGTTTATCCACCAGGTTCTTGATGTGGAAGTTAACCGTGTTCTCTGAAATCGATAGCTGATCGGCAATCTGTTTGTTGCGATAGCCATCTCGAATGAGTCGGAGAACGTCCAACTCCCGAGCGGTAAGATCGTCGTCACCCAGGTGCTCGGCGAGGCGAGCCGCCACCTCGGGAGGAATCTGCCGCCTGCCAGCGTGCACAGACCGGATCACGCTCAGCAACTCGTCCATATGCATGCTCTTCAAGATGTAACCCGAGGCTCCGGCTCGCAGAGCACGCTGGATGTCCCCATCGCAGTCTGACGTTGTCAGCATGATGATACGAGCTTCCGGAAACTCACCTCGAATTGCGATCAGCGTGTCAGTGCCGTTGGTGCCAGGAAGGCCAATATCCATCAAGGTGACGTCTGGCCGATGATGACGAAATTCAGCTACAGCTTCCACGGCGTTCGACGCGCGAGCAACGAGAAGCATGTCCTGCTCAAAGCTGATGATTGTAGCCAGTCCCTCGCGGAAGACCGGATGGTCCTCTACGCTCAGGATACGAATGGGCTTGGCCTGAACCATGGTGGCCTCGCTTCAGCAATTGTAAATGGTTTGTCTGAGTTTCACTCAATCGCCAGAACGAAAAGCGCTGGTCAAGGCCTCGTTCAGATACAGGAATCAGTCGGTTGACTGATGCGGCTGCCCCAGATGCTTATTGCAACACATGGCTCGCGAGTGACACCATCATTACATCGGAGTTGACCACGCACCAGCGGAGCTTTTCTCACCCACGGCCACCAGGCCAATCGACTTTTTGCGTTTGACGACGGCGTCGTGATCCGGGCAATGCATGAGCAAGCCACGGCCCGTGTGACTGGGCCCGCGGTCAAATTTGAGAAGCTCGCGATGTTTGATTGCCTCTTCTTCGATCAAGTCTCGTGTCCGCCAAATGACGCCGAAAATCAGAATTTCTGACTGTCAGACTTTTCTTTGAGAAAAGAAAGCCATTCGCATTCAACCGGTTACATTTTGGAATCGAAAGTGCACCTACCAAGTGCGATGACCTTGAGAGCCGCTAAGACATTCGAGAGTCAACCAGCAAAGAGTAAGTCTGGGCGGTCGAATTCAATTCGCAGATGTCGCGAAAGTTCGGGAACAAACAAACGGCAAAGCGGACAGGATCGTACTAGCTCTAGCTGAACAAAGTCACAAAGGTGAGACTCGCCCGGCAGGGTAATTTTTAGGACGTAACATGCAAAGACTCATTCGGTACTTTATCTCGTCAGGCATGATGTGTTTTGTGGCTCTTGTAACCACGACGCAGGCGCAATCCGGTCCCGCGACGATTTACAAGACGAACTGCGCTATGTGTCATGGGCCCGATGGCAGCGCAGACAATCCAACCGGCAAGGCCCTCCACGCGAAAGATCTGCGGTCAGAGGAGGTTCAGACGAAGAGTGATGCTGAGCTCGCTGATCTTATTACCAAGGGCAACGGGGGAATGCCAGCTTTTGGCGCCAAGCTCGCCCCAGAGGATGTACAAAAATTGGTGGCCTAGATCCGAGATCTGGCGAAGAAGAAGTAACAAGTCTTGCGAGATCGCCGCCTTCCGACGAGGGTTCCATATTTTCCGGCGGCCTGGTCGCGGTAGTTGAGGAGTTGCATGTTCGATCCCGATTTGGAAAACACGACACTACCTAAAACTAGACCATCTGAATTGTCTCCCGAAAGCAGGCGCTCTTTTCTCGGGGTGTTGCTGGGGCTCGGCTCGGTGCTTGTGAGTGCCCTGCTTTCGGTGCCATTGATTCGCTTCTCCCTTTTTCCGTTGCTGCGCCAGACAACAGAACTCAAAAGTTCACCCGTGGGCGAACTCAGCGAGTTTTCGTCCTTGACCGAACCCGTAATGCGCACCATTCAGATTGGGCAAGTGGACGGCTGGCGTAAAACGGTATCCGAAGAAATCGTCTATGTGACGAAAGACAGTCAGGGCCAGCTTCGCGTTCTTACGTCCATTTGCCCTCACCTGGGTTGTACTGTTCCGTGGAACAAGGGGAAGAGTCAGTTTGTCTGTCCCTGCCACGGCACAACTTTTGCCGCGGATGGAACTCGGATAAGCGGGCCGTCCCTGCGGGGGATGGATACGCTGGAAACATCGGTTGAGGAGGGCCAGCTGCAGGTGCGATTTCAGTATTTTCGGCAGCTCGTGTCTGACAAGGAAGTGATTGGCTAAACAAGGAGTCTTCAGGAATGCATTCAACCGGCACAAGTGCAAAGCACGCGTCACCGCGTCCCGAGTCGGGCTTGTGGGAATGGCTGAACCTTCGCACCGGTTTGGACGATTTACTTCACGCTACTCTCGATGAACCAATCCCCGGCGGTGCCCGCTTTGCTTACATATTCGGCTCCGGGCTGTTATTCATATTTCTTTCGCAAATTATCACCGGAGTTTTTCTGGCTCTCTACTACGTCCCCTCGGCGGACCACGCCCATAAGACAGTTGCCTATATTACAAAGGCGGTTACAGCCGGCTCTTTTCTTCGCAGCCTCCACTTCTACGGTGCCAGCGCCATGGTTGTCGTGTTGTTTCTGCACCTCTCGCAAACTTACATCTACGGGGCGTACAAAGGACGGCGTGAGCTTCTGTGGTTCTCTGGATGTGTGCTCTTCGGGCTAGTGATGGCGATGGCTTTCACCGGTTATCTGCTCCCGTGGGACCAGAGAGCTTATTTCGCAACCGCAGTGGGAACAAACGCTGTCGGCGAGATTCCCTGGATTGGTGAAAGCATCAAGCGCTTAATGAGAGGTGGCACGGAGATGGGCACACTCACCATCTCGCGGTTTTTCGTCGCCCATGTCATTCTGATTCCGGCTTTTATCTTCGCGCTTGTGGCGTCTCATCTTTTTCTATTCCGCAAAGCTGGAGCGGCCGGACCTATAAACGAGAACCCTTATCAGCCAACGCGGAAAGCGGAACTCTTCTACCCCCGTCAGGTGATTATGGATCTCTCCATGACGGCACTGCTCATTGTAGGGCTCGGCCTACTGTCCTTCATGATCCCGGTACCACTGGGGCCGGCGGCCAACCCACCGGATGCCCAGTACGTGCCTCGTCCGGAGTGGTACTACCTGCCAATTTTCCAATGGTTGAAATATTGGCATGGTTCGGCGGCGATTGTTGGCGTGCTGGTGATTCCAATGCTTCTCGTCCTGACCGTTCTTGCGCTTCCTTTTCTAGATCGTAACGTCGAACGACGCCCGTGGAAGCGCCCAGCGGCAATGGCAGCGTATGTATTCTTGGTGTTCTCGATAGTAGCACTCGGCCTGCGCAGCCAGTATTTGGATCGTCATGACTCAGGAGTCGCGCAACAACTCGCGAAACAGAACGCCGACGAAGACGATTACATGCGCACGCCATTCAAGCCGGACCTTTCTTCCGCATCTCTGGCTGCTGCAAATGTAACGCTCGCCGACCCGCTGGCGGCGAAGGGGAAAACTATCTTCGAAGCGCGATCTTGCAGTGCGTGTCACGGTCACGGTGGTGTGGGGACGGCTGCGGCCCCGGCGCTTACCGGCGTCCACAAAGAATTCTCATCCGACCAACTGGCCGAACTCTTCAAACATCCCACCGCGAAAATGAACGCGGGAGGCATGCCGCCCGTTGATCTCCCGCTGGATGATATGAAAGCGTTGATCGCCTACATCGAGCGTTTGGTTCCGTAGATGCAGGTAACGTTCAATCAATCAGGTTAAAAACGGGTGGAGTGTCGTATGCATAAAACCGCAACGGAGTTGTGAGCCGCAGCATCAGAGCAGCAGATGGCAATACGCCAAGAGCGGCGGTTGCCTTCGCGGTCCTGCCTTACCGAAACCTATCGTCCCGCTGTGAAGGCGGCTCGTGCTCTCTGTATTGTCTGGAAAGGTGGCGTTCCGGTGAACACTCCAATCGCTGAATTGCGAACAGCGAGAGTGGACCAAATCCTCGTCATCGAGCACGACAAAGCTCTGCAGAAGATCATATGGCGAGCTCTCGTCTCCGAAGGCTATGAAGTCGAGCTCGTGTCGAATGGAGCTAGCGGTTTGGAGTTAGTCCGGCAGAAACCTCCCTCGGCTCTGATCATTGATTTGCAATTTCCTGGATCTCCCGGCTGGGATCTCTGCCGGGAACTCATGCAACCCGCGTCCGCCAGATGACGCTGAAAATCAGAATTTCTGCTCGTCAGAATGTTCTCTGCGACAGAAAGCATTTCACATTCATTGGGTTACATTTTGGAATCTCGCATGCACGTCACAAGCCCGATGACCTTGAAAATCGCGAAAGGATCTAACGCAACTTTTCGTGACTTCGCCCATTCTTATGCAGGATAGACCGCCGGGCGGGCAACTGGTATCCCGTCTCGAACCGGCTACTACAAACGGACGAACTCGCTACAGCGCTGAGGCAAAATTCATATGGCAACCGTGATGGCAGAGTCGGTGAACCCTTCAACCGCTGAATTTCGTGCATCGCGAGTCGATCGAATCCTCGTCATCGAGCACGACCAGGATCTGCAGAGGATCATACGGCGAGCGCTCGTTTCCGAAGGCTATGAAGTCGATTTCGTCACGAGTCCAATCATTGGGATGACATTGTTCCGGCAGAAAACACACTCTGCTCTGATCGTTGATTTCCACTCTTGCGGAGATCAAGGACCCGATCTGTGCCGGCAACTGATGGAGGCCGCGCCGCGAACTCCTTTTGTGGTTATCAGCGCGAACCCGTCAAGCGTGGACAAAGTCCTTTTCTTAGAAATGGCAGTTGACGACTACATGGCTATCCCGTTCAGCTCAAGGGAGTTGGTTGCCCGTCTGCATGCTGTACAAAGGCGGACGTTTCAGTTCACCCCGGAAAACTCCTACATTTTTGGGACCGTGATGGTGGACTTCGTAAAGGTGGAAGTGGTTCGTGACCACGTGCAGATTCCGCTCACCGTGAAAGAATTCCGGGTCTTGGAATTCATGATCAAGAACGCGTGCCGACCCATCAGCCGGGACGAACTTCTGAACAAAGTCTGGGGATACGATTGCTATCCTTGCACCCGCACCGTGGACAATCACATCCTCAGGCTTCGACAGAAATTGGAGAACGATCCCGCTGATCCCGCTCATCTGGTGACCATACATGGCGTAGGCTACAAGTTCATGCCTTAGAGGTTTAGCGCCTGCGGAAACCGTTCTACTATGGCGCAAGTGGAACGGCGACGCTGTCGATGTACCCGACTCCCCATCCAGAGATGGACATTTTCAAGGCATGCCCTTAGCGACATGCTTGCCCGCTTTGCAATGCTCCGCTTTTTTCTACTGGGCTTCACGCGGTTGAGATGAAGTAAAAGTAGCGGACTTGTTGGTCCAGGGGAATTGCCCGATGCCACGGCAAGCGTTGGAACCGAAGAGCCGGCGTTTGCTTCTGACGATTCCAATCCTAAGAAGCGGCTGTGATTGGATAACTCTCTCTCCGCAAGCTTTCGCGTTTTGCCTGTTTGATTGCCTCCTCGATCAACTCTCGTGTCCGCCCCCTGACGCCGAAAATCAGAAATCTCCGAATTCCAGAATCTTGTCTGAGGCACGAAGCCATTCACATTCAGCCACTTACCTTTGGAATCTCGAATGCACCTCTTCAGTCCGATGAGCTTATTCAGCGGAAATGGAGGGTGCATTTGCGATGGCAGACCGCCATTGAAAATCGTTAGAGAGTCCGATGGTAAAAGAACAACTCTACGGTTCAGCGGCCGAATTCAATCCGCAAATGTCGAGGAGTTCAGGGAACAAATGAAGGGCGATGCGGAGAGGATCGTAATTGATCTAAGAAGAAGTGACGCTCGTAGATGTAGAGGTCGTCCGCTTCTTGGGTGTACGTGAAGCGGAAGTGTCGAACTCGTGAATTGTTCGCCTTACATTCGCGATTGGATTTTCCGAGAGAGGAATACCGAAGAAAGAGACTAGCTGGGATTGCCTGCAAAGGTCCCCACCATTCAGGGTGCGACTGCAAGGAGAAGCTGAAGGAGAGAACTAAATGAGTCCAATCAGCAACGTGAAGGTGATAGGTGTTCGGAAGGAGACCGACAGCCTCAGTGAAGTTGATGTGCCGTGACACTCGTAGATAGGGACAGCGTTAGGTTTCTTCAGAGCTGTGAAGACGACGGCGTCAAGCTCAAGAGCTGTCCAGCTTAGATCCGCGAATGGATCACGAGAGAACGAGCAGAAAGTTAGCGCTTAAAGCCTTGATGGGTACGTCGAAAGAATATCGGACGAACTAAAAGGGGTAAAGAAATGTCGGCACAAACAAGCTGGGCAAGTGAAGCCCTCGCTATGAACCCTACCGCATCCTTGGAGGATTCTGAGAAAGTCGCGTTCGACGACAGAGAAATCGGCGGCAAAGACTTGCCAACGATTATCGGCACCAGCGCCGCTCTACGCCGCGTACTGGACATGGTTCGGCTCGTGGCCCCAACCGATTCCACTGTGTTGATCAACGGGGAAACAGGGACTGGCAAGGAACTGATTGTGGAAGCCATTCACAAATGCAGCCACCGATCCAACGGGCCGTTTGTGAAAGTGAATTGCGCCGCCATTCCTGCGGGTTTACTTGAAAGCGAGCTGTTCGGTCACGAGTGTGGCGCCTACACTGGGGCGGTCACGCGCGGTATTGGACGGTTCGAGCGCGCTCACCGGGGTACCTTGTTTTTGGACGAGATTGGCGACCTCCCTCTGGAGTTGCAACCCAAGCTTCTGCGCGTCATGCAGGAAAGAGAGTTTGAGCGTCTCGGCGGTGCTGCCACGATTCACACCGATGTGCGCGTGATCTGCGCCACACACCGGAATCTCGTTGAGATGATCAGCGAACGGCAATTCCGTGCCGACCTCTTCTATCGGCTCGGTGTATTCCCCATTGAACTACCACCGCTGCGGGATCGGCCAGAGGATATCCGTTTGCTAGCTCACCATTTTGCAATGGGTTACGCTGCTCGCATGCACAAGCGAATTACCGCGATTTCAGAGGAATTCATGGCGACTCTTGTGCGGCACTCATGGCCGGGCAACGTCCGGGAACTGCAAAACCTTATTGAACGCTCAGTAATTCTATCGACTGGCGCTGTGCTGAGCCATTCGCTGCCCGAACGAGCCCACACGACAGAGGGTGGGTCGAAGTGGTCGACGCCATCCACGCCTCGCACTCTGGAACAGGCGGAGAGTTCGCACATCCTTGAGACTCTGCAACAAACGAAAGGTGTGATCGGCGGTCGGAATGGCGCGGCCGCCCGGCTGGGCCTACGCCGGACGACGTTGATCTACAAAATGAAGCCGCTGGGTATCCATCGCGAGCACGGTTCCGCGCTTCGAGTGCGAGCAGTGGCTGCGCTGCCAAGCGCAGAGGGTTCAGTTCCGCCGAGCGCTCTGAGAGCTCACGAGGTTGGAAGTTCAGAAAACTCCAAGTCGCGCTCTGATACGGGAAGAGTGTGCACATTGGCGGAAGCCGTAAGAGAACACATTTCAGAGGTTGTGGAGATGACGAATGGATTGATCGCAGGCAAGCGCGGGGCTGCTCAAGTTTTAGGAGTGCCAGTGTCAACTCTTCGAAGCCGCATGAAGAGGCTTGGGATTAAATTGACCCAATGCCCCAGTCCCCGTATCTGACATCACAGCGAAATACCGGGAAATAACGCGTCCCGCTGATTTGAAAGACTTCAACGATCGTCTTCGCGTCCTTAGCTAATGCACGAGGTAGGCCAAATGTAAGGTGTTGACCCTATCCCAAGCGCAGCTCCTCACTTTGCGGAAGCCGCTGCGTCCGGAAGCAATTGGCTACAGCACAACCCCAGAAGTTATAACCCAGCACCTCGGAGATAACACTACCTTCCCGAGTGCGCGCTCAACTTTCGAGTCGGCGGGACGCAGTGTTAGGCGATATTTCGTTTCCACGTCAAGATTCCGCCTTTCGCCAAACGGAGGTTAGCGCTCACCTGATTTCTACAAGTCCTTTCTATTCAGAAGAGTGAATCCGCGTTCTCTTTTTCGTAGCTGTGGCAGACGAATTGCCTTAGTAAAGATCGATTGAGCGAACCACAACAACATATATGCCGACCGAGCGCAAACGGACTTACCAATCTTGGCGAAGCTAGAAACTGGCTTTGTACAACACTAACTAACCGTAATACGACTAAATCAAGGAGAAATATAGATGTTAGAGAAGAACCATAAGTGGTGTTCGGCAACAAGCGTGCTGATAACTGTGTGTATGTTAGCGCCGATACTCGGCGCTCAAGATCGATCGCACGATTTTCACTCCGGCGAATGGCACATCGCGGGACAGAATCTGAGCAACACATGGAGCCAGCCAGCCGAACATTCAATCAGTCCCAGCAACGTCAACGGCCTAAAACCAAAATGGGTATTCACGACCGGTGGAGATGTTTCTGCCACTCCTACCGTTGATGGTGATGCCGTTTACTTCCCCGACTGGGGCGGCAATCTGTTCGCTGTCAAGAAGGATCGTGGCCATCTTATCTGGTCTCACAAGATCTCCGACTATGATGGCGTCGCCGGATCTATCTCTCGGGTTAGCCCTGCCGTGGATCATGACCAATTAATCATTGGGGATATCCTTAGTAGCAATCAGGTGCACAACGGCGCGAACGTGATCTCAGTTGATCGAGAAACGGGAGCACTCCGATGGATCACCCAGGTGGATAGTCATCCTGCCGCAATCATTACAGGATCTCCGGTTGTCTTCGACGGCGTTGTTTACATCGGCGTTTCTTCCAGTGAGGAAACTCTGGCGACGAATCCTGCGTATCCGTGCTGCAGCTTCCGCGGCAGCATCGTGGCGCTCGACGCTAAAAACGGTGCGATGCTTTGGAAGACCTTCGACATGCCGGACAATGGTGGACAAACAGACCAATACAGCGGCGGCGCCGTGTGGCAACCGCCTGCGATTGATCCTAAGCGCGGTACGCTCTTCATCGGCACTGGAAACAACTATACCGTTCCTGCAGATGTGATTGCTTGCCAGAATGCAGCTCCTACCGCGAACTGCACTGCGCCTGACGATTTCTTTGATACCGCTTTCGCGTTGGATTTAAAGACGGGGCGTATCAAGTGGGCAAAGAAGCTGCAAGGCTTTGATACCTGGACAGTGGCATGTCTAACTTCTTCGGGACCAAACCCGAATTGTCCCGTGCCCAACAGCCCGGATTTCGACCTCGGCGGATCAGGACCCAATCTCGTGGGCAATATTGTCGGCTTTGGCCAGAAGAGTGGCATCTTTTGGGCGCTTAATCGTGATAACGGCAACATCGTCTGGAGTACACCCGTTGGGCCAGGCAGTTCGCTGGGTGGCATCGAGTGGGGTACAGCCACTGATGGCAAGCGCATTTATGTCGCGATCGCGAATCGAAACAATCTGCCCTACACCCTAGTGCCCTCGGGACAGCAGATTACGTGGGGTGCATGGAGCGCTCTCGACGTCGCTACGGGAAAGATCCTCTGGCAGACTGCAGATCCTACCCCAGGCGCCATTGACAGGGGCTCGGTCAGTGTTGCAAACGGCGTCATGTATGCGGGCTCTAATTCGGGACAGATGTACGCTCTCGACGCGACCACCGGAAACATTCTCTGGAATTTCGCGAGCGGGGGCACAGTACTAGATGGCCCATCGATCGTGGACGGCGCGCTCTATTGGGGATCCGGTTACCGGGAAATCGATGGAACCGGAAACAACAAGGTGTACGCCTTTACTCTGGCCCGCAAGCATTCGGAGGACCGAGGTGAGCGAGAGTGATTGTTTGCACCTAACTCATTGCCCAACGTCAACGAATATTGGCTCTGATCTTAAGACCGAATGGCCCTTTGTAGACGTTGGGTGATGACGACGCTGTCATCCTGGCATTAGCAAATCTGGACTCGATCAACCACTCACCAAACATCAGGAGATCTAACGCTATGTCCAACGCACAGAAGAATGACAACCTGTCCGCTCCCTCCGCACGAAAGATGGCAGGCATCATCGAGGTCCACTCCCACATCATTACGAATCTGGGATCGCAGGCGCCAATGGACAAGCTGCCGACTTGGTCGATCGAGCAGTCTTTGGCAATCATGGATGCGAATGGAATCGCCGCCTCAGTCTTATCGCTGCCTGACTCTGCTAGTCACGCAAAAGGGCTGGAGGCCTGCCAGCTCGCGAGGCGAATCAATGAGCAACTGGCAGACATCGTCTCAAGACATCCCACGCGCTTCGGTGCCATGGCGACGTTACCGGCACTGGCGGCGACAGACGGTGTGCTCGAGGAGATGACGTACGCACTCGACACGCTGAAGCTTGACGGCGTCGCGACCACCACAAGCACCGATGATGTCTACCTTGGCGACACCCGCTACGATCCATGGCTTGAGGAGATGAACGGCCGTGGCGTCACCTTGTTTGTCCACCCAGTCCCAGCCAAGGCATCTCGCGCCGTCGATCTCGGTGTCGACGTGTCGCTTTTGGAATTCATGTTCGACACCACCCGCATGCTCATCAACATGGTCTTCAGCGGGGCCAAGAAGCGCTTCTCGAAGATCAAGATCATTTCCACCCATGGCGGAGGGACGATTCCGTATTTGATGACGCGTATCGAAACTCTTGAAACGGTCTTCGGCCCTGGCAAGGGACGCGCCCGCCTGAGTCCAGCGGAGATCCGCGAAGGTCTGGCCTCTTTCTACTATGACCTTACCGCAGCAACCTCTCCCGCGCAGCTCTTCGCTCTAGAGCAGATGGTGCCGCTCTCCCACCTGGTAATGGGCTTCGACAATCCGTTCATGCCGGGGTGGACGTTTCCACCTGCCATTCAGGATATACAGCGCTGGAACGGTTTCAGTGATACAGACGTTTCTTCCATCGCTCATCAGAATGCCGAGGCGCTGTATCCCGCTCTCGCCGAACGCCTGCAGCAGTCTAAAGCCGCCTGAAGGGCCCAACACAGACTTCAGGGTCCCATTTTTCCGTTTTGGGGTCTGCACTTGACTCAGATAAGTACGAAGGAGAACATCGACATGGCAACACTCAGTTACAGCGTCACACAGCCCGCTCTTCGGTCGCCCGTCGAGGAGTGGCAACCTCATGGCAAACAGAGTGAGTCCACTACCGAATGGTGGTACCTGACCGCACTAGTGCACGATACTGCTGGGAACTCTTATTTCCTGGTTTGGTGTCCCTTCCACTTTACTGGCGAGAAGTCTAGTCCGGCGTCCGCCGGTCTACCGGGCGACCGCAGAGCAATCGCCGCTATGACCGGCTTCACGGACTACCGCGACAACTTCCGCATCGCTGATTTCCCGGTAGCAGTCGTGAATGAGGCCGACACTTGGGATCCGAGGACCAACGCGCTTCGTTTCGCGGCGGGCGACTACAGTTCCGAGTGGTCCTACAAGGGCGACACCATGAACCTCACGGTCGCATCCCCGCAGCTGTCCTACGATCTGCGCCTCACAGGTGCGGAGCAGGTAATGTACGCCAAGGACAAGCTCGGCATCAAGGGCTTCATTCAAGAGGGAGCGCAGACGGATCGGAGTTACTATTATTCGCTGCCGCGTATCGAGATAGTCGGCCGGATCACTTACGCCGGAAAGGACGGTGTCCGGCGCGATATCGATGTGACCGGGCAGGGATGGGTCGACCGTCAGTGGGGCGACTTCCTGACCAAGTCCTGGGAGTGGTCCTCTGTGCGCTTCGCCAACGGCGCCCGCGTCAACCTGTACAACTTCGCCAACGGCTACCAGATCGCAACCTACCAGAAGGCCGACGGCTCCACGCAATGGCTCGATTCGTTTCTCGTCCGCCAGAATGGTTACCTCAAAACGCCCAAGCGAGGAGTATGGCTGTCATGGGGCTGGAGCTATGAGTTTCCCGTCGAGGTGGAGGGTAGCCGCCACTACACGCTGGAGCCGTTCAGCAAGCTCGATATCTTCGAGAACCCGAACAATATCTTCTTTGAAGGTCCTTCGCGCCTCATCAACGACGAAACAGGAGAGACGGTTGGTATAGCGGTTAATGAGTCGATGGACGTTCGCATCATGCAAAACGCCCCTTATGGTGCCAACCAGCATTGACGCGCTCGATGACGAGATGGTCACTCGTGACGGCGAAATATATGATTTGTGCGGTCTGCAGGATTGCGTCGTGGATGATGGGATGGACGTTTTTAGCGAGCACGATCCACTCGTCCGATGCCAGGTCCCGGAGGGCGGTCCTCTTCGTCTGCAGATGGATGAGTCTATGGAGAGCCACATACAGCGGTGCCCGCGCGAAAGGGACCTGGTGATCTGAGCATCTAGCGGCGGCGCCGTCACGAGAGCAAGATCACTAAAAGACTATTCGTCAGGATGGAAGTAACGGCTTCGAGTGTGGCAACCGACTCTGCAGCGTCCAGCCAAACTCCGGGTCCTCCTCGTCGGTCGCTGGCTTTTGCGGTATCGTCGTCTCCTTCGGAAAACCGGCTATGGAACCCAACTCTCGCCTGCCCCAAGCGAGGCAAACCAGGCCGTCTCCTCCATGTATTCGATCCCTACATCTAACGAGGCTCCGCCTCAGACCGACGAGTCGTGTTGCTGTGGTCGGAAGACTCCGTCGACAGACCGAAATACGAACATGGTAAAACATGTTCGTGACATGGACCGCATAGAGCGGTTATCGGTCGCAAGGACCGGC
>WNFP01013951.1_pt1 | contig 16710 bp, 9 predicted proteins | sample 5400201 | NCBI WGS metagenome assembly WNFP01 (sample SAMN13153355, study PRJNA577476) | soil metagenome | isolation source: 115 cm saprolite under Madrone tree | place: USA:California | collected 2016-06-14 | reverse complement strand
CATGCAAGGCAGCATGATAAAGAAGCGCACCCATCTCCGCCTGCTGGCTTCCTTGGGCGGCGAGGTCGAGATGCTTTTCGGCGCGGGAGAGATCCCCTGAAAAGCAGAGAAGTTCGAACAAAAAGGTGCGGCGCTTGACATCCTGGGGGTTGTCTCGCACTTCGGCGCTAAGAGCCTGAATGGCTTCGTCAAGCTGACCGGCTTGAAACAATTGTTGTGGGGTCATGGACCGTCCGTCATGCAATTACGGTTCGAGCGCGAACTGAGGAAGGAGCAGAACCCGGCCCCATCAGCGAGGCCGGGAGCACTCTAAACTGGATCCGCAGTCTCAGGGTCTTCAGGCCGCGACCGCCTTCGCTAGATCGTAGCTGATAGACCCAGTCGAGGTCACCGTTCCCTTGGATGCGTCCTGCGCAAAATATTCGTACGTGACCTTGCTAAAGTTCAAGGTGATGGAGTCAATCAGCTGGTCGATACCCTGCGAGCCGTTACAATTAAAGCTCGATACCAGACAATGCTCCAGAGTAATCTTAAGGAAGTCGTAGGGCTTGGAGTCGCCCCCGGATTTGCGGCAGCTCAGAATAGCCTTGTCAATATGCGAACCCTTGGTGCAAGCCTGAAGGAGTTTACCGCTCGCTTTGCTGAGAGGCACGTTCAGGTTGATGTCATGCGCGCTGAACCTGCCCGTACCGCCACCTGAACCCACTGCAAAGCTTCCGTCGTTGTTCCCTCCCCAACTCCAACTGATGACCTCAATCTCTTTGGCGTGACCTTCCTTTTGAGATTCGCCCTCAACGGTGTCCAGCTTCAGATGATAATCGGTAGCCATGATCTTCTGTTCCTCCTTTTGCGATGCTGTAAACTTGGAAAGCTAAGACTCGCGCTGATAGATTTGCAAAGTCTCGGCTTCCCAGAAACTAGGCCCTGGCTGATTTGGGAAGCTCGGCCACCAACCGCAGGGAAATCGTAAGCTCATCCAATTGAAAGTGCGGCCGCAAGAACGCGATGGCGCGATAGACGCCGGGTTTGCCTGCAACTTCTTCGACATCCACGCGAGCCTCCCGCAGCGGGTACTTCGCCTTGGCAGCCTGACCCGCCGTGTCGTCCAAGACCACGTATTGGCTGATCCAGCGATTCAGAAACTGTTCGCAGTCCTTGCGCGACATAAAGCTGCCAATCTTGTCCCTCATGATGGACTTCAAGTAGTGGGCGAAGCGGCAGACCGCGAGAATGTAAGGAAGCTGTGAAGACAGCCGCGCGTTCGCGTTCGCTTCGGCTTTATCATATTTCTTCGGCTTGTTGGCGGACTGCACGCTAAAGAAGGCAGCGTAATCGGCGCCTTTGCAATGAACGATCGGAATGAAACCTTGATCCGCCAGTTCCTTTTCGCGACGGTCGGTGATGGCGATCTCCGTGGGACATTTCAGCGCCACGTCACCCTCGTCTGTGCGGAAGGTGTGCGCGGGCAAACCTTCGACGAGGCCGCCTCCCTCCACACCCCGGATGGCTGCACACCAGCCATACTTCGCGAAGGCATTGGTTAGTCTCGCGCCCAGCGCATAGGCGGCATTGCCCCAGAGGTACTTCGAGTGATCCGACCCGTCAACATTTTCCTCGTAGCCAAATTCATCAACGGGCTTGGTATCCCTTCCATACGGCAAGCGCATAAGAATGTGTGGCATGGCCAGGCCCACGTACTTGGAATCTTCACTGGCGCGGAAAGACTTCCATTTCGCGAATTCGGTGCTGTCAAAGATTTTGCCGATATCGCGCGGCTCACCCAATTGCGTGAAGCTCTCCAAATTCATCAGCTCCGCGGAGGCAGCCGTCAAAAAGGGCGCGTGCGCCCCAGCGGCCACCTGAGAGATTTTTTCCAGGAGCTCGATGTCCTCGGGGTGCCGGCTGAACTCATAATCCCCGATCAAGGCCCCAAACGGCTCACCACCGAATACCCCGAATTCCTCTTCATAGACTTTCTTGAACAGAGTGCTCTGATCGAACTCCGGAGCGCGCTGCAAATCGCGCAGGATTTCCTTCTTGCTCACATTGAGAACGCGAATCTTGAGCTGTGAGCTGGTCTCGCTCTGGTCGAGCAGATATTTCAATCCACGCCAGGTCGCTTCCAGCTTCTGAAGGGCCGGGTGGTGCAGAACTTCATTGAGTTGCAAAGAAATGAGGTGATCGATCTGCGCGATACGAGCGTTGATCGTCGCGTCGGCGTCGCGCGAAAGGGTCATCTCCCCCGCAACAACTTGGGCGATGAACTCCTTGACCATGTCTTTCCCGCGTTCGCGGGAGGTCGCCTCGCGGCCGAACCTTCCTTCTTCAACAATCTTATCCAGCAAGCCGCCTTCGACGGCCTTGGCGGCAGCTTGCGCGGCGGCGGCGGCTGCTTGTTCCGGCTTATTCATTGGAGGTCCCCTTGTCCTTTTCCTTGCCTAATTCCTTCTTCAGGCGGTCGAGCTTCTCCGTATTGCCCGCAGCATCCATGAGCAATTCATCCAGCTTGTCGTTGCCCTGCAAAGCACCACGCAGGTCGCTCAACTTTGTGCGCAGATCAAGCAGTTCCTTCAAGGGTTTCACCTGCTTGGCCACTTGCGTTGGTTCGAAGTCGTCCAGACTCTTGAAGTCCAGGTCGACTTTGAGCTGGCCAGCATTCGGATCTTCGCTCAACTTGTTATCGACGGCGAAGGAAAGGTGCGGCTTAAAGCTCTCCAGGACGCTGTCAAAATTATCCGGCGTGATCTCCACAAATCGCCGGTCTTTCATTCGCGCCAAAGGCTCCCTTGGCTGGCCGCTGAGGTCGGCCATCACTCCCATTACAAATGGAAGCTCCTTCACTTCAATGGCGTCGCCCACCTCCACGTCGTAAGTCACATGAACGCGGGGCGGACGAACGCGCTCCAACTTCTTGTGTATACTTTCTTTAGCCACGGCATGCACCTCGTAGGATCGGGTCTGAGGGAAGGTTCCTGTGTATGACGGCTGGCCCGATTTGTGTGTGCCAGTATCACACTATTAAAGATTCTGTCAAGCATCAGGAGAGTAGCTCAAACGGACTAAGAGTCCTAGACCTTCCTTTGCTGCCCAGGAGGGAGCCGAGTACATCCCTGGGGCCGTCACGGATATTCGCGACTGCCGCGTAAGACAGAATCCAAACCTAGGACGTATTGGGCTGCACCCTGACGAGCTCAAGCTACCCCAACCTCTCTCGTTCAGTAACATAGTGCAAGCAAACTCCAATTCGTTTCTCTCGTCGGCAGTTATTTCTGGGTCTCGGGAAAGGGTCTATCTATCCTGGGACCGGGCTGTACCCACCCAGGGCAGCCTACTGTACGCCCGAATCTCTTTTGACTTCCCCTATTGCTCCTGCTAGGTTTAGCGGCAAACCATGCGTCAACTGCAACCGGTCATCTGGTCGAAGGGAACCTTTCTCACTCCGCAACATCTGCAGACGCGCGACCGTTTTCTGGAAAGCGTGCTCCAATTCCGGCTAGAGGCCCTGAACTTCTGTCCATGGGGCTTTCAGCAGCTGCGCGTTGACCAAGAGGCGCTGGGGGGCGGCAACTTTGCACTGACTCGGACAGTGGGCATGTTTCCGGATGGTCTGCCCTTTGACATTCCTGACTCGGATCCCGCCCCTGCACCGAAACCACTGGCGCCCTACTTCGAAGCCGATCAAACCAGCGCGGACATTTACCTTGCCATCCCGCACCACCGCGAACGTGGCCTCAACGTTTCCATTGCCGAGCGGAACGCGGACACTCGCTATATCTCCGAAGTAGCGGACTTGCGCGACGAGAACACCGGCAGCTCTGAAAAACCGGTTCAACTCGCGCGGAAAAACATGCGCTTCCTGGTGGAAGGCGAGTCGCGCGAGGGCTGCGCCTATTTGCGCATCGCGCGCATCAAACGCACGGCGGCGGGAAGCCTTCAGCAGGATCCTCAATTCATCCCGCCGCTTCTGGACATTTCCGCCAGCGATTTTCTGATTGGGATCACTCGGCGGCTCGTGGAGATTCTTTCAGCAAAGAGCAGCATTCTCGCGGGAGGCCGAAGACAGCGCAGCGCTGATTTAGCCGACTTCACGGCCGCAGACATCGCCGGTTTCTGGCTGCTCTACACGGTAAACAGCCATCTGCCTCTTTTGCGTCATTTTTATGAAACGGGGAAAGCGCATCCAGAGAAGCTCTACCGCATTCTTTCTGCCCTTGGCGGCTCCCTCTCCACGTTTTCCCTGAAGATTCAGCCCCGTGACCTGCCGGCGTACGACCACGACGAGCTTGGCCCGTGTTTTTCGGATCTCGATGAAAAAGTGCGCGAATTGCTCGAAACGGTGGTGCCGAGCAATTTCGTCGCGCTTCCGCTAAAGCCGGTCCAGCCATCGATCTACGCCACGTCGATTGAGGAAGACAAGTACTTGGTTGGCACCAAGATGTATCTCGCTGTGAATTCCACCTTGAATGAATCAGACTTGGCGAAAAAAGTTCCCCAGCTCGTCAAGATTTCCTCGGCGACTCAAGTGGAGCAGTTGGTGCGCCGGGCGTTGCCGGGAATCCCGCTGACCTATATGACCAAACCGCCCGCTTCCATCCCGGTGAAATTGAACTATCAATATTTCAGCTTGAATCAGTCAGGTGCGGCTTGGGATGCAGTGGGGCGCGCGCGAAACCTAGCGGCCTATGTACCCGGAGATATTCCGGCGCCTCAACTAGAGTTGATCATCCTTTTGCCGCAGGCAATTTGACTTCTTCCACGTTCAGGAATCCCCCGCTGACAAACATGCCGATGAGATTCATGAACTCCCGCGGAGGCGTGTCCGGATGAATCCACTCCGTTTCTTTGCACTCCATGTAAAGTTGTTGTACGCTCCTCGAACCGTCGCAGCGTGCCAGCAAGTAACCCATCCAAGGCTGAACCTTACAATCCATCAGGAACGGGTAATCGGCCGTCAAAGTGAAATCCTGGGCCGTGAATTCTCCCGCTTCAATTCGGTGCCGAACGATCAGTTGCGCCCGAGGCGACGCCACTGGTTTTGCTCCGAACACTGTTTCAGAAGCGGCTTCCGTCACCAACTGCGTTTCCCATCGGAGCACCTTTTCCGTGGCGGCAGAATCGGCATTCGGGGCCAGAGACCGGCGGATAGTAAACACAGGGCGCCTCTCTTCTCTTCGCTGCACCACTACGGTCCCCGTCAGAATCTCTTTCACATGGAGTCTTTCGAATAATGCCCTCCATTGATTCACTTCTGCATGCCCGGCCGACTTCCGTACTGCTGAGTCCATGGCAAAACGCGCGGGATCCAGATTTTTTGAGATGAACACCGCAATGTCAAATTCGCCTTCGGCGCTGCCCAGCCAACCCCGCAAGCGCTGTTCGAAAGGAGCTTCCTCGCGGTCCGTCCCCAGAGTTCGGCAGTAGAGACGCCCTCCGGGATTGAGGTGCTGCAGCAGCCCTTCCAAGATTCGCCGTGTGAGTTGTTCGCCGTCCTCACCGCCGTCGTAGTAAATCTCCGCGGGGCGCAGCACCGGCATGTAGGGAGGGTGCGCGGCTATGCGGTCAAAAGTTCTCGCCTCAAACGGCGAAAACAAGTCTCCCTGGACAGCCGTCACATTTTTGACGCCATTCAGGGCCGCGTTGAACGTCGCAAAATGCGTGGAGCGCTCGGTAATGTCGCTGGTCCAGGCATTTCGTGCGTTACGTGAGGCTGTCAGTGCGGCGATCCCACTACCCCCGCATAACTCTAGGAATTCTCCGCAGGGATCGGCCGGAAGAAAATGCAGAAACTCGCGTGTGCTCTTGGTGAGTGCAGGGTAAACGATATCGGGAAACGACTGCTTGGGGGTGTGATCGGGGTTCGTCCATCGGTCGGAGACGATGAACAGGTCTCCCATCGGATAGAGGGCCACGGGGCCAAAACATCTTTTCCTGTCTGTGGAATCTTCCTCGATGAGCCCGAGCGCGTTCATGGCCGCCCAGACGGGGCCGGGAAACTGGGTTTCCGCTTCGACAATGGGGACAAACTCGCCAAGCAGGAATAAGCGGATGAGGGTATTGAGCGATTCCGGCGGCGCGACATTTTCGGCGAGGCTTTGCGAGAGCGTGACTATATCCAGGGCTTCGGTAGAAGGCAGACCTAATCTGGCGCAAATCTGCGGCTCCGCGTAACCCGCGGCGGCCAGAAAACCCCGCAAGGCTGCAAACTGTGGGCCAAACGCCATAGTTATGCCACAAATCGGGTCTCCGACGCTCTGGCCATTGAGATTTTGGTCGCCTCGGGGAGGAACAAGAGACTATTTCGCCCGTCTCTTCTCACACGAGAGACGGACACCCAGGATGAACGGTTCCGGCTCGGTTTTCTCATCCATGAAACATCTCTCCAAGGTGGTTTGGTTTGAGGGGATGTACCTTGCGCCCCATCATTTCCAAGCGCAAACTCAATCGTTTGAAGACCTGATTCAGTTTTCCACCACCAATCTATGGTTTGAACCCTACGGCTTGGTTGGCTTCGAGCTCGACGCCGAAGCGCTGCGAAACGGAAACGTGGCCTTGGTCCATGCTCGAGGGATTTTCTCCGATGGCCTGGCCTTTCACATGCCGGATTCGGACCCGCTGCCGCCCTCACGTTATATTGCGGATCTCTTTCCTCCGACGCTCGAATCTACCATCGTCTATCTCGCAGTGCCGTCGCGCCGCGCGGACGGACCCAATTGCATGTTGGAATCGCAGGGGGAGCAGGATCATACCCGATTTGTCGCTGAAGTCCGCAGTTTGCATGACGACAATACCGGACGCGACGACCGCACCGTCCATCTTGCCCGCAAGAACATGCGATTCTTGCTCGACTTTGAAGACCGCGAAGGCCTAGTGTGCCTTCCCATTGCTCGCGTCATGAGGGATGGCACTGGGCATCTTCTCTACGACCCGAGATTCATCCCTCCCTGCCTGCAGATCAGCGCCAGCGAAAGGTTGATGATGATCTCCCGCCGGCTGATTGGAATTCTGGACGAAAAAAGCGCCACGCTCTCCCGAGCGCGGGGCAGTGGTCGTGGCATGGCAGGGTTTTCCTCGCAGGAGATCGCGGGTTTTTGGTTCGTGCACACCATCAATACCAGCCTCGCGGTGCTGCGCCACCTCTGTTTGTCAGAGCGTGGCCACCCCGAGCAGCTCTATCTCGAGATGGCGCGGCTTGGCGGAGGGCTGTGCACCTTCGGCCTCGATTCACATCCCCAGACACTGCCGAGTTATAACCATTTGAATCTCGGCCAGTGTTTTCAAGACCTGGACGAACACATCCGCGCGCATCTCGAGCTGGTGGTGCCCTCGAATTGTATTTCCGTGCCGCTCAAGCAGACAGGCCGCTACTTCTATGAAGGCGAAATTACGGATCAGCGCTGTCTGGACCGCGCGCGCTGGATCTTCGCCATTCGTTCCGAAATCGGTGAACTGGAATTGATCTCGCGCACTCAGCGCCTGGTCAAAATTTGTTCGAGTCAGCTGCTTCCCGAAGTGGTTAAAGCGGCCCTACCGGGATTGGCGCTCTCGCACTTGCCGGTGCCGCCTTCGGCCGTCGCGCCGAAAGTCGAGAGTCAGTACTTCGGAATCAGCCGCACCGGTTCCGCTTGGGAACAAATCGTGCAAACACGGGGTGTTGGTGTGTACGTTCCAGGCGAACTTCCGAACCCGGAAATCGAGCTGCTGGTAATTCTGGACTCTTGAAAGGACTCCCATGGGCGCGACCATGTTTGGTGCCACTAGCATTAAGGCGGCGGAGCAGCCAGGGAACCGGCGTCGCGACAATCTGGCGATTGTGTACCAGAATCTCTTGACCGTCATCGCCCGGCTTCGCGCCAACCGACAAGTCATTAACGATGCGCAGGCTTTCCGCGTACAAATGCAAAGCGCGCTGCGCGCGGCGGAAAAAGAAGGCATCGGCAAGCTGTATCCTCCCGAGGATGTGCGCCTGGCGACTTTCGCGATCGTGGCGTTCCTGGACGAGTCCATCCTGAACTCGACCAATCCTGCCTTCTCGGATTGGCCTCGCATGCCGCTTCAGGAGGAAATGTTTGGACACCACCGCGCCGGGGAAGTCTTCTTCGAGAATATCGACCGGCTCCTCAGCCGCGGCGATTCCCACGGCGCCGCCGATCTGCTCGAAGTCTATTCGCTCTGCATTCTTCTCGGCTACAAGGGGAAGTACGGGCTCAGCGAGCAGGATTCGCTGCGCCCTGTGCTCGATGGCATCGCTGAAAAAATCCGCCGAATTCGCGGGGCCCTGCCGGGGCTCTCTCCCGCTTGGGCCATTCCGGAAGGCACAGTGAAGGTGATCGAAGCGGATCCGTGGATTCGCCGTTTGGCGATCGGTGCCCTGGCCGGCGGCTTCATCGCCCTGTTGTTTTTCATTCTTTTTAAGGCACTGTTAAGTAGCGGCGCTTCTAGCGTGCACGCGCTCGCCGCGTTGCTGGAATGGTAGGAAAGTGATGCAACTTTCCTGGCAACATTTCGTGGGCGGTATCGGCTTGGTTTTTGCCGCCATGATCGCGTGGTTCGGCGCACTGTGGCTGAATTTGCAGGGAGCTAACCTGTGGGTTTTCCGTATATGCGTTTTCATCCTTCTCGCTCTTGCGGTATTGGCTGTTGTCTGGTGGCTGCGCAACCGGCCACAAGCCAAGCCCTCCGGCGAGGCGTCCTCCAGCCACGAAAGCGCGCCGAGCGCGGGCGCCGCTGAAGACATTCTGCTGATTTTGCGTGAGGCTGAAGCCCGCGTGGCCTCCTCCTCGCAGCTACCCCGAGGCACCCGACTTTCCTCCTTGCCTGTCATTTTCCTCGTGGGTGATGCAGGCGCGGGCAAGACCTGCGTGGCCACGCAGTCCGGTCTCGAACCCGAATTGCTCTCTGGCCAGGTCTATCAGGAAGGCAATGTCGCGCCGACTCGCTTGGCGAATCTCTGGTTTGCTCGCAAAGCCGTTTTCGTCGAAATGGGCGGAAAGACTCTCGGCGACGCGAATCTCTGGACTCGCCTGCTGCATCGCCTCGCGCCGAGCAAACTGAAGTCCATTTTCAGTGGCAAACCGGCGGCTCCTCGTGCTGCGGTCGTCTGCTACGACTGCGAAAAGCTCGCCAAAGCCGCTGGCGCGGAGGAGATCACCGCCCAGTCCCGCGCCATCCGTGCCCGGCTCGAGCAGATTTCTCAAACACTGGGCATTCACTTCCCCGTTTACGTCCTTTTTACTCACGCCGACAGGTTGCCCTATTTCGACAATTTTTTCCGGAATCTGAGCGACAGCGAAATCACGCAGGTGCTGGGCGTCACGCTTCCGCCTCTGGCCGCCTCCGCTACCGGTGTTTATGCTGAGCAGGAAACCAAGCGACTCACGTCCGCTTTCAATTCCATGTTCTTTTCCCTCGCCGAGTGCCGCCCCGGCCTGCTCTATCGCGAGCGCAACGCAGACAAGCTCTCCGGCATTTACGAATTTCCTCGCGAGCTGCAAAAGCGCATCACCATCGCCACGCAATTCCTCGTGGATCTCTGCCGCCCGAGTCACCTCCGCTCCAGCCCTTTTCTCCGCGGATTCTATTTCACCGGCATCCGGCTCGTGGAAGCCGCCGCTCCTCTTGGCGGCACAGTGATCGCCTCGAAAACTTCCATTGCGCCCGCTCGCTCATTTTCCGCAAATGCAACATCCATCATGCATGCTGATGATTTTACGAAAACCCAGACGCAGGGCTGGCAAACCGCCACGCAGAACGTCCTTGCCGGCGAATCCAAGAAAGCCACGCAGTGGCTGTTTCTCAGCCATATTTTCAGCCACGTCATTTTGCAAGACCGCGCCGCGCTCGGAGCCAGCGGGAGCAGCTCTCGTGCCAATGTTTTGAAGCGCGTGCTCCTGGCGACCGCGGGTGTGTTCGCCGCCATTTGGGTCCTCGGCATGATCATTTCGTTTTTCGGAAATCGTTCCCTGCAGCAAGAGGTTCTTGCGGCAGCAAACGGAATCGTTCCCGTCAGGAGCCAAGGCCCTTCGATGGCCTCCATCGAAGATCTGCAGCGCCTCGATGCCGCGCGCCAGCAGCTCGAAAAACTCACTGAATATCATCGCGCGAGAGCACCCTGGCACTTACGCTGGGGGCTTTACAGCGGCGACGACATTTACCGCGATTTGCGTTCTCTGTACTTCAACCGCTTTAATCAGCTCTTGCTGGCAGGCGTTCAGATGCGCCTGGCGGAATTACTGAGAACTTTGCCACCGGCCGCAAGCCCCAACGACGAGTGGCAGCGACCGTACGAAACTCTGAAGGCCTATCTCATTACCACGTCGAGGTCTGAAAAAAGTACTCGGGATTTCCTTTCGCCCGTTTTGCTAAATCGGTGGACGGCTGGGAGCTTCGTTGATGAGCAGCGGCTTCAGCTGGCTCGCGGTCAGTTCGACTTTTATGCGGATGAGCTTCGAATCGAGAATCCGTTTTCGTTTCCAGAGGATTCCTTTGTCGTTCAACCCGGCCGGAAGTTCTTGAACGGCTTCGCGACTGGGCCGCAACTCGTCTACCAAAAGATGCTCGTCAGGGCCAATCAGGCAGTTCGCAGTTTCAATTTCATCCAGAACTATCCTGACGCGAAGGACGTTGTGACCGATCCTAAGGTCGTTGATGGTGCTTTCACCGGCGCCGGTTGGAAAGTGATGACCGACGCCATATCTCACCCCGAAAACTATGCCGGAGGGGATGATTGGGTGCTCGGAACCACGGCGGGGTCGCGCACCGTCCAAAATGTCTCGCCACAGGACGTCCGTGTTCTTTACGAGGCCGACTACAAGAAGCAGTGGCGAGATTTCCTAACTGCGGCCATCGTGCGCCATTTTACTGGTCCCCAGGACGAGTCCAGGCAGCTTGATAAACTCTCGGGAAACAGGTCGCCATTGCTGGCGCTGTTTTGCGAAGTGTCGCAAAATACAGCGGAGGCTTCTCCCGAAATCGCGGCGGCCTTCCGACCAGTCCAGGAGGTTGTTGCAGCAAAACCATCCCCCCAGTCGTGCCGGGAACAGTTCAAGCAACCATCTAATGAGGCCTATACAAATGCTCTCTTGAACGTCAAGTTTTGCCTGGATAGCTACTTGATGATGCCGCCCCAGCCTGGGGTGACTCCGGACCCGCGCCAAGCCAAGCTCAGCGAGTGCAACGGTCTTTCGCTGCAGGCGGGAAATGCGGCGAGACAGATCGTGAAGACCAATGATCCGACATGGAAAGTTGATTCCAAAGTTATAAGTCTCCTTCTCGCTCCCACTGCGCCTCCACCCCCTCCTCAACCTGTTGGCGGTCCAACGGGGGTGGCCCAATTCTGCAGTGCCCTGCGCGTACTCGGTAACAAGTTCCCCTTCGATGCGAATTCGCACCTGGATGCTTCTCTCGCTGACCTTACCGGTTTCTTCCAGCCGGGAACCGGCGCTCTTTCGAAATTCCTGGACCTCAACAAGACAGTTTTCACCTTGGAAGGCGGCCAGTATATCCAAAAGATCGGGAAGATTAATTTTGGCCCCGTGATCACTCAAGCCGCCAGCATTCAACGCGCCCTCTATCCAAATAACTCCGGGCAGCTGCAATTCCAGTTCGCGCTGAAGGCACGTGTCCCCGCGGGCGAAACCAGCGAGAGCGTGGCCATTGATGGCCAGGAAATGAAATTGACAGGAAGCGCCACGAATACGAAAACCTTCACCTGGTCGGGAAGCCCGACTGGGGCGACTCTGACGCTGAGCGGCAAGACGTACAGTCAGTTCCCTGGATCCTGGGGGGCCTTCAAGAATTGGAAACGGCCGGCGTTCCACTCTTCCAACGAGGGTATATTGCAGGTTTGAGGTGCCCGCGCGGCGCCAAGTGACCGGCGATGACCAGTTTGGGCCGATTTCTCGTGCTCGTCTGGAACGGGCCATGTATCTACCGATGCGGTAAAGAAAAGTTCATACGACGGAACTTCCGTTTCATCCTGGGCCTCGCTTCGCAGCGACTTTTCTCTGACGTCTTGACTCTTTCTCTTGTGAATCATCCGATAAGCTGTTGACACATAGGCCCTTATTTGGGAGTATCGGCCAGGCTTCGGAACCCGGCGTCCTCCGCAAAGACTCAGGGGAAAATGCCTCTCAAATTGCTCTCCTACCGCTAAGGGATTGGTTTGCCTCAGGATGCGTGTGCCCAGAAGGCGATGAAGAAGCTCGGCAAATTCGAGATTATGGAGAAGGTTGGCCAGGGCGCCATGGGTGTTGTGTATAAGGCCCGCGATCCCTTGATCGACCGCATTGTCGCCTTGAAGACGCTGACCACGGGCCTTTCCGACGACCCCAGTCTTTTGAGGCGCTTTTATTCGGAAGCGCGGTCCGCTGGTGGTCTGCAGCATCCCAACATCGTCACGATTTACGAACTCGGGCACGAAGGCGACACGCCGTTCATCGCCATGCAGTTCTTGAACGGTGACAGTCTCGACAAAATCATCGACCGCCGGCCAGATCTTCCGCTCTCCCAGAAGATCGGGTTCATTGTCTACGTTTGCCGCGCTCTTGAATATGCCCACAAGCAAAACCCACCTGTCGTTCACCGGGACATCAAGCCCGGAAACGTGATGGTCACTACCGAAGGCACCGTCATGGTGGTCGATTTCGGCATCGCGCGGCTGGGCGAAGGCACGCGCTCCCAATCAGCGGGAATGTTGATCGGCACGCTCGGCTACATGTCCCCTCAATTGTTCAGGAATGGCGCTGCCGATGCGCGATCGGACATCTGGGCCACTGGCGTAATGTTTTACGAATTGCTTGCCTACCGCAGGCCATTCGAGGGTGACAATGCCGCCGCCTTGATGTCCAACATCATTCTCGAAAAGCCTCGCTCTATCGCCGAAGCCTCGCCCGGAACACCTGAAGATGTACGGGCTGTCGTCGAGCGCATGTTGGCCAAGGAAGCCGACGCGCGATACCAAAGCATGGAAGAAGTGCTCCTGGAGCTGGAACCGGTCTGGCGGCGCCTGCAGCAGGCGGAAGTTTCCACCTTGCTGGAGAACAGCCAGCGACTCTTTGAGGCAGGCGATCTGGAGACCGCCAAGGCCAAGGTTAGCCAGGTCATTCAGATCGACACGTCCAACACGCAGGCCAAGAGCCTGCTCGAAAAAATCAACGCGGAAGTTCGGCGCAAACAAATCGTTCCGCAGTTGATGGCGCGCGTCGAGAAGGCACAGCAGCTTCTCGCGGGCGGGCAGGCCGAGGACGCTAAGGTGGAAGCCGAAGCTGCGCTAAAGCTCGATTCAACTTTCCAGCCGGCGCGTGAACTCTTTGGCCAGGCGCAAGCCGCCATCGAACGCGCCCACAACATCACGCAGGCACTGCGCGCTTCCAAGCAAAGGATGGCGGAAGGCGCGCTGACCGATGCGGAGCTGCAGCTCGACAAAGTGCTTGGACTGGACCCCGGGAATGCACCCGCCCGCGAACAGCTCAAACAGATCCGCGAGGAACGCGCCAAACGCGAGCGGAGAAAGCAGCGGGACGAAGCGCTCCATCGCGCCCGGACCCTTTGGACCAATCTCCAGTATGAGGAGTGCATCAGCCTTCTCCTCATCGCGCAGAAGGAGTTTCCTGGGGATTCAGAAATTGCCAAGCTCCTGGAAAGCGCGCGCCAGGATCAGGCCGATCAGCAGCGGCAATCTCTTCTCACGGAAGCGAGAAACCTTCTCAGTACGCAGCGATTCGACGACGCTCTGCGGACTCTCGATCGTCTGTTCGAACGGTTTCCCTCCGACCCGGCAGCCAAGAATCTTCGGACCCATGCCTTGCAAGGCAGGGACCAGCAGCGTCGGGATCAGCGGCTGGTAGAGGAAAAATCAAAGCTGCGCGCGTTGGTCAAGGATGGGAAATATCAAGACGCGATCGCTCAAGCCGCAAAGCTGTCCCGAGAATTTCCGGATGATTTCGAACTCGCCGAGCTGCTGGACTTCGCGCGCACCGAACTGTCCCAGCTCGAACAAAAACGCCGCCTCGAACAGTTCGCCAAACAGATTCAACTGGCGCTCAAGGAGAGCCGCTTCCCTGAGGCCATCCGAGCCGCGGAAAAGGCCCTGCTCGAATTTCCGAAGAACCTGGACTTGCTGATACTCCTGGATCGCGCAAAGAAGGAACAAGACGAGAAGGAAAGACACGAACTGCTGAAGCAGCGCCTTCGTGAAGTCGAAAGACTGATGGATCGCCAGGAGTTGACCGACGCCATTGATCTCGCGCGTCAGACGCTCGCGACCGTCGGTCAGGATTCCCGGATCTCCGGCGCGCTCCTCAAGGCGGAACGCGAATTCGAATTTCGGGAGCAACACAAGGGCCGGCAAAACGAAACCGTTCAAATGGCGCGCACTTTGGTCGATGCAGGCAAGTTTGCTGACGCCACCTCCATCCTCAACGACGCCATCGGCACCAAGCTCCTTCCCGCGAACGACCCGCGGCTTATGCAGCTTCTGAACGATGTCGACGCTGGAAAACAGCCTCCGCCGCCACCCTCAGCGGCTGCAGCCGCAGCCTCCGGGGCGCCCTCCGCGACCTTTATCGGTTCTCCCATTTCTTCCGCACCCTCAGCCGATCCCGGCAAAGATTACGTCTACCAGCAGGGCGCCTCGCTTCCCCCAGTGCCCACGCCGGTTGAGCAAAGCGCCGCTCCTGCCGCCTCCATCAGCGCAAGCGCGGTCACCCAGCCGGTCGTTCCTCCCGTCTCTCCGGTGCTGCCGCAAGAAAAGAAACCGCAGCGCCGACCGGATAAGTCCACACGCCGCAAGGAATCCGCGCCTTCTGCGCCGCTTGCACAACCTCCAGCTGAAGCACCGCGTCCGTTCGAAAGCGCCACGCTTCCCGTTCAACCTCCTGTTTTCGAACCGCCCGCTGCCCCTCACAGTCAAGCACTCTCGCAAACCGCGGACGCCTTCTTCCCGGAGATTCCCGCGCCGCCGATTTCGAAACCGTCTCCGCGCCCGCTCTGGAAGAATCCGTTGGTCCTGGGTGGGCTTGGACTGGCAATCGCGATTGGACTTAGCGCTGCCGTTTATCTGATGTGGCCGGCGAAGCAAACCAAGCAACAAAGTGAGTCGCGTCCCGCAGAGTTTCCGTCGACTCCCAATGGGCAAGCTCCACAAACCGAACCGCTTCCTAATCCAACGCCTGAAACGCCGGCCCTGCCAAGTCAAGTCACGGCTCAGAATCTTGTCGGTCAAGCGGAGGAATTTGCCAGAAGAGGAGATTGGTCGAGAGCGAAGTCCTCTTTCCAAGGAGCAATGCAAGCCAGCGACGCTAACGACAACCTCCGAAATAGAGCAGCGCAAGGAGTACAAGCTGCACAGAGGCACCTCGACGAACTAAGCCGGCTGAAAGATGCCAACGACACTCTAAATCGCGGCGATCGTCCGAGAGCCAGGATGCTCTACCAGGAAGTCGTGAACATGAAACTGGATCACGGGGCCGAAGCTGCGAATCTTATCAAGCGAATTGATTCCGAAGCGGTTCACGCCGCGGGACGCCGGCTTTTTGATGGGCTCAAGCAGGAACTGCGGAATGCCAGGGCCGCTCGAAATGCCTCCACGCTCCAGTCTCTCAGGCCGCAATTCCAGAAGATCGCGCAGGAAGGCACGGAGTACTCCGCGGAAGCTCGCCAGATCGCCGATAACGAAATCCCTGCCGCCCTTAGCGAAATGGATGAGAAATTCAAGCGCGATCAGGAAGAGCAGCGCTGGACTCAAAAGGCGGCTGATTACAAAACAGCCATTGACGCTAAAAACCGAGGCGCTCTGGCGTCGCTGAAAGACCAGTTGCAACCTTTCCTCAGTGGCCAGCATTCTGCGGAGGCGCGCCAGTACATCACGCGCATCAACGAAATCCTCAGTTCCGCCCCTCCTCTGCCCACTCAGCCAGTCAGTAATCCCTCTGTGCAACCTTCCTCAATTGCGTCCGGAGGGTTGGATGAGGCAAAAATCCACGACTTGTTCAACTCGCTATCCAAGGTCTTCGACGATAGAAATATTACAGAGTTGAAAAGTCTCTGGCCGCAGATTGACGCGGCAACTCTCGACGCCTACCGCAGATCGTTCGAAGATAAGGGCTTAAAGTCCCTCCGTCGCAGGTACGAAGTCTCCAACGTCAATGTCAAGGGTGACTCCGCAACGGCCAGCGGAATTTGGACCGGTGTCCACATGAAGAACGGTCGTTTGCTTCAGAACGATCAGGTCCCCTGGACGGCTACGCTTCGCAAAATCGATGGGCGCTGGCTGATCGCCAAGCTAGAGTAAGGAAAACTTATTGACATTAGATATCAAATTAATAGAATCCGGCGTGCTGCCCCTCGAGTGCCTCGCTGGCGTGCTGACGCTCGTGAGTTTCTCGAAGCGACCTAACTGCAAACCGGTCTTCCATTCGAAAGAGGCTCGGCTATGACCCCCCAGCTCGGCTCGACTTCTTCTCGCGCTGTTTTTTTTCTGTTTTTTCTGTCGGCGGCCGCCTTCGTCCCGCCCGCCCGCTCTGCTCCCCCCGCTTGCAGCGCTGCCAATATGCCTATAGGCCCCGCCGCCTTTGCAGCCGACAATTCGCTCAACTTGGTCGCGGTTCTCGATGCGTCGAAGAGTCCCGTTTCAGTGGCTTGCACAATTGCGGTCGGCCTTTCACCCACGAATCTCGCCCTCAGTCCTGACTCCTCGCAGCTTTTCGTTGAAAA
>WNFP01006682.1_pt1 | contig 16713 bp, 13 predicted proteins | sample 5400201 | NCBI WGS metagenome assembly WNFP01 (sample SAMN13153355, study PRJNA577476) | soil metagenome | isolation source: 115 cm saprolite under Madrone tree | place: USA:California | collected 2016-06-14 | reverse complement strand
GAGGACAATCTCCTCCGAGGGCATGCGGCGCGCCACGGCTGAGCCGAGGCGGCACAGGCGGGAGGACGAAAAACGCGGAGCAGCGATGGCCCGGTAAATCTGGACGGCGGCATAGCAGACACCGACGGTGGCAATCACGGTAAAGAGGTAGGCCGGGCTCGCCAGGACGGCCAGCGGATGGCGATCGATAAGAATGTCGCGCAGAATTCCGCCGCCTACCGCCGCCAACCCGGCCAAAACGAGCGTGCCGAACTGAGCAGATAGATCAACAGCAGACGGTGCGCGACGCGCAGACCGGACAACATTGCAGCCCCCTCGTCGTCGGACGCAGGGATTGACCTCGACCCGTCAGCTGCGAGCATCGTGGAACACGTTCAATTCCGCTGCCGGAGACGCGAACGGCCTGCACCTGACGCAATGTCTCCAGGGTAACGGAATCCGGCTGGATTCGCGAAACGGCCGCTCAGGTCTCATGGTTGCGTTCGTTCTGGTTCGCGGCGACCAGCCAGACGGCTACGTCCAACGGCGGCTCGCTCGAGTCGCTCGTCACGAGCCATTTCGATCCCAAGCGGTAGACGTAGACAGAGCGCGCAAGCGCCTTGGCCTGGCGCGTCGCCCGCACGACGACGATGTTTGGTGGGTCGTCCGGCAAGGTTGTGCTTGTATTCCAGAGGTTGCCTGCGACGATCATCTTCCTCTCCCTCATGCTGGGCGGACCTCGTATCGCTGGAAGTCAGGTCCGCGATCGATGAGGAAGATGTCAATGCCAGGTTTCCAGTCGATTTCCCCCCGAGCCAGAATAGTGTTTCAATTGTTTCTATGTCGGTAGAGCGCCGCTAGAGCAGTCACAGTGAGCAGAATCAGGGATTCCTGTCGGTGAAGAAACGCGATTCAGGGGTGATCGGCGTCAATGGGCATTGGAAGTGACCCCAATTCCGTGGCGGAGGGGAGGGAGGCTAAGCTCGCTCTAGGCGTTCCTCTTTCCGGTCGCTGAGAGGCTGTGGCAATCGAGAGAGCATCTCCTTCGGCGCCACCTGCCAGAAGCGGTCGCGTTCGAGTGCCCAATCGTTAATGAGACGCTGCGCGAAGCGTGATTGCGTTTCGGCCACATGCTCGGCGATCAGGCTCTTCACCTCGCTCTCCCAATAGGCTGAATCGAGGCGCTGCCAGACCACCGAGTCGGGATTGACGTAGCGCGGGAACTCGCCGGCCTCGTCATAGACGAAGGCCATGCCGCCGGTCATGCCGGCGGCGAAGTTGTCGCCCACGGGCCCCAGGATCACGGCGGTGCCGCCGGTCATGTATTCGCAGCCGTTGCACCCGCAGCCCTCGACCACGACATTCGCGCCGGAATTGCGCACGGCGAAGCGCTCGCCAGCCTGGCCGGCGGCAAAGAGCTTGCCCGCCGTGGCGCCATAGAGAACCGTATTGCCGATGATGACATTGGCCTGGGTTGCCAGCGGGCTGGAGGGTAGGGGCCGTACCACGATGCTGGCGCCCGAGAGGCCCTTGCCGACATAGTCGTTGGCGTCGCCAAAGACCTCGAGCTTCAGCCCCTGCACGGCAAAGGCGCCCAGCGATTGCCCGGCCGAGCCGCGCAGCCGCACGGTCACATGGCCCGGCTTCAATCCGGCCATGCCGAAGCGCCGGGTGATTTTGGAACTGAACTTGGTGCCGATGGCGCGCTGGGTGTTGCGGATGTTGTATTGCAGCTGCATCTTCTCGCCGTCGTCGAACAGCTGCTTGGCGTCGCCGATCATCTGGGCATCCAGGGTCTCAGGCACCTCGTTGCGGCCCTCGAGCGTGCAATAGCGAGCGTATTCGCCGGGGTCGGCCTGGGCCAGGATCGGATTGAGATCGAGATCGTCCAGATCGGCGGCGCCCCGGTTCACCTGGGTCAGCAGGTCCGTGCGCCCGATCACCTCGTTCAGCGAGCGGGCGCCGAGGCGGGCCAGAATCTCGCGCACCTCCTCGGCGATGAAGCTGAACAGGTTCACCACCTTCTCCGGCGAGCCGCCGAAGCGCGCGCGAAGGCGCGGGTCTTGGGTGCACACACCCACCGGGCAGGTGTTTGAATGGCATTGGCGCACCATGATGCAACCCATGGCGACAAGCGCCGCCGTGCCGATGCCGAACTCCTCCGCCCCAAGCATGGCGGCCATCACCACGTCGCGGCCGGTCTTGATGCCGCCGTCGGTGCGCAGCCGCACGCGATGGCGCAGGCGATTGAGGGTCAGCACCTGATGCACCTCGGAGAGGCCCATCTCCCAGGGAATGCCGGCGTATTTGATGCTGGTGTGGGGCGAGGCGCCGGTGCCCCCCACATGGCCCGAGATCAGAATCACGTCGGCCCGGGCCTTGGCCACGCCGGCGGCGATGGTGCCGATGCCCGAGCGCGCCACCAGCTTGACGCAAACTTTGGCCTCCGTATTGATCTGCTTCAGATCGTAGATGAGCTGGGCCAGATCCTCGATGGAATAGATGTCGTGGTGGGGCGGTGGCGAGATGAGGGAGACGCCCTCCGTCGCCAGGCGCAATCGGGCGATCTCCGCCGTAACCTTGAATCCGGGAAGCTGGCCGCCCTCGCCGGGCTTGGCCCCTTGGGCGATCTTAATCTCCAGCTCGCGGCAATTGGTCAGGTAATCGGCGGTGACGCCGAAGCGCCCGGAGGCCACCTGCTTGATGGCGGAATTGGCGTTATCGCCGTTGGGCCGCGGGCGGAACCGTGCCGGGTCCTCGCCGCCCTCGCCGGAATCCGATTTGGCGCCGATGCGGTTCATGGCGATGTTGAGGGTGCCATGGGCCTCGGGCGACAGCGCCCCCAGGGACATGCCGGGCGTGTTGAAGCGCTTGCGGATCTCGGTGATGGATTCAACTTCGTCGATGGAGATCGCGGGCTTGGCCGGCTCGAAGGCTAGCAGATCGCGGATCGCGATTGGCGGGCGCTTCTCCATCGCCTCGCTGTATTTCTTAAAGGTCTGATAGGCCTCCGTGGTGACGGCGGATTGCAGCATGTGGATGAGGCCGGCCTCCCAGGCGTGGGCCTCGCCGCCCATTCGATAGCGATAGAATCCGCCGATGGGCAGCGCCGCATGGTCCTCGCGCCAGGCGCGGCGATGGAGTTCCAGCACCCGGCGCTGAATGCCCGTCATGCCGATGCCGGAAATGCGCGAGGGCATGTCGGGAAAATACTCGGCGACCAGGGTGCGCGAGAGGCCGAGGGCCTCGAAGAAGCCGCCGCCGCGATAGCTGCTGATCACCGAGATGCCCATCTTGGACATGATCTTCAGCAGGCCCTGGTCGAGGGCCTCGCGATAGCGCTTCAGGCAATCCTCCAGGCTGCGGTGAGCGAAAAGGCCACGGCGATGGCGATCGGCGATGCTGGCCTCGGCCACATAGGCGTTGACCGTGGTGGCGCCCACCCCGACCAGCACGGCAGCATGATGCACGTCCAGGCATTCGCCGGAGCGCACGTTGAGGGAGGTGAATGTTCTCAACTGCTGGCGCAGCAGATGCGTGTGGACCGCGCCAGTGGCCAGAATCATGGGAATGCCGGCGCGATCCTTGCCTGTGGCCTCGTCCGACAGCACGATATGCACCGCCCCGCCGCGTACGGCATCCTCGGCCTGGCGGCGAATGGACTGCACCGCATCGCGTAGCGCGTTGTCGCCACTCCGGGGATTGAAGGTGCAATCCACCACGGCGGCGCTTTCGCCCATGTAGATTCGCATCGCCTCGAATTCGGAAGTCAACAGCACGGGGGATTCGAGCTGCAGCAGCCGGCATTGGCTTTCTTCCTGGTCGAGGACGTTGCCGAGATTGCCCAGGCGCGTCTTGAGCGTCATCACCCGGCTCTCGCGAAGCGAATCGATGGGCGGGTTGGTGACCTGGCTGAAGCTTTCGCGGAAGAAGTGATGCAAGCCCCGATAATGGTCGGCCAGAACGGCGAGCGGCGTATCGTCGCCCATGGAGCCCACGGCCTCCTTTGCTTCTTCCACCATGGGATGGAGGATCAGCTCCAGATCTTCCAGCGTGAAACCGGCGGCCAGCTGTCGCCGACGCAACTCCTCGCGCTCGAAGGCGGCCGGCTTGCCCGGGGCGTTGCGCACCAAGCTGTCGATCACGGTGATGTTCTTCACCCAATCGCTGAAGGCGGCCTGGCTCGAGAGATGATCCATGAGATCGCGGTGGCGATAGAGGCGCCCGGCGGCGAGATCGATGCCGATCATCTGGCCCGGCCCGACGCGGCCTTTTTCCACGATGGTGTTCTCGTCCACCCGCACCATGCCGGCTTCCGATCCCGCCAGCAGCAACCCATCGCCGGTGATGGTGTAGCGCATGGGGCGCAGCCCGTTGCGGTCCATGCCTGCGATCACCCAATTGCCGCCGAAGGCGCAGATCGCCGCCGGCCCGTCCCAGGGCTCCATCACCGAATTGCAATAGCTGTAGAAGTCGCGGTGCGCCTTGGGCATGGTCTCGCGCCCCGCCCAGACATCGGGAATCAGCAGGGCCTTTACCATGGGCAGGTTACGGCCCACGCCCACCATGGCCTCGAACACGTTGTCCAGCGACGCCGAGTCCGATCCCCCTGCCTGCACGATGGGCTTCATGGCCTCCATGTGATCGCCGTAGACGGGCGTGGCCATGCGCGTCTCATGGGCCTTCATCCAGTTGAGATTACCCTTGAGGGTATTGATCTCCCCGTTATGGGCGATGACGCGGAAGGGCTGGGCCAGATGCCAGGTTGGGAAGGTGTTGGTGGAATAGCGCTGGTGATAAATGGCGAAGTTGGAAACGAAGCGCTCGTCCCGCAGATCGGGATAGAAGGCGGTCAACTGCTCGGCCAGGAACATGCCCTTGTAGATGACCGAGCGGCAGGACAGCGAGCAGATGTAGAAATCCTTGATGCTCTCCTCGATCACTGCCTTTTCGATGCGCCGGCGGATGACATAGAGGTCGATCTCGAACTGCTCCTCGCCCGCGCCGCGGCTGTTGCAGATGGAAGAAATCCTGCGGGATCTGAACATGAATGCCGGCGCCATCGCCGGTCTTGCCATCCGCATCGACGGCACCACGATGCCAGACGGCCCTCAGCGCCGCGATCGCCGCTTCCACTACCTGGCGGCGCGGCCGCCCGTCGAGGGACGCGATGACACCTACCCCGCAGGCATCATGCTCCTCGCGCGGATCGTAGAGCCCGCCCTCCGCCAGATGTTTGGCGTTGCGGAGATATGAGGCTGTGAAATCTTCGGTCATCTAATTCGCTCCAGAAAACAGCCACCCCCATCCCAACCCTCCCTCCGCCTGCAAACCGAAGGTTTGCGCTTTGATAGGGGAGAGTTGGGGGGTGGCCGCAATCGCTTTACTCCGCCGCCACGCCGAGGCTGGCGCTCTTGGCCGCGAGATAGGCCTCGATTTGCTCGGCGGCGTCGCGCCCGTCGCGGATGGCCCAGACGACGAGGGCCGCGCCGCGAACGATGTCGCCGGCGGCGAACACGCCATCGAGGTTGGTCATCATGCTGCGGTAATCGATCTTCAAGGTGCCCCAGCGGGTGACGGCGAGGTCGGGGGCTTTGAATGCACCCGGAATATCCTCGGGATCGAAGCCCAGGGCCTTCAGCACCAGATCGGCGGGCAGGTTGAAGTGGGATCCTTCGATCGCCTGGGGCGTCTGCCGGCCGGTGGCATCCGCCAGGCCCAGGTGAATGCGCTGCGCGCGCAGGCCCGTCAATTTGCGCTCGCCGAGAAAGGCCTCGGGTGCTGCGAGATAGACGAACTCCACGCCTTCTTCCTCGGCATAAGTCACTTCGCGTTGCGAGCCCGGCATGTTGGCGCGGTCGCGGCGGTAGAGGCACTTCACGGATTTGGCGTCCTGGCGCACTGCGGTGCGCACACAATCCATTGCCGTATCGCCGCCGCCGATCACCACCACATGCTTGCCTTTGGCGTCGAAGCGGCCGTGTGAATCCGCCGGTACATCGCCCAGGCTGGCGCGGTTGCTGGCGGTCAGATACTCGAGCGCGGGAAGGATGCCCTGCAGGCCCACGCCCGGCGCCTTGATCTCGCGCGGCTTGTAGACGCCGCAGGCGATGAGCACCGCGTCATGGCGTGCCCGCAATTCGGCCAGCGTGACGTCGCGGCCGATCTCGGTCTGCAATTTGAATTCGATGCCGGCATCGGCCAATAGCTTCGCCCGGCGCAGCACCACCTCCTTCTCCAGCTTGAAGTTGGGAATGCCATAGATCATCAGCCCGCCGACCCGGTCGTGGCGGTCATAGACGGTGATGCGATAACCCTTGGCGCGAAGCTGCTCGGCGGCGGCGAGGCCCGCAGGGCCGGCGCCGACGATGCCGACAGATCGATCCAGTTCGACGCGCGGCTTGACCGGTTTGACCCAGCCCTGTTCCCAGGCGGTATCGGTGATATAGCGCTCGATGGCCCCGATGGTGACCGTGCCGTGGCCCGCCTGCTCGATGACGCAATTGCCTTCGCAGAGCCGGTCCTGGGGGCAGATTCGCCCACAGATTTCCGGGAAGTTGTTAGTGGCCGACGAGACCTCATAGGCCTCTTCCAGGCGGCCCTCGGCGGCGAGCTTCAGCCAATCGGGGATGTTGTTCTGGACCGGGCAATGAACCTGGCAGAAGGGTACGCCGCATTGGGAGCAGCGGCCGGCTTGCGTCGCGGCCTGGCTCTTGTCGAAACGGGCATAGATTTCGGCGAAATCGCGCCGACGGCCCGCGGCCGGGCGTTTTTCCGGCATTTCGCGGCCGGTCGTGACGAAGGTCAGCATCTTGGACGCCATGGCTTGCGGACCTCCGCGACGGGGTGTTGAAGCGGGAATTATGCAGCAGGAAAACAGGGGCTGCGAGTGGATTCCGACAGTAAGGGCAGCAATATTGACTTATTATTGTTTTTTCTGAATGACCAGGATCGGAATGGCGCTGCTGACCGGCCACCCTTCCACATATTAGTCCTGATTTGGTACTAGTTGCAGCCTATGGTCCCTTCCCGCTGCGATGCTATAAGCGGCGCCGCGCCGCCCTTCTGGCAGCGGTGTCGCTAGCTGGAGGCCGCCTTGCCACTGTTGCATATCGTCGTTCTCGCCCTGGTCCAGGGCATCACTGAATTCCTGCCCATCAGCTCCTCCGGCCATCTGATCCTGGTGCCTGGCGTTACCGGCTGGCCTGACCAGGGTCTGGCAATCGACGTGGCGGCCCATGTGGGAACGTTGCTCGCGGTGCTGGTCTATTTCTGGCGCGACGTGCTGGCCATGCTAGCGGGTTTGGGGCGACTGACGACGGGCCGGGTTGATGAGGGCGCCAAGCTTGCCCTCAACATCGCGGTTGCCACCTTGCCGGCGCTGGCCATCGGATTCGCTGTCAACCGTTACCTGGGCGACATGCTGCGCTCCGTGCATGTGGTGGCCTGGACCATGATCGGTTTCGGCATCGTGCTCTACGCGGTCGACCGTATCGGCCTCTACAAGCTGGTGCAGTCGGGGGATCTGGGCCAACTCCACGACGCGGCGCTGACCGCGGCGCTTTCGGCCTTTGCCGGAATTGCGGCCATCGCCTTCATGATGCGCTGGCTGCGCAGCGGCAATTTCACGATCTTCGTCGTCTACCGCCTGTTGCTGGGCGCAGCCCTGCTCTATCTGATCTATTTCAGAGGGTATTGAGCTCCTGCAGGCTACAAAGCTTCCGCCTTGGCGAAATGCCCGCCTGGGCGATAGCTCTCCAGATAGCTGGGCAGGATGGCTTCCGGCCCTGTGGCCTGAACGCCCAATTCCGCCAGCCCCGGCAGATTGCCGCTCAACACATTGTCCTGTTTCAACAGGCGCAGCTGGTCCAACGTCAGTGGCGGATTGGGCAGCAGCCCCAGGATCGCCGCCTGGATCGTGGCGATGGGGAAGGGTAGCGGCAGAAGCAGCCGCTTGCGGCCGATGGCGGCCAGCAGCATTTCCATCAGTTCCTTGAAGGTATAGATGCGCGGGCCGCCCAGTTCGAAGATTTGCCCGGCCAGCGCCGGATTCTCCAGGGCATGGGCCGCGGCATCCGCCACATCGCCCACATAGATGGGCTGAAAGCGCATGCGCCCGCCGCCGATGAGCGGAAGGGCGGGCGAGACCCTTGCCATGGCGGCGAAGCGGTTGAAAAAATCGTCTTCCGGCCCGAAGACGACGCTGGGGCGCAGCATGATGGCGGAGGGAAAATGCTCGCGCAGGGTGGCTTCCCCCGCCGCCTTGGATCTCGCATAGGATGACGCCGATTGCGCATCGGCGCCCAGCGCCGAGAGGTGGAGGAAGTGGCGCACCCCGGCACCGGCCGCGGCGCGGGCCAGACGGCGCACACCCTCCACATGGACCGTATTGAAGCGCTGCCGTCCGCTCTCGTGCAGGATGCCCACCAGATTGACGACCGAGTCGACGCCCTGTACGGCTGCGGCGACCGAACGCTCATGGCGAATATTGGCGGCGACGGGCACGATCTGGGCGATGTCGCCCAGTGGCTTCAGGAAAAGGGCCTGGTCCGGCCGGCGCACGGCGATGCGCATGATCCAGCCGCGCTTGGCCAGCCGCTCCACGATGTAGCGGCCGATGAAACCCGATCCGCCGAAAATCGTCGCTACGGGACTCGCCATGAATTCTCCCCAATTTCAGGTTGAGATATCGCAGGAACCTGGGCCTGGGAACAAGACCAATTGTGCGTGCCACCTTTGATCGCCCGCCCCCAATCAAGGGGGCGCGAATTCATAGGTGCCATTGCTTCCGGCTCGCTTCGAATCGGGAGGCAAGCCGGTCCCCAATTGTTCGTTGACTTTAGGGGCCGACTGACGACAATCCGGCTCCCGATGCCCTGGTGGCGGAATTGGTAGACGCGCAGGTTTCAGGTACCTGTGGCCGCAAGGCCGTGGAAGTTCGAGTCTTCTCCTGGGCACCATCGGCAGAAAGACGCGATGAATATTAGATTGCATCGCGGCGATCTTCCCTCCGATCTTTCTTTGGGGCCGATCGTTGCCGTCGACACGGAGACGATGGGGCTGAATCCGCTCCGCGACCGGCTATGCCTGGTCCAATTGTCCTCGGGCGATGGCAATTGCGAACTGGTGCAGATCCCGCTGGGCGCCCGCCAGGCGCCAAACCTGCAGCGCCTGCTGGAAGATGCGAAGGTCCTGAAAATCTTTCATTTCGCCCGTTTTGACATCGCGGCCCTGAAACAGAGCCTGGGCACTGACTGTAAGCCGCTTTATTGTACCAAAATAGCCTCCAGACTGGTGCGAACCTTCACCGATCGCCATGGTTTGAAGGATCTCTGCCGGGATCTGCTGGGGGTGGAACTCTCCAAGCAGCAGCAGTCCTCGGATTGGGGCGCGCCGGAACTGACCCAGGAGCAGCAGCGCTATGCCGCCTCCGATGTCCTTTATCTTCACGCTCTCAAGGGCAAATTGGACGAGATGCTGGCCCGGGAGGGGCGCAGAGCCTTGGCCGAGGCCTGTTTTGCCTTCCTGCCCGCCCGCGGCGCCCTGGACCTGGGCGGCTGGGCCGAACCCGACATTTTTGCCCACTAAGCAACGATCTGCCCCTAAAATGGCGAGTGATCCGGCGAGGGGAGGGCAACAACGGCCATGACAGCGGTCCGTTCGATCCGTGATGCCACCGCCGATCTTGCAGTGGCACAACGAGTGTTGCGTCTGGAGGCCGAGGGGCTGAACGCCCTAGCGGCGAGCCTGGATTCGCGCCTTGGCCGGTCGCTGGATCTTCTGGGTGCGGTCAAGGGCCGGGTCGTGGTCACTGGCATGGGCAAGAGCGGTCATATCGCCCGCAAGATTGCTGCCACGCTGGCTTCAACCGGCACGCCCGCGCTTTTCGTCCATCCCGCCGAGGCGAGCCACGGCGATCTCGGCATGATCGCGCCGGAGGATGGATTGATCGCCCTTTCCAATTCGGGCAGCACGGCGGAGCTCGCCCATGTGGTGGCCTACGCCAAACGCCTGCGCATTCCCCTGGTCGCCATCACCAGCGGCGCCGATAGCGCGCTTGCGGAATCCGCCGACGCCCTGATCCAGCTGCCCAAGGGCGAAGAAGCCTGTCCGCTGGGCCTGGCGCCCACCACCTCGACAACGATGATGCTGGCGCTGGGCGATGCGCTGGCCGTGGCCTTGCTCGAGCGGCGTGGCTTTACCGCCAATGATTTCCATGCGCTGCATCCCAGCGGCCACCTAGGCCAGCAGTTGCGGCGCGTCGATCAGCTGATGCATGGCGGCCAGGAATTGCCGCTGGTCGCCTTCGGCACCGCGATGAGCCAGGCCATTCTGGAAATGACCGCCAAGCGCCTGGGCTGCGTGGGCGTCGTCGATCATGCGGGGCAGTTGCAGGGCGTGATCACCGACGGCGACCTGCGCCGCCATATGGCGCCCGATCTGCTGGATCGTCCGGTCGAGGAGATCATGACCCGGAGTCCGCGCACGATCCGGCCCCAGGCAACCGTCGCCGAAGCCGTGGGCCTGATGACCATGACGGACCGACGCATTACCAGCCTGTTCGTCATCGAGGAAGACCGGCCCGTCGGCCTGCTGCATATCCACGACTGCCTGCGCGTGGGTGCGCGATGAGCGCGGTTAACGGGACTTCTGCCCGCCAGGCACCGGCCCGCGACATCCCGGCCCCGCCGACCGACTCGCCGCGCCGCCCCCGGCCCCCGCAACTGGAGCGGCGAACGCGCGTGGTTGCCGCCATGCGGCTGATCCTGCCGGCCACGGCGGCCATTTTGTTGGCAGCCTTGGCGCTGTGGTCGCGCTTCGGTTTTGACACCGACAGCTTTCGCCTGGCCATGGGCTCCCTGGGGTTGACCTCCATCGACACCCTCTCCATGAGCAATCCGCATTTCGAGGGGATGGACAACAAGAATCGCCCCTTCAATCTGACCGCCTCGAAGGCGACACAAGCCGATGCCGAGGCCGATGTTATCAACCTTAACGCTCCGCAAGCCGATATCACCCTGGAGGACGGCGCCTGGCTGACGGTGACCGCCGAGAGCGGGAAATACAAGCGAAGCGCCCAACTCCTCGACCTCAACGGGCAGGTCAATCTGTTTCACGACCAGGGTTACGAGCTCCATACCCGCGACGTGCATATCGATCTGGGCCAGGGAAGCGCGGTCAGCAACGACACGGTGGACGGCCAAGGTCCTTCGGGCGCCTTGATCGCCCAGGGCATGCAGGTGGCCAACGGCGGCCAGCGCATCCTGTTCAGGGGCCACGCCCACATGACGTTCTTCGAGGAAGGTCAATTGAGCGCGGCGGTACCCAAACCGTGAGAGCAATCGGTTTCGCTGCCGCCTTGTTTGCCATGCTGCTGGCCGGCGCTGCTTCATCGCAGCAGTCCGGTGACCCCAAGCCGGCAACAACCCCAGCAGCAGCAACCCCGCCCGCGACCACCCCGTCAACGGGGGGCGCCGGCGGGGGGAATCTCGTTCCCGATTTGGGCGGTGGCAATCTGGGCAGCGCCGGCGGGCCGGTGGAAATCGATGCTAGCGAGGGCATCGAATGGCGGCGCGACGAGAACGTCTATATCGCGCGGGGCAATGCGCGGGCCGCCCGCGGCGATACCTCGATCTCGGCCGACAGCCTGATCGCCCATTATCGCGAGGACGGCACGGGCAAGACGGCGATCTACATGGTGGAAGCCTTAGGCCATGTGGTGGTGATGTCCAAAGACACGCGGATCGTCGGCGACAGGGCCGTCTACAATCTGGACAAAGGCAGCGCCATCATCACCGGCGGCAACCTGCGCGCCTCCTCGAAGGATCAATATGTGACCGCGCGCGATAGCCTGGAATATTGGGAAAAGGAGGGCGCCATCGTGGCCCGCGGCAAGGCGGTGGCGGCGAGCGCGCAGCAGGAGGTGAAGGCCGATCTGCTGACCGGGTATCTGCACCTCGACAAAACCGGCGCCAAGAAGCTCTATCAGGTCGAAGCCACCGGGAACGTCCTCCTCAGCGGCAAAGGCAGCGTCGCCCGTGCCACCAAGGCGATCTATAATATGGACAGCGATATCGCCACCCTTGACGGGGGCGTGAAGATCACCCGTGGCAAGAACCAGATCAACGGCGAGCATGCGATCTACAACCTCAAGACGGGCCAAGCGAAGATCACCGGCGGCGGCAGCCAGGTGAAGACCCTGCTCGTGCCCGGCAGCGACAGCGGCGGGCCGCTGGCCCCGTGAACGATATCGCGCCCAATCAGGCAAAGGCGGCGGGATTGAAGGTGGTCGCCGTTCCCGACCATGTGCCATCCCCCGGTTCGGACGGCAGCGGGCTGACGGCGCGCAACCTGATCAAGCGTTTCAAGAAGCGCCCGGTGCTGCGTGGTGTCTCGCTGTCGCTCAGCCGTGGCGAAGCGGTGGGCCTGCTGGGCCCCAACGGAGCGGGCAAAACCACCTGCTTCTATATTTTGACCGGGCTGATCCGGCCCGACGCCGGCAGCATCGAACTCGACGGCTATGACATCACCGAATTGCCCATGTATCGGCGGGCCCGCATGGGAATCGGCTATCTGCCGCAGGAAGCCTCCATTTTCCGCGGGCTGAGCGTGGAGCAGAACATCCGCGCCGTACTGGAAGTGGTGGAGCCCGATCGCGCCCGCCGCGAAGCGCAGCTCGACGAGCTGCTGGCGGAATTCTCCATCGCCCATCTGCGCCAAGCCCCGGCCTTGGCGCTTTCGGGCGGCGAGCGGCGGCGTTGCGAGATCGCGCGCGCGCTGGCCACCAGGCCAGCCTTCATGCTGTTGGACGAGCCTTTGGCCGGCATCGATCCGATCGCCGTCGCCGATATCCGCGATCTGGTATCCCATCTCAAGGACCGCGGCATCGGCGTGCTGATTACCGACCACAATGTGCGCGAGACCCTGGAAATCGTCGATCGCGCCTATATTCTGCATGAGGGGCAGGTGTTGCGCGAAGGCACGCCCAACGAGATCGTGTTGGACGAGGATGTGCGGCGCGTCTATCTGGGCGAGCGCTTCAGCCTCTAAAGCCTAAGGGGCCAGATCATGGGCGCGATTGCCTCCCGCCTCGGCCAGCAAGCGACGGTGCGACAAGGAATCGGCCTGACGCCGGCCCTGCAGCAATCTATCAAGCTGCTGGAACTCTCCAATCTGGCACTGGCCGAACTGGTGGCCGAGGCGCTGGCCGAAAATCCCCTGCTGGAATTGGCCGAGGCGCCGGCGCCGGGCAAGCCCCGGCTCTTGCGCCGGCCGCTACGCGGCGCATCACCGCCGCGCCCCCTGCCGCCGGGTTTGGCCCGACTTTTCGCCGGCACGCCGCGGCAGCGTCCGGCGGCGGGCGGCAGCGACAACGCGGTTAGCGACGTCGCCGCAGCCGGCCCCAGCCTGCAGGAACATCTTCTGCAGCAGCTGGGCGCCGATATCGCCGATCCCGTCGATCGCGCCATCGGGCGGGCGTTGATCGAGGCGGTGGACGATGCCGGTTATTTGACAAGCGAGGCCGATGGCTTGGCCCAGCGGCTGGGACACGACCCGGCCCGGATCTCCTCTCTGCTGGCGCGTCTTCGCCAGTTCGACCCGCCGGGCGTTTTCGCGCGCAGCCTCGCCGAATGCCTCGCCCTGCAACTTGTCGATCGTGGCCAGTTCGACGAGGCGATGGGCCGTCTGATCGAAAATCTCGACCTTCTGGCGACCGGCGACCGGGCTGGTCTGATGCAACGCTGCGGCGTCAATGCGGCACGACTCTCGGGGATGATCGGCGAACTTCGCCGCCTCGATCCGCGACCCGGCCTTGCCTTCGATCGCAGCACGGTGATCGCGGTGATCCCCGATCTCACCATCGAGCGCAGCCCCGGCGGCGGCTGGCAGATCGAGCTCAACGACGAGACCATGCCGCGGCTCGCCATTAACGAAAGCTATCCTCTGCCGCCCGCGGCCGATGTCACAGCACAGCGCTATTTGAAGGAGCGGCGCACGACCGCGCATTGGTTGCTGCGCGCCCTTGACCGGCGCGCGGAAACTCTGCTGCGGGTGGCCGGTGAAATCGTCGCCCGTCAAGGTGCGTTTCTGGAGGGCGGTGCCGCGGCGCTGAAGCCCCTGTCGCGGCGTCAGGTGGCTGCGGTTTTGGGCCTGCACGAGAGCACCGTGGGCCGGGCGACGGTCAATAAGTACGCGGCCACGCCGCGGGGCGTGTTGGCGCTGGTGGATTTTTTCGGCGGGCGGCTCTCCGCCAAGGGCGAGCCCGCCGGCCATGCGCCGGCGGCGGTGCGGGTCCGGCTTAAAGGCTTGATCGAGGCCGAGCCGACCGATCGTCCCATCAGCGACGATCGCTTGGCGGCGCTGCTGCGCGATGAGGGCATCGCGATTGCCCGGCGCACAGTGGCGAAGTACCGGGAAATGCTTCGTATTCCCCCTTCGTTCCAGCGCGGGGCGAAGAAACCCTTGCAAGCAACAGGGTAACGTCCAACATGGAAAAGGTAACGTAATCAAGGGTCTGGTCCGTCTCTTGACAGCCCATGCCGGCGCCCCTATGGTCTGCCGCCTTCGCGCCGGCTAGCGATCCGTTGTCGAGTGCGGGCACTGCCCGGAAACCGGGATCCCATCAGATGAAATTGATCGTCAAAGGCCAGCAGATCGACGTCGGCGATGCATTGCGCGAGCATGTGCGCTTGAGCCTGGATGGCGTCTTCGACAAGTATTTCGGGGATGCCATCGATGCCACCGTGACCTTCTCGCGCGATGCCCATTTCTATCGCGCCTCGGTCAGCGCCCATGTCGGGCGCGGCATCATGGCCCAGAGCGAGGCCACGGCCGACCAGCCCTATGCCGCCTTCGATCAGGCGGGTGAGCGCCTGGCCAAGCGCTTGCGCCGACACAAGCGGCGCTTACGCGACCATCACAAGATGCCGGTCGAGACGTTGAACGCCGGAGTCTATGTGCTGGCGGCGGATGCGCCGGACGGCGAATCGGCGGACGAGCGCACCAATGGTCGCCCGCCGGTGATCGCCGAGATGAAGACGGAGATCGAAACGCTGACGGTGAGCGAGGCGGTAATGCGCCTGGATCTCGCCGATGGGGGCGCGATGATGTTCGTCAATCGCGCCCATGGGGGATTGAACATGGTCTATCGCCGCCCCGACGGCAACGTCGGCTGGGTCGATCCCCAAGGCAATCGCGGCACTTAGATTCGCAATAGTGGGGCTCAGACTCGCAACAGCGGCGCCTAGATTCAAGGACGAGGGACGTCATGGATATTGTTGATTTGATCACCCCGGCAGCCGTCGTCGCGCGGTTGCGCGTGAGCAGCAAGAAGCAACTGCTCCAGGAACTGGCCAAGCGCGCGGCGGAGCTTTCCGGCTGCGGCGAGCGGCAGATTTTCGACGTTCTATTAGAGCGCGAGCGCCTGGGCTCCACGGGGGTGGGCAATGGGATTGCCATTCCCCATGGCCGCCTGCCGGGTCTGCCGCGCCTTCACGGTCTGTTCGTGCGCGTCGATCCTTCGGTCGATTTCGACGCGGTGGACGAGCAGCCGGTCGACCTCGTGTTCCTTCTGTTGGCGCCGGAGGCGGCGGGGGCCGATCATCTGAAGGCCCTGGCGCGCGTTTCCCGCCTGCTGCGCGATCGCCAGGTCTGCGAGAAGCTGCGCGGCGCGGAGAATCCCGATGCGCTCTATGCGCTGCTCACGGAAGCCCAGGCGAGCCACCACGCCGCCTAACCGTCACGGGCCAGCAGGGATTTGAGAAAGGCTGCAACGGCGCCTATGGCGCGCCGGGGCTAAGTTTCGGAGTTTGTTCGGCCAACCCTGTCTGCTCGATTCCAAACCGAATCAAGATTTGACGAAACCCGCATGCAGTTTAATGTTGGATTACGCTACACGCGTTACGTTTGGCCGATGCTTATTCCGGGAGAGGGGTCATGCTCGGGGTGCTCCTGGCTCCGAAATTCATTGTTTTGTATGTTTTCATCGCATCGGCCATCTACACCCACTACCGGGGCCGGGTAAGGCTGTCGTTCCTGCGGCAGCTCACGGACCATTCCACTTTCGTCGCGCCCCATCAATTGCTTCATGTACGCCTTTTCCGCCGTACCCAATCGGCCGGTGCTGGATTTGGCCGATTCTCCCGACCTCAAGGCACTGCAGGATAATTGGCAGATCATCCGGGACGAGGCGTTGAGCCTCTATCACAAGGGCGAGGTGAAGGCCTCGGACAAGTATGACGACTTGAGATTCAATTCCTTCTTCCGCACCGGCTGGAAGCGATTCTATCTGAAGTGGTACGACGAACCGCTGCCCTCCGCGCGAGCGCTTTGCCCTCATACGGTTGCCTTGGTGAACAGTGTAGCCTCGATCAATGGCGCCATGTTCGCCTTGCTGCCACCCGGGGCGCAGCTGGTGGCCCACCGAGATCCCTACGCGGGATCGCTGCGCTGCCATCTCGGTCTCGTTACGCCGAACGACGACAAATGCCGAATCTACATTGATGGCCATCCCTATAGTTGGCGCGATGGCGAGGCCATCGTGTTCGACGAGACCTATATTCACAAGGCGATGAACGAATCCGACAAGGATCGAATCATCCTGTTCTGCGATGTGACTCGTCCGCTGCGTGGTCGCTTCGCGACGGCGATAAACCATTACATCTCACGCCGCGTGCTGCGCGAAACGGCGACGAGCAATCAGGCCGCCGACCCCGTCGGTGTTTTCAACCGGAT
>WNFP01004789.1_pt1 | contig 16713 bp, 18 predicted proteins | sample 5400201 | NCBI WGS metagenome assembly WNFP01 (sample SAMN13153355, study PRJNA577476) | soil metagenome | isolation source: 115 cm saprolite under Madrone tree | place: USA:California | collected 2016-06-14 | reverse complement strand
CATGAAATACCTGCCGCTAATCCTCGCCCTCCTGCTTGCCGCCTGCGGCGTCCCCAAAATGGTCAAACCTGGAGTCCCTCAACAACAATACGCCCAGGACCATTACCAGTGCCTCCAAGAATCCAAATCGACATATAACTGGTCCTTACTCGGCATCATCGGCCATTCCGAGGCCAGCTACGACTCAACCCTCTACAGTTCCTGCATGGAAGCGCGGGGATACGCGAAAGAATAAATTCATTTTGCGCCCCCCGTAGCTTAACCTGCTTCTTGTGCCATGACTGTGCCAATGGCAGGCGAACTCACCTGCATCAACACGACACCGAACCTTGATTTTCTTAGCTGATATTAACTGGCAGGAACTCAGTTTAACGGGTGCACTTTTTCTCTCATCCTGTTGAGCGGTGCGCTGTCAATTTTCTTGCAGCTGCCGGCGAATCAACGGAAAGTGGGCTGAGGTCCCGGTTGTTATCGACGCGGGCGCTGGTCTATAAGGTGGAACTATGATGACGATACAAGAATTCGCGACGAAGATCAGAGAGAGTCACGAGATTGTTGTCTTCACCGGCGCGGGGATCAGCACAGAGTCGGGGATTCCCGACTTCAGAAGCCCCGGCGGTCTCTGGACGCGTTACCGACCCGTGACTTTCCAGGAATACATGAGTACTGAGTCGGCGCGCATTGAGGCGTGGAAAAGAAGATTAGAAACCCACGAAGCCCACAAAAACGCCAAGCCAAATATCGGCCACTATTTTATCCAGTCGCTCGACCAGAAGGGTAAGCTTATCGGTCTCATTACACAAAATGTGGATGGGCTGCACAGCGAAGCGGGGCTTGTCGACGAAAAGATCGTCGAGCTGCACGGTACGAATCGCAAGATTATTTGTCTTAAGTGTAACAAGTTCTTTGATCCGGACGAAGTCATCAAACGACTGGTCGGCGATTTTTCCTCTCCCAATTGCGACGCATGCGGGGGCATTCTCAAAGCCGCGACCGTTTCTTTCGGCCAGGCAATGCCGCAGGAGGCGATGCGGCGAGCGGAGGAGTGGACCGAGCAGGCGGCCGTCTTCATGGTCATGGGATCGTCGCTGCAGGTGCAGCCCGCCGCCTCTTTCCCAGTTTTCGCCAAACGTAACGGCGCGTTATTGGCGATCATCAACCGCGAGCCGACGCCGCTGGATGAGTATGGGGAATTCGTCCATCACGGCGCCATTGGAGAGTTCTGCGCCAGGTTTGGCGAGATGATCGCCGATGGATAATTTTTCCGGCGTCAAAGCGGTATTACTCAGGAGGGCAGGATGGCTGAGAAGAAAATGGTGGATGCGGACGGTCATATCCGCGAGATCGAAAGCGATGTCTTTGAATATTTCCCGGAACATTACAAGCGCCGTCGCGATGCCGTGCTTTACTTTCCGCTGTTGCCGCACCACGGTTGGCACCGCCAGGCTGGCACCGGAGGGATGGGCGCATCGTTTTTAATTCCCACGCTCGAGGATTGGCAAACGGCGCTGGATCAAGGCAATATCGAGGCGGCGGTGGTTTATCCCACGCGCTTCATGCACATCGGTCAGGTCGGTATGGTTGAATTCGCCGTTGATTTGAGCCGAGCCTATAACGACTACCTCTACGATCGCTTCCTACGCCACGAATCGCGGCTCAAGGGAATTGCTGTGCTGCCGCTGCAGGATGTCGCTGCCGCCGTAGCAGAGCTACGCCGGGCAGTAAAGGAGTACGGTATGGTGGGTGGTCTCTTGCCTGCCGATGGATTGTCTCGACCCCTGGGCCATCAGGATTTCTATCCTCTCTATGAAGAGGCCAATCGCTTGGGTTGCATGATGGCGGTTCACTCGCAAAACTCGCTGCGCAACAACGATCTGTTTATGTGGCGCCACGAGGCGGCGACGTTGGCCCACGTCTGGCCACAGATGCGCCAGTTTACCAACCTCATGTTTTCCGGCGTGTTAGCAAAACTGCCGGATTTGAGAATCGCGTTTTTGGAAGCCGGCTGCGGCTGGGTGCCGTATTTGATGAGTAAGATGGAGCCGCGTATGGGCGAACTGCTACGCCCATCGAAACTCATCCAACGAGGGCAGATTTATTTTCAATGTGGCGAAGAGATGACGACCAGCCGCGATCTCGAGTTGCTCGGGGACGGTTGTCTATTTTGGGCGTCGGATTTTCCTCACGAGGGCATCGTCGATATGGCCAAGGCGGTTAAGGAATTCCTCGACCGCGAAGATATTCCTGACCCGGCTAAGCGCAAAATCAGTTACGATAATGCGAAAAAACTGTACCGCCTATGAGCGGTCCCACGGGTTAGGAGCCCATTGCCTCCTAGGCTCCTACCCAAAGCCGTCCACAGCGCCCTATCCGGCCTGTACTTGCTTTCGAATATCTTTCCGCGTTTCATAGCTGATGATCTGGATTTTCTCCGCCGGCCCGGAGCGATTACCCATCATAATCATCGGGCCGGAGCCCGTGTTCTCCAACTGGTAGAACGAACCGCCGGTAATGAGCGCTGCCTTACCCGGCTTCAGCACAGCTTCGCCGCCGTCGGGAAAACGCATGGTGCATTCTCCATCGATGACATAAAAGGTTTGGTCAGCATTGTGGCAGTGCATCTCGTCCTTGTGGCCCGGCTTGTAGTAGTGCATCCAGGCATGAAAACGCGGCGTGTTGAACACGTTTTTTGCGTCGCTTCTCTTTGTGGGCCAAATCCACCAAGTCGATAACTTCAATGCTCATGAGAAAACTCCCTTGTGTTAGTCGATCCAAACAAGAAAGTTAGAGAACCGCGATCACCTCGATTTGAAACAAAAGCTGCCCCCGCAGGTCCGCTGTCAGTGCGTGACGCGCGGGCCGATCGTGTCCATCGGGAAACATCTTTAGCCATGCTTTATTGACCGACTCGCGATGCTTTTCTTCTTTAAGAAATACCGTCATGTGAGCGATGTTGTCGGGGGTACCGCCGGCTTTTTCCATGAAAAGCCTCAAATTGCGAAACATCGCTTCCGCCTGCTCGTCCGGCTCCGGCGAAAGTACGCCGGTCTTAGCGTCTTTACCGGAGATCGCCGAGGAAAAGATCATATTGCCGATGACGGTGCCGTTCGGAATCGGCGCGCCATGTTCCATTCCTTCGATGTGAATGCTTTTCCTTTTTGCCATTTGAGCCTCTCCCTATTCGAATCAAACCGCTTGGACTTAAGTGGCTAATACCACGTTCAAGAAACCACTGTCTACCGCCGGGAGTCATGGTTAACAGTTAACACAATGGGCAAAAGAGTTGAAAGAGGTTAGTGAAACTCTTACAACATTGCTATGAAAAGGAAAGTCTTCCGCAAGCGGCGGTTTCAGCTGCATTGGGGTGGCGGCTGGATCACAGAGGAGGCACGTTCAAAGACACAATACCACGAACCGTCAATTCAACTCTTATCGTTCGATTCGGGAGGGAAATCGATCCGGTTTTGCTACTATCATGATGGCTTTTACCAAGGGGGTCCGCTGATCCTCAGCGAATCGCACCTCGCCGGTTTGCGACGTGAGATCCGTAAAAACAAAACCATTCATGCGTTGCTTAAGAAGCTAGTCTGATGGTGGGCGTTTCGCCGGGTCGAACCACATGCCTGGCTTACGATGGTCGCTTTGGTTGATTCCCTGTAGGCTCCGTAACCAGATAACTGGGAAAGAAATCGCTCCTTAATTCTGTCCAATCCGTATCGCTGCTGTTTTCGGTATAAAGCCTGGCGGGCGACCATACTTGGATCTGATCTCCAGCCATCCGTTCCGGCTGTCCACTACGTTCACCTCCGTTCCGGGTTCAATGTTGGCGATGAGCTGGGCGTGCTCGCTGGGGGCGCTAAAGACTCGGGTTGCTTGAACGATTTCGTAGCTTTCCCAACGTGTCGACAAAGGCTTTTCATATGCGGTCGTGGCCGTCGTGACTTTCTCCGACTTTTTCGTAATTCCCGGATCAACTGCCGACGCCCGGAGAAGTGCCGGCTCCACAGGTTTGCGGCCTAACGCTGTGTCAATGGGGGAGGAGGCTGATGGGTTCGGCAGGGTCTCCAGCTTCACGGTCTGGGGCTGTGAAATCGGGGACGGGCTTTCGGCTACTGAGGGCATTGGTTGAGAATCTTTACCCAAATAACTGGCTGCAAGAATTCCGCTGACTACCAATACGCCCATGGCGGCTGGAAAGATCCCGAAACGTCGTTTTTTCTTCGGCTGTGATCTAGAAAGTTCGCTGTTGACTTGTGTTTCGGCGGCAATGGTGGCAGTGAGGTGCGCAGAACTGTTGTGCTGCGGCTCCGCCGAAATACCGTTTGTCTTGTCAAAGCCATTATCATGAGAGGAGTGCAACTCAGAGTTGGGTGCACCAAAGGGGGTTTGTTGGATTGCGTCCCCATTCTCCGTGTTTACAGGCTTATTCGCCGTCAGATCAAGGACATTACGGCGATCGTGGTGGATCACTTTTAGTGACTCCGGCTGGGTGGTATGTTGCGGCGCATCAAGAAGCTGGGTCACCGCGATAATCTCTTGCTGAATCACCTGGTCCTGTTCGCTGATGTCTGCCTGCTTCAATCGTAGCTCTTCAAGTCGCTGGCGAAGGATCTCCAATCGTTCTGCCTGCCGCTGATTCTGACCCATTTGTTGTTGGAGTTGAGAGTTTTCTTCCCGGAGTCGGACATTAGCATCAGTTAATTCCTGGTAGCGCTGTTCCATGTCAGAAAGCTGCATCTGCGTCGTTTCCAATGCTTTGCGGTTTTCCTGCTCGGCGGCGAGAGCGTTCTGTAGTTGAAGGGTGCTGGCCTCGTGGCTTCTTTGTAGTTCCTCAAAATCTTTCCGGTGGGATTCCACGGCAACAAGCTGCTCTCGCGCGCTCTCCAAGTCGTGAAGCTTAGCCTGGCTGGCCTCAAGCTGTTCCTTAAGTTCGGTGATCTTTGCTTGCCCCTCTGAATTCCAATCCGTTTCGTTGAGACGAGGCTCTTTCGATTCTGTCCGATTTCTTAGTGTCGAAAGCTCAGCCTGAAGGCGCTCGCGGTCCGCAAGCAGCTCAGCGTTCTCAGACTCCTTGCTATTAAGATGAGCGCGAAGAGTTTCCAGCTGTTCTAGCTTGCTCTCGCTTGCCTCGAGTTTCTTCGATAGAGAAGAAACTCGTTGTAAAAGTGCTTCATTTCTCGCAACGAGTTCCGCCGAGGTTCCGTCTTCTTGGGGATAAGCAGCAGTGGAGTTATTGGAATTTTCCCGCACCGGACCTTCGGCAAGTTTATCCTGGAGTTCTTTCAGTTCCTGACGCTTACTCTTGAGCTCCCGTTCCGAGGCAATCAGAAAGACTCCCAGCAAACTAATTGTCGCGCCGGCGAGCATCCAAATAAAAATACTGTCCATCGTTTTTCTCCTCCAGAAATCCACTACATGTGGATCTCTAATCCTCCCTGAGGTTTTTTTTGAGTAACAGGACTTTTTCCTGCTGGCGATACAATACGATCTTGTTTCTCGCTTTCTCTTCCTGCCGTTGGCGGGTAAGGGGATCGGCAAGTTTGGCGGTCAACGAAATTGCATTCATGAACAAACCGCTTTTGTCGACCGGATGCTTGAATCGATCAAATTTCCTGACCGGGGAAAGGCTTTCTGATTCTTTGACGCCAAAAATATGCCAAGCTTACAGCGGTTGGATTTTGCTCTCTAAGGAGTTGATAAAAAAAGTTTTTTTACGGGGGGGCGGGCTTTACTTCGGATTAGGGAACTAGGCTTGCAATGAACAAAAACGTGAAAACGGGGCAAAATTGTAAAGGTACTCTGAGCGGCTTCGGTTAGAATTCGAAATTCGTTTCAGCCTGAGGGATAAACGAAGCTTTCAGGGTAATGAGGAGGAGGTCATGAGAGCGCACAGCCAACGTTCCGACCTCTTGGGAATGACGGTGCTCTCGATTCCTGCTGTTAGTCCTTAATTTGCAGGATCACTTCGGTTTCAACCGGAGCATTATTGGCAAGCGAGGCAACGCCTACCGCCGCGCGCGCATGTTCGCCACGCTCGCCCCAGAGTTCGACGAAGAGATCTGAGGCGCCGTTCACGACTTGAGGCATCCGGGTGAATCCTGGCGCGACGTTCACATAGCCGATCAATTTAACGAACCGCTCCACAAGATCGAGATCACCCAAAGCCGACTTAATAATCGCGAGATGATTGAGCGCGCAGCAGCGTGCCATTTCGTAGCCCTGTTCCAAAGTCACCGTGTCACCGACTTTACCTACGTAGGTATGCGGCTTGCCGTTAAGTCTTCCGGTGTTCCCTCCGACAAATAAAAGCTGACCGGCTCGGACGTAGGGGATGTAATGGGCAGCCGGGTTCGGCGGCGTCGGAAGTTCTAATCCAAGGGCGGCCAGTTTCTTTTCGATTTCCATGGAATCCTCCTGCCTCGTTTATACGGCGGTGATTCTAGGTTATCAAAGGCAAAAATTACAAGAGGTTTTTCTCTGACATCCTCGGCGGATAGGAACGCAGACACCGCTAGAGATCGATCGACACTTAAGATTAAGAGACTGCTGCCGGCACATTTGGGACAACCGCTGCGGTAGCTATGATGGAGAATTGGGGATGTGCTAGGAATTCGCGGTCAAGGCCGCAGCATATCCATTCCCTCTGCGTCAGGGGGTTGATATCTGGTGCAACCGAAGACTAGTCTTACGGATCGTGTTTAGGGTTCTCAAAACCATGGAAAGGGAGGGCGCCGAAGATGGTTGTGGATTTTCAGCATCATTACGTGCCGGTGGAACTGGCCAAACAACGTGGGCTTTATTCCTCGCAGACGACTTACCTTCAGGGGGGCGGTCGGCGCGCAACGACGATGCACGCACGGCTGTATGACCTGGAGCTTCAGCTAAAAGATATGGCCGAAGCCGGCATCGACGTCTCTGTATTGTCTTGTCTCCTGGGTTGGTCTGCCACTTTGGAAGAGTGCCGGTTGATCAATGACGATTTGGCGCGAGTTCAAACGGAGTATTCCGGGCGATTCGTCGGACTGGCGCAGGCCCCTGTACTGGAAGGCAAAGAAGCTCTGGGGGAAATTGAGCGTTCCATTCATATTCTAGGGCTCAAGGGGGTTACCATCACGTCGCAAATAAAAGGGGTCTCGCTCGATTCGCCGGAACTGTACGGATTCTACGGAAAAGTTTGCGAGCTGGATGTGCCTGTCTTCGTTCACCCAGCGCTGGCGCCCGTCGGCTACGATCTGCTTCAAGATTACGATCTGCCGCGGGTACTTGGACGGGAAGTAGATCTCACCGTCGCGACCACACGGCTTATAGCCGGAGGAATCTTGGACCGTTTCCCGAAACTGAAGCTGGTCATCGCACATTTCGGCGGCGGGATTGCGGCTGTCAAGGACCGGCTTCTAGCGAAGGGCTATCGCTTCGGCACACTCAAGCGCCCATTCGGCGATTACTTCGATATGCTGTATTTCGACCTGGCCGGATTTGAAGGGGGTCTCCCGGCTTTGCATTGTGCCCTCCAAGGCATTCGTCCCGAGCGACTCGTTTTCGCCAGCGACTACCCGCAGGATTTTACCGGCGTGAATACTGACACAGGGAAGGGAATGCACGAATTAAGAAATTATATCGATACGATCCGGAAATTGCCGCTAAACGAGGGAACCATCGACGCAATCTTGGGCCGTACAGCAGTGGATTTGTTAAAGCTATGAAGCTTCGTTTGTGAAGGCACGAGATTCGCGGACTTCGATCTCTGGAAAACCAGTTTTCAGATCCTGAGCGTATCAAGATGGGGGACCTACCTCGGGTTATTCGCTGGCAACAGGCTTTGCTATGGTCGCTTCGACATACCCTGGTTTGTTGCCGCGTCTGGACTCGACCTTTAACCAACCTTTTTCTTGGTCCACGACGTTGAGCTTTGTCCCCTTTTTGATTTCCGCCACCACCGGGTAATGAGATCCAGGTCCGCTGTGTACTCGGGTATCGACTAGGCTTTCATATTTGCCTTCTACAGGGGGCGCGGGCGATTCTTTTTTCTCACCGCTACTGGCCTCGATCGAAGTCATTTCGATGTACCCAGGCGCGTTACCTTTCCTCGAAACAATGAGCACCCAATCGCCATCCCGCCCGACGACTTGGACCGTGGCATCGCGTCCGATTTCACCGATGGCGCGAAACTGAGGTCCGGGACCGGCGCGCAGTTTAGTGTTCTCAATAGTGATGTAAGGACGCATCTGCGCGTTGAGGTCGGGAAGACCCTTGGAATCAGCTTCCTTGTGCCCCTCTTTACAGCCCAATAAACCTGAAAAAATCAGAAAGGTTAAAAGAGAAATTAAGAATCTGTGTCTGTATTGAGCCATGGTCTCCCTCCTTATTTCGGAAAAAGCCCCTTATTATAGCACGCTGCGTCGGTTGGGTGTTGGGTGATAGATGGATGGAGAGATTGTGGTCCAATAATAATGATGACAGTTAGGGAGTGCGGGGTCAGTGAATCTCTTTCCAAACCTTGGCCATACTGTCGCCATAGACGCTGAGGTCCCACTCGCAGAAGTAACCGAAGGGTGTGGTCCAAACCGAATAGCCGGTTTCGTGTAACCGTTGCGCGACGGTGTTGATAAGGGCCTCGGCGAAATCCGGGGAGGCTGTCTCGCCGCCGAGGTGGGTGAAGGAGTGAATGACGATGTTCTTGAGGTCTCTTTTATTGGCGAGCCATTTGATGTGCTTTACTGTATGCCGAAGAATTGAGGGTTTTCTGTCTGCTTCTTCGTCGGACTTTTCCAGGTGGACGAAGATGACCGTTGCGTCAGCGACTTGTTCTTCTGTATCCCGGTCCGCTACTTCCGGCAAGGTCTTGGAGTGGGTCTTCCACCGAAAGCGTTTCGCCTGGAAACAAAGCAGTTTCATGCAGAGACTAGTAATACTCGAGGAAATTCCTCAGTAGCTTTTTGCCCTCGTCGGTAAGAATCGATTCGGGGTGGAATTGCACGCCTTCGACGGGTAGTCGTTTGTGACGCACTCCCATAATAATATTATCAGCCGTACGAGCGCTGATGGTCAGCTCGGCCGGCAGATGCTCGGGATCTATAACGAGAGAATGATAGCGCATGGCCGCGAAGGGATTCTTGACTGAGCGAAAGATCGTTTGTGAATCATGGCTCACATCCGAAAGTTTGCCGTGCATGATCGACGGCGCCTGGATGATCTCTCCACCGAAAGCAGCGCCGATACACTGATGCCCTAGACAGACGCCTAGGATCGGTATCTTTTCAGCAAAGCGCAAAATCACGTCACAAGAAATTCCAGCCTCTTTAGGTGTGCAGGGACCAGGCGAGATGACAATTTTCTCCGGTCTCAGGCTTTCGATGTCGTCAAGATTGACCTTGTTGTTACGAAAGACCTTGATCTTCGCCCCCAACTCGCCGAGATAGTGGTAGAGGTTATAGGTGAAGGAATCGTAGTTGTCGATAAGCACGATCACTTTTCCCTCCACTGCTCAGCCAGATCGACGGCTTTCAGCATGGCCCGGGCCTTGTTTAAGGTCTCCTGATATTCCATGTCGGGATCGGAGTCGGCGACAATCCCCGCACCGGCATTGATAAAGACCTTTTTCCCTTTCATCACGATGGTTCGAATGACGATGCAGGTATCGAGATTGCCGTTATAGCCGAAATAGCCAATAGCACCGGCGTACAGCCCGCGCTTCTCTGGTTCCAGTTCGCTGATAATTTGCATGGCACGGATCTTCGGCGCGCCAGAGACAGTGCCGGCAGGAAAAGCAGAAACAAAGAGATCAAAAGGCGTCTTGTCGGCCGCCATTTTTCCACGGACGTTGGACACAATGTGTATGACGTGGGAATAGCGCTCGATTGCCATCAACTCATTAACTTCCACCGAACCTATCTCGGCAACACGTCCGACGTCGTTGCGACCCAGGTCCACGAGCATGATATGCTCGGCGCGCTCTTTAGGGTCCGCCAGTAGATCGGCTTCAAGTTCCCTTTCTTCTTCCGGCGTGGCGCCTCGACGACGGGTGCCGGCGATGGGACGCAATTCGATGGTGTTACCTGTCAGGCGGACCATAGTTTCCGGCGATGAGCCAATCACTCGCAGGTCCTCGAGTTCCAGGTAAAACATGTAAGGCGACGGATTGATGAACCGGAGAGCGCGATAAATCTCAAAGGGATCGCTTGCCGTCTCGGTCTCGAGTCGTTGACAAAGCACGACCTGAATAATATCTCCGGCTTTAATATACGCTTTGGCCCGAATGACCGCATTACGAAACTGATCTGGTGTCAGATTGGAGTGAAATTTCCTATTCCCTGCCTCCTGACTTAAATCTCGGGGCTCGATTCCCCGCGGCTTTTTTTGCAAAGAGGAGATCACTTTTTGAATTCTTTCGCTGGCCTGATCGTAGGCCCTTCTAAGGTTTCTGCGTTGGTCCACCCGAACGTTATCGATCACTTTGATGGTGTGCTTTAGATTATCGAAAGCGACTAGGGTTTGAACGAAAATAAAGAAAATCTCCGGCATGGCCAAGGGATCTGTTTTATTGTCAGGAATTTCATGGAATTGTTCTACGGCGTTATAGGCCACGTAGCCAAGAGCGCCACCGAAGAATGGCGGGACGCCGGGCACGGTGACTGAACGGCAACCTCTCAGCTTCATTTCCCCGAGCTTTGAAGATGCGTTGGGGTCGTGTTCCCAAAAAGGAATAGCGGGCCCAGCGCTCGCTCCCTTCCACGCTTTCAAGCAAAAAAGAGTAGCGATCACGTTCAAGCCGCTTGAAGAAAGATAGCGGGGTTTCCAGATCCATGAGCAATTCCTGATATACAGGAATCAGGTTGCCTTGTTCTGTGAACCGACAAAACTCTTTGAAAGTCGGTCGAATCATTGTTTCGCCAATAAAAAGGGCCATAAGGTTTTCACCTATGGCCCTTCCCTCGCTCGATTGAATTGACTGGAATTAGCCACGGTGCGGACGCTGCAACAGGTTCCAGCGCCACCAACCCAAGGCCAAACTTCTTTCCTCCAGCCTATCGATCACAGTCTGCATTCTGCCCTATCTGTCCAAGGGGGTCAAGTTTCCTTTCGAAGCGTATATGTTAGGGGGTGCTTTGTTTTGTCAATTGAGCCAAGTGTGGACATGAAGGAGGGACTAGGAAATCCACGAAACTTGATGTCCATAACCGACGCCGGATCACGTCCCGTGAATTATAAGTCAAATCGATTCTGACGCGACAAAATGGACCGGAGCGACGGTTTGACAACCGTTGGTGCCTAAGTTAAAACGCCTTTTTGGAACGGCCCTTGTTCTTAAGATGGATAGTCAGGCTCCAACGCCAATATTTCATCTAGGAGGAGACATGGTCAGGCGCGAGAAATCCAATTATACGATTCAATCTGTCTCTCATGCTCTTGATGTATTGGAGCAGTTCAACGGGAGCGTTGATGAGATTGGCGTGACCGAACTTAGCAAACGGCTTAAGCTCCACAAGAACAATGTTTTTCGATTGCTTGCTACACTTGAAGCCCGCGGATATATCGAACAGAACAAGGTTACCGAGAACTATCGACTTGGTTTGAGGTGTTTGCAACTCGGACAGACTTTCATCCATCAAATGGGTTTGTTGCTGCAGGCTCGCTCAACGCTCGAGGATTTGGTTAAGACAACGAGGGAGAGCGCCTTCGTTGCCATACGGAAGGGCGCTGCAATTGTTCCTTTGGAGTTTGTTGAGCCTTCGCGTCCGGTACGCGTTGTTTCGTTTTTGGGGACGGCGTTGCCGGCTCATTGTACCGCTGCCGGTAAAGTGTATTTGGTCTTCGAGTCCGAAGGAGGACTGAGCCAGACACTGCCGGAGCGCTTGGATCGGCACACCGAAAAGACGATTACGGATCGCAAACTGCTCGTAGAACAAATGCAAGAGATCAGCCAGACCGGTTATGCCGTAGACCAGGGAGAGTTTTCGCAGGACGTTAGTTCTGTGGCTGTGCCGGTTCGTGACTACACGCGAACACTCGTTGGAGTCCTTGGGGTTGCAGGTCCGGGCCATCGGCTGAACCCCGAGACGATCAAGCAAGATATTGTTCCCCAACTGCTTCGGGCAGGAAGCGACTTGTCAAAACGATTGGGTTATCCTGAATGAGTGCCGGTTATTGGCACTATCGGGGTGACTTGCGGTGCGGCAAACTTGCCCGCTCGCCGTTGCAAAGTTTATTCAACATAAAGTACCGTTTCTAACGGTAAGTTTCTAACGGTAAGATCTGCCGCCAGTGATGGTGAATCGCGGTGGGGTGCTGGGCAGCAGTATGGATTCAATCCCGCCTTTATTTTGACAATCTTATCCCGGGCCAGATAAGTAAGGTGAGAAAGGGAGGTCCATGAGACTGGGATGCTGACGAGCCTAGAAAAAATATTTTTCATCACACTTGCGATCGGGTCTCTATACTACGGCGGAAATAGGTTTTACGACGTTTACAGAGCCATCGCTCGGGGCAAACCTGATCCTCGTTTGGACAATCTCGGGCGACGAGTTCTACGCGCGCTGTGGATTGTCTTTACGCAGCAATCCGTGTTCAAGACGCGTCCGCTCGTTTCCACACTCCATGCGATGATTTTCTACGGGTTTGTCTTTTATTTTATAGTCAACCTTGTTGATGTGATCGAGGGCTTCACGTCGTTTGAAGCCCGCGGGGGCGCATGGGCACCGTTCAACTTCTTGGCGGACCTTCTTACTGCGGCCGTCTTGATGGGGATGATCGGTCTAATAATTCGTCGGTTCTTCGTTCGTCCGAAGGACTTCGCTTTCCCTGCCAACGTTCCTTTGCAACCTGAGGTTCGTGCCGGGATTCTGCGCGATTCCTTGATTGTGGCGACCTTCATACTTTTTCATGTCGGCAGCCGCCTTATGTTCAAGTCAACACAGCTAGCTCTCGAAGGTACCGATGTTTTCCATCCGGTTAGTTCCCTATTCGCCAAGCTTTTTGTGGGAATGAGCCCCGATTTCGTCGAGGGTCTGAACCATTTTTTTTGGTGGGGAGCCCTGGGCTCGATTCTTATCTTCATCCCGTATTTCCCGCGCTCCAAGCACATCCATCTCTTCATGGCGCCGATCAACTTGGCGCTAAAAAAGGAGAAACCTGCAGTCTTGCAGCCGATGGACTTCGAAAAGGAGGAGGTCTTCGGCGCCTCCAAGCTAGAGGAGTTTTCATGGCCCCGATTACTGGATGCTTACAGCTGCATCATGTGCAATCGCTGTCAGGATGTTTGTCCTGCGACGAATACCGGGAAGGCCCTGAGCCCGGCGGCGATTCTGATCAATGAGCGTTTTGAACTGAATAAGATCTTGACGAATTTCGCCGCAGGGGAAGAGAGTCCGCGGCCGCTACTCGACTTCGCGCTCAATGAAGAAGCGGCTTGGGCCTGTACGACATGCAATGCCTGCATCGAGGTCTGTCCGGTGGGAAACGAGCAGATGCTCCACATAATTGATGTGCGGCGCGAGCGCGTGCTGGCCGCTGCGGAATTTCCCAATGGGCTAAAAAATAGTTTTAACCATATGGAGCGTTCAGGCAACCCCTGGGGCATTTCGGCGGCTGAGCGACTCGTTTGGGCCAAAGATTTGCCTTTCCCGGTGCCGACGGTGGAGCAAAATGCCGATCCTGATGTGCTCTATTGGGTTGGCTGTGCGGTTGCATTTGACCCTCGAGCGCAGAAGATCGCCCGAAGTCTGGCGGAAATCCTAAACTCGGCTGGTTTAAACTGGGCTGTGCTGGGTAGAGAGGAAAAGTGCACCGGAGACTTAGCGCGCCGTACTGGCAACGAGTATCTCTTCGCCCAGATGGCGACGGAAAACGTGGTAGCTTTGGACGCGGTGAAGCCCAAGGTTATCGTTACGACTTGTCCGCACTGTTTCCACACCATCGCCAATGAATACCCGCAGTTCGGCGGCAACTACGTGATGAAGCACCACACAGAATTCATCGACGAGCTGATCCGAGATGGCAAGATCGAGCTCGTTGCCAACTCCGATGGTTCGTTCACCTACCACGACCCGTGTTATTTGGGCCGTCATAATGGCATCTTCGATCAGCCCCGTAACCTCATCCAGTCCACCGGTGTACGGTTCACCGAGACAGCGCGCTCTCGGAGCAACAGTTTCTGCTGTGGCGCTGGCGGTGGACAGTTTTGGAAAGATGAAGAGAAAGGCACCGAGCGGGTCAGCACGAATCGCTACCGTGAATTGAAACAGACAGGCGCGAAGACGGTGGCGACGGGGTGCCCATTTTGCATGCGGATGATCACGGAAGAGACGGCCAAGGAAGAACCTGAAACGGCGATGGAAGTTTTGGATATCGCAGAGATCGTAGCAAAGCGCTTGCGAAAGTAACATGAGGGCTGCCCGTGCATTTCTTTTTCTGACCTTGTTGACCATTGTGCTTCAGACCACGGCCTGCCAAGCGCAACCTAAAGTGACTATTGCGACAAAAGAGGGTCGGGAGTTGACTTTTCAGGTGGAAGTCGCGGACACGTCTACCAAGAGAGAACTCGGGCTACAATATCGGCGCGAACTCGCCCCGGATCGCGGGATGATCTTCCTATTTCCGACGGAGTCAGAGCATGCCTTCTGGATGAAGAATACGCCGATCCCGTTGGATATGATTTTCATCAATAGCGATGGAAAAATTGTCGGAATCGTGGAGCAAGCGGTGCCATTTTCGCTGGACTCTCGTTCTGTTCCCGCGACTAGCCGATTCGTGCTTGAGATCAACGGGGGGCTTTCCAAGCGTCACGGAATCAAGATCGGCGATTCGATCCGCTTTCAAGGGATTCCTCCGGAAAGCGTCAAACAATGAAAGAATCAACGGCGACGCTGCCGCGGGTCCCATCGGACCCAGTCGGGCGATTAAATCTCGCGGAAGAAGTAGGGTCTCACCGGTTCCAACTTCTGTTCGTAGGAATCCGGATATAGGAACCACAGCGTCGCTGCCAAGCTGCTCAACAAGGAGTTCCCGTCCTGTGGCGTAAAGCAGGTTCCAATAATCTCTTTGTCACCTCTCATCGCCAGGCTTTGAGTCACAATGACCGTCTGATTCAGAATGCGTCCAAACAAGCCGTGGTCGCGGCCAAAAGAGAAGACCGAAGCGGAAGACTTCTTGTTTGTCAGCGCCACCCGGCCGTTCGATTGAAACCGTCGCATCAACTCGTCCTTGTTGATGCCCCGGCGCAAGGTCAGGTTGAAGTGAATCGTGTGCATATATTGCGTGTTTAGTTTTAAGGCCGACGAGTAGATGTTCAAGTTCAATCCTAGAGTCTTGAAAAGGTAGTGCGCGTCTCGTCCTTGATGGGTGCCGAATTCAGCATCGTCATGTTTCCCCGCTTCGGGCGCGGGAATAAACTCGCCTTCCTGGCTCAAATCGTTGGCCCGGCGCATGCAAACGAATCGCCCTTCGTTGAGATTATCTTCCTTTTCCGGCCCTAACGCGACGGTGTCGATCAATACGGCGAGGTTATGGGTATTGCAACTGACGACTTGGATGAAATCGTCCTTGTCTTTGACCAACGCTCTGTCATTGATGCCGCGGGCATACATCTTCCCGAAGCCATATTCGCTGCCTTGGGCGATAAATCCACGGCCATTGCCGGCGTATTTGTTGTAGAGTTTTTTCTTGTTTTCATTGCCGACGGGCGTGCAATCGATAATGACGCTGGCCCGATCAATGGCTTCTTCGGCCTCGAAGCTCGGCTCCATTCCCATGTCGATAAACTTTTGCCACCGCTCCTTGTCGACGCAGAGTTTCGCGCCTTTACTTCCCAACACATGGACTTTCGAACGGTCGGTGAGCAAAGGGGTGCGCTTGTGGAAAGTGACTTCGTCGATCCCGAACTCCTCGCGGAATGTAGAAAGGATCCCAATAAGCGGTTCACCGATGGTTCCGGTTCCTACAACGTGGACAATTTTTTTCTGAGCCATGGTCCCCCACCTGGAATTTTGATGACCGGATTCTAGCCCAAGACTCCTGAACGATCAACAGATATATTGTCAAATTTGCCACACCTCCCCCTGCTATCGGGGAAAACTTCTTGGCACCCAGGAATCGTCTTTAAGAGTAAGCACTTATATGGTAGAAATCCCAATAAAGGGGGAACCCTATGACAGAGCAAACCTTGCCCGCAGAGTCTTTCTTTGACCGCAATTTTGGCATTGGCACCGGCGAGCTGGAAAAAATCCTTGCCACCGCGTTAGGTAGGAAGGCCGATTATGCGGATCTTTACTTCGAGTACCGCAGGAATGAGGGAATCAGCCTAGAGGAGGGGCTGGTTAAGAACTGTTCTCAATCTACGGCGAATGGTGTCGGCGTGCGCGTTTTGGCGGAGACAAAAACCGGTTATGCGTACACGGATGACATTACGATCGAAAATCTGGAACTAGCGGCGCGCACCGCGCAATACATCGCCCAAAATCAGCAATCTCAGCTACCCATTCCCGTAGGCCAGCCGCCGAACGAAGCTCATGATCTCTACCCGATCAAGGTTCCAGTCAATGATATTTCGTTGGACAAGAAAGTGACGCTGCTTTACGAGATCGACAAGTTCGCAAGAAATCTAGATCCGCGGATCAAAAATGTCTTCGTCTCGCTCGCCAGTGAATACAAAGTTATTCTGGTGGCTTCTTCGCAGGGTTTAGTGGTCGGGGATATTCAGCCGCTGACTCGCCTCAACGT
>WNFP01001820.1_pt1 | contig 16738 bp, 17 predicted proteins | sample 5400201 | NCBI WGS metagenome assembly WNFP01 (sample SAMN13153355, study PRJNA577476) | soil metagenome | isolation source: 115 cm saprolite under Madrone tree | place: USA:California | collected 2016-06-14 | reverse complement strand
CAATGAAATCTTCGCGCGCCAAGTGGCGGCGTTTGGTCAGCCGGGAGATGCGCTCATTTGCCTGACGACTTCAGGCAAATCGAAAAATATCGTGCGCGCGCTGGAGGAAGCGAAAGCGCGCAAACTGAAAACAATCGCCTTGCTAGGTCGCGACGGCGGATCAACTATCGGCATGGCCGATGTTGATCTCCTGGTGCGGAGCAAGTCCACTGCGCGGATTCAGGAGGCACACCAGCTTTTGCTGCACATTTTGTGCGAGATCATCGAGGCGCGGATCAAAGCGTGACGGTCTCCGGTCTGTCATTCTGTAACGGCCGCGCGCGCTTCGCGTAGCCGTAGTCAAATCGACGCGCCGGTGTGCGACGATTGTAGCCGCCCTCGCTGCGCGGGGGCGAATTCATCCAATTGGAGCGCGTCGGTTTGTGCGTCTCGCAAACACGCGGCTACAGATTTGCCGTGAGTGCATCGAGGAATTGGCGCGGCGTGTCGGCTTTTAGCAGCGTCGTTCGGATCGCGTCGTCTTTTACCAGTCGTACGAGCGTGCCGACGCAAATCAGATAATCGTTCACGAGCCGTTCCGGCACGCCGATCACAAAAGTTACGACAATCGGTGACAATTACTAAGGCTGGTCACTCTCTAGTCCATAGAGGCTCAGGCCATGAATCGCGTTGACCCGCCAGGTTCAGTCACTTCTCCGGTTTGTCAGGCAGACTTGCACGAGCGCCGTTTGACCATTGGTAATGGTGAAGCTCCCGCTTTGCGGCACAAACTGCGGATTTGAAACCAAATAGGTGTGCTGACCTAGTGGCAATACCGGATCGTACGTGCCATCAGCAAGCGTTGCACCGTACGGCCTGCTATCAATTGTTACGAATGCATTACCAACTAGTGTGCCTTGGTCACAAACTGTGACGACAAAATGCCCGGTTCCTTTTGGCGGCGCTGTGCACTGGGTGAACCGGAAGTAGCCGACCCGAGTACGCCAAAATTCACTTCGCGTCGCCGCATAGTACTCGCTGGCGTAGTAGAAGGTGCAATCGTCCATCGGATCAACGGTCATGTCACTGTAATCGCCCCACCGATTGCGGGTTTCCAGCTGGCTGCCAGTGCCATCAAAAAGATGTTGTTCACCTGATAAGATGTTCAAAGGATCAGCGGCGAGCCGCCCTGCGTACCGGATTTGCGGGTAAATCGCATTGCTCGACGCGTTAAAGCCGAGCGCAATATTTCCTTGGTTATCCGACGCGATGCTGCCTATCCAGCGCCAGGCATTGTCGGGTTGATAGGTGCTTTCCTGCGAACGTATCCAGCGTCTCCCCAGGGTCCGTTGTAGCTCAAACCAACGTATGCCTGCCACCGAATTGGCGCTCACGGTAAAGTTGTTAAGCAGTGACTCGTGACCATCGGGAAATCGGCGATAAGCGTTGCGGAACATCAGCGTACCGGACAGCGTATCCAGTTGCGACGTTGTGCCCCTCTGGGGCACACACGTCTCGCACAAGCTGATAAAACCTGATCCAGAAATCCTGGCTTCTGGGGTAAACGTGGTGTTGGCCGGTTGATTCCAATCAACGTGAAAAGCCCACACTCGGTAAACAGGGGCCGGCGTTGCTGTTGGAGTTGGTCTTGGAGTTGCGCCGGATAGCGATTCCGCTTTTCGAGGCGGTGGAGTCTCCTCCTCAGGAAATGATATGAAATGGTTTGGGTCGTCCCGTGGTGGCGGAAGGATGCCATCAAGGTGGGAAGGCAGGAAGGGGTTGGCGTTCTCAGTGATGCCTCGAGTTTGAACCGTGGCATTGGGATCGCCTACCAGCATCTTCGCCCGATCGAATACAAAAGCCTGGGGCCCGAGCCACGTTGGTGGTGGCGGCGATGGCGTTGGCGACGTCGTGGGCGTCGGAGTTGGCGTAGGCGTAGCATACATGTTTCCAGCCATGTAATAGCCATCGGGCCAGACGCCGAATTTCATATAATCGACGAAGCGGTTTGAGAGATGAAAACCGTATCGGTACCACCTACCGGTGGCATCACCAGTCTGCGAAACAGCGATGCACTCATCTTGCGGCAAATCTGCGCCGCTAGGCGTGGCGAACTGTGTAATGATCCAGCGGTCGGCGAGCTGATCATAGAGTACCACTGGATCACCGCTGGGCCCACTCTCGCAGGCGCCGCCAAAGCCAAACCATAATGAATGCATGGTAATCGGGCCTGGCCTCAGCAGTGGTCTGCCTGTAAGCTTATCAAACACCTGAAGGGCATCTATGCTCGCGAGCTCGACGTATTGAGTTTTCCCGACTGCACCACTGGTGTCTGGCGGATAGCTACACCCATCGCACGGCTTGCTAATACCTTGCCAATGCCGAATGGGAGTGGGAACACTCGGCGGCGCCAGCGGCTGCCAGAAGCTGCTTTGAATCACCGGATCCGGACGATCCAGGTGTCTAATGGGTACGCGTGGGTGAACGTGGGCTTCACGCTCCTCCCTTACCTGCAACCGTTCCACGGGCTGATCGCGAAGCGGGCGCGACAGATCGCTGTGTATTGGCCGTATGACCGTCGTTTGGCCTACTTGTTGGGCGGTGGCCTGTTGCTCCTGCTGCCTCGTCGACGCTGTGCTGCCGACATTTGCCTGGGCAGAGACGTCTGAAAACGTGCCAACGCCCAGCAACACGAGAAGGATACTCCCGAACACAATAATTAGTTCAAGTAAAACGTGCAGATTAAAAAAACCGGCTTCGCCGAACCTACCGACAATTACGAGTGTAGACGTGGACTTCTTTTTCATCGGGTAGAGGCTGCACCAAGCAGCGGTTCAGGGAGGTTTACCATTTGTTCCGGAGCTTTTCCAAGCTGTCACCAATGCTTTTAATTGAAGCTTTATAGCTGGGTCAAGCCTTCAAGGAGCTGTATTCTGCGCAGTTCCCTTGGCTTCATTAGGGGCTGGCAGTTGGTACACCGAGTTTGGTAAGATCCGGACAGTCAGTCAACGCTAGTCGGCAGTTCCTTTCCAGGACGTCAAGCAAAGTCAGCCACGAGGCGCAGATTCGATTTTCAGGAACCAGCCGAGTTCCTTCCGAATCGCGCAACAATCGCCTGGTGCCCTTTTGAAATTTTCCTCGCATTACTTCCCGGTTCCCAATATATGCGTCTCAGGTGATCCCAGATTTCATGGATCAGTGCCGCGGAATTTTGATTTCTTCGTTGCTCGCGCTGGGCTGGGTTCAAGGATCGGATCAATGGATGCAGCTCAATAACACCCACGGATGGAGCATCACTTACCCGGCCTCTTGGGAAGCATATGTCATGCAAGCGCCCGATTCCGGACCAGAATTGTCTGTTCGAGAAAGCGAGAACGTAAATTTCGATGGTCCTAAAGATTGTTATGAACGCAAAGCGCGTTGCGGTCATTTCCAACTCTATTCCGCCAGCACAACTCCGCAGACTGAGCTAAAGAAATATGTCGATGAGGAGACTCAGAATCAGAAGATTATTTCAAAAGAAGCCGGCCAACTCGACGGAATGCCGGCGTACTTCATTAGGCTTCCTGAAGATCAGCGTTTGGTAATCATGAAATCTAAAAGCTTGATATTTCGCATATCGTACGGTCCCAATGATCACAAGCCGACGGACAAAACGCTGGAAGAAATTTTTGATAGAATGATGTCGAGCTTGCAATTCAACAAGTAATTGGTTGCCGGTTTTAGGAGGTTGTTATGAGAAAGATGATTCGTTTAACAATGTTTATGTGTTTAGCGACTGCAGTGACAAATCTCTACGCAGGTCCATCGGAAAAGAGATTTGAGGGAGAATGGGTGTCGCACAAAAATGTGGATTTTGGAATTCACTTGCAGCAGAAAGGTGATCAATTGACGGGCTATCATTCGGCCGTAACAAAGGACGGAAGTCGTACGGACACGGCGGTCGATGGCGAAGGCCCCCCTTCCATTACAGGCACAATCACAGGCGACACCGCGATCGTTGACGTTCACAGCGCTTATTCGGATGCAGTGTTAAAGGTACGCTTGACGCTTCACGACCGCAGTTTGAATTGGAAGGTTCTACAAGTAAAACAGAGTGGAGAACACTACATTCCGGACAAGGCAACTCTATCTAAAGAACATTAGGATCAGAAGAAATGAAAACAAATGCAGTCCGAATACTAACATGTAGCTGGCTCGCTTTTGTCGCGTGCAGCATGGCGGGCGAGTCTGCTGGCGTCGGGGCGGACGAGGCGCTGAGTCGGTTATTAAATGGCGATAAGCGATTTGTCGCTGGGAAATCAGAGGAGCCCACAGGTGCGGCGCTTGTTGAACGTCGCCACGCTCTGGCGAAGGACCAAAAACCATTTGCTGTGATCCTGGGTTGTTCGGATTCTCGCGTACCGCCTGAACTCATTTTTGATGTCACCTTGGGCGATATCTTTGTCGTTCGCACCGCCGGAGAAGTGGTGGATGCGATCGTTTTGGGCAGCCTCGAATATGCAATCGAGCACTTGGGAACAAAATTGATCGTCGTGCTCGGACACGAACGCTGCGGAGCCGTTACCGCCGCTGTTTCAGGAGCAACGGATACAGGAGATATCCCGGATGTCTTGAAAGCCATTTCGCCAGCCGTTGAAGAGACGAAAGGCCAGTCCGGCGATGCAATCGAAAATGCCGTCCGTGCGAATGCTCGCGACATCGCGAGACGCTTGAAGAGCAGCGGCCCCATCATCGCGCCGCGCGTGCAGTCTGGAGAAGTGAAGATCGTCGCTGCGTACTACAGTCTGGATACGGGACAGGTTGAATTGCTCAAATAAGCCGGCGAAAACTAATCTGGTCAGACGCGTTTCTAAAACTCGACTTGCGATTAGAACCGATGATCGCGCTGCCTGGTAGCGATGGACACTCAAACATGGGTTCGAGATCACGAATGACTGATTGCGGAAAGTCTAACCAGATGCCGCGACCCGAACATCGGACCCAGTAGCGTCCCACCTCACATGATCAGACCTTTAACCCGCACGCCGCGAGGTAAAGCAGGGCGTTACAAGCCAATGAAAACTTTGACAATATTTTGGATTTTTGTTTTTGGTTTGATCCTTAGCTCAAGTTCTGCGCTCGGTCAGCACCCGAGTGAAGCCGTCAAGAGAGGGTTTTCAGTGATCGGCGTATGGAGATACCAAGGTGGAGAAGAGAAGGCGATGGAAATACACTTCTTAGCGGACCATAAAGCTATTTTCAAAGGGGGGTATGCATTTTACAACGCGGCAAAGTGGTATTTCAACCCTGCCACCGCAGAGTTAAGATTAATCGTGCCGAAAATGAAACAAGATGATTTTAAGCTGTTCAACCAATGGACTAACACCGGTTTAAAGATTAATCTCAAAGAGAAAACCATCGTTTACACGCTTCGTGACGCAAGACTATGTTTTATGGGCTATTTTTTCGAGAAGGAAAAGAAATAAAGGACAAGGTAGCAGGGTTGCGGCTGGAAGGTGCCTAGCGTGGCTCGGATTTCCTATGCGCGCGTCGCGTGCAGCATCGTAAGTACTCCGCAGGACGTGGAGACAGTGCTTCGGGCAATTCGCAGCCTCGGCTAGCGCGGCTACAGGTTCTCGGTAAGTGCGTCGAGGAATTGGCGCGGCGTGTCGGCTTTTAGCAGAGCCGTTCGTATCGCGTCATCTTTTACCAGTCGCACGAGCGCGCCGACGCAAATCAGATAATCGTTCACGAGCCGTTCCGGCACGCCGATCACAAAAATCAGCCGGGCACGTTGTTGATTTGCGCCCACTGGGATCCCGGCGCGGCTGCGCCCGATGCCGACCACGATTTCATCCACCAAATCGGTTCGCGCATGAGGAAAGGCGACGCCATTTTCCACTGCACTTGGCTGTGCCTGCTCACGTGCCAGGACTTGGTCGAGAAATTTTTGTGCGTCGCAAATCTTTCCATTTTGCGCCAGCAACTGAATGATCTCGCGCAGCGCGTTCGGCAGTTTTCGCGATCGCAGCCGCAGGATCACCTGTTTTTCATCTAATAATTCGGGGAGCACGATAGCCATTGCTGCGGAGAGATTTATTGGATTATCCGGCAAAGCCAGTTATCCAGTTAAGGAGCGCACCGTGGCAACTCAAAATACAGCAGTCGCTCCAAAGGAAGAGAGAACGGTCTCGTTCCAACGGAGCATTTACGACCCTGGCTATGTCAACGCGATGTCGCATTTTTATCGCGGCGAGATGGGACGGATCATGGTTTGGCGGCAGCGGCTGGATGTCACGACCAACTGGGCAATTACGAGCACCACGGCGATTATCACCATCGCTTTCACTACGCGCGAAGTGCCGCACATCATTTTCTTCTTTAACCTCGCCATCGTGTGGGTGCTGCTGTGGATCGAAGCGCGCCGTTACCGTTTTTACGACGCATTCCGCGCGCGCCTCCGGATGCTGGAAGCGCATTTTCTCGTCCCGATGGTGATGGAAAACCGCGAGATGCTTCAGGGCGAATGGAAAAAGCTCGTTTGCGAAGACTTGATCTTGCCTTGCTTCAAGATCACGAAGCTCGAGGCGATCGGGCGCCGGTTGAAACGCAATTACGTGTTCATTTTCATTTTGATCCTGATTGCGTGGTTAACGAAAATATTCTTGCACGCCACCGCGCCGATTAACGATTTCGTGTCGTTTTACTATGCCCTCCGCATCGGGCATATCCCCTCCTGGCTGGTTGCGCTCGTCTTTGCCGGCACGTTTGTCAGCGTGATTGGTATCACCATTTACGTCAGCAAAAGGTCCTCTGGCGAAATCTCCGAGTTCGGCACACACCGTTCCCTGTGGCGGATTTGAATTAGTTGATAGTTGAGAGTTGATGTTTGAGAGATCGACCATGAACGAATCGTCAGCCGATTCCGAGCCCGGCGTTATCAACTCAACTATCAACTTTGGAAAGCTCTGCGAGATCGTCGCGAAGCTGCGGGGGCCCGGAGGCTGCCCATGGGACCGGGAACAAACGCACGAATCGCTGTTGCCTGCTCTGATTGAAGAAGCCTACGAAGTGACGGAGGCCGCGCGCGAGAAAAACGACGCGCATTTTCGCGAGGAACTCGGAGATCTTTTGCTGTTGGTAGTCATGCACGCCGAGATCGCCAGCGAAACCGACCGCTTCAACATCGACGACGTCGTTCGCGACATTTCGGAGAAACTGATCCGCCGACATCCGCATGTGTTCGGCACAAGCGACGCGCGCGATTCCGGCGCCGTGCTCAAGCAATGGGAAGCAATCAAACGCGACGAGAAAAAGACCGACTCACATTATCTGGCCAGTTTACCGAAAGCGTTGCCTGCGCTCATGCGTGCGCAAAAAGCGCAATCGAAAGCGGCACGGGTGAATTTCGACTGGACGGACGTGCGCGATGTAGTGGCAAAACTGGAAGAAGAGCTTCGCGAGTTGAAACAAGCAATGGCGTCGGCCGATCCAGCGAGAACCGAAGAAGAGATCGGCGACGTTCTTTTTGCAGTCGTTAATCTGGCCCGGAAATGCAGACTTGACGCGGAAAGCGCGCTGCAGCGGGGTACGGACAAATTTGTGACGCGATTCAATCGATTGGAGGACGAGCTGCAAAGACAGGGCAAGCGACTTTGCGATGTGGATCTTGCGGAGATGGACGCGATTTGGGACGAAATCAAAAAAATGACGAATGATCAATGACGAAGCCCGAATGACTAAAGGCCATGCTGCTGTGCTCTCGTTATTCCTGAGTCCCTTAGTTGGCATTCCTTCGTCAATCGTCATTCGACATTCGTCAGTTACCAGCGATATTTCGCGTCCCGATGAACTTGCTGATCAACCTCTGTCTGGCGCTCTTCGTGCTGGTGTCGGCGCTTATGGTGCTGGTGATCCTGATGCAACGGCCGAAGAGCGAAGGCCTGGGCGCGGCATTTGGTGGTGCCGTCACGGAGAATATTTTTGGGGCACAAACCACTAATGTGCTGGTGAAGTTCACGACGTGGCTGGCCGGCATTTTCTTCGGACTTTGCTTGATGTTGTCGATTCTTTATGCGCATCGGAGCATGGCTGACAGCGCGTTTCGCCGTGAGCTGATGAAAACGCAAGCTGGGACGCAAAATTCGCCTGCACCAAAAGCGGCGCAGACGCCCACGACGTCCCCTGCTACTTCACCAGCCCAAGCTTCGCCGGCTGCCCCTGCGGCGCCGGACTCTGGCGCGGGCGTATTGCCCGAGGGCAGCGCGCGGCCGGCGGCTTCGGCGCCGTTAACGACACAATCCCCAACGAAGCAATAAACCGGCTCTTCGCCGAAGCAATGGACCGCACGCGCGGTCAGGTTGATTTCATGAAGCGCGTGAAATCAAAACTGCGGTCTTCAGATCATTAAGAGACCCGTATCGTGTTGGTCTTGCCCGAATACTTTGCGGCAGGAATCACGAAAATACAGCATGCGAATCACATTGATGCACAATCCGACAGCCGGCCGCGGCGAGCATGCCAGGCAGGAATTGGTCAGCGCATTGGCCAAAGCAGGACATCAGGTGACTTATCAATCGACCAAAAAGTCCAGTTACAAGAAAGCCTTAAAAAAACCTGCCGACTTGGTTCTTGTTGCCGGCGGAGACGGCACGGTTGGCAAAGTTGGTCGCGAACTAATCGATACCGGCATACCGATGAGCGTTCTCCCACTCGGCACTGCCAATAATCTGGCGCGCAGCCTCGGTTTCATCGGGTCGGCCGACCAAATCATTGCCGGGCTTGAAGGCGGCAAAAAGCGATCATTCGATATCGGCGTTGCTCGAGGGCCGTGGGGCAAACGCTACTTTTTTGAAAGTGTCGGTGGCGGCCTTCTTGCGGATTATCTAAGTAACGCCGGCAAATTCAAAGAAGCCAAAAATCTTTCTGAAGAAGAGGAGATGGCGCGGCATGTCTTGTTGTTGCGACGGCTCTTACACGTGTATCGGGCGCAGAAATGGAAGATCGAGCTAGACGATAAAGACATGTCAGACCGTTATATTCTATGGGAGTCGATGAACATTCGCTCAGCTGGCCCCGCGCTGAATCTCGCCTCGCACGCCGCAACCGAGGACGGCCGATTGGATTTCGTCTGCGCGCGCGAAGAGGATCGCTCACGATCGGTCGACTACCTCGATTCTCGACTTAATGGACGAGAAATTAAATTTCCGTTGCCGTTTCGCAGGTTTCGTAGGTTAAAGGTCACTTACGAAAAGTCAGCGTTTCACTTCGACAGCAAACGTTGGCCGCGCAAAAACCAGAAGATAGAGAGTCCAATCGAAATCGAAATCACGGTGAAACCATCCGCGCTCGTGATCCTGCAACCGCGACTTCCGGAACGGCCCGTGGCGTGATTACCAGCCGTATGCATGCATGTGCGGCAACTGCGTACGAGTCGCGCCGCGCAAAAATCAATATCGACATTTATCGCAACCCTGCTCATGCTGTACTAGCGCGACTGAAAGTTCCAAACTAAGCGAGTTGCCGCCAATTCAAACGGTCACGCTGGTTTGGGCGTGAAATCAATGGCGACCAACGTGACAGAAATGTGAAACCGGCGAGCAATTAGGGCGACGATGAGCTACGAATTACGGCAAGAGGAAACGTTGGGCGACAATCTTCGCCGGATCTGCTGTAAACAAATCAAGGACGCCGTCGCAGTTGCGAAAGGCGAGGTGGAAACTGACGACACGCCCGTACATCAAATGCGCAAGCATTTGAAGAAGGCGCGCGCAGGTTTGCGATTGGTGCGCAAGGAGATTGGCCGCGGTCTGTTCCGGCAACAAGACCATGCTTTGCGCGATGTCGGACGGCTGACCTCCGAAATCCGGGATGCGGAAGTGCGTTTGCAGACCGTGAGGGAACTCAAAGAGGTGACCCACAAACGTGGGCGCAATTCCTACGGAAAGCTCGAAGGGATGCTGATTTTGGAACTGGAAAATTTCATGGCAGCATTCGCAGAGTGGCAAACACAGGCGGTCCCAACGTTGGAGCAAGCGGCCTCAACAGTTGATTGCTGGACCCTGGGACAGTTTAACTGTAAGGAGCTCCGCTGCGCTGTGCAGGCAAGCTATAAACAGGCGCGAAGGGCGCTCGCTAAAGCAACAGCAAATCCGACCGCCGAAAATTTTCACGCGTTCCGAACCAAGGCAAAAACGCTTTGGTATCACTTACGTATTCTTCGGCCGGTCAATCCGGTCGTGCTAAAGACCTTGAGCGACGACCTGCGTTCGTTAAGTGATCTGCTTGGTCGTGCGCACGACTTGAGTTTCCTCGGCGCAAGGTTGCGGAGCGAACATGGAAAATCGAAATGGCAACGTGAAGGTCACAGGTTGCTCGCCGTTATTGAAGTCAGCCAGGCCGATCTTCAGCGCGGCGCGGCGGAGCTGGCGCAACACTTTTTCGCCGAGCGCCCGCGCGATTTCGGCTGCCGTATCGCCACCTGCCTCCAAGATTGGGATGGTAAGTCCTCGCACTCGCTGGCGGAAGCGCTCGTCACTTAGATTTTCGAGAAAATTTTGGCGGGAAAAGCCAGAGAAGTTTCCCTTCTTCCGCCTCGGGATCGATATCGAGCAGGGCCACGCCGGCTTTGGAAAGTTTGAGCGAAGCGCCGGTCAATCCAGAAATGATATTTGTGAAGTCCGGTTCGTGGCCCACGAGAATCAAAACTTTTGAGTGATGCCGCTTTAGTACCGTTCGCAGCTCGCTCACTCCAAAGCCGGGCGCGAGCAATTCGTCTTCGCGCACCTTGGCCTTGAGGTATTCCGCGGCGATTTTCGCAGTTTGTGATGCACGGGGCAACGGACTGGTCACAATCAAATCCGGGGCCACCTTGAGACGCGCGAGAAACTTCGCGACATCGCGCATTTCTTTTTTACCAAAATCAGTCAGCGGACGCTCATCATCGGATTTTTTCCAGCTCGGCCAATCGGCCTCACCGTGACGAAGGAAATAAAGTTGCATCCGAAGAATAGTTACAAAGTTAAAAGAGTTCCAAGGTTAAAACGGCAGACGATAGCGCTGACGATACTATTTAACATTGCAACCTTTTAACTTTTTAACTGTTTCACATGATCCGCCACTTCGCCCGGCGGGTCCATGGATCGACTTGCCAAAGGCGAACGCCACCAAGAAAAGCGTTTCGGTTGTGTCCCAAGTCAATGCCGTCCGGCAGCTCATCGAACTTTTTCGCGCCTCCGCCGCCAAGAACGACATAATCGGCAATAAACGACTTCTTCAACGAGAGGACAGCGCGAAGCACTTCGCGTTTCCACGCTTTTTCGCCGAGCTGTTTCATTCCTGATTTGCCGAGATAATCCTCGATGATGTGGCCGTTGCCGTAAGGCAGATCGCCGAGCTCCAGCGGGAGCACGTTCGTATCCCAAATCAATGTCGATCCCAACCCGGTGCCCAGTCCGAGAAACAACATGCGGCCGCCGCGAAAACTGCCCAATGCCTGCATCGCGGCGTCGTTAATGATGCGGATCGGTTTGCCTAACGCCTTTTCGAGATTGAAGCGTGTCCATCCTGGACCCAAATTTTTGGGTTCGCTCATGATGCGGCCGTTTCGGACTGGCGCTGGAAATCCCATTGAGACGGCGTCAAATTTCCAATCCTGCAGCAGCGGTTTCATCTGGGCCAGCATCTCCCGCGGGGCGAGGTCCGGACCGGATTTGAACTTTCGCTTTTGCGCACGCGAAATCATCAATTTCACGTTCGAGCCGCCGACGTCCATGACGAGAATTTTTTTCTTCACCCCGTGAGATAACCGCGGGTGCGATTGTGTCCCCGATGGTGCGTCGTATTTCACGGGGTGAACGGCTTTTCCGAGGCTGTTGAGGGCGCAGCTGCGTCTTTATGCACGACGGAGATCGGTATCAATTTGTCGGCGCGCTTTTGCTTTTTCGAGCCGGTAAGCTTTTTCATGCGCTCGCGAGACACTTCACGAAATTGCCACTGCGCCTGTCGGCTCGGCTCCGGACCTTCCGGCTTCAATCGACGGTAGGTGCCATTCGGCTGCAGCTCGCGCGCCTTCACGCGATCGTTCAGGACCGTTGGAATCACGTCGTTAATGATCTGATTGCGCAGTGCAGGCGTCTCGATCGGGAACGCGACTTCGATTCGTCGGAAGAAATTTCGCGGCATCCAGTCCGCGCTCGAAAGGTAAACCAAAGGATCTCCAGCGTTTTCGAAATAGTAGATGCGGCTGTGTTCGAGAAAGCGGCCAACAATGCTGATGACGCGAATGTTCTCACTGAGATCGGGAATCTTCGGACGCAGACAACAGATGCCCCGCACGATCAAATCGACAGTTACATCGGCGCATGAAGCTTCATAAAGTCTTTCGATCACCTCATGATCGACCAGCGAGTTCAGTTTTGCGACGATACGCGCCGGTTTTCCGGCGAGCGCGTTATCTCGCTCGCGCTCGATGCATTTGATGAGCCGGCTCTGCATGTCAAACGGCGCGACCATCAATTTTTTCAGGCCGGGATAACCAGCAAGACCGGTGAGCGTGTTAAACACGGTTGCCACTTCCTCGGTCAACTGGGCTTCGCTGGTGAGCAGGCTGAAATCGGTATAAATGCGCGCCGTCCGCGGATGATAATTCCCCGTTCCGAGATGGACATAATGACGGAGTCGGTCCGAATCGCGTCTGACGATGAGCAGCATTTTGCAATGCGTTTTCAAGCCGACCACGCCATAGATCACGTGGGCGCCGGATTCTTCGAGCCGCCGCGCCCATTGGATGTTCGTTGCTTCATCAAATCTCGCGCGAAGTTCAACGATTGCCGTCACCTGTTTGCCTGCATTCGCGGCATCGATCAGCGCCTCAACGATGGGTGAATCACCGCTGGTCCGATAGAGCGTGATCTTGATCGCCAGCACCTGAGGATCAGCTGCAGCTTTTTCGATCAATTCGACGATCTGATCGAAACTGTCGTACGGGTGATGCAAAAGGACGTCCTGACGCCGCAGCACCTCGAAGAAATCCACATGAGGCGGAAGCGCGGGATCGCGCGCCGGCTGAAACGGACGATCCTTAAGTTTCGCAAACGCATCGTTGGCAACCAGAGGCGCGAGATGAGTCATCGTCAGCGGACCATCCAGTTTGTAAGCATCGGCTTCGGTTAAATTGAAGAAGTCGAGGAGCAAGCTGAGAAAATCTTTCGGACAATCAGCTTCGACCTCGAGGCGCACGGCATTACCGCGGCTCGAGCGCCGCAGTTGCTGCTCGATCATACGCAACAGGTTCTCCGCCTCCTCGTCATCGATGTACAGGTCGCTGTTGCGCGTGACACGAAACGCATGCGCGCCATCGAGAATCAAACCGGGAAACAACTCGCCGATGTACTGTTTGATGAGCGATGCGAGGTAAATGTATTCCCACGGCTCGTTCGCGCCGCTGCCGCGCGGCAAAAGGATGAGCCGCGGCACGACTCGCGGCACCTGCACGATCGCGTGCAGTGGCTCGCCCCGCCGGCGCGTCTTTGCTCGTACGAGCAGATTGTGGCTGCGGTTCAAGAGATGCGGGAATGGATGGCTGGCATCTACAGCCAGCGGCGTCAGCATCGGAAAAACTTCCTGTAGAAAATAACGATGCGCCCAGGCGGCACGTTTCGCGGGCAGCTCCGAGATTTCCCGAATGTAAATCCCATTCTTCGCCAGTTCCGGCAGCAATTCATTTTTCCAGAGCGTATATTGCTCGGCGAAGAGTTCGCGTACTGTTTTCTGAATGCGATTGAAAACCTCCGTCGGGCTTAAACCGTCGGGACCAAGTTCGCTCGTCTGGCTTTCAATCTGCTGTTTAATTCCGGCAACACGGATCTCGAAAAACTCGTCGAGGTTCGAGCTGAAGATCGTAAGAAACTTGACCCGCTCGATCAGCGGCTGCCTCTGATCCTGCGCTTCTTCCAGGACTCGCCGGTTGAACTCGAGCCAGCTCAGCTCGCGGTTGATAAAATTTTTGGGATCGCCAAAACGCTCATGCGCGCTTTGTACGATCTCTGGAGCGGCGATCGCATTGGTTTCCTCTTCAGTTCGGGCAGCGGCCTGAGCTTCCGGCATCCCTCAAGTATCGACAGTCAGATGCGTATGCGCAATGCGTTCCGTCTCAGGCCGGGGCCGCGACAGTTTGATGCCTGATGTCTTCCGCTGCAGCGGCGTAAACGGCGTCCTCGGCAATGTTGGTAGCGTGATCGCCGACGCGCTCAAGAGCACGGCCGACGAAAATCAGATTCAAGTAGCCGCGCAGTTGCTCAGGATCCTGCGCCATTCGATCGACGAACTTGTGGCTCACGCTGCGATTCAATTCATCCAGCGCATCATCGCGCTGAACCACTGCTCGTCCAAGGTCGACATCTTCCCGAACAAAGGCGTCCACGCTATCTCTGAACATCGACATCGCATGCTCGTACATGGGCCTGATCAATTCGACTTCGGGCAACGGCGGATGTTGATTCAACTTCCGCGCGCGCCGCGCGATCGTGGTTGCTTGATCGGCCATGCGCTCGAGGTTTGACGAAAGTTTCATGGCTGCTACGACACGGCGCAGATCGGATGCGACCGGCTGAAACCGCAACAAAATATCCACACCGTCTTTATCGATTTGTTTCTCCAGTTGATCGATCTCTTCGTCGTCGGCGATCGCGTTGGCACAAAGATTGTCGTTGCGCTCGAACAAACCTTTCATCGCTCGCTCGAGGCTGCGCTCAGTGAGCCCGCTCATCATTAGCACGTTGTTGCGCAGCGACGAGAGCGCTTCGTCAAATGTGCCGAGGATGTGTTTAGGCGCGATCATAACAAAGATATTGATGTTCCATTAACCAAATCGCCCGGTGATATAATCTTCCGTCTGTCTTTCGCCTGGGTTCGTAAAAATTTTTGTCGTCGGTCCAAATTCGACTAGTCGCCCGAGATAAAAGAAAGCGGTGTAATCGGAGATCCGGCCGGCTTGTTGCATGTTGTGGGTGACAGTGACGATGGTGTATTTAGTTTTCAATTCGTAGATCAATTCTTCGATTTTCGCCGTGGCGATCGGATCCAGCGCCGAACAGGGCTCATCCATCAGGAGCACTTCCGGCTCCACTGCAAGCGCGCGGGCTATGCAAAGCCGTTGCTGTTGACCACCGGAAAGACTCGTCCCCGGTTTGTGCAAATCATCTTTCACCTCATCCCAAAGAGCCGCCATGCGAAGCGATTTCTCGAGGCACTCGTTCAGAAATTTCCGGTCACGCACACCGTTTAGCCGCAGGCCGACAATGACATTCTCGCCGATCGACATTGTAGGAAAGGGATTCGACTTTTGGAAAACCATGCCGACCCGGCGTCGAACGATTGCGGGATCGACAGCGCTCGAATAGAGATCCTCTCCCTGAAGCAGCACTGTTCCTTGCACTCGTGTCTTGGGGACAAGCTCGTGCATGCGATTAAGCGCGCGGATGAAAGTCGATTTTCCACAACCGCTCGGTCCGATGATCGCCGTCACGGCATTGGAGGCGATATCGAGCGTCACATCATCGATAGCTCGCTTTTCGCCGTACCAGATTGAGAGATTCTTGACTTGAAACGTGCACGCTGGCACCGACTCTTCTGCAGACGCCAGCTCAGATGGCGCTTCGACGCGCTCTATCACGCTTCGATCAGGTGTTGTCATGGTTAAATTATCCATCTGCACAGACGCTAGACGACGGACGCTGCACGCCCCCGCGTCAGGATTCTAACGATTACGTTAACGCAAAAAACGCCCGTGACGAGCACCAGCGCGCCGGCCCAAGCCTGACGATGCCAGTCGTCATAGGGCGAGATCGCATAGGTAAAAATCTGCAATGGAAGCGCAGCGATCGGTTGGCTAAGGTCGTGATTCCAAAAGCGGTTCCCAAAAGCCGTAAAAAGAAGGGGCGCTGTTTCGCCGCCCACGCGGGCCAATGCGAGCAGAATTCCGGTGATGATTCCCCTGGACGCAGTCTTCATCACAATATGTACGATCGTTTTCCACCGGCTGACTCCGAGCGCGAGCGCCGCCTCGCGATACCCATTCGGCACAAGCAGGACGACTTCTTCTGTGGTGCGCAAGATTAGCGGAATCATGATCAGGCTCAGCGCGAGACCACCGGCATAACCTGAAAAGCCTTTGAAGCGCAACACGACAAGACCATAAACAACTACACCCCAGGTGATTGATGGGATTCCATTGAGCACGTCAGCCAGAAATCGCAGGACTGAATTGATCCGTGCGGAGCCATATTCCGCAAGGTAAACACCGCCCAACACTCCAATTGGAATTCCAATCACTCCGGCAAGCGCAAGCAGTTCCAACGACCCGACAATTGCGTTGGCCATGCCGCCGCCAACCGCTCCCACCGGTGCCGGCAATTTGGTGAAAAAATCCCAATTCACCGAACCGGCGCCATTGACGAGGAGATAAAAAAACACCAGAACCAATGGCGAGATCACAATAACGGCGGAGGCGAAGGCAATCGCGCATGCCAATGCGCTTTTAATTTTGCGCCACGTGTGATGATGTTCTGTTTCGAAGTGCATGGCTATTGCACTGCTCGTGTTGCAGATTTTGTGGCGATGGTCCGCAGAAACATTTGCGCTAGGAGGTTCACCAGGATCGTTATTCCGAATAGGACCAGGCCAATTTCAAACAGCGCTTGGAGATAGATGTCAGTCGTCGCTTCCGTGAACTCATTGGCCAGCACGCTCGCGAGCGTGTAGCCGGGTTGAAACAGGG
>WNFP01002131.1_pt1 | contig 16748 bp, 12 predicted proteins | sample 5400201 | NCBI WGS metagenome assembly WNFP01 (sample SAMN13153355, study PRJNA577476) | soil metagenome | isolation source: 115 cm saprolite under Madrone tree | place: USA:California | collected 2016-06-14 | reverse complement strand
TATAGCTTTTTCTGGTTGTCCGAGGGGGCATAGGGTTAATCAAGAGACTCGCGGTGCTCGAAGCACACGCTTCGCCTAACGCGCTTATGGATACTCACCCTCGAACCAGAGCGTCTCAAGAACCGACGGACCACCGCCAGAGATGAATCCAGAGATGGAGGGGTTCTCGACCAGACGCTCAAGCTGCTTGTTGTTTCAGATGTTCGGCGTCGAAACGCGCTCCTTTCTTCCAGACGATCAAAGTGATGGCGGCGATCTTGCGCGCCAGAGTCAGACGCGCCATCGGCGGTTTCATTCCTTTGGCAACTAGAGCCGTGTAGAACTCCTGGAAAGGTCCAGTGACAGCCGCGGCCCGAATGGCCGCACCCTTGAAGATATTTTTCAGATCGTGGTTATGGTTTTTGTTGAGCCCGCGGATGGCTACGACTTTCTTGGAGCGCTTAAGCTGGCCACGCACAATGCAGTATTCCCCGCTGTTGCGTGTTTCCAACGCCAAACCGCAGTAGCTCCACAGTTGTCGCTTGGTGCGGAACCGGTGTGGCGTCTGGATGAGCGCGATCAAGAGTACCGCCCGAATCGGACCCATCGATGGGATCTGGCACAGCAATTTCGTCGCGTTGTGCTTCTTACCCTCGGCCAATAGATCTCGCCGCGCTTCCTGGTGCAACGGCCGCAGCGCATCGAGTTGTTGGTAGTAAAGCTCCGCCCGGCGGCGCACGCCAGCTTCGGTGATTTTCGCCAGCCATTCGGCACGATAGCGTGGTGCGTAAACTTGCTGACCGGCACAGGGGATGGCCCAGCTTCGGTAGATCGCCTTCAGGCGACTCATCACCCGCGTGAGATCTTTCGTGATCGTCATATAGCTGCGTGCCAGCTCCTTTACGGCTCGTACGCCTGTCTGTTCGTGATAAACCGACCGGAGAAGATTCGAGCGCAGCAGTTCGGCGAGTTTCCGCGAATCAATGCGATCGCTTTTGTTGCCGACTTTCAGCAGCGCATTCTTCCGCGGATCACAAACCAAGATTTGCGTGACGTGGGTTGCGGAGATCGTTGCTTGATGAACATCCAGCCCAATATACTTGGCATCATTCACGAGGGTGCTCCTTTCTGTAGGCGATGATGCGAACGATCAAAACCTACTCCAAAGGGGCGCCCTTTTATAATGCGTTAATCAGGCGTGTGGATTGTTTCCGAGTGGCCCGTCATCCGACCACAATTGCGCATTGGACCCTGCCGAATTGGCAGAGAATGGGCAAGTCTGATGATTTCAGGTTATATGGAGAACGGACCTAGGGTTCCACGTGAGCGTCGAAGACGCCTGTCTGCACCTGGCCGTTCCGTTTGATTTGCACAAACAACCGGTAGTCTCCCGCCTGAGGGAAACCGTAGGGGAACGTGATCTCGGCCGGCACGGACTCATAGTGCATGCCCTGCATGGAATCCGCGCTTCCCGGCGCCCTCTTCTCCAGCAGCATGAGCGCGGCCATTGGCACCGACCCCGCCGGGTGCACGTGCGCAAAGACGCTGAGGTCCCGCCGTAGAATCACCAGGTGGCCGGCCATCCCCATATAAGGTTCAAGATCCACCGCCGGCTGCCCGCTCTGGGTCAAGACGCGGAAGCGTAGCAGCGTGGGCTTCTGCGCTTGGAGCGCCTGCCCGTTCGTCAGCCAGTCCACGTGTTCGCCCTTGCCAAGCGGCGCTGTCGAATTTACTTGCGAATTCGAAAACGCGGGTGCCGTCACTTCCGAATCATCGCCTGTCAGCGGCTTGCCGGCATCCTTAGCCGAAGTTTCTGGGAGCTCCAATTGCGCCGTCATCGTATCCGGGAAGCCCGATTCGCGCACAATGTCAGCGAACACCGCGTAATGTCCTCCCGGAGCCGCGGGTAATGTTTCCGCGAAGGTACCGGCGGCCGTCTCCTGCGGGTGCAGATGGTAGAAGCGATCCATCTCCGGTATTCGAACGAGGAAGAGGTGCATCAGGTGTCCGTGATCGGGAATGATTTTGTCGAGCTGCTCAGCTTTGCGTAATTCGTGCCAGTAAGAGGAGCCCAACTTCAATGTGAGCTGATTATCCCCGGTGAGCGTAACCTGCATCGGTGGGGGTTTATAGACCATGTCCCGGACGTTGGCGTTTGCCACCGAAGTCCACCACATATTTCCCAAGAACAGAACTGCGAGAATGACGATGGCGGTCACCCCCATCGCGATGCGCGCCCTGCGGCGCTTCCCCGGCGGCACCGCCTGGCCCGGCTCCAACTGGCTTTCGCGCGTCGCCGCGCCAAAGATGGCAATGAAGCTCAGAACAAGCAAAACCATTAAAGCGCTCAGCATGGCACCGGTGGATTTTTGCATGCGAAGGGTCCGCTGCGCGAAGGCGGCCACCGGAACGCCCATTGCCGCTTTCCCTTGTGCGCCATCAATCTCCATCCGAACCTGAAATGAGCCCGACTCCATCAGCCACAGCTTCCCGGTGAAAAACTGCGGGTCCAACTTGGATTGTTCCATGTGATCGGGAGGCGGCGCGGCTTCTGATCCCTCACCAACAATGCGCAACGGCACGATCTGGATGTCGCTGACCCGTCCGTCAAGGACCTGCGCTTCGATGTGCGCAATTCCAGGGATCATCTGCGGAGCCCGTACGGTCACGAAAAGCCGGTAGGGCCCCGCCATGCCCTGGTAATACACGTCGGGGCTTCCGACGTGCGCCGAAGCGCCCGACCCAAGTAAGAGGGACGCAACGATGCCGCAGAAAAACACGCGTTTCATTCTGTCAACGCCTCACTCGCCGCATCCAGTCGCCCCATGCTAGTCCGACGCGCGTAGTCAAGATCGCTGCGACAAACGCGAAGACCATCCCGAGCCAAAACTCCGCGCGCGTCTTTTCCCAGGCATAAAACTCGTGATTATAGTGGTAGTCGCTGGGCCGCAGCATGTAGGAGTAATAGTCCGTTCCAAAGATCCTGTTTTCCGCAAGCGGAGAAACCAGGAAACTGCCTACGGGCCATTCCACCGCGATCATCACCAGCACGAAGCCCGCTCCCGCCACCGCTGCCTGCAGCCATTTGTTCCGGCCCGCCAGACGATCCAGCAGGAAATCCAGCGCCGCCGCGCCAGCGAACAGCAGCACTGGAAACTCCAACGGTACGAGATGCGTAATGCGCGTGTACACTGGCCCCAACTTTGCCTGCGCTGGCACCAGCGGCACCAGCCACAGCGCCAGCAGCCACAGCCCGACATAGATTCCCGCCACTTTCGTCGCTGCCCAACAGTAACCCGAAGCCCGCGCGATGCCCACAAGCGCCGGCGGCATCGCTAACGCCAGCACGCGGTAATAAATCGCGCTGTGTGACAACGTGTAGTCCGTGTACTCGTAAATGAGCATGAGCAGCAAAATCGTGAGCATGCATCCTGCGTACAGAAAGACGCGATTCAGTTTCGCGCGGGCCGCCGCTCCGGCCCGGTTCATCTCGGAAACAATCAAGAACAGCCCGCCCAGCCCCAGCGTAAATATCCCCAGAATGAGCAGCACATGCGGCGGGCTCATGATTTGCACGTCCAATCCGAACGCGTTGTGCCACCAATCGTCAAAAGGAGCCGACGTCAGCATAGCCAGGCCACCCCATAGCGACGCGTAGGCACCCAGCGGCCCGTAAAATCCCCAGATTCTTACCGAGGATTCCTGCGCTCCGCGGTTCTTTCCAAATGTAGTCGATAGAATCAGGTACACGCTCGAAAGGCCCGCGACAATCGCCCCAAAGTGGATGCACAGGTGGGCGGGGGTCCAGAAGGTATCCCGCCCGATGGAGGTGTGCCAGGAGATGTCCCAGTACAAGCCGACTGTCGTGGATGTTACAGCGATCGCCGAACACCAGGCATACCACGGTATCTCAGCCACTCGATCTAATACTGCACTTTGGGCAGGAGCTGAGACAGGGTAGGGAGCACTGTGTGCCATGTTCTCACCTTATCTGAACCAGGATTCGATACTGGGCTGAGCGCTAATATACATCTGACGCCCCGCATGGGACACTCCAACTCAGGTTTAAGTGGGGCGTCATGTCAACAGCCACGCAGGGCCAACTCCGAAATAGACTTTTCGCCCTACACATAAGCATACGAACTCCCCTCCATGAAAGTTCACAACTCGGGGGAGCTGAATACCTCGCTCCTGAGAAAGTGGACCCGGGTGAATCGTCGCTCACTCGGAACCTATCCCCAGACTCGTGCCCCGTGGTTCACGCGCTAGGCTCAATCCCGATCTCGTCATTGAAATAGACATGCCGACCGAAATTTCCTTTATTCTTTGACCTGGAAAACGACACCATAGAAAATCTACCGATTTCTTCTTCAATTTGCTTCCCCACAAACTGATTCACCGATTTAACATCGAGCGAGGTAACTCTTCAACCCGGATTCACCCGATCCCGTCAGAGGATTGGCGAGAATACGGCAATCCTAGGGTGATTGAACAGGCTTGCGTAACCGACGAAAACCCTATGTGATAGAGGATCTAGAACCAGTGTGTGAGCTCCGTAATGGGTGCGAATCACTTCCAACACTCGATATGCGTCCGGACCGTCTTGTTGAACTACTGTTAATTTTCCTGCTCTGCCCGCCGAGTAGATTCGATGTAATCCAGCGTCGAATGCAACCGAATCCGGGCCTCCGCCAATTTTCATGGAGGCTGTTACCTTATTACGCTCCAGATCAAACACCACCAACATAGCGTTACGAGAGCACACCGAGAAGAGGCGTCGCTGCTCAGAGTCAATCGCCATTCCAGTCGGTCCTTCACACGGAGCTAAAGACCATTGTCCCACGATCGATTTTTGAGCCAGATTGATTGCAACAACTGCACTGAGGTCTGTCAGGTTTTGATAGAGCAACCCGGTCTTCGGCTCCAATGCGGGGTATTCGGGTTTTCCAGGGAGTGATATGGTTCCCACAACGTCGCGTCTGTACGGATCGATCAGAGTTGCCAAGTGCGCATCGCCGTTCGCAACGTATACTAATCTGTTTGACGGGTCGTAGAGTATGGCGTCCGCATCCTCCGCGACGGGGATGCTCCCAAGTGGTTGTAGATTCGTGGGATCGAAAACATCAACTCTGTTTGCTTCGCTTCTCGTTACGAAAGCGATGTTTTTCCCAGGCGGTAGCAATACGCCGTGGACAGATCCGGTACCGGGTAGCCGGGACACAGTGCCGTCAGCCATTTGCGCAGTGGGGTTTAGATTGACCTTGAAGACGGACCCTGAACTCTCTTCTGTGACGAATAAAGCGCGATTTTCAATTGTCAAATAGTCGAGAACGCTTAGTGCTCCACCCTTCGGCAGGTCGATATAGCCGTCGAATTTCATGGAATGCGACCGGCTTGGCGTTCCTGGGTAGATGAGGTAGATCAAAAGCGATCCGGCAATTACCAGGGTTATCGCTACACAATAAGCAACTATCTTGATTATTTTCTTCATGATTCTGATCCATCTACCTCTTGTGGCAGGGCGGGACTAATGCATCGCGGTTTTCGACTTCAATACCGAAAGACAAGAGATAATCCCAATGCCCAGTTACGCCGATCGGGATGGAGCCAGTGATTTTGAAGGTTTGGGCATCGGAAATATTTGGCGAAAGCCCTAGGAAAAGCACACCAAGGGAAAACCGGCGAATCATTTTCAAGCCTCCGATATCGTTGGGTCAGTCAGACAGGACAAGAGTGTATCACGTCTGTATACCGACAGTCAGCGAATAATATGCGGCAGAGTTGATCACTGGAAGAGCAGATTTCCAAAGGGGATCTCGAATCGGATGCCGCGACCACGACGGAAAAAAATAAGGAGGCAAGAAATTTACAGGAAAGAGAATATAGCATCTTTTATCGCTGTTTCACAGCGCTCCAAGTTTTTCAAGGGTGTAAGCCCGAACGCCTTCGATGTGGCGTTGCATTGCAGCCTTTGCCTCTTCACCATTCCCCGCCAGTAGCGCATCGATGATCGCAAGATGTTCCTCACAGACTTTGAGGATGCGTGCAGGTACTCGCCTTATGGTAAACAACTGCGTGCGTTTTCTGAAATCTTCGATGATGGATGCGAGTATCGGATTGCCCGACGCGTGCGCGATCAAAGTATGCAAATCGTGGCCCACGGACCGGAGGTCCTCCGCCGTCGGATTCCCACTGTTCTTGATATTGATGGTTCTTGCCCGTAGCGCTTTCAGATCCCGATCCGGGATCTGACCTGCCGCTCGCCTCGCTGCATCTCCTTCGAGTAGGTGCCGAATTTGCCAAACGTGCAGAAGATCCTCAATGGACATGGCCTTTACCACCAGGGTCCCGCTTCTTTGCCTCTCGAGTATCTTTTCACCTTCCAATCGGCGGATTGCTTCTCGCAATGGCGTCCGGGAAACGTTGACCTGCCTGGAAAGGTGGGTTTCCATGATCAGATCGTTGGGACGAAGTTCTCCTGAACGGAGCATTTCCAGCAACTTTCCATACGCAACATCCGACAGAGACTGGCTCTTTAGTGGCTGGGTCGCTTGGTCATTTGCAGGCCTCGCTTTAGCGGCAACGCGATGAAGTCGAGGGACATCCGCGACAGTTTTACTCCGTTTTTCGTTCCGCAATGTGCCTCCACGCTCGCGCCGGCTTGCGATCCCTTAGCACTTGACGGCTATTCAGGGCAGGCACGTCATCATATCATATTCAACTTGCATCCTCATAAGCCATGTGGTATACACATAGAACGCAGGGGTAGTACGTTAAGTGTACGCACAGATCAGAAATCAAAAAAAGACGAAACGGGCCTTTTGACGAAGTCAAGGAGGGTCCAAATGTTGAGAACTTTAGAGGATGATGTGACCGATGTGACTAGAAGCAAGCGGCCCCTTGTTCGCAACGTCCTAGCAACACTATTCGTTTTGTTTGCCCTTATTTCGGCGTTGCCTGCTCGGGCGCAATTGGCTGGAGCAAATCTCTCTGGAATCGTCATGGACAGCTCAGGCGCCGCTGTTCCTAATGCGATAGTCTCTATCAAGAATGTGGCTACCGGCGTCATCCGAGAAGTGCAATCCAATTCGGATGGCTTGTACTCGGCCCCAAACCTGTCTCCGGGTAGCTACGAGATCGAAGTCGCCGCCAAGAGCTTTTCTAGAACCGTAGTGAAAGATGTCACGTTGACCGTCGGTTCTGAAAGGGCTCTGAACTTGACTCTAAAGGTTGGGGAGATCAATGTGCATGTCGAAGTTATCAGCACGGCCTCCACAGTGGAAACGTCATCTTCCACATTGGGGGCTACGGTAGATCAGGAGACCATCGTCGATCTTCCGCTAAATGGACGCGATTGGACACTACTTGCAACTCTGCAACCGGGTGTCATCGCCGTGCGAGCTCAGGCGACAACGGAAAAGAGCGCAAATCGCGGCAATCGTGGCTTCGGAAATCAACTTGCTGACAGTGGACATCGACCTTACGAAAATGCATACCGCGTTGATGGAATCAACATCAACGATTATACCAACGGAGCGCCAGGCAGCGTTCTTGGTGTCACGCTGGGCGTTGACGCGATCCAGGAATTCAATGTGGTTACGACAAATTACACAGCGGAGTATGGACGCAGCTCCGGTGCGGTCATCAATTCAGTGACAAAATCAGGGACCAACAATTTCCATGGGTCGAGCTATTTCTTTGATCGCGACAAAATCTTCGATGCGCGGAATTTTTTTGACCCTGCCACAAAGCCACCCTTTCACCGTATTCAATTCGGTGCTTCGGCAGGAGCGCCCATCATTAAAGACAGGACATTTATCTTTGGCGATTACGAAGGAATCCGGGAGAGTAGAAGTCTCTCGTTCAGCAACATTGTGCCCTCTCAAACGGCGCGTGACTCTACCGTCGACCCCGCGATCAAGGCGGCTCTCGCTCTATGGCACTTGCCAAACGCCGGACTTCTTGGCAATGGCGATAGAGGCGTATTTCTCACATCAGGACTCAAAATCAGCAATGAAAATTACTTTACCGTTAGAGGGGATCACCAGTTCTCTGCAAAGAACAGCTTGAACGTCAGCTATTTCTTTGATACCGCCCCACAATTAATTCCCGATTCATTAAATGATTTAATAAATCAAGTGTTTGCGCGACGGCAAATGGTCGGCGTTTCGGAGACGCATATATTTGGCCCATCGCTAGTAAATATTGCCCGGCTGGGCTTCAATCGCTCACAGGGTCAGGTCAGCCAACCGGTTAGAGCCATCAACCCCGCTGCCGCGGACACAAATCTTGGAACGGTTGCTGGGGAAACGGCGGCATTCATCATCGTAAATGGAATCACGAGCGCTGGCGGGCTTGGCAGCTTTGCAGGCTTCACTCATACCCAGAACTCGCTTCAGGCAGATGATGATATTTTTGTGACGAGGGGTAATCACTCTCTGAGATTCGGCTTTGCCTTCGAGCGTATACAAGGTAATGAGAAACCACGTGGGAGAATCAACGGAACTTTTATATTTAATACTTTATCGGACTTCCTCACTAACAATCCCTTCTTCTTCGCCTTTGACGGTTCGAAGAGAGGCTTTGAAGCCGGAGTTCGTGAAAGTATCGCTGGAACGTATATTCAAGACGATTGGCGCCTGCGTCCCAACCTGACACTTAACCTCGGCTTAAGGTACGAAATGCTGACCCTCCCTACTGAGGTTCATGGGCCGTTCGGCTCGATACCGAGCTTGTTTCAAGGTATCCCGGTGCCACGTAAGAACTATTGGGTAACGAATGCGACGATACACAACTTCGATCCTCGGGTTGGCTTCTCCTGGGACCCATTCCGAGACGGCAAAACCGCGGTCCGCGCTGCTTTTGGAATCTTCGATGTTTTGCCATATACAACGAATTGGCTCGGCGAGAGCACCTTGGGACTTCCTTTCTCCCAAGTAGTCGATGCCATTAACCCCGGTCAAGTTGTTACACAGCCATTTCCAAAGAACGTGGTTAATGCGGTCAACTTCGATCCTGCCCAATCGCAAGTCACATTTGCGGAGCCTCATCCTAAACGCACTTACGCAATGAACTGGAATCTAAACATACAGCGTCAACTCAGCGCCCACTTGTCTGCCGTAGTCGGCTATGTGGGTTCACATACGGTGCATAATTCGTTCGCCGCAGGCGACCACAATCAGGTTGCTCCTCCCCAGGTGCAAAACATCGGCGGGATTCTGGTGTGGCCCAAGGCTGGTGGAACGCTGGCGAATACGTCGGTGGGGCCCGTTTACGCAGTATTTTACGACGGGAGTGCCAAATACAATGGTCTACAAACGCAGCTGCAGTTGAAAAACTTGCATGGTTTTCAAGGCCAAGCTTCCTATACATGGAGCAAGTGTCTGGACGACGGGTCTGGTGGAGGCCTGGGCGATGCGTACACTAACTCGATTTCGTCGCTTATTTATTTTGATAAAGCGGGGAGGCGCGGGCTCTGTGATTTCGATATACGTCACAACTTGTCACTAAATTATATTTATGATCTTCCAAGTCCGAAAAACCGTTCAGCCTTGAACTGGATCTCAAGCGGCTGGCAGGTAGGGGGAATTATACAAGCCAGCACAGGAGTTCCGTTCACACTAGGTCAAGCAGGAGATCCCCTGGGCCAGGGTAGTTCAGATCCTTTCGACTTCGCTAATCGCGTGCCCGGTTGCAATCCATATGCTTCAGATTTCAAGCACAATGGGTTGGCGTACATAAACCCAAACTGCTTTTCCTTCCCAACCGTATCCGTAAATTCGCCGCTCGCGCCGCTTTGTAACAACGTAGATAGTTCGGGGGCTGTGCACCCTGATACGAACGGACAGCGCTTGTGTCTGAACCTCTTTGGCAACAGTGGGCGCAACCGCCTGATCGGCCCGAAACTTGTGAACGTAGACTTCGCGATCTTGAAAAATATCCGCGCTGCAAGAATTTCAGAGACCTTAGCCGTTCAACTGCGCTTTGAATTCTTCAATATTCTCAATCACACAAACTTTCAGGCCCCCATCGATAATCTCCAGTTCAATGGAATCGCCGGATTCAACAGCGTAGACCCCGGGAGCGCCGGGATTATCGACTCCACGACAACTCCGCCTCGACAAATCCAGCTAGGGGTCAAGATCGTCTGGTAGAAATCAGTATCGCGAAAATGTGGAGCGTATCGACTAGGCGTATCGTGGCAGAAGGTTTCAGGGTTGCGTTACCAGGGCTTGCAATGGAAAGGTTTAATGATGGAGGAAATTAGATTTATTTCTGCGACCGGGGCGCTTGGTGCAGGTGTGCATGACAGCAGTCTCGAAGAGGCGATGACCTATGAACCGCATTTCATCGCAGCCGACGCCGGAACAACCGATGCAGGGCCGTATTCGCTCGGCGGCGGACAACCTGCCTTCCCTCGCGAGATGGTTAAACACGACCTTACGCTCATGCTCCGAGCTGGCCGCCGGGCTGGCATTCCGGTGCTCGTTGGATCTGCGGGTACAGCCGGTGGTGACACCCATGTTGATTGGACACTGGATATTGCCCGTGAGGTAGCTGCTGAACAAGGGTTGACTTTCCGCGCAGCGGTTATTTACTCGGAGCAGGACAAGGGCTATCTCAAGGGCCTACTTCGTGAAAATCGCATTTGCCCGCTCCATCCTGCGCCCCATGTTGATGAGGAGGTCATCGATCGTAGTATTCGGATAGTTGGCATGATGGGAGTGGAGCCGCTCCAACGGGCGATTGAAGCGGGTGCCGACTTTGTGCTTGCAGGACGTTGCAGCGATTCTGCCTTATTCGCTGCTCTGCCGATTCTGCGCGGATTTCCGGAAGGTTTGGCGTGGCATGCCGGAAAAGTATCGGAGTGCGGGACCATGGCTACCGAGACCTTGGGCAAGGGTGTGCTTTTCGGGCAGATTCGCCGGGATCATGCCGTCATTCGTCCGTTTGGTCCCGGATTACGGTGCACGCCTCAGAGCGTCGCGGCACACGGCCTATATGAAAACGCTGATCCCTATCTTCACAGGGAATCATCCGGAACACTGGATCTCAGCCGAGCGACCTTTGAAGCCGTTGACGATGTTAGTGTGCGCATAAAAGGAAGCGCCTTAATTCCTTCCGATACATACACCGTCAAGCTAGAGGGCGCCGAGTTGATCGGATACCAATCCATTATCGTCGGAGGTATCCGCGATCCCTTTATCATCCGGAAACTTGATGGCTGGCTGGCAGGCGTCCGGGAAAGAATCGAAGAGGCTATTGCCCAGGTATTTGGCAACACGCTCTCCAAAAACCAGTACCACCTCATTTTCCACATTTACGGCCGGGACGCGGTAATGGGCAACCTAGAACCAAACCGCGCAACGATTCCGAACGAAGTTGGTTTGGTGCTGGAAGCGACAGCCCCCACCCAGGAGATGGCCACCAAGATTGCTATGCTCAGTCGCCAACCATTGCTGCACCATCCTGTTCCGGAATGGAAGGGTTCGATAACTACGTTCGCATGCCTGCACAATCCAGCGCATGTAGATCGTGGACCAGTCTACCGATTCAACTTTAACCACGTCGCGTTGCCCCATACCCGCGAAGAAATGTTTCGGACTAAATTTGTCGATATTGGAGGATCTAAACCTTCATGAGACTTGCTAGCCTTGCAACTCTGATCCGTAGCAAGAATGCGGGGCCCTTTTCACTGACTTTCGACATTATGTTTCCGGACGAAGAGCGCTACTTCAGGGTAAAGCGGTCTGGCGCGCTCAACGCCAATGTGTTTGCAAAGCTTTACCATTGCGCGCCGGAAACCGTACGCTTTTTCGAATGCGACAACGCGCTCGCATTCAAGTTCAGTATGCCCCGGCCGGTCTTTCAGGGAGACCTCGGTGACGGAGACTTACATGGCGGGCAGCAGTTCGCGCCACTGATGGATGTCGAAGTGCCTTAGCCCGATTTTCCATCTACCCACCGCACATGAATTTGTTTACCAGAAGGGCCTAACTGAATGCACAGTTCGTTGCGGGATGCCGCGTGCCAACAGGAGTAAGCGTGTTAACAAATGAAGCCTCCACTATCATCGCACGCCTCGACCGGCTCCCGGCTTCCAGATACGTTTGGCGATTGGTTGTGTTGCTGTCCCTTGGTGCCTGGTTTGAGATCTACGACATCGGTCTAACAGCCTCGATCAGTCCGGGTTTAATCCGTAGTGGTGTATTCCACAGCGGCGCGAAGGGCTTGTTTGGGTTGACGGACCAAGCGACCTTCGCTGCTGCAACGTTTTTGGGCCTATTTATTGGAACTATAAGCTTGGCTTCGGTTGCCGATCGCTTCGGCCGACGCGCAATATTTACCTTTTCACTTCTTTGGTACGCGGCGGCAACAATTGCCATGGCGATGCAGAGATCTGCTGTTAGCGTGGATCTTTGGCGCTTCATAGCGGGCATTGGCCTAGGGGTTGAAAACGTTACAATCGACACTTACATCGCAGAACTTGTTCCAAAGGAGGTTCGAGGCAGAGCATTCGCACTTAATCAGTGCATACAGTTTACGGCGGTTCCTTTTGCGGCGCTGTTAAGCTGGCGGTTGATGCCGCTCGATCCACTGGGCATATCAGGCTGGCGATGGGTCGCACTAGTGGCTCCGCTTGGAGCGATCTTCGTATGGTGGATTCGCCTACTTGTGCCAGAATCTCCTCGATGGCTGGCACAGCGCGGCCGACTGGAAGAGGCTGAAGCGATCACAGCGGCGATGGAGGCTCGCGTTGCGACTGAACTAGGTAACAAACTCCCCGAGCCTCGCCCAGTAGCCCAAGAGGACGCCGGCCATTTGGGGTTGTCTGAAATTCTGCGCCAACCCTACGCACGGCGCACCATCATGCTGGTGTTGCTTAACTTCTTTCAGGCCATTGGCTTTTTCGGTTTCAATAACTGGGTGCCGGCACTGCTAGCCTCTCAAGGAGCGAGTTTCATCAAGAGTCTGAAATACTCTTTCATTATCGCCACGGTATATCCTTTAAGTCCCCTGCTCTTCATCTTGATCGCCGACCGGATCGAACGGAAATGGCAGATCGTTGCGGCCGCCTTCGGCATCGCGGTTTTTGGGCTACTGTTCTCCCGCCAATCCAGCGCTGTCATGCTCGTAACGTTTGGAGTACTGATTTCGGCATCCAACAACCTGCTTTCCTATGGATACCATGCCTATCAGTCTGAGTTGTACCCGACGCGGGTGCGTGCAAAGGCAATCGGATTCGTTTACTCCTTCAGCCGGATCTCCACGGTTTTGAGCAGCTTCATGATCGGTTTTTTTCTGCAGAGATTCGGAACGATTGGCGTTTTTGGCTTTATCGCCTTTAGCATGGTTATCGTGATGTTGTCTGTGGGCATCCTAGGACCTCGCACTCGCGGCATGGCGCTGGAGGACATTTCGCATTAGACATGAACTACCTCCGGGGAAATTCGTCGATGGATCCGGCGGCGCGAATGGATTCATCAACACCAAGCCACATCCTAGGTGACATAATCTTCGGAGGCGATAGGTTCAGGTGCTGGCTCGCACTTCTCGATCCGCCCGAGCGCGAGCCAGCAAGAACACGCACGGCGGCTATCTCGTTTCGAGCGACACCATGGGATCAATCGAATCCAATCGCACGAAAATCGGAGTATTGACCGGCAGTTCGACGTTTGAACCTTTAGTGATGAATGCATCGCAAAGTCTCTTTGCGGCGCCAAAGTATCCGAACCCAATTGCCGTGCCTGCTGATGCCTGCGCTGCGCCGGCACCGAGCAAGCCGAAGCCTTTCCGGCCTTCGCCGGACCGAGACCATGCTGTCTTCTGCAGAGTCGTGTCCGCAACTGCTCTCGATGGGCCCACAAGTGAAACGGGAGCGAGAAGCCGCGCGAAAGTCGAAGTCGTAGCTTTAATTTCGCCCTCCTTACCGACGTCCAAACCTTCCGAACGCTCGGCTTGAATGCCTCCGACAGTTGAATGGATATTTCTCGTCGTGCCGTCCGGCATCTGGACTGAGCGGAATGCAAACACGATGCTTCCGTTTTTCTTCATCCACCGCGCGGAGGAGGCTTTCTGGACCGTCCCGGTGACTCTGGTCCCAGCGGGATACAGCAGTTGATGATCCGCCTGGTAGTACGGCTGCGAAACAACGGCCTCGATTTGCGTGCCCGCCGTGGACGTACTTGAGTTGACGGGGGTCAAGAGGTGAAGGTGGAGATAGTCGCTCGCTTGCGGAGGCGCTGTAGTAGGCTGAACCTCTGTGAGTACCGTCACCGGTGTGAGCAGGGCGGTGTCAAAAACTGTTCCTTGATCGATGTATTCCGGATGGTATGGCAAGCTGCTCACCACGGTTTCGCCCAATCGCTGCAGCTTATTCGGTTCTCGCAGCGGGGCAATAGCGCCTTTGAGTTTTTTGCGGATTCCAGTACGTTGCGCCTTGGGGAGGTAACGCGAATTCGCCACACGACCGAGGCCGACAGCGGAATCACTGTGAATCGGCACCATCGTCCCATCGGAAAGCACCAGCTGATCGAACGTCACGTGCGCCGTCTTAGGCGGGGTAAAGTCGCCATTTAGGAGCCTTCGGGCACGCTTGTGCATCGGAGCCGTGCTAATTGCAGAAACATGTCCTTTAATCGTCGAGCCTGCCGGGATCGCGAGAACTTCTCCCGCGTAGACCGGCTCAAGCAGCTTTGCGGTAATGGGCTGCCCTACGGCTTTGAGACGCACTCCTTTTTCGAGCGCGGCACGGAAATCATTGCCGGGCTCTACAACTAAAGTCTCCCTTTCGGACCTTTTCTCTTGTGCGCGCACTGGAATGCCCGTGAGGCCCAAGACTGAATAGGAAAGTAAAACCCACAAAACGCTGCGTTTCATAGTTTCCCTCGTTTCGTATCAAAATTCGGGCGCCATCATTTCAAACTGCCTTGGCCCTTAGATGCGTTGGTTGCCTCAAACTCGGTCAGGGCCCAGTCAAGACTCCATGGAGTTTCGTCAAGCTGGCCTTGACATTTCTCGACACTGCGTGAGGCAGAGACAGGTTTAGAATGGGATGTTCTGCTCCTTACGGACTAAATTGGATGGGTGGCGGGTGGACGCGAATATTGTGATGGATGGTAAACCGGGAGCAGTCACAGCGCGCATTCTGGTGATCGATGACGACACGGAACTTTGCAAACTGGTGTCGCGCTTTCTTGGAGCGGACGGATATGCCGTCCAGACAACTCACAGCAGTGGACAGGGCATCGAACTCGTCCTTTCCGGAGAATACGATTTGGTTGTGCTGGATGTGATGCTGCCTGGGATGGATGGTTTTGAAGTGCTGCGGCGCATCCGCGCCAAATCGAACACTCCCGTTTTGATGCTCACCGCAAGGGGCGACGACCTCGACCGAATTATGGGGTTAGAGATTGGAGCTGACGACTACCTTGCAAAGCCGTTCAATCCCCGCGAGCTCGCTGCGCGTACGCGCGCTATCTTGCGCCGGGCAAAAATTGCAAGCGCGCAGCGTGCTCAGTCGTCAGCCTCTCCGATCAAGATCGGGGACTTGGAATTGAACTCGGGAGCCAGGACAGTGCGACGGGGAACAGAGCTGCTGAACGTAACGACAGTCGAATTTGACCTGCTCCATAAGTTGCTGCAATCGGCGGGATGCGTGGTTGGGCGCGAGGAGCTGACGAGAGAGGTGCTGGGGCGAGAATTTTCGCCATTCGACCGCAGCATAGATACACACGTATGGAGTCTGCGAAAGAAAGTCGGGACCGCGCCCGATGGAACAGAGCGCATAAAAGGCATCCGTGGCATTGGATATCTCTATGCCTTACCCGAGATGTCCCGGACCGAGTAGAGCGCAATGTACAGCCTATTTTGGAAGATATTCCTGTGGTTTTGGTTGACCGTCATAGTCATCGGCGTAACCGTGGTCATCGCGACGCTGACTACTGGTTCGAACGACGCGGTGCACCGTGAGAAGGTAGCTAAACTCTCGATCTATTTGCCCCTGGAAGCGAGGCATGCGGCAGAGGTGTATGAAAGTGAGGGCAAGACTGGTCTGAAGAACCATTTTGACAGCTTGAAAGAGAGCGGGATTATCGAGCCGTACCTCTTCGACGAAAGCGGAAAGGATGTTTTGGGCCACAAACCGCCGGCTCGGGCCGCCGAGTTCGCAAAAGATGCCAAGGAAGATGCTCCTCGCGTCGGCGACTTTCCCGGCAAAGACATATTTGCCGCTCAGCGGGTGCAAGGAGCCAGCGGGAACAGATACACGATGCTTCTCGTCCTTTCTGGTACGCCGTTCTTGTCGCTGCTCAAGGGACTTGGATTTGAAACGTTATTCCGCCTTCTGGTGGTTCTGCTGGTCGGAGGCGTCTTTTGCTTCTGGCTCACTCGAAACATCACCCGGCCCGTAGTGCAACTGAGTGAAGCGGCCGGACGAATCGCGGACGGCCAGCTTGATGCGCGAGGCGACAAGAGTATTCGATGGCGGCGAGATGAAATCGGCCGTCTGGGTTTGAGCTTCGACCACATGGCGGGGCGAATTGAGTCCCTTGTTCAAGCGCAGCAACGATTATTGGGAGATGTTTCTCACGAATTGCGTTCTCCCCTTGCTCGCCTGTGTGTCGCTCTCGGTTTGCTGCGGGAGTGCTCCCCGGAAGAAAGGATAGAATATCTGGACCGTATCGAGCTCGAAGCTGAGCATCTCGACAAACTAATCGGACAACTCCTCACGCTGGCTCGAATCGACAGCGGTGCCGAATCGAGCCACA
>WNFP01001818.1_pt1 | contig 16749 bp, 17 predicted proteins | sample 5400201 | NCBI WGS metagenome assembly WNFP01 (sample SAMN13153355, study PRJNA577476) | soil metagenome | isolation source: 115 cm saprolite under Madrone tree | place: USA:California | collected 2016-06-14 | reverse complement strand
ACCGGCCCTGCGCCGGCCAGGAGGCATCCAGTCATGTCCGACCGTAACAGGGCTTTCTTCTCCAGGACCGCTCTCATCGCTACCGCCGCTCTTGTGCTTTCGCCGCTGGGCGTCTTGGCGCAATCCGCCGCCGCCCCGGCAAGCTCCACCCAATCAACGACATCCGTATCCAAGGACCGCTGGCTGCATGTCCGCGTCATCAGCTCGGAGGCCAAAGGTGAGACCGTCCGCGTCAACGTCCCCCTCGAATTGGCGGAAAAGGTTCTCCCCGCCATCAACAAAAACCGTCTCCATGACGGCAAGGTCAAGATCGACGATGCCCATGTCAATGACGTCGACCTCCGCGCCCTCGTCGATGCTATTCGCACGACCAAGGACGGCGAATTCGTCACCGTGCAGAGCAATGATTGCGACGTCCGCGTCGCCAAACAGAGCAACCACCTGATCGTTCATGTCCTCGACAAGCAGAATTCCAAGAAGTCCGAGGTCGAAGTCAAGATCCCCATGAAAGTCATCGATGCCCTCTTTTCCGCCGGCAAAGATGAATTGGACCTCGTTGCCGCTCTCCACGCTCTCTCAGCACAGGGCGATACCGAACTCGTCTCGGTGAAGGATCACGAAAACACCGTCCGGGTGTGGCTCGATTCCAAGAACGTCACGGACTGACAGGTTTTGTGGCGGCGGCATTGATCCCGGCCCGGTCGGGATGCCGCCATCTTCGCCGGGCAGGAGGCACACCTGATGCTACTCGCGAAAGCAGCCCTCGGACTTGGAGGAACAATCGTCCTCGCGGGCGCCTATACCATGCGGGAAGGCGTGATCCGCGTCGACGTCGACGAATACCGCGCTGGCGGCTCTCACGTTCACCTCTGGGTTCCGGCCGCGGCCGTTCCCATGGTCATGCATTTCGTCCCCAGCAAGCACATGCGCCACGCCTCCGAGCAAGCGCGCGAAGCACTGCCCGTGCTTCACGCCATCGTCAAAGAACTGAAAAAGTATCCGGATGCCGACTTCTTAGAAGTTGTCGATCGTGATCAGCACGTTCGGATGCGCATGCGCGGAGGGAAATTGCAGGTTGACGTCGACGCCCCGGACCAGAAAGTTCACGTTCTCTGCCCGCTGTCGGCCATCGAAGACGTCACCAGCCAGCTCGAGGAACACGCCCGTGGCGCCTAGAATTCCTCTTGTGAAGCTCTCTCAGAGGTTGCTCAAGAAACCTTGAGACGCAGGAATTCTTTTTATTCTTCCCGCGGTTTAGCCCGATTCTGCGAATCAGTCAGTTCCGGCTGGGCGCCTTTTGCCTGCTGAAAATAAATCTCTTCAAACACCGCATCCTTCTTCCAACCCGCTCTGTGCAGGATGCCGTGCCCATTTTCCACCATCACCGGATGACCGCATAAGTATCCCGTCGTCTCCTCCGGCCGCAACCCCCAATCATCCGCATATTTCCGAAGGAGATCATCCACCCGCCCCGTCTCCCCCTTCCAATCCAGGTCCTCCCACGGCCGGCTCACGGTGGCCACATATTTGAACCACGGCACTTCCCGCGCGTACTGCTCCAGCTCTTCCCTGTACCCGAACTCCCACGACCGGCTCGCTCCCTGCAGGCAGTACAGCTTGTGGTCTCCGGGCATTTGGCTAGCGCCATTTTTCCAATCTCGATAGAGCGTTCGAACGTAACTGACGAACGGGGCGATCCCCGTCACCGTGGAAACCAGCAGGTGGTGTGTCCTCCCGCTTCGCAAATCCAGCGTGAACCGTCCCTTGGCGATTTTTCTGCACAGCAGCGTGTCGCTTTTTTTCAGCTTGAACAGATCCGGTGTCAGATCGCCCTGCGGTACCAACTCAACGAAAAACTCAAGCGACTTTTCATACGGAGAAGAAACGATGGAGTACGCTCTTTCGATCCGCTTTCCTTCGTGGTCGACTCCCAGAGTCGCATACTGCCCGGCGCGGAATTCGAACGGTCCCCCGGGGTCGACTCGAACGATCCATAAATCGGGCGAAAGGTCCCGCCGCTCAAGAATCCGGGCTTGATAGTGCTTGTCCGGGGAAGGGGCCATCTATCTTTCTCCCATGCGCTTCAATTCAATTCACCAAAAAAGATAACGGGCGGGGCCCGCTCCAGCTCCGCCCGGAATTTCAATTTCCCGTACAACCAATTCCAAATTCCTGAGAGGTGAACCCCTGGCCGAGGCGGCGGAGTCACTCGCCGGGGCGCGGCCGGGATAACTTAGAAATTATCAATTTCCCGCGCACAGAGCAATCCTTTGTCAGCTGAGTTTTTCGAGGAAGCAACCAAAAAGATAAGCCCGCAAGCGGCCTGGACGGCGCGGTTTATTCGTAAGCGAGAGCGACGACCGGGTCGTAGCTTGCGGCGCGGAGCGCCGGGTACACCGCTCCCGTTGCGGCTCCCACGAGCGCGAGTGCGGTCGCTGAAAAAATCCACGTCGGGGAAATCAGGAGCGTCAAGCCTGGATTCGTCTGCTTCAAGATCGCCTGGGTCAGAAAAGTAAGCGCAATTCCCAGACCGGTTCCCATCAACGTAAGGATGAGAGTCTCACCCAACAGCATGCGCACGATGTCGAGTCTGGAGAAACCCAGTGCCTTGAGTATTCCGATCTCGCGCGTGCGCTCCAGCACCATCGTGTGCATATTCAATAGGACCACGAGGAAGCTCACCACAATTCCCAGTGCCACCATGGTCCGCGTGAAGGGACGCAACTGCGGCAAGTTGGACGAAGTCATCAGCGTCACGTATTCCGCCAAGGAGCGGACGCTGTACTCCGGCATCAACTTGAGAATCTGCGCGCGCGCGGCTTCCGTATCTCCTTTGCTTCTCACATAAAACATCGAAACGCGCTTCTCCGCCCCGGCGATCTCCTGCGCTGTGCGGATGGGAATGAAGTATCTCGCGCCTTTCCCATGCGCTACGATCCCACAAACTGAAAACGTGTGATTTAACAGCGTGATCTCGCTCCCCACCTTCAAGTGACGAGTTTGCGCAATGATGTCGTCAGCGATCGCGTCGTCCGGCCCTTCGAACGGCCGCCCATCGCGGAACAGAAAACCCTTGCTCAGCGCATTGAAGCTTTTGAAATCGATCCCATACACCATCACTAAGTTCTTTGGTTCCGTGAGGATGACCGTTGGGGCCACCTCGTCTACGCCGCTTAACGACGCAATTTGTTCACCGAGCGACTCCTGCATCCCCACGCTTACAAATGCGAAGAAAATCGAGGAGTTTGGCGGCTGGACGATGATATCCGCGCCGACACCCTCAACGCGCTTTCCCCATTCGGAAATGACGCCGGAGGTGAGACCTACAATCATCAGAACGAGAATCACCTGGATGGCAATGGCAATCACGCTCAGAAAACTGCGCAGCGGCCGGGCGATGATGCTGCCCCAGAACATTTGGAGCAGGGAAAATGGTCCGTCGTAGGTTTCCGTCATCGAGCACAACCAGATTTGTACTTTACCATCCTAATTTCTCACCGGTCAAAATTACCGTTTTGGGCCACCGGGCAAGATGCGTGCCGAAGTCCAAGAAAAATATTTCTGCTCCGTTAAGTTTTCAACACAAATGTTGATAAGTATGTGGAAATCCCCCGTCCGCGCACCGCTAACTTCTCACCCTTCAACACTCTTCTCCTCTTTGCACCATTTATGTGCAACGCACCTTTTTCACGGGCACCACTTCCCGGCTAAAAGCTTTGCGACAGCAGAAAAAAATTTCGCTGAATAATTTCCAGCGATGAAACGAGAGCAATTATTTTCTCTTGTTCTTTCTAAACTGTTGATTCTCAACGATCGACCGCAGATTTCCCTTCAGTACCACTTTGGGGGCTTCTCGAGACGTACCTTGATCGTCTGCTTCGGATCGGTGAGGTCGAGCCAGCGTCCATACGTCTTCCATCCTTCGGCGACAACTTGAACCAAAACTCTTCCCATTGGCGCGTTCGGGACGTGCGCGATGCCATCGCGGCTGGTCTTTACATTCATTTCCAGTTTCTTGTCCTTCTTTATCGCGTGCTCTTCTATGAATTTCACGTAGACGCTGGCGTTCTCCACAGGTACACCCTTCTCGCCGCCGGTGACTTCAATGGTGATGCGCGTCTGTGCATCGCCCGCGGGAGGCGGAGTCTGCGGTTTGGACGCCGATCCCGGTGAATTCTGGGCGGCCACCTGTTGCGCTGTCACCATGCAGGCAGCGAGGCAAAGGCATGCAAAAAACTTTGTCGAGAATTGCATAAATGGCTGAGCTCCATCGTCCACGGAACAGCAGGCTGGGTCAAGTCTCACCGCATTCACATATGATGCTCGTTACACTCGAGGTGCTGCCTCACCGCTGCTCTACAGTGGAAACCCCGAGCAGGGGCCATTTGACTCATCAATATAGCTCCTGTAAGTTCTCAAGAAACTGCCCGGCAGGCAAGATGAGGACGCTTCAAGAAGGGAATTCACCCCGAACGGTCAGCGCGGGATTTCAAGCTGACTGCTTCAAGATCAGAAAAGGAATCGCAAGGAGAGCACAATGGGTTTTGCCACCAACGCCATTCATGTGGGCCAGGAACCCGATCCCGCCACCGGAGCCATCGTCGCGCCCATCTATCAGACCTCCACGTACATCAACGAAGAGCTGGGCAAGAACAAGGGCTACGATTACGCGCGAACGAATCACCCGAACCGCAAAGCGCTGGAACGCACGGTTGCCAAGCTGGAAGGCGGCCACAGCGCCTACGTTTTCTCTTCGGGCATGGCGGGGATCGACGCGGTCTTCCGGCTTTTGCGCCCGGGCGATCACGTGGTCCTTTCCGAAGCGGTCTACGGCGGCGTATTTCGTCTTTCCACGCAACTCCTCGTGCACTTCGGCCTGGAATTCAGCTTCGTGGACACCTCCGTACCCGATTTCGTGCGCAGGGCGTTGCGTCCAAATACGAAAATGCTGTACCTCGAAACGCCGGCCAACCCCACGCTCAGCGTTACTGATATCGCGGCGATTTCCAAGCTGGCGAGCGAGCGCAACCTCTCGGTGGTGGTCGATAACACATTTTTGAGTCCCTATTTGCAGCGCCCTATCGAACTGGGCGCGCACATCGTGGTTCATTCGATGACGAAATATTTGAACGGCCACAGTGATTCCACGGGCGGGGCAGTGGTGCTCACGCGTCCCGAGGATGCGGAAAAGATCTATTTCATACAGCGCTCCGCCGGCACCGGCCTCTCTCCCATGGATTGCTTCCTCATTTCGCGGGGCATCAAGACGCTGGCGGTTCGCATGCTCCAGCACAACGCCAACGGCATCACTGTGGCGCGTCATCTCGACGCGCATCCCAAAGTTAAGAAGGTCTTCTACCCCGGTCTGCCGTCTCATCCACAACACGAGGTGGCGCGCCGCCAGCAGAAAGGCCCGGGCGCCATGCTCTCCTTCGACGTAGGTTCGCTGGAAGCCGCGCGGCGCTTCCTCAATCACGTCAAGCTCTGTTCGCTGGCCGAAAGCCTCGGTGGCGTCGAAACTTTGATTTCGCTTCCGGCGATGATGACTCACGCTTCCATGCCCAAAGAAGTTCAGGACCGCGTGGGCATCACCGAGGGCTTGGTGCGCCTCTCCGTCGGCATCGAAGACGTCGAAGACATCATCGCCGACCTCGACCAGGCGCTCCTTTACGTCTAGCCGCGGTTGATTCTTTTTGAGCTGGCACCCCATGAGTTCCCCGAACATCGCTCCTCCGCTCTCTGGACACGTGATCGGTTCGGTCAACGATGCATTCGTGCTCGCCGAATGGCGCGACCCAGGCGGTCCCCCAGGCCCGCCGCGTCTAATCGCCCCGCGGCATCTTCATCGCCGCGATGACGAAGCGTGGTACGTGCTGGAAGGTGCTTTGCGCGTTCAGGTTGGCAAGGAGGAAGTCGAGGCCCGCGGGGGTTCGGCCGTGTTCGTGCCGCACGGAACGCCTCACACCTACTGGAATCCAGGCTCAAACCCGGTCCGGTATTTGCTGGTCATGACCTCCAACATCTATCGATTGATTCAGGAAATTCACGCCATGAAGGAGCGGACCCCTTTGGCCCTTCGCGCGGTGTTTGAAAAATACGACTCCGAACTTTTGGATCCGTAATTGACTCTGCTCCTGCGGACCACGTCAAATCCAACCGGCTACGTCTCTGCCGTGCGCTACGTCGTCCGGAAAATAGATCCGGCAATTGCTCTGCGAGGGATCAACACGCTGGAGGAGGAAGTGGCGGATTCCATCGCCATCGTTCGCATTATGGGAATCCTGATGGGGATTTTCGGAGTGGTCGCGCTGGCGCTCTCTTCGCTCGGAGTCTACGGCGTGCTCTCGGAAAGCGTCGCGCAACGAACTCATGAAATCGGCATCCGCCTGGCACTGGGCGCCAAACCGCGCGACTTGTTGAAGCTGATCCTCGGGCAGGCCTTGAAGCTGACCGGTATCGGCCTAGTGATTGCTGTACCTTGTGCTGTGGCCATCAGCCGGGCGATGGCGAGCCTCATTTTCGGCGTGGTGAGCGTGGATTTCACGATTCTGGGCGGATTCACGGCGCTGCTATTACTCGTGGCGCTCGGCGCAGGTTATCTCCCTGCGCGCCGCGCGATTAGCGTCGACCCGATGGTTTCTCTGCGCTACGAATAGCGGAGGCTATTTGCGCCTTTTACGGGTTTTCTTGAGGTTGTCATCCAGCCAGGAAAGATATTTTTTCGAGCCCTCGGTAATCGGCAACGCGATGAATTCCGGCAACTGATAGCTGTGTAGCCGTCCCACTTCCCGTTCCAAATCGGCAAGACGCTTGGCCGTAGTCTTCATCACCAGCAGATACTCCCTCGCCTTCTCAACTTTTCCCTTCCAGCTGTAAACCGATTCGACCGGGCTTTGAACAATATTGACGCACGCCGCCAGATTGTTCGAAACCACGCGACGCGCAATCCGCCGCGCCTCCATGATCGTTCCACATGTGATCATCACGATTCTGCTTTGCCCATCCCTCTTTAACATTCTCCCTCCACCAATACCATGAGCCTCTCCCAGAACAAAAGCTCTCCCCGACCGGCGCGTTTTTACCCGCGACTCTTCGCTCTTAATTTTCAACTTTCGACTTTCAACGGTCTCCGGTCTAGAATACCGCTCCATGACGACCTCGCCCATTAAGTTTGGCACCTCGGGATGGCGCGGCCTCATCGCCGACGATTTCACCTTCGCCAACGTGCGCCTGGCGGTGACGGCCATCGCGGAACACGTGAAAACCAAGGCGAAGGCGCCCACGATCCTGGTGGGCTACGACACGCGCTTTTACTCCGAAGAATTCTCCCAGCTCGCCGTGGACATCCTGCAGCAACACGGGATTCGAACGCTGCTGTGCGAGACCTTCACGCCCACACCCGCGGTCGCTTTCGAAATCATGCGCCGCAAACTCGATGGCGCCATCAACTTCACAGCCAGCCACAATCCCGCGCAGTATCACGGCCTGAAATTCTCCTCCGCCGACGCGGGCCCCGCGCTGCCGGAAGTCACCAAGGACATCGAAGCGCGGGCCGCGCAGCTCGCTGCGAAAGGTGGTGTTCCGCCCCTTCCACACGGTGCGTCGAAGTCTGCCCGCGGCGAAAAAGTCAATCTCCGCGAAAACTATTTGAAGCGCCTCGAAGAGCTCGTGCAATTCGAGACGCTGCGCAAGGCAAGGCCGTCCTTGGTCGTCGACGCGCTCCACGGCTGCGGTGCCGGCTACCTGGACCGCACACTCAACGATCACGGCGTCACGGTGCAAAGCCTGCGCACCGAACGCGATTGCCTTTTCGACGGAACCGGTCCCGACGTCTCCGAAGAAAATCTCGTGCCCCTGCGCAAGACCGTGGTTGATTCGAAAGCAACCGCGGGGCTGGCCACCGATGGGGACGCCGACCGCTTCGCCATCGTCGATCGCGACGGCACGTGGATCCAGCCTAACCTGATTCTTGCGCTGGTGTACGACTATCTGGTCGAAACGCGCAAATGGAAAATGCCCGCCGCGCGCAGTGTCGCGACGACGCAAATGATCGACGCGGTGGCCAAGATGCACGGCCAAACGGTCCATCAGACACCCGTGGGCTTCAAATATATCGGCCAGCTCATCCGCGAAGACAAAATCGCTCTTGGCGGTGAAGAAAGCGCCGGGCTCACCATTCGCGGCCACATCCCGGAAAAAGACGGCATTCTCGCGTGCCTGCTGGTGGCGGAAATGATCGCCGCGCGCGGCGCTTCCATCGGCGAGCAAGTTCGCGCAATGTACAAAAAACTCGGCCGCGAATTCTGGCCCGTGCGCGAGAATCTTCATCTCTCCGACGAACAAAAGGCAAACGCCGTCAAGCGCGTGGCCGTGGACTCTTCGACACTCGCCGGCCGAAAAGTCATATCCATCGACCGCACCGATGGCGCAAAATTTGTTTTGGACGACGGTTCGTGGATGCTGCTGCGCCTTTCCGGCACGGAACCGCTGCTTCGCTTGTACGTTGAAGCCGAAAGCGCCGCCGCATCCGCGAAGTTGACGCGCGAAGCATCACAATGGGTGCTGCAAAACTGAACAAGATGCGTGCGAACGAAAAAAACCAGACCCTCCTTCGCCATTACGGGCCCGCGCTCCTCGGCCTGCTGGCGCTGATCCTCGTGGTGCACGACATTTTCGGTACTCACGGTTATTTGGCCATGCGCCGCACGCAGCAGGAAATCAAAAAGGTGAACGCCGATCTGGATCAGTTGAACAAGGAGAATTTACAGCTGGGGCAGGAAGTGCGGGAACTAAAGACCGATCCGCACAAGATCGAAAAAATCGCTCGTGACGAGCTTGGCCTGGCCAGGCCCGGCGAGGTCATCATCAAGATCCCTCGTTCGCAGCAGTTGCCGCAACACTCTACTGCGAAGCCCTGACCCTCCACTTTTTCCAATTTGTCCGTAACAAAGACAGCCCCAGCATCGCCAGGAAAATCGTTATCAGCCCCGCCGTGGCCTTCAGCGCGCTGCACTGGCCTTTTGGCAGAATGGAAAATCTTCCGTAAACAAATTCGATGTGTACCCAGTACACCAGCAGTGAAGTCTTCCCGAGCTGGATGATGGGGCTAAAACCTTTCTGCGCGAAGCCCCACCGGCACCACGAGTAGACAAGAAATAGAATCATGAGAAGAATGCCGCAGCGCATCAGGAAAAAATCCGGATTGCTGTGCCAGTAGTCGTAGACCGCGTAAAGGTGGATGGATGAGGAATCGAAAAAAACGGAAAGCGCGCAGGCAAGAATTCCCGAGCCCCCCAGCGCCGCGAAGGCAAGAGCTTCCTTGCGCTTGGCAAAGTCCGAAAACAGAAAGAATCCCACCGCGAGACCCGCGAAGGCGAACGCCGACCAGGGAAACAATGGAAAGAGCCACGGCTGCGGCTGATCGAAGATGTGTACGCCGTTGATGTAAGACTCGATGGGCCACGGCAGGAACTTCGGCCGGTGCGTCGTCCAGAGCGGTGGGGTGGGCATGGCCACGATTACCGCCGCAATAATTCCTGCCACCAGAGTGCGAATTCTCGCCGCAGAGACGCTGCCATCTCCAGTGGCCCAGCACCACACACCCATCAGCATCATGGAAAGACCCAGGATATTTAGAACGTCGACGCGCAGCAGATCCGTCCACGGCGACCACGGATAGCCCAGCGCAAATTCCTGCACGCGAAAAAGCAACCCCACCCCAAAAACTTCCGCGCCGCGCAGAATCGTTTGCTTCGCGATTGTCTTGCGCTCGATTCCCTTCTCGCGCAACTTTTCCGTCACAAGCGCGAACGAAACGCCCGCCAAAAAGATGAACAGCGGCGCGGGCAGCGTACCGCCCAGCTTCGACCACCCGGTCACTGACGACGATTTCTTCGCCTCCGGGCTCATCCACGAGTCGTAGCAATGCGTCTGAAACATCAGCACACACGCAAGTCCGCGCATCCAGTCAATGTAAGCTAGTCGTTTCATTTTTGCTGTGACGTCTCGTGATTGCGAATGATAGACGGTGGGAAGATTTCCGCAAAGTAGAAAGGTGAGATTCGAATTTCACGCATGCCGATAGACAATTTGAAAGGCCATGCTCTCGCCGTTGACGCCCGAGCCCGTGGTCGCGCCCGGCGACCATGCAGCTACGGTTTTTTCCGGCAGAGTACGTCAGCAAGGGGATACTAAAGCGCGTTTGGAACGTCTACTATCTTCAGTAACCGGGAACATCACGCAGGTTTCGAACGTATCATTGCCGGGTGGAGGTATGCAATGCAAACGCTGTGGCAAGACTTCCAGTTCGCGGTCCGGATGATGCGTAAGAATCTGGGTTTTACCACTGCGGCGGTGCTGTGCCTGATGCTCGGGATCGGAGCCACGACGGGCATATTCACGGTAGTGAACGCCGTACTCCTTCAGCCGTTGCCGTACGCGCATCCCGAACGGCTTATTCGTGTTTACACCGAGTTTCCGACGTTTCCGAACGGCGGTCTGCACCGATTCTGGACTTCTGGACCAGAATTTCTGGATCTGCGCCGGGATACGCATTCCTGGGCGTCATTGGACGCATGGATCACCGGGGGTGCGAATCTTGCCGGGAAGACGCAACCGGTCCGCGTTCCTGCAGCGTACCTGAGCGGCGGATTGCTGGAAACACTTGCCGTGGCCCCGTTTGCCGGGCGGTTGATTTCGCAAACCGACGATGTCCCCGGAGCGCAGGTCGTGGCCGACATTTCCTATGGCACGTGGCAAAGCGTTTTTGCAGGTGATCCCAACGTCGTCGGCCGAGAGACGTACCTCGATGGCCTGAAATGCACCGTCATCGGCGTCATGCCGAAGGGCTTCCAGTTTCCGCCAGGCGAGCAAGATCCGGCGCAGATCTGGACCGCTTTACGACTGGATCCGGCGAATCCGGGTAACCGCGGTGGCCACAATTATTACTTGCTGGGCCGGATGAGGCCGGGCGTTACGGCGGCGCAAGCTCAGGGAGAACTGGCCGCGTTGGTGCAGAGTTATGGTGAAAAGAAAGTGCCTAAGATCCATAGCTTCCACCCGCAGACTCACACCATGGTCAGCTTTCCTCTGCAGGCAGAAGTCGTTTCGAGCGTTCGGCCCGCACTTTTGATGCTGCTCGGCGCGGTGGTCTTTGTGCTTTTGATCGCCAGCGTGAATGTGGCAAACCTTCTCCTGGCCCGCGCCGAGGCCCGTCGGCGGGAAATTGCGATCCGCGGCGCGCTAGGCGCCGGCCTGGTGCGGCTCGCGCGGCAATTTGTGACCGAAGGAATTCTGCTTGCGTTCTGCGGTGCCGTTCTGGGCTTGGCGCTTTCCTTTGGAGGAGTGCGATTGGTCCAGCTCACCAATGCGGGCGGCATTCCCCGTGCCGATGAGATCTCGATGGACTGGCGCGTGCTTCTCTTCACGCTGGGGACGAGCTTGATCACGGGAGTGCTTTTTGGACTCGCGCCGCTCGCGCCACTGCTGGTGAGCGGGATCTCCGAATCATTGAAAGACACTGCGGGGAGCACGACGGCCGCCGCTGGCGCGCAGATTTTCCGGCGCATCCTGGTGGCCGGCGAACTGGCCATGGCTCTCGTGCTGCTGATTGGCTGCGGGTTGATGCTGCGAGCTTTTTGGAAACTACAGGAGGTTCATACCGGCCTCCGCGCTGAGAATGTCATTACTATGCGTGTCTCGCTGCCGAGCGGAACGTACACGGACAATGCAAAGATTACGGATTTCTGGACAAGACTCGATGAACGCTTGACGAATCTCCCGGGCGTGCAATCCGCCGCGCTGGTCTCCGGATTAGCCCCCATGCGCCCGCCGAACATGAATGACACGGATATCGAGGGATTTGTGCAGACGCAGGACGGTCCTATTCAGAACGTGGATTTCTATCAATCCGTGAGCAAAGACTATTTCGCGACCATGGGCATTCGGCTGATAGATGGACGCTTGTTTGACGGACGTGACGTACACAGCGCGCTCGGTGTCGTCATTATCAACAACGCAATGGCGATGACATTCTGGCCCCACCTGAATCCTATCGGCAGGCGCATTCGCCCAGGCGGGAGTAAAGACTGGTGCACGATAATCGGGATCGTGGACGATGTGAAGAATGCCGGGCTCGATCGGCCAGCGGGAACCGAATTGTATCTGCCCTACCAACAGCCTGCGGGCGCGGGCAATTCGGATATGTATGTAGTCATGCGGACGCCGGCGGGCGACCCGCGCTCGCTGGCGGGCGTAGTGCGCGAGCAGTTGAACGAGATCGATCCGTCGCTGCCATTGGCCGATGTGCGGCTGATGGAGGATGTGCTTACTCGCGCGCAGGCGCGGCCACGGTTCCTGACGCTGTTGCTGTCTCTCTTCTCCGGTGTTGCGCTGGCGATAGCGACCGTAGGAATTTATGGCGTGGTGTCGTATTCGGTGGCGCGGCGAACGAAGGAATTTGGTCTGCGCATGGTGCTTGGCGCGCAAGGTGGGGACGTCCTCGGACTGGTGATGAAACAAGGGGCTGGGATGGTAGCGATTGGAATTGTTGCCGGGCTTGCGACGGCGTTCGCGCTGACGCGATTGATGGCCAGCCTGCTCTTTGGAGTGACGGCGACAGACCTCCCGACCTTTGCAGGTGTCACCGTTGTGTTGTTTGGAGTGGCGCTGGCGGCCTGCTACGTACCTGCACGGCGGGCGACCCAGGTGGATCCCATACAGACCTTGCGCTACGAGTAGCGCCTCATTCGAACGACCGGCAATTTCGCAGAAACACCGGCTGCCGGCGCCGGGGGTTGAATTTGGTCTGCCTTCTCTCTGCGTTACAATTCTCGCTTGCCCGCCTCGCGCCAACTCGGCCCGCTCCCGATGCTCGGTCTCTGGGCCGTGCTGACTCTGACCGGAGCGCTATTCTCCGCCTGGCTGGGCTACGGCGGCCGCGCGTTCGCTGCTACGCTCACGGCTTTCGCGTTTTTCTTGCTGCTGATGCTGCTTTTTGCCGCGCGCGGCATGGAGAGTAGCCTCGCCTCGCGCTTCGGCGCCGGCAGCGGCTTCTTTCTCGGCGCCGCCGTGTTCCTTGTCTACCTGATCTACGGCTTGGGGACAAACACTTTCGCATTCACGCGTGCCGCTGCCATCGCCGGCCTCGTTTTCGTTCCGCTGGCGCTCGCCGCCTTCGAAAAGCAAAAACCGCCGGGAGCGTGGGAAGATTTTCTCATCCTTGCCGGCGTCTGGGTGGCAGTCAAGTTTTCGCCTTCCCACTGGCTTTGGCCGTACCCCGGCGGCCGCCTCGCCTACGTGTTCACGGTGTTGCTTTGCGTAAACGTCGCGCTGGCAGCCTTTGTGTTACTCCGTCGCGTAAACGGGATCGGCTATTCCATTGGCTGGGGCCGCCATTGGGGCTTCTTCATCCTGGCGAGTTTCCTCGTCTTCGCCTGCATCGCCATTCCGCTGGGCCGGGCCATGCGCTTCATCGAATTTGCGCCGCAGTGGTCGCAGTGGAAGGCGCTCCCGTTTCTTTTGCTCGGCATTCTCTTTTTCACGGCCTGGCCCGAAGAATTTCTCTTTCGCGGCTTGTTGCAAAACATGCTTTCGCGCGCTTCGAATAGCGACCTCGCTGGCTGGTGGACCGCTTCCATTCTCTTTGGCTTTTCTCACATCACCAACATGGGCTTTCCCAACTGGCGCTACGTAGTCCTGGCCACCATCGCCGGCTTTTTCTACGGCTGGACCTGGCGCAAGACCGGCTCGATCTTCGCCTCCGCGCTGGTCCACGCCGCCGTCGATTCCACGTGGCACTTCCTCTTTCGAACGGTCTAGTCCAGCCGCCGAATTCCATGAAACGGATTCCTCCGTCTTGTATCATACTTGGCACTGTCGCCCGGGTGAGCTCAGCGCTTGCCCTCTGTACAGAGACAACGCGAAACGCATTCAGGAGGAGAACGATGGCGGAAACGATGAAGGCGGATCAAGCAGTCTTCCTGCTGCAGAACGTGTACATGGGACCGTTGAAGAATGAGAGCCGCACGACGAAGAAAATTCTCGAAGCGGTTCCCGCGGACAAAGGTGAGTACCGCCCAGAGCCCGCCGCAAGAAGCGCGATCGAGCTGGTGCGGCACATTGCGGCTGCGGATAACCGCTTTGTCGAGACCGTGATCAACGGCGTGTTCGACACCAGCCCGGCGATGATTCCGGAAAACGTCAAGACACCCGCGGAAATTGCGGCCTGGTATGAGCAGCGGTTCGCGAAAAATTACGAAGCGCTGACGAAAATTCCCGCCGAGCAATTAGTGAAAATCATAGATTTTCGCGGAATGATGCAGCGGCCCGCGGTGACTTTCGTGATGATGGGGCTGCACCACACCATTCATCATCGCGGCCAGCTCTCTTCGTACCTGCGATGCATGGGCGCAAAAGTGCCTTCGATTTACGGTGAGAGCTACGACGACGCGCAGGCCCGCAAAGCCGCGCAGGCGTAAAAGATTTCCGGCGAACAATCCTCAGCGAACCGCACCACTCAGTGGGCTGGAGGCGGAGGCGTAGAGGCGCTTGGGCATGCGGCCGGCGAGGTAGGATTTGCGGCCGGCGATGACGGCGTCGCGCATGGCTTCAGCCATGAGGACGGCATCCTGGGCTTCGGCGATGGCGGTGTTCATGAGGACGCCATCCGCGCCGAGCTCCATGGCGACGGCGGCGTCGGAAGCGGTGCCGACACCGGCATCCACGATCATGGGAACTTCAGTGATGCGCTCGCGGAGGATGCGGAGGTTGGCGGGATTCTGCACGCCGAGGCCGGAGCCGATGGGCGCGGCGAGTGGCATGACGGCGGCGGCGCCGGCGTCAATGAGTTTGCGGGCGGCGATGAGGTCGTCGTTGGTGTAAGGGAGAACTACGAAGCCTTCCTTGACGAGGACACGAGTGGCTTCGATGAGCTGCTCGGTGTCCGGAAAAAGTGTTTGCTGATCACCGATGACTTCGAGCTTGACCCAATTCGAGAGACCGACTTCGCGGCCGAGGCGCGCCGTGCGGATGGCTTCGTCGGCGGTGTAGCAGGCGGCGGTGTTCGGCAGGATAAAGATTCTTTCGCGGTCGATATAATCCAGCAGTGATTCCTTCGATTTGTCGGTGAGGTTCACGCGGCGGACGGCGACGGTAACCATGTCCGCGCCGGAAGCGGCATGCGCGCGCGCCATTTCCTGAAAGCTGCGGTACTTTCCCGTTCCGACGATAAGGCGCGATTTGAAAGCGCGCCCCGCGATGACCAGTTGGTCGGACATACGTAGATTGTAGCAGAACGAAAAAAACATTTAACACGGAGGTTACCGAGGACTCGGAGAACCACAGAGTCGGAAAAAGGAGAGGCCCGGCAAATCGCTGCCGGCCCCTGTTCGATAGTCTCTGCTGCGAAACGATCAGGATTGGAGATGCGCTTCTAGGAACCAGAGATCCTTGTCGAGATCGCGTGTGATTGAGGTGAAAAGGTCGGCGGTAATTTTGTCGCCGAGGTCTTCACTTTCATTAATGGCTTGACGGAGCGCGTTGGCATGGTGCGCGACGTTATGCACCAGCCATTTCAACTGCGAAGGGCCGTCGGACGCGCTGAGGTCCGCTTCCTTCAATCCGGACTTCGCAGCGACTTCGCGGGCCGTGCCGTTGGCAACGCCGCCCAGAGTGGCGATGCGCTCCGCGATGGAATCCGTCTGACCCTCGACGTGTTCGGCGACCGAATCGAACAACTCATGGAGCGCAATGAAATGAAGGCCTTTGAGGTTCCAGTGGGCCCATTTGACTTGCGTGAAGAGATCCACGGCATCGGCCAGACGCGCGTTGAGAAGCGCGGTGATCGCTTGCCGGTTTGACTCCGGAACACCCACACTGCTTTTGTAAGTGCGCGCCGCTGCGGTTCCTGTTCCAGCCATAGTGACTCCCTCCTTATGCAACCCCTAGTTAGCTGCTGTAGTGTCGGATGCAAGACAAAGCCAATCGGTTTCGTACCCTCCTAGTTTTGGAGGATCGGGCGGGGCTCGGACACGTCGGCGTAAAGAGATTCGATGACGGCGGCGTACTGCTGCTCGACGACGCGGCGCTTGAGCTTGAGGGTAAAGGTGAGGCTGCCGTTGTCGAAGGTGAAATCTTCCGGGAGAAGGGCGAAGCGTTTGATGGTTTCGTATTGCGCGAGATGGACGGTGAGACGCTTGACCTCGGAATCGATTAAGGCGTGCACCCACGGATGGGCGGCCATCTTGGCGTTGGAGGCGAACTTGATTCCCTGGTCGGCGGCTTTGGCGGCAACGGTGGTGGGATTGGGGACGATGAGCGCGACGATGAATTTGCGTTTGTCGCCCACGACCATGGCGTTCAGGACATAGGGACTAGTCTTCAGAGCATTCTCGATGGGTTGCGGTGCGACGAACTTTCCCGCGGCCGTCTTGATCAAGTCTTTCTTGCGGTCAGTGATGAAGAGATAGCTATCTTTGTCCACGTAGCCGATGTCGCCGGTGCGGAACCAGCCGTCTTCGCTGAGAACTTCGCGGGTGGCTTCAGGATTTTTATAATAGCCCTGCATGACGCAAGGACCCTTGACGAGGATTTCTCCATCCTCGGCGGCGCGGACTTGGACGTTGGGAATCGGTTTGCCGGAACTGCCCATGCGGTTTTCGGGGTAGTTGCTGGAAACAATGGGAGAAGTTTCCGTCAAACCGTAGCCCTGATAGATGGGAATTCCAACAGCCCAGAAAAACTCCGCGAGTT
>WNFP01004123.1_pt1 | contig 16750 bp, 18 predicted proteins | sample 5400201 | NCBI WGS metagenome assembly WNFP01 (sample SAMN13153355, study PRJNA577476) | soil metagenome | isolation source: 115 cm saprolite under Madrone tree | place: USA:California | collected 2016-06-14 | reverse complement strand
GCTGAGCGCCATGAAGGTGTGGAGATGAAAGAGCGGCATCGATGCATAAAGCGAAAGCTCAACCCAAAACGGAAGCGGGCCCGATTGTCCGCCACGGCGGATCCGTCCTTCGGCGGATCGATCTTGCCCGTTGCGAAAATATTTTTCGCGCCAATGCCAGAGCAAAATTAAGCCAGCCGGAATCGCGTAGAGCAACCCACGCTGGGTCACGAACATGGTCAGCGGAATACTTTTCCACGCGATGTTGTTGACGTCCTGATAATCGACGAATTTAAAATTGCGCAGAAACTGAAAACCGGCGAGGCCGCCATTGAAAAGAAAACCCGCGATCGCAAAACCGCCGCCCCAGCGATAGAACGCGTAGAACGTAGCTACGGACGCGAGCAGACCGACCCAGACCAGGCCCCGAATCAGATCGACATTTGCCTTCAGCAGCAGCGCGTTGAAGAAATCGATCCCAGCCGGGTAACGAAGATGATTGCTGACCACGTAGATCGGATTGGATGGCCAAAGCCGAACGCCGTTGGCGAAGAATTTTATGTGAGTGAGGTGAAGGCCGAGATCACCCAGGTTCACCGGAGATTGAATCTTGAGTTCAGTTCCATCGATAAAAAGCAGCCAGCAAAATGAACGGACGGCGAAAATGGCGAAGAAGCCGGCCAAAATCCAGATCGGGAGATTGCGGTATTTTGATGCTTTCGATGTGTCGCGATCTAAAGCATCGGCCTCCGACTTTGGATCGCTTGTTCTAAGATATGCGAAGAGAGCGAACGCTGCGGCTAAGATAAGAGCGGCAAATGCGACCGGCGTGCTCAACCCGCCGGTAAGCATCCCGATTAACAGTCCACTAATCGTGGCGACGTTTACGAAAGTTAAGCCGCCGGAGAGCCATTTCATTTCGCTGGACTTGGACTCGGCGTCGGGGCTGGAACCGCTCCAGTGAAATCCGGCGATTGTCCCGGAAAGAAACTCTTGAATATCCGCGCGCTAAAATACGCCTTGGACGGATCCTGATAGGGCCGAATCGTTACCGGGAAGGTGTAGTAAGAATCGTGAAGTTTTGCTTCGACCGCGGCGATCTTGTCCTGCTGCACCAGGAGAAAATCGCCGTCCACTTTGTCCGGCATATTGTCTTTCTCGTAATAGCCGACGCGGCCGAAATCATCGAGCATCCACGGCAACGGATAAGGGCTCGGGCGAATAATGTGACCAACCAGCTGGTAAGCGCGCGGATCAGAGTGGGCCATTTGCAGCACCGGGTCGGTGAATTTGTAAATGTCGTTATAAGTCTGGACATAGACGTATGGCTCGGTGTCGGTGGTGCAGCGGAAATAATTCAGCCAGATGCAGTGTCCAAACGAAAAGAGGATCAGAATGCTCGCGAGAAGTTTTATCATCTCCGGACTTCTCAACGTCACCAACAACAACGCAGCTCCCAAAATCAATGCGTAAGGCCAGACGTATTCGAATTTTTTGATTTGCTCATAGTAAACCGCGTAGGCAAGCAAGCCGAAAAGTAGGAGCGCGAACCATCGATAGGTAACGGCCGCAAGTCGCAGAGGCGCAGTTGTAACGAGCGCGCCAAACGTAAAGAGGAACGGCCAGATGAAACTGATGATGCACCACGGCGTTTTGTATTTGACGATGCTGTAAGCGATCAGCGTTCCGACGCCATAAATGGCGAGATAGCGCCGACTCATGGCCTTGAACCGCAAGGCGAAAATGCACAGAAGTAGACCGGCTAAAACGGGCAGCTCATAATGACTGATGAGCGAAAGCCAGTAATACCACGGCTTTTCGTGTCCATGGCCTTCGCTGCCGGTTTTGAACCACGGCAAATACGCCTGGTAAAGACCTTTGATTCCGTTCCAGTGAAAAAACGTCCCCGAATAAAAAAAGACGATCAGCGCGACGCCGGTCCCAACCACGACTGCAAAATCGACATAATTCCACGATGGTTTTACCGGGCGCGCATCGTCGAGCCGGTTGAAATAATTTGATATGTAACAAACTCCGGCCGCGATCGCGGCGCAGGCGACATGGAGTATGTAGGTTTCCTTCGACAGAATCATTCCGGTCACGCCCATGCCGGCGCACCAGAGATAATTTGCGGTCCCGGATTTCCACATTCCGAACAGGCCATAGAAAAACAGCAGTGTAAAAAGCAGTAGCCATACTTCGTGAATGGAGTAGCGCCCGTAAAAGACAAAACCGGGCGAGACCGCCATCGCCAATGCAGCGAGTCGGCTGACGGTTCGCCCGACGAACGGTTCGAATTTTAAAGTTAGCCAGACGCAACTGATGCTTACGAGCACGACCGGCAATCGCAGCGCCCAAAGATTGCGACCAAACAATGTCTGCGAAAGCAAGAGCACGTAAAAATGAAGCGGGCCGTGATAATTGGTCGGATCGTATTTGTAGAAGCTGGTCTTGACCATTTGATCGACAAACCAGCCGTTGATGCCCTCGTCGAAATGCGGCGGCTTCATTCCGAGCAAAAAGAATCGAAGAAACGCGGCGAGACCGATGATGAGCCACGGCATCCATTCGCTTGCGGCGAGGGCGTTTTTCCAGCGTTCCAGGTAGTCGCCGAGAAGCGGAAAATCCGCTAGCGCACCAGCTTCGGCGCTGCTAGCTCTTGCTGTGCGAATTCTCGTGACCGGCGGCTGCGGCTTCATCGGGAGCAATTTTATTCGCTATATTTTGCAACATTACAAGCCGACCTCGGTCACAAATGTGGACGCGCTCACTTATGCCGGCAACCTCGCCAATCTCGAAGGCGTGGTCGAGGAACATGGCGAGCGCTACGAGTTTTTCAAAGCCGACATCGCCAATGCCGATGCGATGGACGCGCTCACGCTCGAGCATCAGTTTTTTGCCATCGTCAATTTCGCGGCCGAATCGCACGTTGATCGCAGCATCAACTCACCTGAGAATTTCATTCACACCAACGTCATCGGCACGAGCGTCCTCCTCAATTCCGCGCGCAAACACGGCATCCAGCGTTTCGTCCAAATTTCAACCGATGAGGTTTACGGTTCGTTAGGCAAGACCGGGAACTTCAGCGAAAAATCTCCGCTCGATCCGAGCTCGCCGTATTCTTCCAGCAAAGCCGGCGCTGATCTTCTCGCGCTCGCGCATCATAAAACTTACGGCCAGGAAGTCATTATAACGCGCTGCTCGAACAATTACGGGCCGTATCAATTCCCGGAAAAATTAATTCCACTCATGATCATCAAAGCGTTGCGCGATGAGCCGCTGCCGGTTTACGGCGACGGTATGAACGTCCGCGACTGGATCCACGTTCAGGACCATTGCGCCGGCGTTGTGGCCGCGCTGTTTGAGGGAAAACCAGGCGCCGTTTACAATTTCGGCGGCAGCAACGAAATGGCGAACCTCGATTTGGTGAAAATGATTTTGAAACAGTTAGGCAAACCGGAAAGTTTGATTTCGTTCGTCAAAGATCGCCTCGGACATGATCGGCGTTACGCTATCGATTCGACTTTCGCAAAGCGGGAATTGAAATGGAAACCGCGAAAAGATTTTAAAGAAGGGCTCGAGACTACGACTCAATGGTACATCGACAATCAATCGTGGTGGCAACCGTTGCTCGAGCGCGCCGGACGTTACTGAGCGATGCGAATTACAATCCTGGGCGCGGGCGGCCGTCTCGGCGCTGCGCTCACGCGCGAATATCGAGAAAAATTCGACGTTATTGCTTTCAATCACGCACACCTCGATCTCGCAAATCCGAACCAGGTTCGGGGAAAACTATCGCCGCTCGATTTTGATTTCCTCATCAACGCGGCCGCATTTACGAATGTCGATCTTTGCGAATCGCAGCCCGAGCAAGCTTTTGCGATCAATGCGGAAGCGCCAAGGCTTCTCGGCGAAATTTGCAGTGAGAAAAAAGCGAAGCTGATTCATTTCAGCACCGATTACGTTTTCGGCGGTGAGAAGCGAGAACCGTACGTCGAAACCGATGCTGCCAAGCCAATCAGCGTTTACGGCGAATCGAAACGGGCAGGGGAAGAAAATGTTTTGGCGATGCAGGATCGACATCTCGTGGTCCGCGTTTCGTGGGTTTTTGGTCCTGACCGACCGAGCTTCGTTGACGCGATAATCAAACGTGCGCGCGAAGAAGAACAGGTCGACGCGGTCGCGGACAAATTTTCGACGCCGACTTACACGCGTGACATCTCCGAGATGATTCCTCGCTTCTTCGATGTCGATGTTGCCGGCGGCATTCTTCATTTCGCTAACGCCGGCGAATGCAGCTGGCAGGAATATGCCCAGCACACGCTCGATTGCTGCCGCGCATCAGGCATGTCGCTCAAAGCAAAAACGGTTGGATCAAAGAAGATCTCCGACATGAAAAACTGGATCGCCCGACGGCCGGTTTACTCGGTTCTCTCCACGGCGGAATATGCCAAGCTCACCGGCGTTACACCTCGCTCTTGGCGAGACGCCGTGGCTGATTATATTGAGCGCTCCTACTCGAAAAAATGAAAACTCGCATCTTGACTTTCACATTGTCGATCTTTCTCTGCGCGGCCGCGCGCGCTGAATTAAAATGGGAACAGAATACGATCGACTTGCACCCCGCGATTGGCGACAAGACAGCAGTCGCGCATTTCAAATATCAAAACACCGGCACGACTCCGGTGCATTTTAAATCGGTGAAGGCGTCGTGCGGTTGCACGACAACACAGAGCCAAAAGGAAGTCGTGAACCCCGGCGAGAAAGGGGAGATCATCGCCACCTTCAACATTGGGGACCGCACTGGCCAACAGATGAAGACGGTCACGGTGCAGACGGACGATCCGAATCCAACGCAAGCGACGACCATTCTCACACTCAAGGCGACAATTCCGCAGGCGCTCGAGATCAAACCGGCCTTTGTTTACTGGCAAAGCGGCGAGGAGCCGAAGCCGAAAAAGATTTCGATCAAGGTATCGAAAGATTTTCCGGCCAAGAACATCACAGCGAAATCGAATGGTCAGATGTTCGAATCGAAGGTCGAGCAGGGAAGCGCGCCGGGCGAATGGGTAATGTTGATTCAGACGGATTATCCGAAAGAGGCGCCGAAATCGTTTTCCGTGAACGTGCAGGTGACGAATCCGCCCGGAGCTCCGCCCGCCCTGAGACCAAGCGTTCCCAACGCACCGCCAGTAAGAGCCGCCACGCCGGCCGCCATTCCGTCAGCGTCGCCGGCCAGCGGCGTGGAACGCTGAGAAGTGAAATTACGCGCAGTTCGAGAAGGGCTGCTGCTTATCGCGCTCGCCTGTCTGCCGGCGATCGGCGAGGCGATTTATTTTCGCGACAAAATTTCGTGGCAATCGCCGATTCCTGCGTCTGAATTGGTGACGGTCGATCAAGCGCGCGCCTGGGGTGACAGCGCGACTTGGGCCGACGCGCGGCCGGACGAAGAATTTGCGCGGGACCATGTTCCAGGCGCGTTTCCGTTGAACGAAGATCGCTGGAACGAATTGCTGCCGCAATTTCTTTCACACTGGTTGCCGGAGAAGAAGGTCGTCGTCTATTGCAGCGCCGAGAGCTGCAACGCCGCCCGAGACGTCGCGAAACGATTGCGCGATGAAGCACAGCTCAAAGACGTTTTCGTCTTGCAAGGCGGTTGGGAAGAATGGGTGAAGAAGACTAGATGAAGAAAACCCTCGCGTCCGACCCTCACCTCAATCCTCTCCCTGGCAGGGAGAGGAAGACGCGAAGTGGCAGGTGAGGGTTGTATGAGAATCTTTTGGCCAGTACTCGCCGCGATCTTGGTGGCAACTGCTGTAATCGCGCTCATCGTGAGCAAGAAGTTTCGTGTCAGATATTTGTGGCGGATTCTCGATCTTATCGTCGGCGGAATTTTTATTTACGCCGGGGTAATCAAAGCGCTCGACCCTGTCCAGTTCGCCAACGACATCGACAATTACAAAACGCTTCCGTGGTTTATCAGCGTGCGACTGGCATTTTATTTGCCGTGGCTGGAAATCGTTTGCGGTCTCACGCTCATCTTTCGTTTTCTTTACCGCGGTGGATTGTCGATCTTAACGGCGCTGATCCTGATCTTTGTCGGCGCGACGATCGCCGCGAAAGCTCGGGGCCTGGATATCACCTGCGGCTGTTTCGGCCACGCGAGCAAAAACTGGAACTTCACCAGCCATCTCCTTCTCGATCTGTTGATTCTAGCCGTGGCGCTCGTGTTATTTTCGCGTGTCGGGCGCACCAAAAAGTCGTAGCGTCGCCGGCTTCATGCGAAGAGCGATTTCTTGTCAGGTGTTGCTAGTCGGGCTTCTGTTCGCCGCTGTCGGGCAGCCAGCATCAGCTGGCGATCGTAAAGAGTGGGTCAAGCTGACCGATTGCCATTATGTGGAAGGCAAGGACAACGATGGCGACAGTTTCCGCGTCCATGCCGCCGACAAAGAATTTGCCGCGCGCCTTTACTACGTCGACGCTCCCGAGACCAATCTCCGGCAAGGTGAACGCACGCACGATCAAAGTCTGCACTTTGGCATTACGCTGGATGAGACCATGAAAGCCGGGGAGAAGGCGAAACAACGTACGAAAGAACTTTTGCAAAAGCCTTTTCTGATCTGGACGCGTTGGGCGACGGCAGGAGGACGCGGCCGTGAGAGCCGATATTATGTCATCGTTGAAGTCGACGGGAAAAGTCTGGGTGAGATTTTGGTCAGTGAAGGATTGGCGCGGACGAAAGGGGTCGCGCCTAATTTGCCTAACGAAGAAAAAGGCAAGGCCTATATGAAACGATTGGACGACTTGGAAAGCGCAGCGCACGAAAAGCAACTCGGTGCGTGGACAACATCCACGAGCCAAAAGCCAGAGGTTAGCCCGACCGCACAGCAATCTCCGTAATCTGTAGACGGCAGCAGCCTTGAGCGCCGTTGAGATTTCACGCGCGCATTTTAGTCGCGCTGCGAACATTTATCGGGGGAACACAGTTCGTTCCGTACCGTGAAATGGTTGCTGAACATTCTGAAAGGGAAATGGTTGGGTCATCCGTTGCACCCGATTCTGGTGCATGTGCCGATGGCGATGTGGCCCGGTGCGCTAATCTTCGATTTGCTTTCGAAATGGCAAATCGGCGGCAACGCCATGGTGCGCCTTTCCTTTTACGCGATCGCGTTCGGCCTGATCGCGTCGTTGCTGGCGGTGCCGGCCGGTTTAGTTGATTGGACCGGAATCAAAAAAGAAAAACCGGCGTGGAAGATCGGTTTGTATCATTTGGCGCTGAACGTGGTCGTTACCGCGCTCTTTGCGATCAACCTCGGTCTGCGCCTCCAGGATTTTCGTGACGCATCAATCGTGGCGACGGCGCCGCTGACATTGTCGATCTTGGGAACGGCAATATTGATTGCCTCCGCCTATTTGGGTGGACGAATGACTTACCACTACGGCATCAGCGTCGCACGAATGTCGAAAGATGAATGGCGCGAGATCGCGCAAGCCGGAGGCGCCAATCTCCCACCGGAGTAAGATCGAGAAGTTGAAAGATTTCCTCGAAGGCAAACCGCTCCGGCATCCGATCCATCCGATGCTGGTCCATTTCCCGATCGGACTGTTGCTTCTCAGCTTTTTGATCGACCTGGCCAGTCTTGCCTTCCCGTCGGTGCCGAATCTCGTGCGCGATTCGTTCTACGCGATGCTGCTCGGACTGATCATGGCTCTCGTCGCGGCCGTGCCGGGTTTGGTCGATTACACCGACATTCGCAGCGATCATCCGGGCAAACGGACTGCTATCGCGCACATGATTCTCAATTTCATGCTCGTCGTCGTTTATGGAATCAATTTGGGCGTGCGTTCGTCTTCACTTCTCGATCCAAAAATTTCCATTGGCCCGTTGATTTTGTCTTTCATCGGCGTCGGGCTTCTCTCCGCGTCCGGGTATCTCGGCGGCCGTCTCGTTTACGATCAAGGCATCGCGGTCGGCCGGCATAAACGACACATGCCGACGCCGCGGGACACGATCGACCTGACAACGCCCATTCCCGGTGCAGAAGGCGTCTTTGTTCCAATCATGGCCGCTCAACAGCTTCGCGAGCGCGAGACTTTACGCGTAGAAATCAGCGCTCAGATCATGACCATCGTCAAGATCGACAATCAACTTTTTGCCTTTCAGGAATTCTGCACCCACCGCTTCGGTCCGCTTTCCGAAGGCAGCTTCGACGGATTCAACGTCCAATGCCCGTGGCACAACTCCTGTTTCGACGTCCGCACCGGAAAAGTCACCCACGGCCCGGCAAAAGTGGACTTGAAAATCTTTGAGGTGGAAATGCACGAAGGCAAAGTCGGCATCCTCTTGCCGCGCCAAACGAAATCGGCATGATCCGGAAACTGAAATCCGGTTACCGTTTGTATTCGCGAAAGAAAAATCCGAAGACAGGAAAACGCCGGAACCTCGGCACGTTCAAAACCAAAGCCGCCGCCAAGAAACACGAAAAAGCAGTGCAGTACGTCAAAAGGCATTGACTCGCTCAGAATCAGTCGCAAAGAGATTGAGTTATGAATTACATACTCATTCGCCACAAAGTTGCTGACTTCGCCAAGTGGAAACCGGTTTATGACGCGCACGGTTCTGTGCGGGCGGATGCCGGCCTGAAAGAGGAACGTCTTTTGCGCAACATCGACAATCCCAGCGAAGTCGTTCTCCTTTTTTCCGCGAGCGATCTGAACAAAGCTAAGCAGTTCGCGGCGTCGGATGATTTGCGCCAACGAATGCAGCAAGCCGGTGTGAACGACAAGCCTGACATTTGGTTCTTGAAGGATTGACCGAATCCGACGCACGGCCGATTGAAATCACAAATAGATCAGGCGGCGCTTGGTTTTCGGGTGAAGTCTGGCTGGGCGGCCGCGGTTCTGCTGAGTGGCTCGGCTCGTTCGCCGCGCGTCTGCCACAGTTTTGCGATCGATTTGTGCGACCCAAAAATTCCTGCAACACGACAGCCTTACCATGCCGCGATGGGTAAATTGGAGACAAATGCCGGGAGGTTGAGAGCCCGGTTGCAAATTGTCCGCCGCATTACAAAACAATCGGTTATGAAAGTTCTCGCCGATTGTCGCGCGAAAAACCTCAAGGTTCGCGGTGCAGGGCTCGTGGTCGGTAGCCGGATTGATCCGGCGTCGATTGCAAATCCGCACATTCGCGCCCACGCGCTCGAGGGACAATTATTCCCGACAACGCTTGTCGATGCTTTGCGTGCAAAACGGGTCCGCTCGGTGGTTCTCACCGAGCGCGATGCCTACGAGGAAGCAGCGGCTCGGCTAAGGAAATCGATTGGCGAAGTTCGACGTGTGATCCAAAATCTTGGACAGTCTGTTGAAGGACCATGGCGCGCCGAGCAGAAGCTCGCCGCTCTCGCTGCGTGGCTCGCCCTGAGTCGATGATGTGAAGGTTCGTCCAGCAACAAACGCAGATCGCGATGCGATCTGGAAAATTTTTCATGAAGTGGTCGCCTCAGGCGACACGTATCCGCTCGACCCGAACATTTCTCGCAAGGATGCGCTCGCCTATTGGTTTCAACCTGCCGCACACACTTACGTTGCAGAACTTGACGGCTTAAAGCCGTCAAGTTTTCACAGCGGCGAGATCGTTGGGAGTTACACGCTGCACCCGAATCAATCCGGAAATGGCGCACACGTCGCGAATGCCGCGTTTATAGTGCCGAAGGCTGCGCGCAATCAGGGAATCGGTCGCGCGATGGGTGAGCATTGCTTGAACGAAGCGCGCCGGCTCGGATTTCACGCGATGCAATTCAATTTCGTCGTATCGACCAACGAATCGGCGGTCAAACTTTGGCAAAGTCTCGGAATGAAAATCATCGGCACGTTACCGGGCGCGTTTCGACATCCCGAAAAAGGGTATGTCGATGTTTATGTCATGTTTCAGTCGTTTGAAAACGCCTAACGAATTTTCATTTGAAAATTCAGAAGTTAAGCCGATTTGCTTAGCGTGAGCGAGCGATGCAGACCGTGATTCAAGTGATCGCGACCGGGCGCGGATCGTTGCGCAGCCAGATCACGCGAGATCCGCAGTTGGAGAAAAAGTTTGGCTTTATCAAAGCCTGGTCCAAGCAACCGGGTCGCCCGCATGGTTGGGCGAAAATTCATAGCGCGCGAGATCTTCACGGGGCGATCAATCTGGAATGGCACGGCCGGAGTAACACGCTGATTTGCCGCGTGGTGACGAAGCTCGGGAACAAACCGAACTCGATCATCGGCGATTTCATTGATTATCTGCTCGCGCGTCATCAAAGCCGGATCCTCGCCATCCACATCATGCGGCGACCGCGACAAAGCGAGTAAGTCGGTGCGCGTTGTAGCCGCTAAAATTCTTTCACAATCGTGCCGAACTCACCTTGTTGCTGAATGAGTTTAGCCACGAGACCGGTCCAGCCGGTTTGATGCGACGCGCCGAGCCCGGCGCCGATGTCCCCGTGAAAATATTCGTGGAACAAATAACGCGATTGCGTTCTGACTGTAGGGGAAGCCGTTGGCTTCCCCGGGACGCTAACAGCTTCCCCTACAGATTTTCCTGAGGCGCGCGCGAATGCGCATTCGCCTTTCTCATCGCGCAGCCAAATTTTGATCAGACGATTGGAAAGTTCGTTCGCGACTTCTTTGAGATGCATGAACTGACCGGAGCCGGTCGGGCATTCCACTTTGAAATCGTCGCCATAGTAATGATGAAATTGCTGGAGCGATTCAATTAAGAGGTAATTGATCGGGAACCAGACCGGACCGCGCCAGTTTGAGTTGCCGCCAAAGATGCCGGTCTGCGATTCGGCAGGTTCGTAACTAACGATTTTTTCTTCGCCCCGAACAGTGATCGAGTAGGGATGAGCCTGGTGAAATTTGCTGAGCGAACGAATGCCGTAATCGCTCAGAAATTCTTCCGGATCGAGCATGCGTCGGAGCAAACATTTCATCCGATGCCCGCGGGTGAGGGCAACCAAGCGCAATTCTTTCATGCCGGGTTCCTGCCAGCGCGAAACCAACGACGCCAGATCTGGTCGATATTGCAGATACCACTCCAGGCGCGATTTGAATCCCGGCAGCGCTTCGATCAGTTGCCATTGAACCGTTTCAACAGCGAGCAACGGCATCAAACCGACCAGCGAGCGAACGCGCAACGGAAGATTTCGTCCGCCCGGCGTGTGGAGAACGTCGTAGTAGAATTCGTCCTGCTCGTCCCACAAACCGAGGCCTTTGCCGCAGAGTTTATTCATCGCGGCGGCAATGCTCAGGAAATGCTCGAAAAATTTTGTCGCGATATTTTCGTAAACGTGATTTTCGCTCGCGAGCTCGATCGCGATTCGCATCAAATTCAGACAAAACATTCCCATCCAGCTGGTGCCGTCGCTTTGCTCGAGATGGGTGCCGTCGGGAAACTCCGCGTTGCGATCGAACACGCCAATGTTGTCGAGACCAAGAAAGCCGCCTTGAAAAATATTTTTGCCCTCGGAGTCTTTGCTGTTCACCCACCAGGTGAACGCGATCAGCATTTTGTGGAAAATCGTTTCCAGAAATGCGCGGTCGCCTTTTCCGGTCTGTTTGCGCTCGATTTGGTAAACACGCCACGCCGCCCACGCCAACACGGGCGGATTAACGTCGTCGAAATTCCATTCGTAGGCCGGAATCTTGCCGTTCGGGTGCTGATACCATTCGCGCACGATGAGATCGAGCTGTGTCTTGGCGAATTGAACATCGACGAGCGCAAGCGGGAGACAGTGAAACGCCAGGTCCCACGACGCGTACCAGGGAAATTCCCATTTGTCCGGCATCGACATGACGCGCTCGTTGTAGAGATGACGCCAGCCGGAATTTCGGCCGTGCTCACGTTCCTCAGGCGGCGGTGGCTGTCCCGGGTCTCCGTCGAGCCACTCTTCAACGATGTAATGATAAAATTGTTTGCTCCAAAGTAGCCCGGCAAAAGCCTGCCGCTGAATTGCGCGCTGCTCGTCGGTTAACGACGACGGCGCGAGCTCACCGTAGAACTCGTCCGCTTCCGCGCGTCGTTTCCGAAAAATCTCATCGAAGTCCGCGAACGGATCTGTCGCCCTCACCCCAACCCTCTCCCTCAGGGAGAGGGAGACGACGGAGTCGGCGGGTGAGGGTGAAGTGCTACCTCTTCGCGATAACCGCAACCGAATCGAAATCGTTTCATTCGCCGGAATGTTGAATTTGTAATGGGCGGCCGCTTTCGTTCCAAATTCCGCCGAATTGACGATGTCGATCTTGCCGCCGACGACACGGTCGTTGATTGAATCTTTCACAAACGGCGTTGCATTAGGAACGCCCCAGAGTCGCTCCAAATTGCTTTCGTTTTCGGTGAAGAAGAGATCATCGGGCGAGTCGCAAAACAAATCGTAGTCCCCGAGCGCGGGATGACTCGCCTTGATCACAGCCGCGTGTCCGTGGTGGGCGGTTTTGCGGAGCGTCGGTTTTGGTTGGGCCCGGTCCCAGCTCCAGGTGTTACGAAACCAAATTGTCGGCAGCAAATGCAGCGGCGCCGGCTCAGGGCTACAGTTTTTTGCACTCGCGCGGATCAAGATGTCGTCTGCATCTGCTTTGGCGTACTCGATCTCGATGTCGAAGTAGCGGTTCTCCGCGAGCGCGTTGGTGTTCCAAATTTCAAATTCGCCTTCCATTTTCGAGCGCGCGCCGCTCTGTGCCACCAGTTCTTCGTAGGGAAAACGCGATTGCGGATAGCGATAAATCATCCGCATGAAACTGTGCGAAGGCGTGTTGTCGATGTACCAATAAAGTTCCTTCACGTCCTCGCCGTGATTACCTTCCGGCCCGCTCACGCCGAAAATTCGTTCCTTTAGAAACGGATCGCGCTCGTTCCAAAACGCGAACGCGAGACAAAGCCGGCCTTTGTGATCTGAAATGCCGCCGATGCCATCCTCGTTCCAGCGATAGGCGCGTGACCGCGCGTGATCGTGCGGAAAATAATTCCACGCGTCGCCGTTAGCGCTGTAATCCTCGCGCACTGTTCCCCACGCGCGCTCGGCCACGTACGGTCCCCAAAAATGCCACGGCTTCTCCGGCGATTCATTTTCCTGGAGTCGACCCTGCTCGGCGTTCATCGTCGCCGATTAGCAATTAAAAGTCCGCAATTCGCAATCCGAAATCGAGTTACTCCCACTCGATCGTGCTCGGCGGTTTACTTGAGATATCGAAGCAGACGCGGTTGACGCCTTTGACTTCGTTGCTGATGCGCGACGAAATCCGGGCGAGCAGCTCGTACGGCAGACGGACCCAATCAGCGGTCATGCCGTCCTGACTTTCGACAATGCGAAGGACAATCGTGTTTTCGTAAGTGCGCTGATCGCCCATCACGCCGACCGAGCGCACCGGCAAGAGCACGGCGAACGATTGCCAGACGCGATAATACCAATCGCTCGCTTTCATTTCGCTCTGCACGATCGTGTCCGCTTCGCGCAAGATCGACAATCGCTCGGGCGTAACTTCGCCGAGGATGCGCACGGCGAGTCCGGGGCCGGGGAACGGTTGCCGATAAACAATTTCTTTCGGCAAACCGAGCTGCAGTCCGACCTGGCGGACTTCATCCTTGAACAGTTGCCGCACCGGTTCCACCAATTCGAAATGCATTTTTTCGGGCAAACCGCCGACGTTGTGATGACTCTTGATCACGGCCGCCGGATTGCCGCCGATTGAGACGCTCTCAATCACGTCCGGGTAAAGCGTTCCTTGCGCGAGAAATTTGTAGTGACCGTGTCCGCCACGGGACGGACTCGCTGCGGTGAATTTGCGCGCGTTGCTTTGTCGATCTTCCGCCAGCAACTCTTCGGTCGCGCGTTGAAACACGGCAATGAACTCGTTACCTATAATTTTTCTTTTCTGCTCCGGATCGGTCACGCCTCTGAGCGCGGTCAGGAAACGCTTGGTGGCGTCGACATATTTCAAACGCACATGAAAATTTTCTCCGAACACGCGTTGAACAATTTCTTCTTCGCGCGCACGCAAAAGGCCGTTGTTCACGAAAATACAGGTGAGCTGATCTTCGATCGCTTTGTGGAGCAAGGCGGCCGTGACCGATGAATCGACACCGCCACTTAAGCCGAGAACAACTTTTTCGTCGCCGACCTGACGACGCACGCGCTCGCACGCTTCTTCGATGAACGAGCCCATCGTCCAATCCATCGCGCAGTGGCAGATGTGATAGACAAAATTTTGCAGGATCTCTTTGCCCCGCGGCGTGTGCGCGACTTCGGGATGAAATTGCAATCCGTAAAGTTTACGTTGTCGATCTTCGACTGCGGCAAAATCGGAACTCTCCGTCCGGCCGGCGGCGAGAAAACCCTTCGGCAACGCCGTCACTTCATCGCCGTGACTGTTCCAGACATCGAGTTGATTGCCGAGTCCATCGAATAACTGCGAGCCGTTGGTGATGTGCAACATTCCCGCGCCATACTCGCGCCGGCCGGTGAAGACGACCTGACCGCCGAGATGATGCGCCATCTGCATTAGTCCGTAGCAAATTCCAAGGACCGGAATGCCTAACGAAAAGATTTCCGGATCAATTTGTGGCGCGCCTTTGTCGTAAACGCTGGCGGGGCCGCCGGAGAGAATGATTCCATTCGGGTTGAGTTTTTTGATCTCAGCCGCCGGAAGATTGAACGGAACAACTTCGGAATAGACCTGGAGCTCCCGCACCCGGCGGGCGATGACCTGGGTATATTGCGAGCCGAAATCGAGGATAAGGATCTTTGAATGTTTCGGGGGCGCGGAGGTTTTCACATTCGCTATGGATGCGTTTGCGGGACGCCGTGTTCGCCGGCTGGATCGCCGGGCTCTCGTTGTTCGGGGACGATTTGTCCCTGACCAGAAACGCCGCGCTCAAGTTGAGATCCCACTTCTTGACCGCTTCGTTGTTCGAGGGGATCGGCGCAACCGCCCACGAGCGTCGCGCACGCGACTGCGAGCAGGATCAACAAGGGCCTCATCCGCTCATTTTAGGAATGAACTTATCAAAAGCAAATGGACAGGATTAACAGGATTTGCAAAACAAAGGAGCAGAGGCCCGATTCCGGTAAATCCTGTCCATCCGGCAAATCCTGTCTAGCATTCTGCTTCAGATGATCGACTCGGAGCTTTTGCTGCAAGGCTATCGGCTTGGCATTTTCCCGATGGCGATGGAGGACGATTCGATCGCTTGGTTTTCGCCGGACCCGCGCGCGATCATTCCGCTGGAGAATTTTCATGTCCCGCACGCGCTGCGACGCGTCGCCCTGAAAAAAGTTTTCGAGATCAAGATCGACCATCGCTTTGGCGACGTGATTCGGGCGTGCGCGAAACGCAAGGACACCTGGATCAATCGCGAGATCATCGAAAGCTACGAGCGGTTGCACGAGCTCGGCCACGCGCATTCGGTCGAAGCGTGGAGCAAAAATAAACTCGCCGGCGGACTTTACGGCGTCGCCATCGGCGGCGCGTTCTTTGGCGAATCGATGTTTCATCGCGTAACGGACGCCTCGAAGATCGCCCTGGTCGCTTTGGTCGAACGTTTGCGCGCGCTCAAATTCGCGCTCCTCGACACGCAATGGACGACACCGCATTTGGAACAATTCGGCGCGGTCGAAATTTCGCGAGATCATTATTTGAAATTGTTGCGGCGAGCCGTGAAATTGCCGCGAAAATTCTGAATTCGACATTGGATGTTGGACGTTGAGCGTTGGGCGTTTTCTGCTTAAGTGAGCATCCTCGCGGCTGGGTAGCTCAGTTGGCAGAGCAGTGGACTGAAAATCCACGTGTCGGCGGTTCGATTCCGCCCCCAGCCACTCCCCCCTTTTTCATAGGTAAAACACGAGCAAAGCACGCGCTTTTTCCGTGACCGGCCAAAAACCCGGAAATGAAAGAAAACACCGGTTTACGGAAGCCAAAGTGTCATGCAGTGTCATGCAGCAGCCAGCGCCAGCATGGCGCGCGCGCGTGCGCGCGTTCTGTCGATCTTCGCGGTGCTAATGCTGGCAGCGTATCTGTTGCAACGATAATGAAATGGCAACCAAACGGCGACGAACGCATGCCGCTAAGGTTCTGCTACGGATTGCCAGTCCGTAGGCTCGGTGCTCTGCTCGTAGGCCTGCGCGATCTGAAAAGACACACTTCGCATGAGGTCACGTCCTACACGAAAATAGGTGAATAACGAAATCCGATTATCAGCAGGAGCACCTCAGCAGCCATGCGACGACTGCGTAGGCGATGGCGACCTTGTAAACGTTGCGCCTCTTTAGCTCGGCAAAGAAATTCGGAGGATTCACTTCCTATTACTTGTTAGGTCCGATCTGCTCCGGACCTGAAACCAGCTGCTGGAAATCGGGACGATTGCGGATTGGGTCCCAGACCGGGTCAATCTTCAAACGAGCTATTGAAACTACGTGGCCCGCCGGGATGGAGAGCAGACGTCGAAGCCTCTTAATGGCTTCCTCAGGTGCGCCCCCGCGCGCCTCGATTTGCGCCAGCCCGTTCTGGAAATTTGGACCGGCCAAAGCATCCTTTTCAATGGAAATTGTATCCGCCGCTTGTCTGGAAAGGCGCAGAGCATCGGCATTGCGTCCGAGGGCGAGGTAAACCCAAGATAGCCCCGTCATCGTGAAAGTGTCATCCGGCCGATCTCTAAGTCTGGCCTCGAGTAACGGCAGCGCCTCTTTTCCCACTGATTTGGCCGCCTCCGGCTCTCCTGCCAGCACGCGAAGGGCGACGC
>WNFP01006280.1_pt1 | contig 16757 bp, 18 predicted proteins | sample 5400201 | NCBI WGS metagenome assembly WNFP01 (sample SAMN13153355, study PRJNA577476) | soil metagenome | isolation source: 115 cm saprolite under Madrone tree | place: USA:California | collected 2016-06-14 | reverse complement strand
TGCTGCCAAGGATTTCATCACAGCGGCCATCCGTACTAGCCTGGCCATTGGGAAAGGTTATGGGCCGGCCAATCCGATGGCCTTGCTTTACCAAGAACCTGGAGTGACCCGCTGAAGCGTGTCCACTTCTGGCTGGAACAGGCGAGTTCGTGGTGAAGGTTAGCAGTCTTGCACGCGGCAACCCGCGTCCGTACTGATGCAACCCTTCGGAACGCACTACTCGGTGACGCTCTGCTTGCGAGAACAGACTGCACTGTTCCCGCTGCGATCTGCGTTCTCCCGAAATGGAACGATCGCAGAAAACGGCGATGGAAAAGTTGTAATCTGCGCGAAACCCGGCTCGTAATCCATGCAGATGCGAGATTCGAGTGAAGCTATATATGGAGCGCTGAATATGCCGCGGAAGAAGAAGGGTTTCGCAAAGGCTAGTAGGAAGCGTATCGCGATTTCTCGAAAGCTGCGTTTGAAGAAGATAAAGTGGTAGTGGCAACCTGCATTCGTAAGTCAGACTGGCCCCCAATATCTCGGTATCGTCTTTGCAGTTCAAGTGTCGCCCGTTACATTATTATGTGTGGTTCGACCCTTGAGAGTGACGCTCAAGTCGATAATGAGGAGGAGGACAGCAGGAAGGACGTGGAGTTAAAGGCAGCTTCCCATATGCGGATACGCAGCAGTCCCGCGAGTGCAGCTCCGCCAAGCGAATGCTCTTCTCGCCCAATTCGCGGAGTTCTGCCGTAAGCCGTTTGATTTGCTTTCCACGTTCGGGTAATCAGAATTTCTAAAGAGACGATCGCCCAGAAAATGTGGCATGTGCGCCTGGTCCTTCAGAGAATACCCTTTGCGTTTAGCTTCCTTATCAAGTCGGGCCTCGTGCTCCTTGGCCTCGCGGTGTTCCAGGACGGTCCTGCAGAGAACTGCATCTTGGTCTTCCTGGGCCATAAAGTATCCTCCGCCTGTTCCTGCGTACTCTACATCAATTGCGGGATCGTGGTACAAAGCATGGCCTAAATGCAGGATCGCTTCGGCAACTGGCATCTCGATTGCTCCTCCGACACGATTTTCTTCAAACTGACCTACTCCGGAAAGCTGCGTGAGATCAGAAAACGGATCAAGAAGGTCGGCATATGCGCAGTGGACGGCCTCAGCAGTTTCAAGCGTTCAGCACGTATGATGACTCGCGATGGAATCGCCTCAGGGCGACTGGCCCGGAGCAGCTTTGCTTAGAATCGCTTGCTTCTTTCGGATGTGCAGAAACATTCCGATGAGCAGACCAACGGCAATGGCTATGGGCAGGTCGAGGACGATCGTCAAGAAAGAGATTGGGGCCCACGCGGCTGCTTCAATCCGTGGAACTTTCATGAACTGGAATACTTCCCGCCAATTCGTCATGCAGAAGACGCTTGACAGGATAAGCGCGGAAATCACCGGCAGTGGAATGAACCGAAGGAGAGGGGCCATTAGAAGGAGCATCACGACGAGGAAGACCGCTTGTACCATGCCAGCGATGGGAGTTTGCGCACCGAGACGCGCATTGTCGAGCGTGTGAGAGGGGACTCCGGAAGCAGGCAGCCCCCCTGCGAAAGCAGAAGCTAAATTTACGCCCCCTTGCACAAAGAGCTCACCGTTTGAATTGAAGCGCTCGCCGGTAAGGCTGGCTGCGAGGCCTATAGCTTGAAACGACTCAATGGCGACCAGGACTGCTATCGCAAACCCCTGGGCAAGAATGCTGCCGAGTAGATCGAGCCTGAAGGCGTCCGATGGATGTAGGTAGAACGGTCCTAGGTCTGCCCCGAAGAGCGATTCTATAGTGCGCACCGGGAAATACCCGAACTTCACCAACAAAGCTCCCGCGGTGACCGCGATAAGGCCGGCTGGAATGTACCTGGACGCTTTTCTGCACGCCACCATCAGGATCAGGGTCGCAACCGCCAAAATGATTGCGTGCGGCTCGATCTGCGCCGCATATCGTATAGGCGTTAGCGCTTCCCGGGTGACTCGACCGGTGGCAAGTTGCGAACCGATTCCTAGAAGATCGGGGACTCGCTGGCTAACAACAAGAACTGCAATGCCTGTCGAGAAACCGGCTACTACAGGACGCGGAAGCCGCCGGATCCCTGCTCCGAGTCCGATTGCCCCAAAAAACACCAAGAGAACGCCCGCTAACAATGTGGATAGAGAGAGCGCGAGGATTCCCCCTCTGGCAACAATGCTCGAACCAACTGCCACGAAGACAACGCTCGGCGCGGTAACGCGAATCTTGGAATCTCCCAGAGCCGACGCCAGCAGACCAGCGATGGCCGTACACGAAATTCCATAGAGCGGATGTACTCCGCACGCAACTGCGATCGCAATGGCGACGGGAAAGACCTGCAAAGAGAGGACCAGAGCCGCGAATGCGTCCGTGAGGAAGCGGAAACGGTCGTAATAGCTAAGGCAGACTACCGACTTGGGCAGCCAGGTCATATGTCGAACGGCTCAGTTTGGCTGTCCTGAGCGGTTCTGTTCTCCGCTTCTCGCCTGCTTCGAAACTCCTCGCCCCCTGCCAGGACCTAAAGATGCGATATTGCGTGTCAACCCGCGCGGTCGTGGTGAAGTCGTTCAGCCAGACGTCCGACCGCAAGCAGGATTCCATGCAGAAGAGCTTGTGGCCGGGGTGGACAACCGGGGATGTAAACATCCACCAGAAGGACCTTATCGACGCCTCCAAGAGTCGCGTAGTTCACGCCAAAGATGCCGCCACTGATGCCGCAAGCACCAACTGCGACGACCACCTTTGGTTCCGCCATTGCCCGATGCGTCTTTAATAGAGCAAGTTCCATGTTCCGCGTGACAGGGCCGGTGACCAGGAGCATGTCTGCATGACGTGGAGAAGCAACGAACTGGATTCCAAAGCGCTCGATGTCGTGGACCGGATTGTTCAGAGCGACAATCTCCAGTTCGCATCCGTTGCATGATCCCGCATCCACTTCGCGGATGGCGAGAGACCGCCCAAGGAGCTTATGGATTCGTTCTCGCGCTTTCTCCCCAAGACTCTCGACGTCCGTTTCGGCATTCACCAACCGGCGATCAACTTTGTGCAACCTGCGGTGGGTGCGGTCGGCATTCAGTGTGTATTCCGCCGTAAGAACCAGGTTGCGGCGGTCCGACGTCGCCAGCTCAAATTCTTGGGTGATGCGCACCGCTTGATCGGACGACGCCTCCGCGCATAACCCGCAGAAGACGCAGAGACCGTAATCGACGGTGACTCTTCGCGAATCGGCTTTGTCGGCCAGGGAAATGGCCCCGGTTGGGCACACTTCGGCGGCAGGTCGCGCGTCTTTCCATTTATCGAAGTCGAAGCTCGGACGTCCGCGAAAACATTGGGAGATCTTAGCGGGCTCGGCGGGATAGTTTACAGTTACTATTCCCGTGCTGACCGTTTTTTGAAGAATCTTGAACATCGCTTACCGGTCCGTCCCCGAGTAGGAAAGATTGAAACTCTTGTTGATGACTGGGAAATCCGCGATGATGTTTCCCTGGACAGCCTCCACCAGTGCTGGCCAATTATTCAGCGAAGGGTCTTTGATCTTGCAGCGTTGCAGATGATTGTCGGGGCCGGTGCGAATCCAATGGATGATTTCGCCGCGCCATCCCTCGACTGCGCTCAGCGCGTAGCGGTCTGACGGAATGGCCGGCACGGGCACACGGAAATTCCCCTGTAGATTCTCGGCCACAGCCTTGCGGATGATGCCAATGGATTCACCCACCTCGTCGATGCGGACTTGCATGCGGTGGAAGACATCTCCGGCCTGGTAGACCGGCACGCGGAAGGAGTAGCGGGGATACGCGGCGTAAGGGTGATCGCGCCGCACGTCCAGATCCACACCCGAGGCGCGTCCTCCCACGCCCACGATACCCAGGTCCCGCGCCTTCTCGGGCCGCAGAACGCCTGTCTGTTCCAGGCGGTCACGGGCGGAGTCGGAGGAATCAATCAGACTGACCAGATCCTGAAACTCCCGTGCGAAAGTATCCAGTGCGCTGCGAAGCGCATCCAGTTGTGCGGTATTCCAGCCTCTTCGCACCCCGCCGATGCAGACCATGCCTCGCAACAGGCGATTGCCGGTCATCTGCTCATTCAAGGTGACCAACATCTCCTTCAAACGGCTGGCATGGGCATTCGCTATGACAAAGCCGACATCGGTGGCGATGGCCCCAATGTCGGCGACATGATTGCAGATTCGTTCCAACTCCAGCAGGATGGTTCGCATGACCAACGCGCGCAGCGGGACTTCAAACCCAGCCGCGCGTTCGATGGCCTGACAAAAAGCTGTGCCGTGGGAAAAACTCGAATCTCCCGAGATGCCCTCCGCCAGAAAGACGGCTTTGTGGATGGGGAGTTTCTCAAAGAGTTTTTCCGTACCCTTATGCGTATAGAACATTCGAAGCTGTAGATAGAGGATGGGCTCCCCCGCTACTGCGAAATTGAAGTGGCCGGGTTCGATGATGCCCGCATGGACCGGCCCTACGGGCACTTGAAACACGCCTTCACCCAAAGCAGGCCGGTAGATATGGCGCTCTCCCTCGAAGGGTGGCAATACTGTTTCCAGGAGAAAATCCTTGCGCAAGGGATAAACATCGGGCCAATTGTCGTGCAAGGCGACGCGGCGGGGATTCGGGTGTCCAACCGCCTTAAGTCCAAACCAATCCTGGATTTCGCGTTCTTGCCAGTTCACGGACGGAAGTTCAGCCGAGAGCGAGGGAAACTCAAGACTGTCAGGCCGCACCGGCGCGCGCACGATTAGATACTGAGCGCTACCCTTTTGTTCGAAGACATAGTAATTGCAGAAAACGCCTTCCGTAGTGCGCCGGTCTTCGGCGAACACCGTCACCAGCCTGGCCCCGAACTGGCCTCGCAGATGCTCTGCGATGGGTCGAATGTCGGCATCACTCAGAAGGAGATAGACTTCATCTTCACGGTCGGCCCGCACGGACTGGACCTGTCGCCCGAACTTCTGCCGAAGAGCCTCAAACATTGCGGACATGGCTGGCGTCATCATCCACTCACCACGATGCCCACTGCACTCTGAATCAAGTGAAACAATGGAGCTGGTATCCAGAAGCCCATAACGACAATCACCGCAGCCAAACCCGCGACAGAGTACTTTTTCCAGACGCACATATCGGCCCGAGGTATCCCCGGGTTCTCGCCGAGAACCAGATTGGCGATGTGTACTAGGTAGCCGCAAAAAATCAACACGAGAAAGGAGATGAAGAAGATCGCTAGTACAAAATAGCCTCCGTTGAACCCAGCGCGCAGAATCGTGAACTCACTCTGGAAAAAGCTGAAGGGAGGCGAACCGGTAACGGCAAGCGTCACCATGAGAAATGCCGCTCCTGTCAATGGCATGGAATGGATCAACCCGCTTTTCGCCTTCGAGAAAAGATCGGTGTTCAGATGTTGCTGGACATTCCCGGCACAAAAGAAAAGCAGGGGCTTGGTCACCGAATGAAACGTCATGTGCAGGAGCATGCCGAGGATTCCCAGAGGCCCTCCGAAGCCGAGCGCCAACACCATGACCCCACTATGGTCAATGCTCGAATAGGCCAGCAGTCGCCGGAAGTTTTTCTGCACCAGGATGAAGGGAACGGCCACACCCATCGAAAGGAGGCCGAACAGAATCAGGAGGTGTGAGGCAAACTGGGGACCCAAGCATTTCGAACTCAGAATGTAGAACCTCACCAGCGCGTAGAGAGCGCAGTTGAGCACCCCAGTGGCGAGCATCGCTGCGCCGGGGATTGGCGCTTCACTGTAAGCCTCCGGCTTCCAGGTGTGCATAGGAGCGATGCCAGCCTTGGTTCCATACCCGAGCAGAATAAGGATGAAGGCCAGCCGCATGGTCGGCTTGTCAAACTGGGCGGCGTTCCCGGCGAGGGCGGACCAGTTCAGACCCGCAAGGGTGTCCGTGCCCAGGGCGCGATAAGCGGAATAGTAAGTCAGAATCGTACCGAACAACGCGAGGGAAAGGCCAACGCCGCCGATGATGGCATATTTCCATGCTGCCTCGAGAGAAGTCTCGCGTCCGTAAAACATGACCAGGAACACTGACGCCAGGGTGGTTCCCTCCACCGCCACCCAGAGTATTCCCAGATTGTTGGCGAGAGCGACCAACATGATGGCAAAAACCAGAAGGGGCGTAAGAGTGTAGTACTCACGCAACTTATCGACGGCGAAGCGGCCGCCCAGTTTCTCGGCCTCTTGCAGCACTCCGCTTCGCTCCTCCTGACGAAAATAGCCGACCGAATAGATGGAACAGACTAGAGCCGCAAAAGCCGACAAGAGAACTACCAACGCGCTGAGAGCGTCGGCGTAAAGGAATCCTTCCCAGAGCGAAGCCGCTCCGCCGCGAAGCACCTGGGCCGCCAGTGCGACCGCGAGGCCTAGCTCAATGCCGAAGGCAGCGACATTTACCAATTCCATCTTGGGTCGTCTTCGCAGGAAGAAGGCCAGAGGACCAGCGATCAATGGAACGATAAGAAGCCAGACCAGAATCATGTGTTCGCTTACTCTCTCAACTTCCGCAGTTTACTGACGTCCATGGAGTCGAACGTCTCGCCCATACGGAAGACGAGAATGCCAAGGACCATCACTGCCACCAGAACATCAAAAAAGATGCCGATCTCAACCACCAACGGCATTCCGTAGGTCAACGAAATCGCAGCCAGGAAAAGGCCATTTTCGAGCGAAAGCAGTCCCAGAACCTGGGTCAATGCCTTGCGCCGGTTCACCATCGCAAAGAAGCCGATAAGAAACAGCGCGATGGCGACGGCCAGCGTGTTGTGTCCAAGCGCCGCTCGAGCAGAGGTCTCTTCTGGATGGTGGAAAGACTCGGCGACCACGTAGCCCAACAGAGTCAGTCCACCTGCGATTAGGATGGACAGCGGAACATTGATCAGCGGTTCAATCTCCCGCTTGATTCCGATTCTCTCCACCAGGCGCTCCAGCAACCGGGGAAGCAGTCCCGCTTTCAAGAACACCGTGAGCAGAGCGGCAATGTAGATGTGGTTGGCCTGGTTGAAGTAGGCGATGACGGCGGCGATCGCTCCCAGGAGAAACGACTGCACCGCGAAAATGCGAATGCTGGAAACGATCCAGCGCTGTCCAACCGCGGCGATCTGTAGCACGAGGACCAGCGCCGCCATCAAGGTGATGATCCTGTTGCCAAGCTCCGGATTGGGGACAAAAGGCATATGCAGTTTCAGAACAGAAACGTCGAAATGAGCGCGAGCGCTCCCAAGATAAAAGCGACCATGAGCAATTCCGGCACGCGAAATAGACGCAGCTTCGCGTTCGTGGTTTCTATCAGGACTACAAGGCAAGCGAGCAGGAGTAACTTCCCAAGATAGAAAACCAACCCGAGACCAACGGTTTGGGCCGTCCAGTCAGAACTCAAACCGAACGGAAAGAAGGTATTGACCAGCAGCGTCATGAGCACAAGCTGCTTGATGGAAGCGCCCCATTCAAGCAGAGCGAGATACGGTCCCGAATACTCGAGGACCATAGCTTCGTGGATCATGGTCAATTCGAGGTGGGTTGCCGGATTGTCCACCGGGATGCGGCCGGTTTCGGCAATTAGCACAATGAAGAGCGCCGCAAAGGCCAGCATCTGCGAAGGCGCCAAAAACCTCCAGCTCTGGGTCACGGCGATCTTGGCCATTTCGCTCAAGTTGGTGGAGTTCGCTCCCAGAGCAACGGTGAAAATCGCCAGCATCATGGCCGGCTCCGCGATTGCGGAAATCGTCATTTCCCGGCTGCTGCCCAGACCACCGAACGAGCTTCCTGTGTCGAGTCCGCCGAGGGCAAGAAAGAAGCGACCCAGCGCCAGAAGATAGACCACCGCAAGTACCCCGCCGAACAGGCTGAGCGGGGCGTGGCTGGTAGTCATGGGGACCATGAGTCCGACCAGAACGGCCGTCGCAAAGACCATGTAGGGAGCGGCGGAGAAAATCCATGATGCGGTCTCCGGAATCACCATTCCCTTGTGCAGCAACTTGAAGATGTCGCGGTAGGATTGCAGGACGCCCGGCCCGCGGCGGGTCTGAAGTCTGGCCTTCAGGGTCTTGGTCATGCCGCTGAACAAGGGAGCGACCAGCAATAACAGCACTAACTGCAGACATGAATTGGTGAGCACTTCGGTCACTTGCACACTCCGAACAGCAAAAGCAAGACGAGCGTCACAAAGATGTACGCCAGGTAAGCATGAATGCTGCCGGCCTGAATGGTCCGCATTCTGCTGGAGACCCGGAAGATAAACTCTTGCAGAGGAGCATACAGCCGCTTCTCGAAGGTGGGCTCGATCTCACTTTCGAAACGGATCTCTTTGGGAAAATACGGCGAAACATCGAAGACGGCCTGAATCTCGCGGCGCGGCTTGTACAGGACGGAGAAGATCATCCGCAATGCTTTGGAAAATGCGGTGGCGGTGTATTCATTTTCTTCCGAGAGTCCTGGCAAGCCGCAGTCCCACACCGGCCCTCGCTTGCGCCCGAATCTCCTTACCCCGATCGCCACCACGGGGACCGCAGCAAGCATCAGAACCAGGAGCCCAACTGCGATGACCGCAGTCGACACCGTGCCACTCGTGGGCATGCCTGCGGAAAGCACCAGCCCATGGCCAGTCACCAGATGGGTGGCGACTCGCTGTCCGAGCAACTGCTCTGTCATGGCGTCGAATACCGGGAGAAACCAGGTCGCACCTAAGCCCAGGGCGGCGCAAGCCAGCGTCAGCCAGCCCATGCCGATCAGCATGGTGCGGGGCGCCTCGTGCGCATCTCGGGATTTGGCCGCACGCGGCAGGGCCAGGAAAGTGATGGCGAAAGCTTTCACAAAGCAGGCCGCGGCCAGCGCCCCGGTCAACGCCAGCATCGAACCCGCCAGTGGAAACAGGATTCGCGTCAAGCCGCTGATCGCGCCGAATCCGGCAAGCAGACTCTGGTAGGTCAGCCACTCACTGACAAATCCGTTCAGCGGAGGAAGGCCGGAGATGGCAACCGCGCCAATCAGGAAACAGAACGCAGTCACCGGCATGGGACAGATGAGGCCGCCCATTTCCTCCATGTTGCGCGTCCCAGTCGAATGCAGCACCGATCCAGCTCCGAGAAACAGCAAGCACTTGAAGATCGCGTGATTCAGGGTGTGGAACATGGCAGCGACCAGGGCCACCGCAGCAAGGGTCGGATGTCCCGCAACCCGAAAAATCAAAGCGGCGCCCAGGCCCATGAGAATGATGCCGATGTTCTCGATGCTGTGGTAGGCCAAGAGCCGTTTGAGGTCATGCAGCGAATCCAGGAAAATGCGGGTCATACCGTAGACTCCGGTTTTGATCACGATGCCAGAAAGCAGCGCCGAGATATTACTGGGCGCGACCGGATGCGCCGCGGGCAGCCAGATGTGGAAGGGAATGACACCCGCCTTGATGCCGAACCCCAGGAAGAACAGAACAAACGCGGCAGTCTGCTGTCCGTTGCTGAGTTGGGTTGCGATGGGACGGAAGCTGGCGAATTCAGCGCTGCCGCTGGCGTGGATCAACAGAGCAAAACCAAGCAGCAGGCACCCAGCGTCAATGTGCGCCATGATGATGTACAGCAAACCCGCTCGTCTGGTCTCCCCGTCTTCGTGGTAGAACGTCACCAGCCCGTAAGCCGCAAGCGCCATCACTTCCCAGGCAATCAGGAACAGGAAGGCATTGGCAGCGGTAAAGACAATCGTTAAGCTGAGAAGCAGCAAGTGGAACAAGAAACTGAAGACGCCGACGTTCCTCTTGCCCTCGAATTCTTTCAGGTAGCCGAACGAGTAAATGGAGACCGCGGCTACGGGGATCACCAGAGCCAGATTGAAGAAGCCGGCCAGCGCATCGTAGGAGAAGCTGTAGGCAAACAACGGAATCCCTGAGGGGACCGACCACGTAACCTGCGTGCCTCGAAGAATTCCGAGAACGGAGGTTAGTCCGCCCAGCGCCGCACCTGCAAGGGCGGCGCTGCAACAGATACGTCGAGCCAGCGCCGGTTTTCGCCAGCAGGCTAGAGAAGCGAAAGCGCCGATCAAATATGCAGCGACACTCAGCGCAAAGCCCGCTCCCAGCGAAAGCATATTCATGAGACCGTTTCACGACGGCTTGATGACAGAAGTCCAGGGTAGATTAGCTCAACCGATTTTATGCGGGCCATACGTCCCCCCCACCAATCTGCGACGGTATCCGGTTTCCATTCCCAGGGCTAAGGCTCAGTGCCCGATGATGCCGCCACCGCGGGCGTCGCCTGTGAAGCGTCAGTGCTTCTTCGGCCCCAGGTGGTCCCCGCGGGAAGGCGGTTCACAACTTCTGGGTATAAGCTCTTGGCCCGGTCCAGGGCTTCGGCAACGCTGTGGCAGATGTTCTCCTCGCCCACGTGCTCATGAAATTCAGCCTCGTGCATTCGTATCTCCGGTTGTTCCCTCGCCCCACAGAGAATGAGTTGCCGCCTGGATTCGTGTACCCGGTCGGCAAAATTCTCCAGTGCCTGCAGGCCAGTCGAATCGATGGCGGTCATATTCCGGAGCCTAAGAATGAGGATAGGCGGCAAATCAGGCAGACGGTTCACAATGACATCGAGTTTGTCGGTTGCGCCAAACAGGAAGGGGCCGTGGATCCTGAAGATGCTGACATAGGCCGGAATTTCTTTGTGCTGCAAGATATGAACATGCCCCTCACGAATGTATTCGGCGGTCACTTCTGACACCGTGGTGGTTTGGGTGACTTTCCGTATGAACACCAGCACAGCCAGAATCATGCCCGCTTCTACAGCCACGGTCAGATCAGCAAAGACGGTGAGAAGAAACGTCACCAGCCAGGCGATAATCTCAAACCGGGACTGCTTAAAGAGTTCGGGAATTTCCCGCCATTCGCCCATGTTGTAGGAGACCACCAGCAAAGTGGCTGCTAAAACGGACAGCGGAATAAACCGGGCCAGGGGCGCGGCAAAAACAACGATCGCGAGAAGCGTTAGAGCGTGGATCATTCCCGCAACAGGCGTCTTGGCGCCAGAGCGAATGTTGGTGGCCGTTCGGGCGATCGCCCCGGTGGCCGGTAGTCCCCCGAACAGCGGAGAGAGAATGTTGGCAACTCCCTGGCCCACCAGTTCGACGTTCGGGTTGTGCTTATCGCCGCTCATGCGGTCGGAAACCACGGCGGACATCAGCGATTCGATCGCGCCCAGCATGGCGACGGTGATGGCTGGGGAGATCAGCGGCCGCAGCAGATCGACCTGAAAGTGAGGAATGATGAGCTTGGGAAGTCCGGACGGGATCCCGCCAAAGCGCGTGCCAATGGTTTCCACCGGGAGTTTGAAGATAACCACCGCTGCGGTCCCGGCAAACAGCGCAACGATGTAACCAGGGACTCTCTTCACAAATATCATGAAGAGAATAATCAAGACGAGCGCGCTAACTGCCAGGGTGGTTTCAAGCGGTGAGAACGATGAAAAGTTATGCGCATAGGTCAGGATTCGAGATGCGAACTCGCCCGGGACCTTATCTATTTTCAGACCGAAGAAATCCTTGATTTGGGTGCTGGCGATGATGACGGCAATACCGTTCGTGAAACCTACGACCACGGGCCGGGGTATGAACTTGACCGCGGTCCCTAGTCCCGTCGCGCCCAGGATCAGGAGTAGAACTCCGGCCATCAAGGTGCACATGAAGAGGCCGTCAACGCCATGGTTTGCAACAATGCCAAATACCACGACGACGAATGCACCTGTGGGACCGCCGATTTGGGTTGAAGACCCTCCCAGAGCTGAGATCGCAAAGCCTGCGACGATTGCGCAGTACAGACCCGTTTGAGGAGGTACACCCGATGCGATGGCGAAAGCCATCGCTAAGGGAAGGGCGACCAGTCCAACGGTGATTCCTGCGAGAAGGTCCCCCACGAACATACGTTTCGTATAAGACCTAAGACAGAGCACAGATTTCGGCAGCCAATTGTTCATGATAATTTTTCTAATGTCGTCGTGGCGGATGCTCCCCTATTAAGTAGATCGAAGGAAATGGGAGTCTCCCATGCAAGGGTAGGGAGCTTTCATAATATGTAGTGTAACGGCAAGAGGCAGAGGAGATAGTTATTTGGTTGTGCCATGAACTCTATCGGCCAACCTTCTGTGCTTTCTCCAACGGAGTCTTCTTCAGGCCATTCTCTGCGGAGCGCAACCTTTCGAAAACAGCTTGCTGGTCTGTCCGGATCCGAGCAACGAGAGCGTTCTCATCATGCTCGGACGTGGGGATCTCTTGCGCAACGGACAGTGCGCGACCGTAGAGTCCATAGGCCACAGGGTAATTCTGGTTTTCGCGATGATGATTGGCTTGCGTGCACAAGTTCTCTGCCATCGCTCGAAGCTGCCGGACTTGCATTGGGTCAACACCATTGGATTTACTCATCGAATGTTTCCTTTGAACACTATGTAGATTGCGGCGAAACACAAGAGAATCGACGGGGCTGCCCGCGGGAAGGTGAATGTCAATCGCGCCTTCGCCGCGACGGGATGTTTTGTCTGCAGGCTCACCTTCTGTCGTAACCTGCCCAGCGCTGACGGGCACTGCATCTGCAACCTGACTTCCTTGCCATAGCTCGGTGCCCGAAGTAACGGCGGGTCGCCTCGTCACCCGGCCGATCCGCATCGCCTCTTTGCGAACGACTTCAGGTGCTCCCGTGTCCACGTCCAGCGCGAGCTCGTAGTCCGCGCAGTTTTTCAATGCAATCGTGATCAGTTCGGGTATGCGCCTATCCGGCATCAGTCGTTCCAAGCGTCGCGTCTGCTTGGCGAGGATCGTGCAGAGCAGAAAGCAATTGACCGGCCCTTCTCGCCATGATTTCATCCGCGACTGTGCTTGCATCCGTATCCTCGGCTTCTATCTGCTCTCAGCGGCAGAACTTTCCTTCACAGGCTGGTCAACTCGCCTTTGCGCTTCTTCGAGCGTCAAGCCACGAGTCATGAAGAGCAGGATTCCCTTGAGCCGGTACAAATCCCGAGACGAGTAAAAGACACGCCCCGCCCTGGCGAGTCCTTTAACGATGCCCTTTTGCTCCAAGTCGCTCAGCTCCTGGGCTGAGATTTGCAACTTGTCCAGTAGGTGTTCCGCAGGAAAGTACATTTAAGGCTCTCCGTGTAAGCCAAACTAACCCTGGGAGAGCCCCCGGCGATGATAAAACCCCACCACCGGCAGGCATTGAATATGAAACGTCCGGATACCGTCTCAGCAGTTCGAGCTCGACCAATTGCCGACTGTGCCCTTTTCAGTAGGGCAGTGTCTCTCAAGTCATGCGAACGGTCGCTCGTCACTCCCGGCGTCAATCAGAACCTTCTCGTTCTGCCCAGCAGGTTGGAAATGGGTGGGCCTGAATCTGAGTTCGACAGGAACGAGGAGCGTAAGCCCTCCAGATCGCCTCCGAGCGGCCCTTCATCGCAATTCCTTCAGCGCGGCGATTGGTTCTTACAAGCAGATCGGAATAGCACTCCAGCACCTCAGCCATCATCGGATGGTGCTGCCCTAAGCTCCTCTCAACCAGACCCTGCGCGCGTTGGTAGAGTTTCTCTGCGGCTGCATACCGTCCTCTTTTGGAAAGTTCCTCTCCCCAAATCACGAAGCTGCGCGCCGTGACCGCAGCTCTCTCCTGAGTAGCTCCTATGACCATATCGCGGGTACCTCTATCTACGAGTGATTCGGTGCCCCTGGACGTTGGCGGGCATCGCCATGTAACCGCTTGATGTTTACCGCGCTCGGCCGCTCAAACCCGTACTGAAGTTCAAACTCCACCCAGTGCCCAACCCTGAGATCGTCTACTCCGTTGCGGCTTGCCCCGGACCGCTCAAAGCGGACTTCCTTCCCGTCTTCGGCCAAAATGCTGCCCGCACCGTCCCGTGAAATTCGCGTAACTGAACCGCGCATCAAAGGTTTCTCCTTCAAGGTCCAACAGAACTGCCCATGAATATCAAGGCGCTGCGATCGAGTTGCTGGCACTTGCTATCTGAGGTTCGGCAACCGTGATCACGATTGTCCCAACCCTTGACGCCTACGATCTGCTCGGAGCCAATGCCGAAACTCCCTAGGGACTTCTTAGCCGCAGCTCCGCGCGCTTGAGCTAATGTCTGCGTGCAAGTCTCCGAACCGCTGGAATCACATGAGCCGACTATGAGAATTCGAGCTTCGCGGTGCTGCTGCAGCCAGGCCGCTGCTCGCTTGAGCATGTCCTTACCCGCAACGGTTAGTTCAGAGCTGTTCTGGCCGAATAGGGTGGGATGCCTGAGAAAAGGAGGATCCGGGATTGCCACGGAAGCTGGCGAGGCGACGGTAACAGAGGCTCTGGAACGGTTGCTTGTGGAAGCACGATTCTGCTGACTGAAGAGAAATCCACTGGGCACCACCTTGGGGCTCCCTTTTGAGGAAAACCCCATCTGCAAAACATGCGGTACCAGAGAACATGCGGTGCGGTCGAGTTTCGGCAACGGGTCGCCAGTCAATAAAACTGAAGTACCTAATATTACGATATTTGAATATACGCTCACAAAAAAAGCGGCCTAGCCTCTGCTGGCAGAAGCAACAGTCAACTGCGACAACAGGTCTTTCACGTCGATCAGGTGATTGTTGAAAATCTTCTTGGCGACATCCAACAGCTTAAAGATTTCCGGGTCGCGAACCGAATACAAAACACTCTGTCCGTCTTTCCTGCCAACAACAATGCTCCGACTCCTCAGGACGGCCAACTGCTGTGATAGCGTGCTTTGCTCCACATCCATGCGCGCGCAAAGATCATTCACGCCGACTTCGCCGTGGCGCAACTCGTCCAAGATCCTGATTCGCAGGGGGTGAGCCAGGGCTTTGAAGAACTCCGCCTTGAATTGACTCAGCTCGGGCATTGCATTAATACATTTGCATATTACAATTTACCATGTCAAGTTGAGTTTGTCATCATTTCAGCCATCACACTTTGTCCTCGGATGCGTCGGAGACTGCACTCGAATCCGTCTAGCCGAAGGCCGATGTCAACTGGAGAAATTGTCCCGGGAGTGTTCACTCCCGTGCTCGCCAAACACTCGAAGTCGTTCTCACTTATCGATTGCATCTCGGTTGGCGTGGATCGGATGCAGCGGAACTTCGAACCGATGCGAAAGCAGGTGGAGGCGTGGCAGAGAAGTGAATTGACGGATGTCACGGCGAAAGTGGTGATCTACGAGGCGTTTGTGGAGGGCAGACTCGAAGCCCCAAAACACCTCGCCCGCAGCGTGCATGACCTCTACTTCGAGCCGAAGTATGAGGAGTTCCAGCCCAGGACAATCTGGAGCCTCTCGAATGCATTCACGTCGGCATTCAAGGAACTGGATCCCATCCCGCAGTTCAAGGCGACCGTCAAGCTGGGCGAGTTCCTGGAGGCCCGGTTCTCGCAGTCGTTCTAACCGGCGGGGCGGTACCGGCCGGGCCGCCTCTTCCCACAAGCACTTCCGCTTCGCGTTGGACTACCCATGCGGGCGAAGCTCGCCCGAATGGCGTGAAAAGCTTATCCAAGCCTCATTCGGAGAATGAAAAAGTGCTGAGATCTCAAAACCGCCCACTACCACACCCATTATCGCTTGACTTCGCAGCTACATTGCAGCCGGCACGTAGACTCTGTCGGCAGGGCTTTTTTTGGCCGGAGTCGGAGGTCAACGACCAGCTGGATCACACCATACGGACCTCCTTCGCAGAAGTCTTGCAGTACGCCGAGACTCACGCCGTCAGCAATCGGATTGGGGCTTACATGCTTGCAATTGACCGAGTGGCGTACACCCTACGACAGCGCGGCATTTACGCCTAAACTATCGTAAATGCTTGGAAGTAAAGGGCACGAGGGGAGCGGCAAGCAGATACGCCTGTGGTGCGCACAAATTCGACTAGCAGCTTGCAACCTATAGAAATCCCGAAGTGTTGCCGGCATTTCGGGGCTCGGTTATCGAAGATGCCGGATCGATCGCGCGGCGCCCACGCATATGTCATGCGTAGAGTGATTAAGTGCTTTTAAGAATATCCTTCCTTGGGTTTGGCCTTCACTCCCTTCAGTCTCAATGATTTGGCCGCGAGCTGACTCCGCCAGCGGCTGCCCGGCTTAGCTGCAACGAGGCCGTCTAAACCGCTCGGGAATCAGGGTAGTGACCATTTGCGGGGTAAACACTGTATTGCGTCGGCCAAGTAAGAGTGCCATCAATCGTTGCAGGCAGGGCGTTTGGCTCTTTGCGTTTTCGGGAGAGCAATATGGCCATTCGAATATTGATCGCGGACGATGACTCCACGATACGCATGCTGTTGCGAAGACTTCTGGAGGAACATTCGGACTGGCGAGTATGCAGCGAGGCGGTCAACGGGGTGGAGGCAATCGAGAAGGTTGAGAGGTTCGCGCCCGATCTGGCGATATTGGACCTCGGCATGCCAATCATGAATGGCGTCCAGGCTGCGCGCGAGATATCCAAATCCAAACCCCAACTTCCGCTGCTTCTCATTAGTGTGCAGGAAGTTTCCCGTCAGCTGGCAGAGGCCGCTCGTGGTGCTGGCTTCAGGGGGGCGGTCACCAAGAGTCGTGGCCACGAGATTGTGGAGGCTGTTAAAGCTCTAGTTAACAACGAGTTGTTCTTTGACCCGGAACAACCCACAAGCATTGTCTAGCACAATGATTACTTCGAACCGACCCGTCGATGACTGGGGGAAACTGCTGGGCGACAGC
>WNFP01002732.1_pt1 | contig 16760 bp, 8 predicted proteins | sample 5400201 | NCBI WGS metagenome assembly WNFP01 (sample SAMN13153355, study PRJNA577476) | soil metagenome | isolation source: 115 cm saprolite under Madrone tree | place: USA:California | collected 2016-06-14 | reverse complement strand
AGGAATTCGCTTCGACGATGGCGAAGAGGGAGCGGGAGGTCACATCGATGCGAGCGAAAGTGCGGCGGAGCATGCCGAGGACTTCGCGGACGAACCAGTTGTCCTGGTGAGCGAGAAGAAAATCGTCGGTGGCGAGGACGGTTTCGGGATTTCCCGCAGTCTTGAAGAGCCAGAGGCCGAGGTCGAGTTCGCCGGCGCGCAGGGCGAGGATGGCGTCGTCGAGCTCACGAGCCATTTGCAGAGGCCACCAAGTGGCGCCAGCGGCGAGGACTTTATCTAAGGTGTTTTCGGTTGCAGTTTCGGGGGCGATGACGGTGATGGCGGCAGTGCGCGATTCGCGATTGTATTGCACGTCGACAAATTTGTAGTGAAGGCCGGCGTCGTCGGCTGTGCGTGCAAGGGGCGTGAGCATCACACCTTTCGCATTGGCGGGGCGATCGCTTCTCTCGGCGAGCTGGCGTGCGCGCTGCTTGATGTGTTCGACGAATTGCTGCGGCTTCACGATTTCGTCGACGAGGCGCCAGTCTTTGGCGCGCTGGCCACGGACGCCGTCGGGGTTGGTACAAAAGATATCGGCTTGATCGCGGCGGACGCGGCGCTTGTCAGTGATGCGAGTGAGGCCGCCTGTGCCGGGGAGAACACCGAGCAAGGGAAGCTCCGGGAGGCTGACCGCAGAGGAGCGATCGTCGACGAGGACAATTTCGTCGCAGGCGAGGGCGAGTTCGTAGCCGCCGCCAGCCGTCGTGCCGTTGAGTGCGGCGAGGAATTTTAGGCCGGAATGAGCGCTGGCGTCTTCGATGCCGTTGCGCGTTTCGTTGGTGAATTTGCAGAAATTGACTTTCCACGCGTGCGAAGAAAGGCCGAGCATATAAATGTTGGCGCCGGAAGAGAAAATGCGGTTCTTGGCGCTAGCGATGACGACGGAGCGGATTTCGGGATGCTCGAAGCGGATGCGCTGGAGCGCGTCGTGGAGTTCGATATCGACCCCGAGGTCGTAGGAGTTGAGCTTGAGCTTGTAGCCGGGGCGAATGCCGCCGTCTTCGGCGACGTCCATGGTGAGTGTGGCGACAGGGCCGTCGAAGGTGAGACGCCAGTGTTTGTAGCACGATGGGTCAGTGCGAAAATCGATGGCGGCTGCGGCGGGCTGAGCTTCTTGTGTTGCGGCGACGTCCACGATTCCTCCTTCTACTGCGAAACGGCTTCGAGCGCCGCTTTTAGCTTTTTGAAACTAGAGTCGACCGAGTCGCCGGAAGTGTCGACGCAAGCGTCTGCTTTGCGATAGAGCGGTTCGCGGGACTCGAGAATGCGGCGGAGATCTTCCATGGCGCGATCGCTGCCGGCCATGGCGCGGAAGTCGCCCTGGGCGATTACGCGGGACATATGTTCTTCGGGCTGGGCTTTGAGCCAGATGGTGTAGCAATGGGCGAGCAGGTAGTCGTAGGTCTCTTTTTCGGAGACGATGCCGCCGCCGACGGAGATGACGGCGCGATCGCTTTCACCGAGAACGCGCTCGAGAGTGCGCTTCTCAATGGCGCGATAGCCGGGCTGCCCATAGAGGGAAAAAATTTCGGCAAGGGGCATGCCGGTATCTTTTTCGATTTCGTGGTCCAGTTCGATGAAGGGGGCGTTGCGTTCGTTGGAGAGTTTGGAACCGAGCGTGGATTTGCCCGCGCCACGCAGGCCGATGAGAGCGATGCGGCCGAGGCGCAGATGGTGTTCCGCGCCGAAGTCGCGCATCAGGCGAGCCGCGGCCTCTTCGAGACGATGGCTGGGGAGGCGCTCGATGAAGCGCAAGAGGGTTTGTTTTTGCGAGGCGTTTTGGTGGTCGTGTTGATCGGCCGGCGCGAACAACTCTTCGAGCGAAACGCTGAGGACGACCGCGATTCGGTGGAGGAGCAATATGGAGATGTTGCCTTCGCCGGATTCGAGCTGGGCAAGGTGGCGTTCGGAGACATCGGATTCGCGTGCGAGAGCTTTGCGGGTCATGGCGCGGCGGTTGCGAAGATCGCGGACCCGGGAGGCGAGGAAGAGAAGGAACTGCGCACCAGAAAGCTGAGGATCGTGGTGGAAAGAGAGCTTGGTTTCGACAGGGGGGTGCGATGCCACGAATGACCTCAGAGGTGCAGTATAATACACATCGGGATGGGTCAGTCAACCAGAATTCATGTGCCTTCGATTCAATCCGGCTAGATTGTTGCTAACTTATTTTGCAACATATCGTTATGGCGTACTACGCCATGGCTTCAAAGGTCGGCCGAAGATGCAGTATCATGCGTAATGAGCAGGAGTACCCCGAGTCTAAGCCGATGCGAGACGTGGTCCGTGCGCGTTTTATCTATATGTTAAGATGCCTCGGACGCAGCAGGAAGGTTGGTCCCCGACGGTGATGGCCTGTTCAGGCGGACACAATCGGGCTAATTTGGCGGCGGGAATCGCGTACACTCTAGGGCGTTTTTGCTATGTTCTTGCAAACAAGCTTGCATGAATAAAGCGCACGAACTGCTGACATCGTTCAAGGCTCGCTTCGGTACGGGTGCTTCTATCTACAGGGCACCGGGGCGCGTGAATCTGATTGGGGAACACACCGATTACAACGACGGCCTGGTGATGCCGGCGGCGATCGGATTTTCGTGCTGGGTGGCGATTGCGCCGCGCGATGACCGCAAGCTGATCCTGTACTCCCAAAATTTTGTCGGTGACGAATCACGAGATAGACCGCACCAAGCTGGCATTGCTGTGCCAACGGGCGGAAAACGAATTTGTGGGCGCGCGCGTGGGGATCATGGATCAGTTCGTTTCGTGTCACGGGCGAGCGGGTCACGCGCTGCTGATTGACTGCCGGTCACTCGAGTACCGCTCTCTGCGGCTTCCGCCAAAGGTGAGCCTCGTGATTTGCAACACGATGGTGAAACACAAGCTGCAAGCGAGCGAATACAATTTGCGGCGCGCCGAATGCGAGGAGGCGGTGCGAAAGCTTTCCGCCGCGCTACCCGGAATTCGGAGCTTACGGGATGTGAGCTTGGAGCAGCTTGCGGAAAATCGAAGCCTATTATCGGAAACGCTTTATCGGCGATGCCGGCACGTCATTTCTGAAAACTGGCGTGTGCGCTCGGTGGCGGACCTTTTTGAACGGGGGAAAACCGATGGGTTGCGTGAGGTAATGGCCGCTTCGCATGACAGTTTACGCGACGACTATGAGGTGAGTTGCCAGGAACTGGATGCGATGGTGGAAATTGCCGGACGGCAACGAGGATTTTACGGCGCGCGGATGACCGGCGGGGGTTTTGGCGGATGCACAATTAATTTTGTGGATGTGGAGCGCGCGGGTGAATTTCAACGTCGGGTTTCAGCGGGGTACGAGACGGCGATGGGCTTGCGTCCGGATATTTATATTTGCGAGGCATCGCAAGGAGCGGAGTTGGTGGAAACGGCGGCTGAAAACCTTCCGAAGGTGACGCGCTGAGGAACGCACACGCAAGACGGCGCGACTTGTGAAACGCATGGATGCTGCGCTGCTGCAGGAGGTCCCGCATCGCAGGTTCAATCCACTAACGCGCGAGTGGGTGCTGGTGTCTCCGCATCGAACGAAACGGCCGTGGCTTGGGAAGGTGGAGAAGCCAGCGGCGTCAAACCTGCCGGCGTACGATCCAACTTGCTACTTGTGCCCGGGAAACGAAAGGGCGGACGGCGCGCGAAATCCGAAGTACAGCAGCACATTTGTATTCGACAATGATTTTGCGGCGCTTCTGCCCGATGCACCGGACTTTGAGTTGGACGATGGCGGCTTGCTGGTGGCGCGCGCGGAAAAGGGGATTTGCCGGGTGATTTGTTTTTCGCCGCGCCATTACCTAACGATTCCGCGGATGTCGCTGGGTGAGATCGGTGAAGTGATTGGCATGTGGGCTGCAGAATATCAGCGGCTGGCAGAGATCGATTGGGTGCGCCACGTGCAGATTTTCGAGAACCGCGGGGCGTTGATGGGCGCGAGCAACCCGCATCCGCACTGCCAGATTTGGGCGAATGCGTCCGTTCCGGACTTGCCGACGAAGGAACTGGCTTCGTTCCGGGCATATCGCGAAGCGACAAAGTCTTGCCTGCTCTGCGATTATCTGCAGCTTGAGTTGCAGCGTGCCGAGCGGGTGATTTGCGAGAATGACGGGTTCGCTGCGGTGATTCCATTCTGGGCGGTGTGGCCGTTCGAAACGCTGCTGGTGAGCAAGAGGCATTTTGCGTCGATGCAAGACTTTGCTGTCCATGAGGCGGATTTGCTTGCGGATATTCTGCGGCGCATCACGATTCGCTACGACAACTTGTTTGAAACTTCGTTTCCGTATTCGATGGGGTTTCATCAGCGGCCCACGGATGCCCGCGATTATCCGGAGTGGCATTTCCACGCGCATTATTTCCCGCCGCTTCTGCGATCGGCGACGGTACAGAAGTTTATGGTGGGATATGAGTTGCTGGGGAATCCGCAGCGGGACATTACGGCGGAGAGCGCGGCTCGGCGGCTGAAAGAGGTTTCGGAGATTCATTATTTGGATCGGGTGTGACTAGGACGCGCCTGCCTGTGCACGCAGGCTAAAGCGGGCCCTCAAATGCCTGGCGAGGTGACTATGTTAAAGAGAATTCTACTGGCACTTCTCATTTCCTTGGGTGTTAGCGAAGCAACCAGGGCTCAGGCGGTGCGGTGGACGGAGAAGGACGCGGCGGATTGGTACGCACGGCAGCCCTGGCTGGTGGGCAGCAATTACATTCCCGCGGATGCGATCAATGAGCTGGAGATGTGGCAGGCGGATACTTTCGATGCGAAGCGAATCGAAATGGAGCTGGGATGGGCGGAAGCCATCGGGCTGAACACGATGCGCGTGTTCTTGCACGATTTGCCGTGGCAGCAGGACGCCGCTGGGTTCAAGAAGCGCATTGACACTTTCTTGCAAATTGCGGCGAAGCACCACGTCAAGCCGCTGTTTGTGCTGTTTGATTCTTGCTGGGATCCGGAGCCGCGGCTGGGAAAACAGCACGCTCCCCGTCCGGGAGTGCATAACTCCGGATGGGTGCAGAGCCCAGGGGCGAAGGCACTGCAGGATGCGGCACAGTATCCTCGCTTGGAAGCGTACGTAAGAGGCGTGGTCGGAGCGTTCGCGAAGGATGAGCGGGTGCTGGGGTGGGACATCTGGAACGAGCCGGACAACGGGAACGGAGGGAGTTACGCGGAGCTGGAGCCGAAGAACAAGAATGAGCTGGTGATTGCGCTGCTTCCACGAGCGTTTGCGTGGGCGCGGGCCGCGCATCCGACGCAACCTCTGACGAGTGGAGTTTGGAAAGACGACTGGGCGGTTCCGGAAAAGCTGGGGCCAGGGGCGAAGATTCAGATCGAAATGTCGGACGTGATTTCGTTCCACAGCTACGACAAACCAGAAGTGTTTGAGAAGAAAGTGCTTTCGCTGCAGCAGTATCATCGGCCGATTTTGTGCACGGAGTATATGGCGCGGGGAAATGGCAGCACGTTCCAGGGGACGCTGCCGATCGCGAAGAAGTACGAGGTAGCGGCGATCAATTGGGGGCTGGTGGCGGGAAAGACACAGACGTATTTGCCGTGGGACTCGTGGCAGCACCCGTATTCGGATCGCGAGCCGACGATCTGGTTTCATGAGATATTCCGAACCGATGGCACGCCTTACAGTGCGGAAGAGACTGCTTTTATCATGCAGATGACGGGGCGAGGTGCTGCAACACGGTGAAATTGTGCCGAGTGCCCGGCTGGAACGCGCCATTCGTACCTCCGGATAAACCGAAGCACCCTGTACATCACGAAAAATTAGCGGGCGGCGGAGATGGGGATAATGGAGGGCCGCTCTTCTTGCGGGAGGGCTACGCCATCGCGGAAGGCGACGAATTTGCCGGAATTGGAGGCGACGCGGTCGCCGGGGACTAAAATTCCGATTAAATTCAACGGATCGGCAGCGGAAACGGTGATTAGTTCGCCGGAGGGCTGCTGCTTGCGCATGGCGCGGAGCGATTCTACCGCTACAGGCAGGGCGAACTGCTCTCCGAGGAAGCCGCTGACGAAGCGGCCACCGCGGATTTCGCCGCGGTCTTCGAGGCGCCGGAGGGTGATCAGCACTTCGCGCCACTTGGGCAGGATGGACTCGCGGGTCAGCACTTCGCGAAAGACGATGCCGTAGCGGCGGAGCAGCATCCAGCAGATTGCTTCCAGAGCGGTGTCGCGATCGGCAGCATCGCCGGAGTAAAGCAGCGACCAGCGACCGGTGCTGTGGCGAGGTCGCGCGGAGCGGCCGCTGCCGTGACCGGAGCGGCGCTTGGGGTCGATGAGCGCGCGCAAATTGTCGAACCCATCGGCGGTAAGCAGTCCGGCGGCGACCAATTCCCAAAGAGCGGTTTCTACTTCGGATTTCAGCTTGCCCGTACCGCGCACGATGTCGGGGAAAAAGGAAGCGCCGCGCTGACGCAAGAACTGCAGAACGGCTCCGGCGTCGGGGCTCAGGCCGGACGCTTCGGCGTCGCCGGCTTCCCGGCGCGGAATCATCCACTCGGATTCGTCGCGCGCGAAGAATGTGATGGGCGCCACGCTGCTGGGCACGATGCGGCGTCTTCCATCGGTTGGTAATTCCAATGTCGCCGGATGCGGCGAGAGGCGTCCCCAGCCGACCGCGCCGGTCAGGCAAAGCTGATCGAGGTCTTTGGGATCGTAGCTGGCAACACGGCGCGCGAGGATTTGCCGTTCCCAGGAATTTGCCGGCGCTTCAAAGCCCTGCAATTGACGCAGCCCTTCGAGCAGGCCGCGCTCGCCCAGCAATTGGGAGCTTGGCGCGAGGTGCTGCCAGCGGAACAGCCAATTCATGAACTGCGCCGGAGTCACGGACTCAACCTGCTTGCGGAGTTGACCGAGGGTGAGGCGATGGATGCGAGCCAGGAGGCGGCGCTCGCACCATTCCGTTTCGTCGCTGGCGGGATCAGTGAATTTTCCGCGCAGGATAACGCCGTTGGTCTCGAGACGAAACAGCGCTTTGTCCACGTCGGATAGTGGTATGCCGAGGACACCAGCGAGCTGTTTCGCCGAGACTGGACCACTGTGCGCCATCCAGCCGGTGACCATGGCGAGCTGCGCGTCAGCCTGCGATGTTTCGGCGGCAGGCAGCTTTGGGAGCGGGGTGTCGAAAACGGCGGACTGGAAAATTTGGTTGAAGGTGTTGGCGCGTTCCGCGGCGACCCAGTAAGTTGCGCCGTTGCACTGTGCGCGGGCGGCGCGGCGCTCCGCTACCAACTCTTTAAAATGCTGAGTCCATGGCGGCGCAGACTCCTGCAATTTTGTTTGCAAGCTGTTCGTAGATTGCACCGAATCTGTCGCGGCAACCGGCAGCGCAATCAACGAGAGCAGAGCGTCGTGGAGTTCCTCAGCGTCGCGGATGTCTGGCCAAGCGTCATCACTGACGCTTGCGATGGCGGCGGGGTCGAGGCGGCCAATCTCGGACAAAACTGTTTCGGGAAGAACGCGGCGCATTTCGACAGCGCGGGCGCGGCGCTCTTCGAGCGGGGCGTCATCGAGGAACGCGTACGGATTGGCGTTCAGGATTTCGTGAGAAAACTGCGACGGCACCGGAGTGTCGACGGCGAGGCAGCGAATGCGGCCTTCGTTCATGTCGGTCAAGACGCGCTGGAGTCCATCGATGTCGAGGGCCTCGGTAAGAACGTCTTTCATAGTTTCGCGAATCAGCGGGTGATCGGACAGCGCAATTTCGCCTTCGAGATTTTCCGGGCAGGCGAGCGCCTCGGGAAAAACGGCAGCGAGCAAATCATCGGCGCGCATACGCTGAATGTTGGGTGGGACTTTCTTTCCACCCCGAAAACGGAGAAGAGCGAGAGAGCGGCCGGCGTCCCATCGCCAGCGGGTGGTAAAGAGTGGAGAAGGCAGTACGGCTTGTTCGAGAACCTGCCGTACCGAATTGGGATGGAGGAAATGGAAAACGTCAGCAAGCGGGAAGCTGTGCTGCTCGCTGAGCGAAATGTTCAGTCCATTGTCGGTGGCGGCAGCTTGCAACTCAAAATTGAAGGAGCGGCAGAAGCGTTTGCGCAGCGCCAATCCCCAGGCTTTGTTGATGCGCGCGCCGAAGGGAGCGTGAATGATGAGCTGCATGCCGCCACTTTCGTCGAAGAAACGCTCGGCGATGACGGTTTTGTGCGTGGGAATCGCGCCCAGGATCGCGCGTCCTTCGCTTATGTATTCGGCTGCTTGTTCGGCTCCAGATTGGTCCAGACCGTATTCGGTTTTGAGCCAGTCCACGGCTTCGATGAAATCAGCGGGATTGTGCTGCTCTGAGGCCGATGGAGAGCGCGGAACTAACGAGCTGATTTGTTCGCGCAAGTCGGCGACGTGCGCGGAGAGCTCGTCGGTGCGGGCGGGCGCTTCCCCGCGCCAGAATGGTACCGTGGGCGCGGCGCCTTGCGCGTCTTCGACAAGCACGCTGCCAGACGCGACACGGCGGATACGCCAGGAAGTGTTTCCGAGCAGGATGATGTCGCCGGCGAGACTCTCGACCGCGAAGTCTTCGTCAACGGTGCCGACCGTGACGCCTTCCGGCTGCGCGACAACGGAGTAGAGAGAATTTTCGGGGATTGCGCCGCCGCTGGTGATGGCGGCGAGCCGCGCGCCGCGGCGGGCTCGCAGAACCTGGTTGACACGATCGCGGTGCATGTAAGCACCGTAGCGGCCACGCTGACTGGCGATGCCTTCGGATAGCATTTCGACGATCTCGTCGAAACTCTTGCGCTCCAGGTTGCGGTACGGATAGGCACGGCGGACGGACTGAAAGAGAGCGTCTTCGGCCCAATCTTCAGCAGCGCACATGGCCACGATTTGCTGAGCGAGAATGTCCATGGGTGAATCTGGGATGGCGATGCGGTCCAGATCACCCTGGCGGATGGCGCGAATGAGCGCGGCATTTTCGATGAGGTCATCGCGCGTGGTGGCGAAGAGGCGGCCCTTGGGAATCGCTCCGCGCCAGTGGCCTGCGCGACCAATGCGCTGAAGACCGACGGAGATGGAACGCGGCGAGCCGATTTGGCAGACAAGGTCAACGCTGCCGATGTCGATTCCGAGTTCGAGAGAAGCGGTGGCGACCAGCGCGCGGATTTCTCCGGCTTTGAGTTTGCGCTCCGCGGCGAGGCGCAGTTTGCGCGAGAGGCTCCCGTGATGCGCGGCTACGGCATCGCGGCCGAGGCGTTCGGCGAGGTTGTGGGCGACGCGTTCGGCCAGGCGGCGGGTATTGACGAAGATGAGCGTGGAGGAATGCTGTGTGGCGAGTTGGGCGAGGCGATCGTAGATTTCGCTCCACATTTCGTTGGAAGCGATGGGGCCGAGCTCGCTGGACGGTACTTCGACGGCGAGATCCATTTCGCGGCGATGGCCGATCTGCACGATTGCGGGGTCGTCGCTTTCAGAGCCAGTCAAGAAATGAGCGATCGTCTCAATCGGTTTTTGCGTGGCGGAGAGGCCGATGCGCGTGAGGCGCTTGCCGGTGAGCTGGTTCAGGCGCTCGAGGGAGAGAGCGAGGTGCGCGCCGCGCTTGTCGTCGGCTACCGCGTGAATTTCGTCGACGATGACAGTTTCGACGGTCTTGAGGATTTCGCGGCTCTTGGCCGCGGTGAGAAGGATGTAGAGCGATTCAGGCGTGGTGACCAGGATGTGCGGAGGGCGAGCGAGCATTGCGCGGCGCTCGTGGGCGAGGGTGTCTCCGGTGCGGACGGCCGTGCGGATTTCCGGCATGAGCATGCCGCGTTCTCCCGCGAGTAGCAGGATTTCGCCGAGCGGGGTTTCCAGATTTTTCTGAATGTCATTACTGAGAGCCTTGAGAGGCGAGACGTAAAGAACTTCGGTGCGGTCGCTCAGGTCTCCCGAAAGGGCCTTTCGGACTAGACGATCGATGCAAATCAGAAATGCCGCCAGGGTTTTTCCCGAACCCGTGGGCGCGGAGATGAGCGTGGTCTTGCCGGCGAGGATATGTGGCCAGCCCTGCGCTTGCGGCTCGGTTGCCGTACCGAAGCGGCGGACGAACCATTCCTGGACGAGCGGATGAGCCCACTCGAGGCCGGTCGTTGCGGATTGTGGCGCTGCGGGCGTCATTGCGAAGAGCCAATTATAAACGATTTGAGAATCTCGCGCTTTCTGCTGATCGGCCGGTTGGTTTTGCAGTCCAAGAGGAATAGAATCGCGCGGCCAAGTTCATCAGGTGAGGGAAGACGGCGAAGAATGGCGACTAAGCTTTTGGGAATTGACGTGGGGACCGGCGGAACGCGAGCGGTTCTGATCGACGAAGGGGGGCGCCTCCTGGGCGCGGCCACAGTGGAACACGCGCCGATGGCGTCACCGGAATTGTTTTGGGCGGAGCAGGATCCTGCCGATTGGTGGCGCGCAGCGTGTGGCGCGATTAAGGAATGTATGACGCAGGCGGGCGCGACCGCTGGCGAAGTTGGAGCGATCGGGCTTAGCGGGCAAATGCACGGCTTGGTGCTGCTGGATGCGGCGGGAGAAGTGTTGCGGCCGGCGCTGATTTGGTGTGACCAGCGGACCGAGGAGGAGTGCCGTGCGATTACCGAGCGGGTTGGAGCAAAGCCGCTGATTGAGCTGACGGCGAATCCGGCACTGACTGGATTCACGCTGCCGAAGATTTGGTGGGTCCGCGCCCATGAGCCGGAAATTTGGTCACGCGTGCGCTCCATCATGCTGCCGAAGGATTACGTGCGGTTCAAGTTGACGGGCGCGCGGGCTACGGATGTCGCGGACGCTTCCGGGACGCTGTTGTTTGATGTGGTGAACCGGCGCTGGTCTGCGGAGATGTTGAAAGTATCGGATTTGAAGCCGGAAATTTTGCCAGAGGTTTTCGAGTCGCCGGAGATCGGCGGGCGCGTATCGAAGAATGGCGCGGCGGCGAGTGGGCTGCGAGAGGGCACGCCGGTGGTTGCGGGCGCGGGCGATCAAGCGGCGGGCGCGGTGGGGATGGGAATTGTTGAGCCGGGAAACGTCAGCGCGACGATTGGGACTTCGGGCGTAGTGTTCGCAGCGACCAGCAGTCCGGTGGTTGAGCCGAAGGGAAGAATTCACACGTTTTGTCACGCGATTCCTGGGCGCTGGCATGTGATGGGCGTGACGCAGGGTGCGGGGCTGTCTTTGCGATGGTTTCGCGACCAGTTTGGCGGCGGCGCTTCTTACGATGCTTTGATGAAGGAGGCGGCGGAAGCGCCTGGCGGCGCGGATGGTTTGCTTTGGGCGCCGTACCTGATGGGGGAGCGGACGCCGCATCTGGATCCCAACGCGCGCGGGGCGTTGGTTGGGCTTACGGCGCAACATACACGTGGGCATGTGATTCGCGCGATTTTGGAAGGCGTGGCGTTTAGTTTGCGCGACACGTTTACGATTTTTCGAGAGCTGGGCGTGCCGGTGAAATCCATACGGCTTGGTGGCGGAGGTGCGCGCAGCTCCTTGTGGCAGCAGATACAAGCGGATACTTACGGTATGCCGGTGGACCTGGTCGCCGCCGAGGAGGGAGCAGCGTACGGCGCGGCGCTGCTGGCCGGCGTGGGAGCGGGCGTGTGGCGATCGGTGGAAGCGGCGTGCGGAACGGCGGTCCATGTGGCGAAGCGGGTGGAACCGACAGCCGGGACTGTCGTGTTGATGAACGGGAGATACGAGGAGTATCGCAAGCTCTATCCGGCGCTGCGAACGATTAGTTATAAGAATGGATCTGGAAAGTCGGCCATTGTGGGCGATGCTCCCGCCGCTCGGTCTTAGAGTTCATTGCGGCTGGGAAGTGACGTACAATTGCTAAATCTGAAGATTTGATGAGCTGCGGAGGTCCGGCATCGCAGCGGAATTAGCGAAGAAGTCATGGCGGTGACAAAGGATCCGAGGCTTGGGAGTGCGGCGAACCTGTCCGCAAGCGCGGCCGACTTGCGTTTGTCCGCCGACAAAGAGGCGCTGGCCACGTTGGCGGGCCGCGAGCTGCAGCCTAATCGCGGCATCCGGCTGAACATGGATTGGATCGAGAATATTCGCGTCAACACCAGCGCCGTGGAGCGGCGCGCGCAGACGCTGGTTACGCGGCGCACGGTGAAGAAAGATTGGCAGGTGGCCTGGCTGCTGCGCGCGATTACCTGTATGGACCTGACTACGTTGTCCGGCGATGACACGGATGAACGCGTGCGGCGGTTGTGCGCAAAAGGGCGGCTACCGATTCGGCAGGACCTGGTGAAACTGTTGGGGATCGAATCACTGAATATTCAGGTGGCGGCGATTTGCGTGTACCACTCCTTTGTGGAAACGGCGCTGAAGGCTCTGGAGGGAAGTACCATAAAAGTGGCCGCGGTCTCGACGGGATTTCCCGCGGGATTGTCTCCGCTGGATGAGCGGGTGATGGAGATTCGACGCTCCGTAGAGGCGGGCGCCCACGAAATTGACGTAGTCATCACGCGCGCGCACGTCTTCGGCGGACGGTGGCAGGAGCTGTTCGACGAGATTGCTACGTTCAAGGCCGCTTGCGGGAACGCCCACATGAAAGTGATCCTCGGGACCGGCGATTTGCTGACGCTGCGCAATGTGGCGCGCGCGAGCATGGTGGCGATGATGGCTGGCGCGGACTTCATCAAGACCTCGACCGGAAAAGAGGCGGTCAACGCGACGCTTCCTGTGGGTCTGGTGATGACGCGCGCGATTCGTGAGTACGCGCAGCGGACCGGAATGGCGGTGGGACTTAAGCCGGCGGGCGGAATTCGTACCGCGAAGCAATCGATCGAGTGGTTGGCTTTGATGAAGGAAGAGCTGGGCGGTTCGTGGCTGAACGCCAAACTCTTCCGTTTGGGCGCGAGTTCGATGCTCGCTGACATCGAGCGCCAGTTGGAATTTCACGCGACGGGCAGGTATTCGGCGGAATATCGGCATCCTCTCGCCTAAGGGATTGCGTAACCGAGGCTAAAGGGCGAGCTGCTCTGGGCATGGGCTGAGCGCAAAACCATGAGCGTCACAGAAAAATTTCTTTCGATGGAATACGGTCCGGCGCCGGAGGATCCACGCGAGGCCCTGGCGTGGCTGGACCGGCACGCGCGCAAGCTCGGTCACTTCATCGGCGGCTCATTTCGCCCGCCCGCGGAGGGCGTTTATTTCGACACGCTGGATCCTTCCACGGGCGAGCCTTTAGCGGCGGTTGCCCAGGGTTCGGCAACCGATATTGACGCAGCCGTCAAAGCGGCGCGCGGGGCCCTTGCGGAATGGCAGTCGCTAACACCCCACGCGCGGGCGCGCTATCTGTACGCTCTGGCTCGCCAAGTGCAAAAACATTCGCGGCGGCTCGCGGTCCTCGAGACGATGGACAACGGTAAACCGATTCGCGAGAGCCGCGATCTGGATATTCCGTTGGTTGCGCGGCACTTTTATCACCACGCGGGATGGGCGCAGCTCCTGCCGCAGGAATTTCCGGGTTACGTAGCTTGCGGCGTCGTGGGACAAATAATTCCGTGGAACTTTCCGTTGCTGATGCTGGCGTGGAAGATTGCGCCGGCCCTGGCCACGGGGAATACGGTAGTGCTCAAGCCGGCGGAGTTTACGCCGCTGACGGCTTTGGCCTTTGCAGAGATTTGCCAGGAAGTGGGCCTGCCCGCCGGCGTGGTCAACATTGTTACTGGCGATGGTTCCACCGGCGAGGCGCTGGTGAAACATCCGGACGTGGACAAGATTGCCTTCACAGGCTCGACGGAAGTCGGCCGCGCCATTCGCAAGGTTACAGCGCAGGGTCATAAGAAGATTTCGCTGGAGCTGGGAGGCAAATCTCCTTTTATTATTTTCGAGGACGCGGATCTGGACAGCGCGGTGGAAGGGTTGGTCGACGGAATTTGGCTGAACCAGGGGCAGGTGTGCTGCGCCGGTTCGCGCTTGCTGATGCAGGAGAGTGTGGCGGAGACGCTAATTGGCAAAGTCCGCGAGCGCATGAGCGCGCTGCGTGTGGGGCCGCCGCTCGACAAAGCGATCGATATAGGGGCCATCGTGGCGCGCGTGCAATTGGAGCGAATTCAGCGGCTGGTGGACCAAGGTGTCGCGGAAGGCGCGACGTGCTGGCAACCGCCTGCGCTCGTCATGCCGTCGCGCGGATTGTTCTTTCCGCCAACGCTGTTGAGCAATGTGCATCCGACGTCGACCGTGGCGCAGCAGGAGATTTTCGGGCCGGTGCTGGCGGCAATGACCTTCCGAACACCGCGAGAAGCAGTGGAGCTAGCGAACAACACGGTATATGGGCTGGCGGCCAGCGTCTGGAGCGAGAGCATTAACGTAGCCCTGCACGTTGCCGCGCAATTGAAAGCTGGCGTGGTGTGGGTGAACAGCACGAACCTCTTCGACGCGGCTTCCGGATTCGGCGGCTACAAAGAGAGCGGGTATGGCCGCGAAGGCGGCCGCGAAGGCTTGTTTGAATATCTCGAGCCGGAATGGTTCAAGAACGCTCCGCGACTGCCAACAAAACCGCCGGCGATTGATCAGCCAACGGAGCAGGGAATCGATTCCGACGCGCCGCCCATCGATCGCACGGTGAAATTGTATATTGGGGGAAAGCAGGCACGGCCGGACTCGGGCTACAGCTTCGAGGTGCGCGCCGCGGATGGCCGTCTGCTAGGCGAGGCTCCGCTCGGCAATCGCAAGGATATTCGCAATGCGGTGGAGGCCGCGCGCAAGGCGGATGGTTGGGCCAGGACTACAGCGCACAATCGCGCGCAAGTGTTGTACTACATCGGCGAAAATCTTTCGCAGCGCGCGGAGGAAATCGCGGAACGTCTGGCTTTTGCGGTCGGCAAGGAGCAAGCCAGCGCGGAAGTCGGGCGAGGAATCGAGCGTGTTTTTTCCTACGCGGCTTGGGCGGACAAATACGACGGCGCGGTTCACAATCCACCATTCCGCAATATCGCGTTGGCGATGCACGAGCCGGTCGGCACTGTGGGGATTGTCTGTCCCGCCGATATGCCCCTGCTGGGTCTTTTGTCTCTGGTAATGCCCGCGATTGCGATGGGAAACACGGTCGTTGCGATTCCTTCGGAAACCTTCCCGCTCATCATCGGTGACTTGTATCAAGTATTTGAAACCAGCGATTTACCCGGCGGCGTCGTCAATATGGTTCCCGGGCGCAGCCATGAGTTGATGAAAGTGCTGGCGGAACATGATGACATCGACGCAATCTGGTCGTTTGCAGGCGAAGCCAGCAGTGCGGCGGCAAAGTCGTTGTCGGTGGGGAATCTGAAGCAAGTCTTCAGCGACGAAGGCCGGGCCATCGATTGGTTCAATGTGCAGCAGGGCGAGGGCCGATGGTTTCTCCACCATGCCACGCAGGTGAAGAATATCTGGGTACCTTACGGCGAATAAGGGCTTTGCCGGCGCCGGGTATTTCGAGGTAACCCTGCAGTAGAGCCGTGTGAAACCTGGACGCGGTCCTATGTATAATCGCGAATGAGCCTAGGCCCGACTCTCACATTCCACCCGCGAGAGTGGCCCTTGATCTCGGTGCACATTTTCCTGATTCACTGAACTGATAGGTTGACCCCTTGCAGGATTCACCAGCTCCAGCGTCAATCGCCCCAGAACACCGGCAGGAAACCTCCGCTATGCTCTCGCAGGACGAAAACCTTTGGTACAAGGACGCCGTCATTTACCAGCTTCATGTGCGCACGTTTTGCGACAGCAATGGCGACGGCATCGGTGATTTCCGCGGTTTGACAGGCAAGCTCGACTATCTCCAGGAGCTTGGCATCAACGCCATCTGGTTGCTGCCCTTTTATCCCTCGCCGCTGCGTGACGACGGTTACGACATTGCTGACTACGCTTCAGTTCATCCGGCGTACGGCTCGCTGCAGGACTTCAAAGATTTTCTTGCCGCGGCACACAACCGGCGCATTCGCGTGATCACGGAGATGGTGGTGAATCACACCTCCGATCAGCATCCGTGGTTTCAAGAAGCCCGGAGTTCCCGCGAGAACCCCAAACGAGATTGGTATGTTTGGAGCGACACGGACTCTCGGTATCAGGGCGTCCGGATTATCTTCGTCGATACGGAGATGTCCAACTGGGCCTGGGATCCAATTTCCAAATCGTATTACTGGCACCGCTTCTTCAGCCACCAGCCGGACTTGAATTACGACAATCCCGCCGTTCGCGAAGCGATATGGGCAGTGATGAAGTTCTGGCTCGACATCGGCGTCGACGGTTTTCGTCTGGACGCGGTCCCTTATCTCATCGAGCGCGACGGCACTTCCTGCGAAAACTTGCCGGAGACTCACGAGATTATTCGTGATTTTCGCAGGCGCATTGACGCTGCGTATCCGGGCAAAATGTTGCTGGCGGAGGCCAATCAACGGCCGGCTGATGTCCGTGCCTATTTCGGAAATGGCGACGAGTTTCACATGGCGTTCCACTTTCCGCTGATGCCGCGGATGTTCTTGGCCGTGAAATTGGAAGACCGCAAGCCGATCATCGAGATTCTGGAGCAGACCCCGCAAATTCCAGACACTTGCCAGTGGTGCATCTTTTTGCGCAACCACGACGAATTGACGCTCGAGACGGTCACCGATATCGAGCGCGCCTACATGTACGACGAGTACGCGGTAGACAAGGCCATGCGCATCAATCTGGGCATTCGCCGCCGCCTCGCGCCCATGATGGAGAACGATCGCCGCCGCGTGGAGCTCTTGACCGGCTTGCTCCTCTCCATGCCGGG
>WNFP01001817.1_pt1 | contig 16761 bp, 9 predicted proteins | sample 5400201 | NCBI WGS metagenome assembly WNFP01 (sample SAMN13153355, study PRJNA577476) | soil metagenome | isolation source: 115 cm saprolite under Madrone tree | place: USA:California | collected 2016-06-14 | reverse complement strand
CTTTCCACCGTTTGGGTTCAGGCGCAGGTCTTCCAGAACGGCCTCGAACGTATAAAGATTGGCGCTCCAGCAACACTCACCGTGAATACCTATCCGGGCCGGACGTTCACTGGCCACGTGGACTTCATCTATCCGCAAGTGGATATGGATACGCGAACGGCCAAAGTGCGCGTTGTGTTTTCTAATCCTGGGTTGCAACTCAAACCCGGCATGTTCGTCAACGTCTGAAGGTCCCCATGGGAAACCAACTTGTTGTCCCGGCAACCGGCGTCCTGCAGTCCGGCACTCGTGGGCTTCAAGCAGATCACGAAGTTTGACTTGCCTGGGCCGGGTGGCAAGCGCTTTGACTACCTCACGATCGACGAGGACCATCATTACTTGTTGTCCGCCCATCTCGCCGCGGAGCAAACCTACGTCATCGATCTCGATACCAACAAGGTCGTCGCGACGATCACAGATACTCCGGGTGCGGAAGGCGTCGAATACGTTCCGGAACTCAAGAAGTTCTACACGTCAAACGCGCACGACAACACCATCGGTGTCGTGGACCTCAAGGAGATGAAAGTTGTGAAGAAGTTGAAAACGGAAGCGAAGCCGGACGGCAGCACGTATGCGGCTCCGTTCCACAAACTGTACGTGTCCGATGAGCGAGGCAAGGCCGAAGCTGTGGTGGACGTGCAGAAAGATGAAATCATCAATGCGCTGCACTTCGACAGCGAGACAGGAATGCCGCAGTACGATCCGGTAGCGCGCAAGGTGTATCTGAATCTGCAAGACCACAACATCTTTGCGGTCATCGATCCTGTGACCGACACGGTGGTGGGACGGTATCCGGTTGGAAAATGCGAAGGCAACCACGGGATGGCAATCGATCCGGAACACCACAGAGCATTTCTCTCTTGTGAAGGAAACGAATTGATGACGGTGTTTGCTGCGAAGGAGATGAGAATCGAGCCCAAGCGCATCCATCGTTGGGTCCGACTTTTGGAGAAGGTTGTGTGACGCGTTTCCATGACGCCGTCGCATTGGGACCGCGGAGCAAGAGGCTGCGGCGAGCCCTCACCGCTATGAACGGCCTAGGGCGACTCAGCATCCCCTTCTTAGCCGCTCTGGCAGGATGCTATGCGCGGAATTCGCGGGAGTCAATACGCCATAATCGGCTGCAAGGCACCTGGCAACTTCCCGATGCAAGGTGAGGCCTGCAGAGGGTGCCGATCTCAGCCCCCGGCAGGCATTCGAATCACCTTCGCTCGCTCGTCGGCCTGGACGGCGACACCGTCACGGAAGGCGACAACCTTACCGGAATTGGCCGGAACACGTTCGCCAGGAACCACAATGCCCACAAGATTCAAGGGATCAGCGGCGGAGATAGCAATAGTTTCGCCGGAGGGCTGCTGATGGCGCGCAGCGCGCAAAGACTCGACGGCTAGTGGTAAGGCGAACTGCTCCCCGAGAAAACCGCTCACGAAGCGGCCGCCGCGGACTTCGCCGCGATCTTCCAGGCGCCGTAACGTAATGAGTAGCTCGCGCCACTTGGGAAGTATGGACTCCCGGGTGAGAAGCTCGCGGAAGACAATGCCGTAACGGCGCAGCAGCATCCAGCAAATGGCTTCGAGTGCTTTCGAGCGGTCGTGGATCTCGCCCGCGTAGAGCAGCGACCAGCGGCCCGCGCTGTGTCGTGGACGCGAACTGCGTCCGCTTCCTTGGCCGGAGCGGCGCTTGGGATCGATGAGCGCGCGCAGATTGTCGAAGCCGTCTGCGGTGAGCAGTCCTGCGGCGACAAGTTCCCAGAGCGCTGTTTCCACTTCTGACTTTAGCTTTCCGCTGCCGCGCACAATGTCTGCGAAGAAGGAGGCACCGCGCTGACGCAAAAACTGTAAAACCGCGGCAGCATCACTGCTGAGGCCAGCTACTTCTGCGTTGCCGGCTTCGTACCGCGGAATCATCCAATCCGCATCTTCACGCACGAAGAAGGTAATCGGGGCAACGCTGGTGGGGATGACGCGGCGTTTTCCGTCCGTGAATGCTTCAACCGTTGCGGGATGCGGAGAGAGGCGGCCCCAGCCAACCGCACCGGTCAGGCAAAGCTGGTCCAGCACTTTGGAGTCGAAGCTGGCGATGCGACGCTTAAGGATTTCGCGTTCCCAGGAATTCGCCGGAGCTTCAAAGCCTTGAATCTGGCGAACCGCTTCGAGCGCGCCGCGCTCGCCGAGAAGCTGAGTGCCCGAGGCTACATGCTGCCAGCAAAGCAGCCAGTTCATGAATTGCGCTGGCGTGACGGACTGAATTTCCTTTCGGAGTTGTCCCAAGGTCAGGCGATGAATGCGAGCGAGCAGGCGGCGTTCGCACCACTCCATTTGGTCGGAGTGCGGATCGGTAAATTTGCCGCGCAGCACAACGCCGCTGGACTCCAGCCTCAGGAGAATGTTCTCTATATCCTGGACGGGGAGAGCGAGGACGCCGCCAAGCTGGCTGGCGGTGACGGGACCGGCATGAGCGATCCATCCGGTTATGAGGCTCAGCAGAACCTCGTCGCGCGAGGCCCCCGGTGAGTCCACTCTTGGCAGCGGGGCATCGAAGTGCGCTGAGGGGAAGATTTGCATGAATGCTGGGGCACGTTCCGCCGCGACCCAGTAAGTTTCGCTGCCCGCGTGCGCGCGACCGACCCGGCGAACAGCGACGAGCCGGTCGAACAATGGACTCCATGCACTCAGCGATGCCTGCGACTTGGCGAGCAAATGATTTTTTGGGAGCGGGTCTGTGTGGATGCGAGCGGGCAAGGCGATCCAGGTGAGGAGCGCATCGTGCAACTCTTCGGCGTCACGCACATCGGGCCAGGCCTCATCGCGGACGGTGGCGATGGCAGCAGGATCGAGCCGCCCGATTTCTCCGAGCACGGAATCGGGCAGGACGCGACGCATTTCCACGGCGCGAGCGCGGCGCTCCTCGAGCGGGGCATCATCGAGATAGGCGTAGGGATTGGCGTTCAGAATCTCGTGGGAAAACTGCGAAGGCGCGGGCGTGTCCACGGCAAGGCAGGTGATGCGGCCGTCGGCAATGTCGCGCAGCAGGCGATTGAGTCCTTCGAAGTCCAACGCTTCGGTAAGTACGTCCTTCATCACTTCGCGGATCAGCGGATGATCGGAGATGGTGATTTCGCCCGGAATGTTTTCCTGGCAAGCGAGGGCTTCGGGAAAAACGGCGGCCAGCAAATCATCGGCGCGCATGCGCTGGATTTGCGGCGGAACCTTTTTCCCGCCACGAAAACGAAGCAAGGCGAGCGCGCGCCCAGCATCCCAGCGCCAGCGCGCGGTGAAGAGCGGGGAAGCGAGCACAGCCTGCTCCAGAACAAAGCGAACCGAATCGGGATGGAGAAAATGAAAGACGTCGGCGAGCGGAAAGCTGTGCTGCTCGCTGAGAGAGATATTCAGCCCGTTGTCGGTGGCCGCAGCTTGCAGCTCGAAATTGAAGGAACGGCAGAAGCGCTTGCGCAGGGCGAGACCCCAGGCTTTGTTGATGCGCGCGCCGAAGGGGGCATGGATCACGAGTTGCATGCCCCCGCTTTCGTCGAAGAAGCGCTCGGCGATGACGGTGGTTTGCGTGGGAACCGCTCCTAGTAGAGCGCGGCCAGCCGCGACGTATTCGACAGCTTGCTCGGCTCCCGCGTCGTCAAGGCCGCATTCGAGTTTGAGCCAATTCGCTGCCGCGCGGATCCCTGTGGCGGTGTGCTCGCTCGAGTCTGAAGCGCCAGAGGGAACGAGCGCGCTGATTTTCTCGCGCAAGTCAGAGACATGGGCGGAGAGTTCGTCCGTGCGCGACGGCGCCTCGCCACGCCAGAACGGCACGTTGGGCGCCGCACCTTGCGCGTCTTCAACAAGAACGCTACCGGCCTGCACGCGGCGAATACGCCAGGAGGTGTTTCCCAGAAGCATGATGTCACCGGCCATGCTTTCGACGGCAAAGTCTTCGTCTACCGTGCCGATCACCGTGCCTTCGGGTTGCGCAACCACGGTATACAGCGAGTTTTCGGGGATCGCGCCACCGCTGGTGATTGCCGCGAGGCGGCTGCCGCGGCGACCGCGAACCATTCCGTTCACGCGGTCGCGATGGAGGTACGCCGCGTAGCGTCCGCGAGCGCTGGCGATGCCTTCGGAGAGCATATCGATAATTTCGTCGAAATCCGCGCGCGCCAGATCGCGATAGGAATAAGCGCAGCGCACAGTCTGAAATAGTTCCTCCTCGTGCCAATCTTCCGCGGCGCAGATGGCCACGATTTGCTGAGAAAGAATATCCAGGGGCGCTTCAGGAATAGCGATGCGGTCGAGATCGCCTTGACGAATGGCGCGCACCAGCGCAGCGCATTCGAGGAGATCGTCGCGAGTGGTGGCGAAGAGGCGGCCCTTGGGCACTGCACCGCGCCAGTGGCCGGCACGGCCGATGCGCTGCAAAGCAACCGAAATCGATCGCGGCGAGCCGATCTGGCAAACGAGATCGACGCTGCCGATATCGATACCAAGTTCGAGAGACGCCGTCGCTACAAGCGCGCGAATTTCTCCCGCCTTCAGTTTTCGCTCGGCGACAAGGCGCAGCTTGCGCGACAAACTACCGTGGTGCGCGGCAACGCCCTCTTTTCCCAGGCGTTCACCAAGGTGATGCGCCATACGCTCGGCCAGGCGCCGCGTATTGACAAAAACAAGCGTGGAACGATGCTGCGTGGCAAGCGCGGCAACGCGATCGTAGATTTCGTCCCACATTTCGTTGGAGGCTACGGGGCCGAGCTCGCGGCCAGGAACTTCAATGGCCAGGTCGAGCTCACGCCGATGACCGATGTGCACGATCACGGGATCGGGGCGGCCCGCGCCAGTGAGAAAATGGGCCACGAGTTCGATGGGCTTTTGCGTGGCAGAAAGGCCGATGCGTGTGAGGTGATTGCCGGTCAAATGATCGAGACGTTCGAGCGAGAGCGCCAAGTGCGCGCCGCGCTTGTCATCAGCAACCGCATGGATTTCGTCCACAATGACGGATTTGACGGTCCTTAAGATTTCGCGGCTTTTCGCGGCAGTCAGCAGGATATAGAGAGATTCCGGAGTGGTGACCAAAATGTGTGGCGGGCGGGCCAGCATGGCGCGGCGCTCGTGCGCAAGTGTGTCGCCGGTGCGCACGGAAGTACGAATTTCCGGCATGAGCAAGCCGCGCTGCCCCGCGAGCTGCACAATTTCGCCGAGCGGGATTTCGAGGTTTTTCTGAATGTCGTTGCTCAGCGCCTTGAGCGGCGACACGTAAAGCACTTCGGTGCGGTCGGTCAAGTCTCCGCTAAGTGCCTTGCGCACTAGGCGATCGATGCAAATCAGAAACGCGGCCAGCGTTTTGCCGGAGCCTGTCGGAGCGGAGATCAGCGTGGTTTTCTCGGCGAGAATGTGCGGCCAACCTTGTTGTTGCGGCTCCGTGGGTGTGCCGAAGCGGCTGACGAACCAATCGCGGACGAGCGGGTGTGCCCATTCCAAGTCCGAGGAGACCGGGGGTGAAGTTTCGGTGTTCATTGCCCAACGTTAAATTATAACGTGAACGTTCCTGGGCTTACAGACGGCGAGGAGCGGCAACCGACCCGGGGATCGGGAGGCTCGAGTATGACCTTCCATCACATGGATTCCATGCTACAGTCGCGAATTCAGGGCGGCCAGCCGGTTCGCCCTGGCAGGTTCAGCGATTCGTGATCGGGTCCTCGATTTCGAACTTCAGTTCGCCCGGACCCTTGAAATAAGCAGTTCTGACTCCCCAATCTTTGTTGGTTGGCGGTTCCAGGGCGATCCCACCCCGTTCAATAACGGCCCGGAAGTCGCGGTCGCAATCGTCGCTTCCGAATCCCACGGTCGCCGACTCCGGGCGTCTATTCCATCGCGTTGATGGCTTCGGATGCTGCCGCCGTTCTGGATGCAGCCGGCGTCGAGACCGCCCGCATCTCGGCGTCTCCATGGGAGGCATGATTGCGCAGGAGTTTGCGCTTCAATATCCGAGCCGCGTGCGCTCGCTGTTTCTTGGTTGCACGGCTGCGGGCGGCCCCCATGTGCTGCACCTGGCTGGTCCGTCTCGAAAATGTGGCTGGCGTGCGGGATCAATACGAGTTTGGCCCTTGGAATACGCCCGGCGATTAGCTTGGCATTCGCGGACGGAACGAGCCTGTCGGTTTCGCCGTGAATGAGGAGCGTGGGCGCCAAGATATGCGCGATGCGAGAATAGGCTTCCCACCCGAAAATCCCTTGAAGTTGGCCCGCGTATCCCTGCGGGGTGGGATACCCCTTCATGCGGATAGCCATATCTTCGTCGATGCGCCCGCGCGGAGTAGCAGCGTCATAGATGAAGGGGACAATGGCCTCCTTGGATTCTTCAGGCGTCAGGTCACGGCGCATCAGAGTTTGCAGCGCCGCAGGTTCTGCCTGTACGGCATCTTTCCACCGGCATCCTCCGCAGCCAAGCGGGCAGCAATCTTCACTCTTCGACTAGGAAATTACTTCGGAAAATGCAGTGCGACCACTTGCACATATAGCGCGTCAATGGTCAAGGTGAACGGCTTATCGAACATCCGTCCGATCGCCAGTCTTGTGCTCTTCGATTTGGAAGCGCAAGAATCTGTGGATTGCTGCAAGGGCCGCTTTGTTCGCAGAGGAAATAACAACACGTCCCCCATCGGGCGTTTCCTCGAACGAGTAATGAATATCTTTCCGCAACCGCTTCATTTCTGGCACTCCGGGCGGAACAGTATCGTGAACGAACATCGGAATATCGAAATCTCCACTTTGAAATGCTTTTGCGATGTGTCCTAGGTGCATCCTAATTTGGCTTCGATTGGAAGAATCGGCAGAGTCCTTAGCCTCAACCTGAATCACTCCCCATTTGAGTTCAATAGGAAGTGGTGGGTCGTGGCAGTGTGCGAAAAACCCATGCCTTTTTCGCCACGCTCATTCATCTGAGTATGCGGGGCGTGCATAGCACACGCTGTCTGCGATTCCGGCTTCTGGCTTGATTGACCGAAAACTCCTACTGCGAGTGCGATTAGAAGAATCAGCTTCATAGCTCCCCCCGCTTTTGAATGGCGGGACCCAAATGTCGGGCATGGGTCTTCGGGTGAGTCTTGCAGTTTTCCAGCGGTCGAGCCTGTTTGCCGCGTCGGATGGGCACTACTGGACTACAATTGAGTGCGGATGTGTCCCAAAAGATGAGCTTTGCTCCTCAATTTGAGATAACGAGTTCGATCACGGCAGAGTTGACGAGGATCGAACGGGCGCGTGGATTTTTGGACGCGGCCAAGCTTTCCGAGGACTGGATCGCGGATATGCAAAAACGCGCCCTCGTGCTTGAGGCGCACTATACGACGCATATCGAAGGCACTCAACTTACCCTTGAACAATCGGAGCGCATTCTCGCAGGCCAAAAGGTCCGAGGCGCTAGACCGGATGATGCGCAAGAGCTCCTCAACTACAAGAAGGCGTTTGAATTGGTTTCAGGTTACTTGGAGAGCGGCGAGCCGATCACCGAGGCATTGATACGCCAGATTCACAAGCGCCTGGTTCAAGGCGTGCGTGGAAACAAGGCGTCACCGGGAGAATATCGCAAAATTCAAAATTACATCGTCAACTTGCGCACAGGAGAGAAGACATATACGCCGCCACCACCGCTCGAAGTTCCACAGATGATGACCGACTTCGTCTCGTGGCTGCAGAAGGACACACAAATACATCCAGTCATTGTGGCCGGCATTGCTCAGTTTCAACTCGTTCACGTTCACCCCTTTGTTGACGGCAACGGACGCACGGCACGTTTGCTTTCGACTCTTTGCCTCTACAGAACAGGTTACGATTTCAAGCGGCTCTTCACTATCAGCGAGTATTACGACCGCGACCGGCCCGCTTATTACAAAGCGCTGCAGGGCGTGCGCCAGCGTGGAATGAACATGACTGGCTGGCTCGAATACTTCACAGAAGGCTTGGGCGCGCAGATGCGCGACGTTCAAATGACTGCTGAGCACGTCATGCGCAAGGATGTGATTCTGGTGAGAGCACGGAAGAACGGATTGAAAGAGCGACCCGTTGCGCTTCTTGGTTATTTGCTGACCGCAGGTAAGGCGACCGTGGCAGAGTGTGAAGAGAAACTGAAGATGAATAGAAGAACGCTTCAGCGCGATCTTAAGCTACTGGTTGAGAAGGGCCTAGTCCGCGAGGTCGGCACCGGTCCCACTGACCCCACCAAGTACTATCAGCCGCTACTGTGACAAGCTGTGACAGGTTACTGTGACAAGCTATGACAGCCGATTGTGACAACACCTGGTTCGGCATTTGCCCGCAGCCTGACCGTACTGGCCGCTTTTGACCTGACCCCTGAGGCTCGGCAAGGGAGTATAATATGTTGTGTATCCCCCCTGTCCCTCAGTGGGCAGGAAGCGAAGCCGACATTTGGGTCGGCTTCAGTGTCTTAGTCCCTTTTGAAAACCCCTTAACGGCCACTAGCGCGCAATTTTGAGTCCCTGCACGGTGATTTGCTCTGCCCTTTGTGGCAAAGTAGAGGATCCCTCGATCTTCTGAGCGATAATGACGCTTGCGTCGAGGACTATTCCCTCGCCGGCGGGTTCCTCGGCCTGCGGTGGCTGAGAATTTTTTCTACGTCTTGCCAGAATGGCCCCGATCGGAAATTAGTCATGACAAGGGGCTTTTTGCAGCAAGCACTTATATGAACCTTACCTAGGCCTATTCCGATTTGTCTTGCCACACGACAGAGCCGTTCTTATCGACGTAGCCCCATCGACCTGTGCCGAATGCCACCCTCGCCAATCCATGCCAAAACGGCTCGGCATGAGTGAGGCTAGGCGGGATGACCCAGCTACCCGCATGGTCAACGTAGCCCCATTTCTCTCCAACACGAACAGCCGCGAGTGATTCGCTGAATCCGGTTGCCTCGTTAAAAGCAGGTTGACCAAGAAATTTGCCGCTCCCGTCAATTATGCCGAAAAGATTCGTGCTGTTATTAGCCATTGCGAACGCATGGCCTTCCGAAAAACTTGTGACGTTCAGGAACTTTGGCGGAATAATCTCCACGCCGCGCTGGTCAATAAAGCCCCAGAGATACACGTCGTAAGCGGTTTGGCCCTCCATTCCGACCTCCCCCGCGGGATAAGGTCTGCGCTCAAGGAAAGTCTTTACCCTTCCCAGTCCATCGCTAAACGACATCGCGATGTCATACTTTGGAGGGATGACAATCCGGCCCTCCTTGTCGATATAGCCCCACTTTTTTGCGACCTCAATTCCAGCCATGCCTTCGGAGAAGGGCTGAGCAAGATCGAACTGCGGCGGAATTGCAACCTTCATATCTCTTCCCAAATAACCCCACTTGCGGCCAAGCGATACAGGGGCGAGCCCATCGCGAAACACAGAATCGGTCCTCAAGCCTTTAATCAGTAAGCGCCCGGTCCTATCAATGAATCCATACCCCGCACCTTCCTCGGGCAACAGGACACAGGCGAGGCCCTCGGAAAATGGGTATGCCCACCAGAATTTCGGCTCGACGATAAATTTGCCCGATTCGTCGATGTAACCCCAGCCACCAGAGCCGCCGACGTTCGCAACGCCCTCCCGGAAACGGGCAGCGTCTCCAGCATTGCCAAATTGCGCCGGGATGACCTCTCGCCCCTTGCCGTCTATAAATCCAAGCTTGTCATTCTTGATAAATGGATAACGCGGGGACTCGGTTTGAGCAAGCAGTGCTGACTCACACATGAGCAAAGGAACCCAAATCCATGCCATACGTCGTCGGTTCATCGGTTCATCTCACTTTAAACGTCTGCACAAACAGCAAGAGTGCTTCCCCGCTTGCGTTTTCCATATGAGTTCGTCAATTTTTGAAGGCCTCTTGGTTGTCGTGCTCAATTGCCTTTCGAACTGCTTCCAGAAAATCACTCTCAGCCAAGCCCGCTAATTGGGACGTAACCTCTTTCATTCGCTTTGCATCCACTGCGGAATATGGAAGCGCTATTCCATTTTTCAATTCCCATGACCTCTCCAGCGTAAAAAAGTCCCCTTTCCTATGATTTTGAAGGAACAGAATGTAACGGTGATCCGGTTGCAGTGAAAAGTCTACGTCCTCGTGACGAATCAAGAAGGAGATCACCCGCCCATCGTTCAGCATCACGGTGCCGCCATGAATCAGCAAATCAATCTCCTGCCCTGGCTGAACACTGGAAGGACCTGACTCCAGTACTTGCTGGAGGGTTAGAATTATTTTCGTATAAATATACCTGTGTGAAGGCGTCAAATAAGGTTGGTAACGCTCGAAATTCGCGACGACAACAGCTTCGTCCGGCACGAACGGAATTTCTGGAGCTTCCAAATCGATCGGTCCGGAGCATAGGGCATACCCCTGTCCTATGCCGGGAGTGGGCTGGTCTAACGGCTCCACGTAAGGATTACCCGCATCGAAAAACGCACCCCGATCCTCAAGGATTTGCTTCTCCTTATCGTTCGCCGGTCCTGGAGGAAGTTCTTTAGGAATGCTCCGCCAGGCATTTGCTCTCGGTAGCAGCTGGGCCTGCGCATCGTCGGACGTTTGTTGCTGGCTGCTTGGACCACGTCCTAATGCCGCGCCTGTCATTAAGGGGGAAAGAAACCCCATAGCGAATACACAACAAAGGCCCCTCCTTCGCTTCATATCGATTGAACTCACGTGATTGCCCTCCCACCGGCGCCCGTATGAAGGACACGACCCGGATTGCGGAAGCAGAGGCCCGCGCCCCTAATAGTAGGGTCATTCCCGAAGTGAAGCCAAGATCAAGGGTGACCATCGGGACAAAGCGAGCGTGACCGCCCCTTGGCGGTGGAGGCGGAAGAAATCGGGTTTATCTGCTGATGCTGTGATTCGCCATGTCCGTGTGATCATGTGCTTGGCTTGGTGTGGAAGACCGTTCGATCTCATGAACTGACGATAGAAACTCACGGCTCGGTTCCACTGCAGATCGATGCGATAAGTCGCGCGAGAGTTGCTCGGTAAGACGTGTCTTGTCGTTCGTGTAGCCGCTCTGCGCGACACCTGAAGTCTAAGAACGTTAATTCACCGCCAGATACTCGTTTCGCAAGAGGAGTTGTTCGAGGCGAGTGGTGGACCGTCTTGCGTTGTAAGGCCCAACGCCTCGTTTGCCATGCTGCCACAACGCATACGCGGAGCCTGCGATGCCTGAACCACGGAGTGGGAAAGCGGAACCTCTCGGCGTGTTGTTCCTAAACACCCGGGAAACAAAACTCTTGGCACGCTCGGCGTGGGCGCTTTCGGTAACGTTAACAAATTTGCTTGACAAGATTTGAGCATCTAGTGTTTAAATGCTACCAATCTACGTTCGTCCATCCAGTATATGGTTATTCCGAAAAGGGGTGGAATCATGAAAAAACGCGTAATTTTCTCATGGGTCGTTTTCTGCTGCCTGCTTCTTCTCGCCGGCGGGATCTCGCTGAGAGCTCAAGGAATTTTCGCAACTTTGACGGGAACGGCGACCGATCCCTCGGGGTCGGTGGTAGCCGACGCCAAGGTTGTCTTGAAGGATGCCGTGTCGGGCTCCGCGCGCGATACGGTGGCAAATGGAGAGGGATACTTTTCGTTCGCGTCGGTACCCGTTGGAACGTACACGTTGACGGTCGAGGCGGCGGGCTTTCAGTTGTATAAGGCGGATGACATCCGCTTGGGCGGTGGCGAAAAGCGTAACGTCAACGTCTCGCTCGCCGTCGGTGCCTCCACCCAGAGTATCGTGGTCAGTGCTGAGGACACCGCGATAGCCACGACTGACTCAGGCGAGAAGTCGTTCACCTTGGAAGCCAAAGAACTGCAGAACTTCGTTCAGGTTGGAAGCAACGCCGCCGAATACATAAAAATTGTGCCCGGCTTCGGCATCCAAAACGGCACATCGAACAAAGCGAACTACAACGGCGCAACAATTGGCATCAATGCCAACGGGGATTCCGGCAGTCAGAGCCCGCTCAACGCCGCCTTTTCTTACAACGGTCTACCCACGAACAGCTTGGACATCACCGCGGACGGCGCGCACGTTTCCGATCCCGGATGCAACTGCGACACGCCGGTCAATCCCAACTCGGATTTCGTCCAGGAGTTCAGGGTCCTGACGTCTAATTTCAGCGCTGAAAACCAGAAGGGACCCATTCTCATCACGTCTGTAACGAAGTCCGGCGGCAGGGATTTCCACGGCAGCGCGTTCTTCTCTGCACGAAACCATTCTCTCAACGCGAACGACTGGTTGAATAACGCGAGTGGAGTAAAGCAACCCGCGAATTCCTACTATTACCCTGGCGGTACCCTCAGCGGTCCGGTGATTATCCCCGGAACAAACTTCAACAAGAGCCGCCAGAAGCTGTTTTTCTTCACCGGCTTCGAATATTACAAACAGACTCTTGATACCGGCTTGCTCAGGGCGACGGTGCCGACGGCAGGCGAACTCACCGGCAACTTCTCGCCCACCGAAGTGGCGAAGGAGGGCACCATTACCGCTTCCGGCAAAGCCCCGGGACAACTCAATGCTGGAGCCATTGCGGCTTTTGGCGGCACAACGGTCCCCGCCTGTACAAGCGCTGGTCAAACAGGATGCATTGACCCGAATATGCAAGCCTTGATGAAGTTGTTTCCCTCTCCGAACGCGGATCCGAATGCGACCGGAGGCTTCAACTACGTGCAGTCCGAGATCTTCGCGCAAAACAACAGACAATGGACGATACGCGGAGATTACGATATCAGCGACAACACCAAGGTCTTTGTCCGGTACAACTACCAGCGCGAAGTCCAGCAGTTCCCCGTAGGCCTCTGGTGGCGCAATGGCGACCAGGTTCCGTATCCAAGTGCGATCCAGGGACGGAATAAGTCAGACTCCTGGGCCGGGACGCTCACGCACGTATTCAGTCCGACGATGACGAATGAAACCGTCGTCGCGTACACCTTTGTGGGCTTCCCCAATGTGTTTGCCGATCCCAAGAAGGTGGCCCGCGCCACCGCTGGTTACACCAACGCTGGCCTGTTCAAAAACGGCGTCTCCCAGATTCCCTCATTCGGCCAATTTGGACCCAGCGAAGCCGCGCTGATGTTCAATCCCGGCGGATTCGAAGCCGGCGGCGTTTCCCAGGGTCTTTATGCTAACAAGTACATGCCCAGCGTAAGCGATACGATCAGCAAGGTAATTAGGAATCACACTTTGAAGGCCGGCTTCTTCTATGAGTGGATTCGGAACGCTCAGCCGGCCAACAACGACACAAACGGCCTATTGCAGGTCTCCTCGGGCAATAGTTTCAGTTACGGCAACGAGTATGCCGACCTGCTGACCGGCAACCTGAGCAATTACACCGAAACGAACTTCAATCGCATCAATGATATCAATTACACCACTGCGGAGTTTTTCGTGCAGGATTCATGGAAAGCCACAAGGAGGCTGACCATCGATTACGGCATGCGTTTTACGCACTTTACGCCATGGATTGACGGCAAAAACTTCGGATACTCGATCTTCGACCAGGCGGCCTACACTGCCGGCGGGGGTTCCACCTGCGCAGGTGCGCCTACCTTCTGCGGATTTGAATGGCACGCCAAGAACGGCTCAGTTCCGCTGGGTGGATTCCCGACACGGGCGTTGTTTTACCAGCCGCGTTTCGGCGCTGCTTATGACCTCCGCGGAAATGGCAGAACCGTATTGCGCGGAGGCTGGGGACGCTTCTACTACCACTCCGGGCAGTTCACGAACGGCCTGGACGCTTCGGCAGGCGTGGCGACCGCCGGCTTGTCACCAACATCCTGGGTTGGAGGCACTGGTTGCCCGACCAATAACGGTGGGGGACATCTATTTGCCTCCTACCTTTCCTGCCTGGACGTCGCCGCCTCGCGTGCTTCACCTGCAGCCGTCGACTCCAATGATGACAGGCAGCCTTATACCGATAGCTATAGCTTCACCATCGGGCGGCAAACTCCATGGCGAGGCTATTTTGAAGCTGCGTATGTAGGGAACCGCAGCAGGGACCTGGGAAATACTTCCGGTGGTGCAGGCAGCAACATCAACATGGTTCCCCTCGGGTCGATGCTGACCGCAACCAACCCCGGTACCGCTGATGCGAACAAATTCCGCCCTCTGCAAGGCTACGGCGATCTCAACGAGGCCACCAACAATCTGTACGCCAACTACAACTCCATGCAGTTGTCATGGATTCGCCACGCTGGGCGTTACACCGTTCAAGCCAACTACACTTATCAAAAGGCCCTGGGGATCGTTGCTCCCACTTATAACCCCTTCAATCTCGCGAGCAATTACGGTATCCTGCCGTCAGACCGGAGGCACCTCTTCAACCTTGCCTACTCGATTGACGAAGGCACATTGGTGCATTCCGACAACCACTTCCTGAACGGAGCCGCCAATGGGTGGCAAATCTCCGGTATCACGCAGATCGAAAGTGGCGCCAATCTTACCTACGGTGGCACTTACAGCGGCGTCCCGAACACCAATTTCGGCATGAACCTGAATGGCGCGATCATTCCTGGCTCGATCAGCACGGCTAACCCGGCAGGCATTCCCATCAACAACCAATCCATTCTAGGGACAAATGCCGTGCAGTTAAATCCCATTGTGACCTGCAATCCGTTATCGGGCTTGGGTCCGCACCAGTACATCAATGGGAACTGCTTCGCTGCACCAACGACCGTTGGCAAGAATGGCCCAACCCTGCTCCCGGTGGCCTACGGACCGAAGTACTTCGACTCCGACTTGGCGGTGTTCAAGAACTTTTCCGTCACGGAGTCGAAGAAACTTCAATTCCGGATTCAAGCCTATAACTTCCTGAACCATCCTTTGTATTCGTTTAACGGCAGCAACCTGAATCTCAACTACCAGCAGGATCCGGTGACTCAGCAATTAACTCAGACCAGTACGAACTTCGGCAAAGCGACCGAGAAGCAGGGAGCTCGCATCATGGAGTTTGCCGTGAAGTTCTTCTTTTAAACGAAACAAAAGCGTTTCAAACAAAAAATGGGGTGGCTTCGGCCATCCCATTTTTTTCTTGTATACTGAATTAGGATGCGCCTGCCAATATGCGGAAATTCGCCGTCGTCTTGATTGTCAGCATTGGCGCGATCGCATGGGCGCAGACACCCCCGGAACTGGTTCAGGACGCAATTCAGAAGCAGCAAGCTGGCGATCTCGAGGGCGCGGTTGCTGAGTACAAGCAATTCCTCAAACTGCACCCTGAGGCCACCGCTATCCATTCCAACCTGGGAGCCGCTCTGGCTGGGCTGGGTCGGTTTGAAGAGGCTGTCCCCGAATATAAGACTGCGCTGAGGCAGTCCCCTTCTCTGGCAGCGGCGAGGCTAAACCTTGCCTTGGTCTACTACAAAATGGGTCGGATCACGGACGCTGCAACAGAACTGGCCAGGGTCCACGCCGAGGATGCCGCGAACGCACAAGCCGCGCTGTTGCTGGGCGACTGCTATTTGCGAATGGGACGAGAGAAAGATGTCATTCGCGTACTGGAGCCGGAGGAACGGAAGCATCCTGACGATCCCGCCATCGCCTACATGCTGGGAACGGCGTTGATTCGTGACAAGCAAGTCGAGAAGGGACAGCTCCTGGTAGACCGAATCCTGCGCAATGGCGACTCGGCCGAGGCGCGCCTGATGCTGGGCAGCGCCAAAATGAATGTTGCCGATTTTGCAGGCGCGCGGGACGAATTCGCCAAAGCGGTTGCGCTGAATCCGAATCTTGCGGAAGTGCACGTCCTCTTCGCCAAGGCGCTGGTGCTCACGGGAGATTCCGATCAATCTACGAAAGAATTCAAGGCTGAGCTGGTGGTGGATCCATTCAATTTTGATTCAAACTTGCAACTGGGCGCAACGTCGAGGCAGGAGCAGAACTACGAGCAGGCTAACCGCTACTTCACGCGGGCGCTAAAAACCAGACCGGGGGACCCCGGCGTCCGGTATCAACTGGCGCTCATAGATCTGGACCAAGGCAAGCCCGACGAGGCGCGGCAGATGCTCGAAACGCTCGTGAGAGAATCGCCCCAGTTTACCGAGGCACATGTTTCGTTATCCCTTGCTTACTATCGTTTGAAACGGCCGGCGGACGGCAAGAGGGAGCAGGAGATCGTCCAGAAACTGACGGCGGAAGCGCAAGCCAAACAGCCAGGAGCTAAGGCACAATAGATTGCTGCACTTCCAGACAATGACGGAATGAAATTCACGAGAAGAGAATGGATAAGACTGGCCTCAACGTTTGGCGCCACCCAGTTGTTGGGAGGACGAGGCGCCTGCGGCCAGCCGCAGCCTTTATTTGTTGAAGTCCCGCCATCCGCAAGCGGCATTGAGTGGGTCCACGAAAACGCAATGTCTCCCAGTCGCTATCTGCCCGAGGCACTGGGCCCTGGGTGTGCTTTTCTAGATTTCGATAACGATGGGTGGATGGACATTTTTCTGGTGAACAGCGGCCCCAGTGATTTTTGGACTCCGTCAAAGCCGGTCCGCAATGCGTTGTATAAGAACAATCGGGATGGGACGTTCACCGACGTCACCGAGAAAGCCGGCGTAACCGGCGCGTATTTCGGGATGGGAGCTGCCGTGGGCGACTACGACAACGACGGCTGGCCAGACATTTTCGTTACTGCATATGGGAAGTGCATTCTCTACAAAAATAACCACGACGGGACGTTCAAGAACGTAACCGAGAAAGCCGGGGTCGCCACACCCGGCTGG